>Ga0209314_10000147_pt1 | contig 30080 bp, 29 predicted proteins | sample I19B2metaG_FD_184146 | JGI IMG/M metagenome (GOLD analysis project Ga0209314, IMG submission 184146) | Lake sediment bacterial and archeal communities from Gulf of Boni, Indonesia to study Microbial Dark Matter (Phase II) - ​I19B2 metaG... | ecosystem: Environmental > Aquatic > Freshwater >... | reverse complement strand
ATCCCAGGAGATCTCCTTCCACTTTCCTTCGCCGCGTTCTCCAACGCGTTTCAGTGGATGTCTGAGGCGATCGGGATGATAGACGTATTGAGTTATTGCCAGAGCTCTTGAACAAAGACGGCCCTGATTCCAAGGGTGTTCCGGGTCGCCTTCAATCTTGACGAGCTTTCCGTTTTCGACGTAGGCTAGCACCCCACAACCTCCGTGGCATCCGGGTCCGGCGGACCAAGTTGTGGTCTTCACGATCTTGATGCGGTTGTCGCTTATTTCCGAATCCCCCTTTTCTCCCGTCTGGATATTTGAGGCAAACCCGGTATTCTCGTGAGCGAGAATTTAAGGAAACCGAAGTTGACCACAGCCAACGGATCCGCCATAGGTCCGATTCATAGCGTTCTCTCGTTTTCCTCACAATCAATGCACTGGCGCGCGCTGCTGAAAAGGCCTTAGGCTGTTACACAAGGATTAGCCTACGCCTCGTTTGACGAAAACCAGAAAGTAACATTAGAGGTCGGTAAGGCTGCTGATATGGCTGTTCTGAGCGGCGACCCACTTTCCGGGGCCCCGATTCGATCAGAGATATCAAGGTGGAAATGACCATCTTCAGTGAAGGGGTAGTCTACCAACGCAATGACTAGAGCGCGACGAGCTGCTCCTGAACTCGCGAGCCCATTTCTATTCTCTTCCGACCAAAGCACAATTGGATGTCGCATGATGTCTCTTCGTGATATGCAATAATCACATGATCTATCTACTTGGCCAGATACTACTAGGAGAGGCAGTATCTATGGAGCGGAACGTAAGGGAACTGGATTCCGGACCTTTGATCGCCAAGAAGGCGAGATTGCCTGACTTGGTAAAGTATCAGGCTGGGTCTGTGGTCAGTAGGACTGTGATCGACAAAGAGGCTGGAACGGTCACTCTGTTTGCCTTTGATGAGAGACAAGGCCTAAGTGAACACACCGCGCCATACGACGCTTTAGTTCAGATCCTCGACGGTGAGGCAGATGTAGCGATTGCTGGCAAGGCCCACCGCCTGAAAAAAGGTGAAATGATCATAATGCCTGCCAATCGACCACACGCCCTGAAAGCTGTCAAACGCTTCAAGATGATGCTCATCATGATACGCGCCTGATCGCGTGCAGAATTCGATTTGCTTCACATCCCAAGTTGACATATTTCAGGTGGAATCCATGTCGCACATATCTTATCGGTTGATAGATTATCATGTTCATTCAACTTACTCGGTTGACGGACGTTCTTCAATCGATGAGATGTGCCAGCGAGCGGTTGAGCTTAGGTTCTCTGAAATCGGTTTCTGTGAGCACATCGATTTCGAACCAAGCGATCCCGGATTTGGCTTCTTTGATTATGAAGGTTATAGTGAAGCGATTGACTCAGCAAGGACAAGATATGCAGGCAAATTGGTTATCAGAAAAGGCGCTGAGATAGACTACGGCCAATCGTATGAGCGTCAGATCCAGGCGTGGGTTGAAGGGAAGGAGTTTGACTTTCTTGTAGGCTCAGTCCACTACATAGATCATGTTGCTTTCGATTTGGATAGAGAACTCACGATGCCTCCAGAGATCGTGGTTAGGAAGTACTATGCCAAGACCGCACAGGCAGCAGAGAGCGGACTCTTCAACGTGATCGGGCACCTTGATTTCATCAGAAGCTACATTCCGCCTGGACATGATCTGGAGCAATCAGACATGATTGATTTGACTCTTGAGAGAATCATAGCCAACAGAATACATCTTGAGATCAACTCAAGAAGAAGATGGAATCGGGAACCCTTTCCTTCCAGATCGCTGATTCAGAAATATCTGGATAAAGGTGGTACGTTGTTCTCATTAGGTTCGGATGCACATTCTGCGCAACATCTGGGCATCGGGATCACGCAGGCCATGGATCTCGTACGTGACTTGAAACCCGGGAAGGTACATGTTCTCTTCGAGTAGCCCTCTCTGCATCATGATTCATTCTCAGAACAAACTGAATCTTGCCACGTGTCATGACCGAGCCGACAACCTGATCGATATCGCATCCGAAGAACCGCTTAAGTCTGAAGAGTGTGTGACGGCCTGTCGATATGCTATGATTTTGGGGCAGTGCGTCTGTGTCGAGGATCACGCTTCAAGGTGCCTTTCATACCATCCCACATCCTTATTGCTCGTCTCATGTGGGGGATCGTTATCGACCCACCCACAACAAGTCCTATCGCCAGAGCCTCAATAAGCTCCTTGTCGGTAACCCCTTTCTCGCGGCAATGAATCAAGTGGTATCTTATGCAGTCGTCGCATCTGAGCACGAATGAGGCCACGAGACCGAGAAGCTGCTTTGTCTTTGCTGGAAGAGAGCCGTCATGGTAGACCTGAGAATCCAAGCTGTAGAATCTCTTGATTGGCAGATCTGCATATTTCATTACAACCTCATTCAGCAAGGCACGTTCTTCGCTAAATCCCTCTGCTTCGCTCTCCTTTGACAAGTGTATCCTGAAGAGTTCTCTTTCTTCCGATATATCTCTGCTGCAGGAATCAGAAGACCAATGGGCTTCGAATCAGGGGCAACAATATCGGGGGATCATGCATGGATTCAGTTGCGAGCGCCTGCAAACAGCTAATAACAAGCGTAACGGGAGAGGTGGCTTCCCTCTGACCGAGAAGCCAACTCTTTCTCTGACCCTGTGGTGGTGTACACGTTTCTTGGCTTGCAGGTGTCTCTTGAAGCTTTCCCTCATGAAACGGATTGCAAAGAGCTAAGCAATGGGCAGAGGACAGCAAGCGCGCGCGATAACTCACGCAGTGCTATTTGTGCTACGAGATCCACACATTTGGCGCCAATCGCCTCTTCAGAGGCCTGTGAAATCCTCAAAGGAGCGCACAGGTTCATAGAAATGCTTAGTATTGGCGTGCTCTTGTCTTATTGATACATCCAACAGGCGTCAGTTGCAGTGAATCCGGAGAATAGGTCCTGATTGCTTTGTCTCGAAGGAAGAAGGCCAAGAGGAAACCCATCAAGACACAGACTTTGTTTCGTTGGGGCGCGTACCTTCTGATAGTTTCGGTTCCCATTGTTGTCCTTCTAATTGCTTTCAGCTATCAGCCTGTACAGCGAATCGAGTCTGCTTGGACGCGGACTGCGGCACAGACTTCGGAGCCGGCGATCACAACGCGTCCACGTCAAAGAGTTGCTGCGATACTGGATCAGGTCTCAGCATACAATGTGAACCAACAGTTGATCGAAGATGTGCGTGCATGTCTTGTCGGAGCAGGATATAGTGTTGAGGTTTTTTCTGGAACGCAGGTCACCGTCGATCTGTATCGCAAGCTTCCTTCTAGAGGATACGATGTGGTTATTCTTCGGGTTCACTCAACCTCCACTTCGGAGATAGGTCAAGGCCGCGTTGCGTCTGGTGGGCCAGTTTTTCTGCTGACGGGTGAACCGCATAACCAGTTGGGCTATGCTTATGAGCAGACAATGGGCAGGGTGCGCGCGGTTAGAATCGAAGCTGGGACCTTCTTTGGGATTGGCCCAGATTTTGTTGCAGGGTCCATGGAGGGAACCTTTCCGGGAACACTCATTATCATAGCAGGCTGCGAATCCTTGGCCAACAAAGACTTAGCGAAGGCTCTGATTGCCAGAGGGGCATCAAAGGTTATTGGATGGAGCGACAGCGTCGGCCTAGAGCATAATGACAAAGCCATAGTATCATTGACGAGGAGCCTCTTTGAGAAGAGACTGCAGGTTCAGGAAGCAATCCAAGCGACAATGAATGAAGTGGGAAAGGATCCTGCCTTTCAGAGCTACCTTCTCAGCTACCCCTAGACTTCATGGAATAGCAAGCGCACGCTGCTCTCTGGTTTACCAATCTAACACGAAGCACACTTCGGGTGAGGACCAAGCGGGTCATTACTGACCACGTAGGGAAGAAGCCTACAGTGGAAATCCTTGCACTTTGTCAGATCTCGGCAGTCTCTGCATCTCTTCAGATCCTGTATTCTTGTCCCTCTGAAGAATCGCCACCTGTCGGAGAACCAGATATCCTGTATTGTCTTGTCTCTTGTGTTGCCCATACTCCATCTCTGGTCGGAGATTACGAGATTGCACGGGTAGACTGAACCGTCACTCGCTATTGACAGTCGAGTCTTTCCAGCATGGCAGGAGACGTAGCCCCTCTTAAGCTCATGAACGGATTCTCTGAGAGGTTCACAACGCAGAAACGTGTCCAAAGCGATGTCTATCTTTCCTCTACATCGCATCCTGGCGATCACGAGATCGAGAAACGCTTCAACATATTCTTCGTATGTTGGAACCCACGTCATATTGCCTCTTATTCTTCCGTTGGGCTTGAGGTCCAAGAATGCTATTCTCGATGCGTTGTGCTTGACCGCTAGATCTGTAATCTTATTGTATTTGCTCAGGTTTCTTTTGTGTAGACAACAGTTTATCCCGTATTCAATTCTACTTCTCTTCAGAGACTGCAGAGCTTCGATTGTTCTCTCGAATGATCCTTCTACTCCTCTGAAACGGTCGTGATCATCTGCTTCTGAACCATCAAGTGAGATGGTGGGCGTGACCTCCGCTTCTTCTAAGAGACCTATCATCTCGCTGTCAAGTACTGTTCCATTCGTCAATATGACTTTGCGAATTCTCTTTTCTCTAAGAAAAGACAAGACCTCCCTTATTCTTGAATGGAGCAGAGGCTCCCCGCCGTTGATTCTGAGTTCAAGGACACCCAGCCTCTCAAGTTGATCGAGAATCGATCGTATCTCTTCAATTGGCAGCTCAGTTGAGTCAACTGCTTTGCTGTCCGAGAAACAATGGACGCAGCGGAGGTTGCATTTGTTCGTTATGAAAAGGTCAACGGAAGTGGGAGCCGACAGAAAAGGAAGAGGAAATCGTTGGTAGAGCGTCGGGCTGACCTCAGTTCTCTGGGATGGTCTAGGTTTCGGGATCTGAATGCCTTTCTGGACATATCCAAGTCTTAGCATCCGTTTCAGAAACTTGTTGCATCGGTCGTGCCTAATCCCGGTCTCTTTGGTGATCTCATCAATCTCAGAGCCCTTGATGGAGATGTACTCCAGGACAGCATACTCTTCCTTCGTAAGAAACTCCGTGCTAACTGTTCGGTAATCGAAGACTGCGTAAGAATCGTAGTACTGAGGTTCAGATCTAAGAATGGCGTGGGGACTCAGAGAGAACCTTTCAGACAACCCTCAATCACTAGCCCATTGCGAGTCAGTGCTTCGGTCATTAGCTATAACAAGGTTATATATGCATCAACTTGAGCAACCGCAGTCGCAGAAAACGCTCTGATCTCAAGGTTGCCTTGCGACCTGTTTCCTGCGGACTATGATTCTGTCTCTGGTAATGAAGCGATGCGAAGAGAGTGGGCACAGATTTGTCTAGTGCTTACAGTCTCGAGACCATCGGACCGAGCACTTTGAGGACCCAGTCACGCTTCCAGTACATTAGGAACGCCAGAGGAATCAGGAACAGCAACAGTCCAAGAAGAAAATAGTTCACAGGCGGTTGTACTACTCCTCCAACCGACTGTCTGGGCGCGCCACTTCCTTGCATCGGACCGTTCTTGAGAAGTAGAGCATCGACTCGATTTGCTTTGCGTCTGTGAAGAGATACAATTCTCAACTTGCGATTCGCCGCAGATGAATATGCTGCCACAGGTATATAGCGCTTCCTTGCTATTCGATCTCACATGATATTCCAGAAGGAGAGGGAATTCGATTGGATTCCTGACTTCTGGGTGTGCCGAAAGGGACAATAGGCTCGTCAAATATCGGGATCAGGATCACCGATGATTGGCAGGATTGCAAAGACAAGATTTGTGGCATTTGTTGCAGCAATGAGTGCTCTATCAAATGTTCTAGCCTTTTTTGCTATCCCAACTGGAATGGTGACGCTTCACTTGATTCAACTGCCCATTGTGTTCGCTGGGTTGGCTGCCGGATCTCTTGCAGGTGGGCTTGTCGGCTTCTTTGGTGCCTTCGTGATGGCCTTCACCTTGGCCAAGCCGAATCCGTACATAATCGTCGGGAATGCAATCCTCGGATTCCTAACCGGACTGTTCTACTCAAGGATGAGAGCACTCTCGCGAAGAATAGTCGTCCCTCAGGTAGCTTCAGTGCTTTCTGCATGTGCCCTTCAGCTGCCTTATGTTTACATTACCGATGTATATCTCATGGGAATGCCTCACACGGTTGTAATTGGGATCATTAGCGTGCTGCTCATTGAGGATTTGATTAGTGCGCTGATATCACACGTGATACTCTATCGAGTTGACGTCAATAGACTGCTGATTGGATAGTGTTCCTTTGAAGGACTGTAAATGTTGCATGCTAGCACGAATCAATAATCGCGAATATGTTAATAGCCTTGCATCAGCATCTGCGCTGTCTCGAGCATAAGGCAACCCATTATCGCGTCCGGCGGAGACAGGTCATTTCCGACAAATTTGGCATATTGACGCGAAGACGCGAGTTGATCGGCTCTGGTCTTCGCCAAACTCGATTCGCCGTTTTCTGAGGAGGATCACACATGTGGCTGAGACTACGCCAACTCCTGCGAGAAACAATCCTGAGCAAACAATGCTCGCAGTCCACAATGGCCTCGCAGCGTCCACAACTGCTCTAATCATTACGTTCTCTCCGCCAACGATTAGACTCCAAGATCCGGGACGACCAAAGTACGATCTGTTCTTTGGATTGGTGGAATCTCGACCAAGCAACGGATCATAGAAAGCTAAATACTCAACGGCAATGTAGAAATCATTGGAGACAACTAGATTCCGAGTTAGAAGATCGAGATCGTTCCATGCGCTTTCAGTGGCCAAACGATAGGTGATCGGCGTTGTCAACTCTTTGATCCCATCGCTTCCTAGGACGTGAATTCTGACTTCTATTGCACTTCGCCCGGCTTTGTAGAGCCTGGCTGCAGTCAACATTGCCTCCGACACACCGGGAGGTAGAGAGAACTTGACGGCTAGATACGAGCCAACATCCAATGAAGAGGTGGTTTCAGGGCTTCCATCGTCGTATGCGATTTCTGTCAGGGCAAATGTCGCTTCCGCTGAGTAGAGAGCCAATGTGAACAGGACAAGAATTGAAAGGGATCTCGTAGTAGGCATCTTCACTTGTTACATCACTCGATATGGCCCACATCACTTCTTTTGATCCCAACCTGTCCATAAGAAACCTGCGACAACATGCCAACACAAAGAAAGGCAGCGCGTGGCTCTTGTATTCTAGGTACTGTCGGGCTCCTTTCGATCAAATAACGACACAGGCAACCTATTGGTTGTGGGGCGGAAAGTATCTTGTCTTGTAGGCGTCGAATATTCTCCTCAATTCTCGAACTGGATCCGGATGATCATCAACGCGCAGGTCAATATATGGGCGCAACTTTCGCTCGGGATTGATCTTCTTTACCAGCAAAGCAGCTGAAACTCGCCCCCGTTTGTCTCCGCCGGCCGCTTGCCCAGCCTCCAACACAGCGATAAGCCGATCTTCCAATGAACTTTCACTTGACTCGAATCTCCCAGCCATGGCCTGAATCACCTGCGGCCCAACCAGCATGTTTCCAGCGACCACATAGTTTCTGCCAAGTAGATGGCCCTTCCACTCCACAGCATCCGTTCCTGTATGCGCCACGTTCCTACCTAGACTGTCGATGATCGAGACCTGCCTAACTTCGCGCTTGTCATCCTCGGCCAGCAATGCCGTCAAAACCGTTTCCGGTGAGAGCCCGAGCCTGAGAAGCTGAAGTCCCCTAATCCCGTACATAACGTTGGTCGTCGCCTGGGTTGCGATTGCTGCGACACCAAGCTCCACATGAGGAACCACTGAACCCACGGCAGGAACTGCTGTAGAGACACAGACACCCAGCTCTCCAGTCTGGGCACATCGCGCAACCATCGAAAAAGTTCCATAGTATCTTTCACGTGGTACATGCGCATTCGCTATTTTTCGCTCTGAAATTCCGAATGGCTTCACTATCATCAAGACCACACCGACAGATCGTATATGGCCTGGAGTCCACTATAAGATCACGAGGACTAAGCATATATGCTCTGTTTGCGTCCTTTCAGTTTTTCCACACCGCAGAATCGTACCCCACTGACGCGCTCAGGGAGTTCCTAGACAAGAGCAAACTTCAGAAAAGGGTTCTCAGTTGAGAGTACTGCGTCCCAGCGGGCAGTATATGCGGAAGATCATTGTTACGACTGGAGATTTGCCAGAAATCGGCACATACAATGGAGGAGTGATATTAGGACTCTGAATAACCTCAGAATCGCAACAGATGTGTGCATTACTCAAAAAAGAGCAAACAACACTCTCTTGAGCATTGCTTTCAGATCCGCATTTGAAATGCTTCAAGGAAGCTTATCCAATGAAAAGAGTTCCCACGGGCATTGATGGTCTGGATCCACTGATTGAGGAAGGAATACCGAAGCAGAGTCTGGTCTTGGTGTCAGGAGCGCCTGGAACCGGGAAGACCTCGTTATGCTGCAAATTCCTAGAACGGGGGGCCTCTGTCTTTGGTGAGAAAGGGCTGTATGTCTCCTTGTTTGAATCAAAGGAGGTGATGGTTGAGAATCTCTCACACCAGTTCGGCCCTGAGTTTCCAGAACTTGTCAGGCGAGGAATGATCGAGATCCTATCATTTCCAACCATGAAGGGCAAGGGTCTATCTGTAATGATGGATGTCATACTATCGGCCATTGATGAGAACAAGGCTAGAAGACTGGTCATTGATTCGCTGTCCTCGCTGCTGGAGTTTTTGCCTGAAGAACAGGAATCTCGCATGTTCATACACAATATCTTGACCAAGATTATCCCAAGCTACGAATGTACAACTCTCGTAACAAAAGAAACCCCATCAGACGGTGTAATTGGAGCTTCTGCTGAAGACTTTGTTGCAGATGGGCTCTTCCTACTTAGAAGGTTGATCTTCCAAGGAAGGACTCTGCGAGAACTTGAAGTGGCGAAACTCAGGGGAACAAAGATATCTTCCCCAACAATACCATTCACGCTGGAGGGAGGATTCACCGTCTTTCCTCCTTTCCATCACAGAACCTTTGAGTGGGCCAAGAAGCTGAGGAGGATTCCAGACTCCGAGAACCATTTCTCAACAGGAATCGACTCACTGGACAGGATTCTCGCCGGAGGCTATTCCAAGGGAAGCATTGCGCTTTTGGAAGCAGATGAGGCCATTCCTCTCACAGCTTACGGAGTCATGTCATATCCAATAGTCGCTAATTTCCTCAACAATGGCTCTCCACTTGTGGGCATACAGTCACTAGGAGCTGATCCCGCGCGGACATATGAACGCTGGAAGGCATTTGCTGGAGAGAACGCGTCACGGGCAAGATCGGTAGAGCAGGTAAAAGGAACAGTTCAGAACAAGAAACCGTACCTAACCCTCCTGAGAAGCGAAAAGCCCGAAGGGAGATTGGAAGAATATCTTCGAGCAGGAGCCAAACTCAGGAAGCAAACCGGGAAACCCGTTCTATGGTGGGTCGCCTTGGATCATTTCGCTGATATTTTCGGTCTCGACTACGCCGAGAAAGCGCTGAGCCAACTGTCAGTTGAGATCATACGTCACAAAGAATTGGCTGTCCTGCTTGCGAAACCGGGTTTGGAAAGCATAATGAAAACTGTCAGCAACATTGCTGCAACACATCTTCACATAATGGATCGGCATGGAACCATTCTTTTGCACGGGATCAAACCTCGAACTCCACTATACGGCATAAGAGTTGAGATTGAGAAAGGCTTGAATTCCACAGTGTTCACCTCAATCGTCTGAGGGAAATCAAACAGAAACCGCCCCGGGGCGGCCACATACCTGGCCTGAGAGAGATGTTTCCGAGCAAGGAATACGCAAGATGAGCCGCAAGAAGGGCTTCGACATATGTATCATAGAGGCTGTAGACGAAGCCTTGTCTGTTCTCGGGGAAAGCTCTAAACAGGCATTTTACTCGCTTGTCGAGAAAAGCCACAACATCAAACGTGAAGAGATCCCTGAAAAGATAGAGATTTTCCATGGGGCTCTGATAGATGTCCTTGGCGTTGGTTCAAGGATCATGGAGAGGCTTATTGCCAGAATGCTTTACCGCAAGCTTGTCATAGATTTTGAAGAGCGTGAAGAATGGACGCTCGTCGATTACCTCAGAGATCTGTCAGACAAAGGATTCGATTGACCAGACTCTCCTTGACGAAGAGTTGAGTTCAACCGTTAGAGTCTTTTCACATCGTGATGACAAAAGACCAAGGAATTGTTCGATTGCCAGGTTTATGTGCAAGTGTGCGCAACTGATGCTAATTCAAACCATCGGAGTACAACGACCCCTTGGCTTCGTTAACAATGAACAAGTCTAGGAAATACTCCTCTCTGATTGTCGCTCTTTCCATATGTCAAATAGCCGGTATCATAGGCGCTGTATTCACCACGCCCGCAATACCCGAGTGGTACGTAACCCTTCGGAAGCCAAGCATCGCCCCACCAAACTGGATCTTCGGACCAGTGTGGACAACACTCTATCTCTTGATGGGCTTCTCGCTCTACCTGGTATTGAAAGCAGGCCTCGGAAGCACGAATACCAGAAGATCAGTGGCCATGTTTTCAATTCAATTGGCCATGAACGTGTTGTGGTCCTACCTGTTCTTCGGATTGAGGTCGCCTATGTTAGGCCTAATCGAAATCATGGCGATGTGGACTGCCATTCTAACAACCATGGTCTTCTTCTGGAAAGTCTCAAGAACCGCTACCTTACTGCTTGTTCCCTATCTCCTCTGGGTGAGCTTTGCCAGCTATCTGAACTATCTGTTCATGATACTCAACCCATGAATACCTGCCAGGACAAACCTTCCTAGATGTCGCCTGAGCTAACTAATCACAGCAACGCTAGAACACCTGTAACCTCACAAAACAAACAGTATCCTCCAATCTAACTGATGGTGAACCATGATGGTCATCACATGCACGACTTTCCTGTAGAACTCGTCTCTGTTGAAGTCTGTTTCACCTTATGTATGGGCAAGGCCGTGGGCCATAGTCTCTTTTCTTCGTCGAGTGGGATCTGTCCTTGCCGTGTTAGGGGATCTGGTTTGCGGTTCGTGGAGGGTGCGTGTGCGTTGATGATGCATGTGTATGCTTCTGTATGTCTTGGTAAGATCTTTGGGTTGCTCGGGCAAGAAAGGTAGATAGTCATTGGCATAGGGTGGCGCCACCCCCCTACCCCCTCACCAACGGTAATTCGGCAGTCTCAGGGCTTTTTCCGGTAATTGGGCCTGTTTGGGCTTCTCCATGCGAAACAAGGCTTGAAACCGAAAAGGTAACGAAGTTTCGAAGCTCCTAGCGATTGAAGTTAAGGATGGGGAAAAAGCTGTTATTCAACGGTTCCCTCAGAACACGAGAAGACGTGCCAAAAGCATTGAAAGTAATCCTCAGCCAGATTTGGACCATGCTGATAAGCGAGTTCCATGGGATTTGGGATCAAAGCATACCTTGATCCTCCCGGATACGCAAAGAGTTAAACTCCTGAAGCCAAAATAACCACTAAAGAATCATGGAGGTGAAATCTATGCCAGTTGTAGTCGTAGAAATGTGGGAAGGAAGAACCTCGGAGCAGAAAGAGAAGCTAATAAAGGCTGTCACGAAGGCTTTCGAGGAAATCAGTGTAAAGCCTGAATCACTACATATCATAATTCATGATGTACCAAAGATAAACTGGGGCACACGAGGACAACAAGCCTCTAAACTGACGACATAACGAAACCTGTCCTTCTCTTGCTCAGATAAACCTCAAGCCCTTTTTCTCTCAGTTTTGGGTTTTCAACTCCAATCAGCACGATCTTTCGCCCGCAGAGTATGTAGGGCGGCGCTGGTGTTGATGCCCAGCCTGTTCAGTACGAAGGGTCAACATACGGTCCTGTAAATTGTCTGTCACTATCTGACAAACACGCGTTCATGGGAAGCGGCACGGCGTTTCATGGATTGTGAGTGTGACTCGTGCCCCTCGAGACTAAGCTGCAGTTTCAAGAAGATCACATTCAATCTCTAAGATCTCTCCTAAGCCTACGCTGCCTTGTCCACGGTGAGATGGTCATGGCGGTAAGAAAGAATGGTCGAATCCTGTTCTGGTGCGGTTGCCAGAAAGATCTTGAACCCTCTCTGCTTGAGCAAGAGACCTAATCAAGGAGATGCCTTGACTCAGTCCTCAGCTTTAGCCAGATTTGTCTAGTATGCCCAGGGTTTCGTTAGGAATTCGAAATCTTTGGGCTTGCTCACGAATGATCTCAGCAAGCCACTATCCTTTGGTACCGCTGGACTAACCTCGGCATCTACGATTCTAGCCTCAGGGATTCTTCCGTAGTTCTCATTTTTCATCAGTTGTCCTCCCTCCAGCAGATAGTATGAGCCGCCCTTCGTAGTCATGAACCTGTCGTGCTTCTCCAGACAGTACTGTGAAACCAGGTTTCCTATCACCAATTCCCTTGGAGAGGCATTGATAGTGATATGGCCGGAGTAAGGAGGAACAATCACAATATCACCTTCACGTGCCGTCACCAAAGAGACATCTGCGACTTCCTCCCCCCTGTATCTCTCTATGAGAAAACGAGCCTCGCCCTCAAGCACCTCAATCGCCTCTGGATCCGACCACACCCCTTCCACAAGCTGATGCTCATGCCCAATAGTCTTCACATACTCCCTCCCCAGCGTCATTGGAGGGACCACGGTGACGTCGTATCTCAAATCGTGTTTCATTAGCAGTGTTCGTCCGTATTCATCTGGGTACAGATTCCTATGAACTGTGTAGACAACTAGCTCAGGGTCTAGGTCCTTGCAGGAAGCCGCATCGTAAAGAACCGGCTTAAGATCTTTGAGCTTGCGGACCAAAGGGTAACCGTCGACGAGTAAACTCTGCAAGGAAACCGTCTTCCGGTCACCTTGCTCCTCGACGAACACCATAAGCATCTGGTTGACTCTACCAGAAACCGGACTGAGCTTCATCTACTATATCTCCCAGCTCCCCCCAATGTGGTCATCTACCTAAGTGTGAGGAAAGCCAATATAACACTAGCCATTGAACCTTGAAAAGAGTATTGCAAACAGCCCTGTGCATACGGTGATATCTCTCAACACCCCGTCGACCAGTGACATAGGTTCCCCAGAGTTTGACCGTGATCTCCTCCTCATTAAGACCACAACCAACAGGAGAAATCATACTCTGAGAAGACTGAAAATGCTCCACCTGACTACCGGAATCGCATTGCTTTGATTCGAATGCGAGACATGCCTCCTGACGACTTCTCCCGAACATACGGGCTCCACCACGGAAAACGATAATTCGCCATTTGGCGCTCATCAATACCACTTACAGCGGTCAACGGGGCTCCCTGGTGAAGAAAACGGAACAAGTCAAAGATGTGAAGAACAGTTCGTTTCTTCCGCTTGGTAGGGATCTGACTTTGTTGCTGGTTTCAAATTCAGTGGGTTCATTCGGCGATGGACTTTACGCCTATCTCCTGCCTGTTTACATGACTAGGACCCTTGGAGCAAGTTCAGTAGAAATTGGAACGCTCTACGCTATTGTCAACCTCTTTGCGGCCTCAACTCTGCTGCTTGGCGGAGTCCTTGCGGACAGATATGATCCGAAAAAGATCATGGTCATCGGGTGGGGCCTGTGGGTACCTGTTCCCGTAATTTTCTCCTTCGCCAGAACATGGCCTGAATTGATCCTTGGCATGGTGCTTTGGGGGTTCTGGCTCGGTGGACCATCAGTTGCGGCCTACGTCGCAAGGGCGGCAGACAGACAGAAGTTGGCTTTCGCATTTGCGGCATTGTCTGCAGGTTGGTCGTTTGGGTATGTCTTCTCTCCCGCCATGGGTGGATACTTCGCTGAGACATTTGGAATGCGAACTGTGTTCTTTCTCGCCTCCATTCTATATGCTTCTGCAGGCTTCATCTTGGTGTTCATAACCGGACAGCAACCGAACAGCCATTCACAGATGTCTGCAGCACAGAGCTACTCGTTTGTCCAGATTCTGAGAAAGAGAGAGATTCTCAAACACTCTGTTCTCTTCTCGCTGACCATGTTCGCTTTAATGATCTTCCGACCATTCGTTTCACGGTTTCTTGCAGACATGTACGAATACAGTGAAGTAAGAATCGGCATTCTTGGCTCAACTCTATTCTTCGGATCGTCGGTTCTTGGGGTCATGCTTGGCAGATTGGGCGACAAATGGCGAAGATCATATGCCTTGTCCACCTCCCTGGGCCTCTGCAGTCTTTCGCTAATCCTTATGTTGTCGTCCGCGGAGTTCTTCTTCTTGATGATGGCGCTCTTTCTGGCCGGATGCTCGTATACAATGTGGTCTCTCTTGAATGCAATCATCACTTCTGGAAGCCCGGAATTTGCGCGGGCTCGCTGGGTTTCGATTCCTCAGGCGCTTGCGATGTCTACTTCCACGTTTGCACCGTTGCTGGGCGGAATCTTGTACAATTACTCGCCGAAGTATCCATTCCTGTTGGCGATTGGCGCAATGCTCCTTCTCGCCCTGGCGGTGGCTGTTGGGGATTTTGAGAAGTAGCCATCTGCAGTGAAGATGCAGACGGCTGTGGCCCCGCTCCCTAATGACTCAGTCACAGCTGAATCTACTTCTGTTTCCGTGTGAACACCAATAGTGGTACACATAATTGCCGGAGCCATGGCTCAAACTGCAACGGCGGCATTATCGTATACGCAAAAGATTGAAGCTATTGTTCAAACTACGATGGGCGCACATCATAATTAACACGCAAGCATTAGGTTGAATCCCAGCTTGGTTTCACAGGGGGTCTGCACGCTTGCTTTCTCCTACCCAACACAACCACGGCCACCAATGAAAGGCCTAGCACAATTAGAGGCATGGTGAACTCTGGTATGCCTGCGGCCGCTGAGGCGCCATAGATGACCTCGGCAATCAGGTTCGTTGCCAGATTCAGAGATTCGCCAACGCGTTCTTTGAAAAGCGCGTTATCTGTGTCATACTGGTCATCCATCCACTTTGCAGTTCGACCCTTTCCTGAATCGTCAAAAGTTGTGTCATGAGCAAGTTTGAGAGCAGCGTCATGCGCAGAGATTGACTCAAGCGCTCTATCAAACGTAAGATAACTCGTGAATGAGCTGCTGTAGTTGTCAGTTCTACTATTCACCCAGTTCTCATAATCGCTGTGATGCTTCTCCGATCCCCAATCAGTGGCTGAGCCCATAACATGACCAAACACCGCCATGTCAGCTACATAGTGAGCAGTAATGCCCATCCATTTCGCCGCGGCGCGATAGTCCCTTGAAATGAGGTGTGAAAGCGTGTTTTGATAGGCTTCTTGAGCCCGTTTTGCAGACGCGTCGTCTTGGAGTCTTCCGGTCGAACGATAGTACACGTGATGAAGCATAGTGTCGCCTATCCCATCCCCGAGAGGAGCATTCCTGTTGTCAGGCAACTCCGTTCCGTAGAGGTAGACGCCCAAGTTATCTCGAACCCAGAAATCCAAATCGTCCGGCACCCAGTCTAAGGCATGATGCGCCAACCAGTCATGCGTTCCATATCTTGGATCGCTGGGGTCTGTGCTAAATCCACCGTTGCTCCAAGCCCCAACGGAACGAAAAGCGAAAGATACTGAAACAGTTCCCAAACAGAAGAATGCAATGGCAAAGTTGACTGTACGACCCGTCTTCACGCCTCTGATCGCATTCAGCCCCAGCCCGTTATGCCTTGACGATCTTCAGTTCCATAGGCCCACATTGCCGCGTTCGTTCTGAATCACCATGTGATCAAATCATCCGTAGCTCGAGTATTGCAAGATTAACTCTCAAACTGACCATGGCTCCAAGATCAGATACTGAAGTCACCAGCGGAATGACAAGGTTGTCTGGTTCCGGTCCCTCGCGCGCGCTGCTGAATGAACGAGATTAACCAGAGTCGTAACACTGTGTAGCTTAGCCAAAAGATCGCGAACAGAGATTGGCTTGTACCGCATCCTGTCTCTCACGAGAGCTCATCTTTCCATAGAGGTCTTTGCGGAACTGGATTTAAGGATAATCAAGTAGAGTGGAAAAGAGGCGATTCTCAGCCATCAGCCAGATGACCGCCACAGCCTTCTAGGTGATATCGCCCCTGCTCTGACCCAGATAATCCATCTCCTATCAGCGACTGGTGAGCACGCCAATTGCTCGCAGTAGACTCTGATTCGTCAAGAACACAGTTAAGATAATAAGGGGACTGTACAATCGCATTGCGCGCGAGGGATCACCACGAAGTACCGCAAATTCGGAAAGCTTGACTGGAAAGTGTCAGCTCTCGGATTCGGCGCGATGAGGTTGCCCACCGTCGGTGGAGACGCATCAAAGATCGACGAACCCTTGGCAACCAAGATGATACGGTACGCCATAGATCACGGCGTGAACTACGTGGATACTGCGTATGGTTACCACCGTGGAGCAAGTGAAGGCTTTGTTGGAAAAGTCTTGAAGGATGGGTTCAGGGATAAGGTCAGACTCGCGACCAAGATGCCGACATGGCTCGTCAACACCCAAGAGGACATGGACAAGTACCTGAATGAGCAACTCAGCAAGTTGCAGACCGATCATGTGGATTTCTATCTTCTCCACGGGCTGAACAAGGAGCGGTGGCTGAAAATGAAGGCACTGAAGGTCACTGAATGGGCGGAGAAGAAGATCGACGAGGGGAAGATCAGAAATCTCGGCTTCAGCTTCCATGACGAGTATCCTGTGTTCAAAGAAATCATAGACAGCTACGATGGCTGGGTTCTCAGCCAGATTCAATACAACTACGCCGAGCCGCAGTACCAAGCCGGTACAAGGGGGCTCAAGTATGCTGCTTCCAAAGGGCTTGCAGTGGTTATCATGGAGCCAGTAGCCGGAGGAAGACTCGCGGTCAATCCTCCAGCAGGAGTCCAAGACCTCTGGGACAAGTCAGGAATCCAAGCGACCCGAGCGAATCTGGCATTGAGATGGGTTTGGAACCAACCTGAGGTATCGGTGGCTCTAAGCGGAATGAGCACAATGGAGCAGGTCATCGAAAATGTGAAAACAGCTGAATGCTCTGAACCAGGGAATCTGACGGAGAAAGAACTCCGGTTCATCAATCGACTCGCACAGAAACACAAGGAGCTGGGATACATCGGCTGCACAGGTTGCAGATACTGCATACCTTGCCCCCAAGGCGTAGACATCCCACAGATAATCGCTCTATTCAATGAATTCTACATAAAGGGACAAGATGATGCAATCAAGAAGAAATATCGGGAGCAAATTCCGTTAGAGAGCCAAGCGAAAAGATGTGCGAAATGCAGAAAGTGCGAGGCTTTGTGTCCACAGCAGCTGCCAATAAGCACGATCATGAGTAGAGCCCTCTTCATTTTCGAGCAGAATCTCTAGAATCAAACCTTTCTTGATCTACTTTACCATGTGGTTCAGGATTGCACTTGCCGAGATAAACAGCCAAGGCAATCTAACGAGCCCTACGCGCTCGACTAGCGAGATGTGCTCAACGAGGGATGTCACATAGAAGCCGGCCGGAATCATGATGGTCCCACTCAACATGATCGTCAACTATTCTCTTTTGTGAGCATAGGTTGTCGGATCCTGTATTCAGATCTTCCCCGGACGAGGAACAGGACCGTTTGCCGCGACGATTCAGGCTCTCTGTGTCATTGAGGAAGTCCACCTGATGATGACGGCTGTGAGAAATACTGCAATGCCTGATAGCACAACCAAAGGCCCAGGGGGCAGTTGGAGATAGGCAGACAACACGACGCCAAACAACGCGCTCATTATTCCGAAGGCCGAGCTCAGCACAGAGTACCGAAATAGATTCGAGCTCAGTGTTCTGGCTGCTGCGGCGGGCACAATCACCAGAAAGCCCACGAGTAGGCTGCCAACAATCTTTATGCCTATTGCCACCACGAGGGAGACAAGCAGAAGGTACACTAGATTCGTATTGGCAACATTAACACCACTTGATGTCGCGAGCTCCTCTGAGATCATAGACAGAATCATCTTTCTGTAGATAGCTCTCGTCAGGAGCACCGCTGAAGCAGCGACAACCGCAGCTATGGCCGCGTCCAAAAGGGTCACCTTGGTGATGTCGCCAAACAGCGCCTCCAGAAGATCTGGCTCTGGAATGATGAGGATTCCAACCGCCAGTGCAAGCGTGAACATCGCCCCCACGATTGTCTCGATGGGAAGTCTTGTGATTCTTTCGATACGCCACACTATCAATGCGCATCCGAATAGAAACGCGAATGCCCCTATGAAGGGATTGAAGTTGAACAAGATCCCAAGAGCGAGCCCTGGTAGAGCAACATGAGACAAAGCATCTCCGACCAATGCCATCTTCTTCAGCACCATGAGTGAGCCCAAATAACCGGCCGACAAGCCTACAAAAACTCCAATCACAAGGCTGATCAGCGATGCGGGCATTGTACTGATCACCTCTTGTCCTTTCGCTTCTTCAACGTAGTCCCGGGACCGTAGATGGCGTGAAGAACCGATGAGTCCGTGATTTCTTCTGATTCTGCGAAGCATATCACGTTCCTATTCAGGGCTAACATGTATTCCGAATAGTCTCTAATGATGTGCACATCATGGGAAATGAGGAGCACTGTTATTCCATGATCCTTTTCCAATCCGTTTACCATCTCGTAGATGGCCTCCTCGCTATCGAGATCCACTCCGGTTGTTGGTTCGTCAAACAGTAGAACATCAGGCTGATCAACTATGGCCCAAGCTATCAGCACCCTCTGCAGTTGGCCTCCCGATAAGACGCCGAGTGCTCTGTCCATTATACTTGCATCATCTAGACCCACAGCTCCTAAACTCTCTTTAATGTCAGATGACTTCTTGAAGGAGAGGAATTCCCGTACGGAAATCGGTATGTCAGTGACAGACAGCTTTTGGGGAACGTAGCCTATTCTCACTCCTTCTGCCCACTCAATCTTCCCTGTATATGGTATGAGATTCAGCAATGCCCTGAAGAGAACAGATTTTCCAGCGCCGTTGGGTCCAACTATTGCCAGCGTCGTACCCCTCTTGACTTTGAAGGAAACGTTCTCCAGAATTGCCCGGTCTTGAAGCTTCACATTCAGGTCTGACACTTGGAGTATGTAGTCGTCGTGAGTTCCCATGTTTGAACACCTCTCTCGATCCGCATGATGCAGGACACTATTCTCTCCTTAGAACGAACAGTATTATGCCCAGTATCACCGACCAAATAACGATATCTCCAAGCAGATCCGGCGTACTGACATGCCAAGGAGAGTACTGCGGAGCTACGATTAGGCGTACAAGCCATGCAAGCGGATATCCGTAGTGAACAGCACCGACTAATCTGGACGGTGTGTTCTCGAACAGGCCTGTTAGAAGAGTTATTCCGATTCCACCAAGAGCACATGCAAGAACAGTTTTCACACTCATTCTCATCGCACCTCTTCCGACAACTCACTGAGAGGTCGTACGAAGTACATGTAAGTTATTACCCATTTCCACACCATGTATGTGCTCTGCTACACGTTCATCAAATCTACGTCCCGAATACTATCATGCCAATTGAAGTGCGAGAGTCCTTCGCAGAAATCGTTGGAGGCAATGTGCTAGAGAGGAACGTTGACATCGGTTGTCTGAACGATTATCATTGAATGAGTGACGGCCAGACTTCTTTTATACTCGGATCTTGCCTACGTGACCTCGACGAAATCGAATTGACAGAACAGAAGAATAGACCTGCCGGAATAACGATCTTGGTCGTGTTACAGACGATCGGGGCAGCGTTTGCTCTGCTAGGAGGCCTGGCCCTTCTCGGGATCGCAGGCATCGCAACACTGCGCCCCGTGATAGAAATGGTGCTCGTTCTCGTTGGCACGTTACTAACTGGCATGGGAGCAATCAACCTTTTTCTTGCATACGGGCTCTGGAGCGGGCGGGCGTGGGCTTGGACTTGGGCCCTCATTTTCAACGTATTTAGCATCGTCCTTGGAATCTTCAGTCTCACACGAGGACATCTCTGGAACATCATCAGCCTTCTTCTTCATGTTCTGACAATAGTCTACCTGAATACGGCACATGTCAAGGCCTTCTTCGGCAAGGCCTGACCTTCCAATCCCCGCATGGCAAGAGCAGAAGCCGAATCCGCTATACTTTTCTGGAAACAGCAGTCAGCAATTGAAAAGTCGAGTTTGCCGAAATCCTTTGTGGATCTCAGTCATTCCTCCCTTCGGGCTATGCGTGCTGCCACAGCTGAGATTTCTCGAAAACGAAATGAGAACTTACTTCGCTCAGCCAATCTCTTCTCGTAAGGAGAAGCTTGACAGTGAGCGTACCAAAGAACATATCCGAACTCAAAGAAAAAGGTGAGCCTTTCCTGAACTCTCACTTTCTGATTCGGCATAGCTGTGGCTTGATGAAGTTTGTCAGGCCTTCGAAAGTCGTACGTTGAGAAGGGCACTCAAGGGAATCGCAGGAACGGTCTGAGGGCGAAGAAACCTATCGCCGCAAGCACCACTCCTACAATGACGAAGATCACCGCCGCCACCAATGCGATCAAGAATGCCTTGAGCCACCCACAGTCGAAGAAGTGCTTGATCAACCCAAGCCACATGATCAGCACGACTACGGTCGCAGCTATGCCTGAGAAGGCGAAGTGAATAAGAGAACCTATCACTGTGCCAAGCACAACTATCCACAAAGCATCAGTAAACTTCGCCTTATCTTTCCCTGAAAGCGCCCGTCCAGCCAACCAGAGCACTGGAGCGATAATTACCGCATTCACTATTACATGTATCACCAGAGCGTCGAGATTTATCGCCATATCCTCTCACCACTCATCTTTGTCCCACTCTGACGCCATATAAAGATTAGTAAGTTATCATGACAGAAGATCGTCTGAGGAGAATCCAGTACGGCGTGCTTGGATTCTCCTAGTCAGAATTTCCTCTCAAACGTGGCTCCGATTTCGTCGCATATACTCTCAAACGCAGTCTCCACGTTCTTCTCGAATTCCGCACGCAGAACAGTGCCTTCAACTTGCCGCTTGGGATATGGAAGCGTTCGGTAGAGTTCCATAAGAAATGGGTAGATCCGAAAGACATAATCCTTCGATCGTTTCATTTTGTACCCATAATTCGGGCTGCCTCTGTATCTCTGAGTGTATACTCGTTCTCTTCTTTCCCACGAGACTTCTGGGGCCACATGGACGAATATTACGCCTGCGTTGAACGAACTTAACGCCTGCGAGTACTTGAGAAACAGTATTTCGGCCAGATCTGGATTCTTGACTCTTGCATGTGCCACAGCGAAGATGTTTGATTCGTCTAGGTATATCTTGTTGCTCGGCTCGTGTGGAATCTCTCTCATCCTCTCCAAATCGAGCTGGAGCACCATTTTCTCGAATTCCTTGTCGACAAGAGCGCCGCCGAGCAGACTTCCTTCCTCTCTTTCTCTTTCTAGGAGGATTTGTCCTGCCTCTCGAAGGGCGACTATGTTCTTGTAGGTTCGGACTAGGTGTCTCTGTGCATGGCTCTTTCCTGAGGCCTGAGGCCCGCCGATTATCACGTATGCCCTGCCTCTCAAATGATCTTCCTCAGTCATGCGTCCTTTCAGGTTCACGCGTTGAATGTGATTTGATTGAGGCTGCAGGTGAATGAATTGACGCCGAGACTAGGCACCGAAGGCCCCACCTAACCACTTCCCTCCGATCTTGTTTGCGAGTATTATTGTCGTCGACGTTACAGCCATGACGATCACTCCTAGCGCTGCCGCTGCCCCGAAGCGTCCACCTGACTGAAAGAGTATGAATGTTCCTATCGTCATGGTTTCCCAACCGGGAAGAAATAGGAACATTGTGGAGGACACTTCTTGAATGCCTGTTACAAAGGAGAACATTGTGCCTGAGAAGACACCCCTAACGATCAGTGGGAGGTTTATCTTGAAGAACGTTCTCAACCTGCTGGCTCCAAGTATCTCCGATGCTTCCTCGAAGGCTTGGTCTGTTTGCAGCAGAGAGGCGTACGCAGATCGCACAACGTAAGGCACTCTTCTTATTGCTATGACGAGAGGCATGATGATCCACAGATGCGTCAGCGTGTCTCCAATCCCGGGAATGATGAGTTTGTGAAATCCTCTCAAATAGCCGATTCCCACAACAATCCCTGGTACGGCGAGAATCATCGTGACCAGACCGTCCATAAGATCCCTGCCCGGAACACGGGTCCTAGCTAGAAGGAAGGCTATCACCAGTCCAAGTATCAGATCCATCACCAAGGCAACCCCTGAGAATCTAAAGCTGTTGACAATGTACAGCGGGGTTTCCGAAATAACGAAGAGAAAGTTGTCGAGGCCATATTCCAAGGGGAACGGTGTCAGCCTCCAGACCTTTGCGAATGAGGATATGGTAAGCCACACGGGAGCCAGCAGTGAAAGAACTGCTATGATGATGCAGAAAGAGAAAGCAAGGCTCCTCTTCACACCCTCGGTTTCAACGATTCTTCCTTCTCTTGTTGCGCCTTTGCTCAGCGAAACATATTGCTTGAGGCTGACGTACTTTCTCATTCCCAGCAGCATCACCATGGAGAAGATGGCAATGATTATGCAACCAACCATCCCCTTCTGGAATCTAGGAATGTCAGTGAATTGAATTAGGTCTGAATACGCCTGCGGCGCCAAGAACTCTTGGAGTCCCAACGTCATAGGGGTGACCCAGTCTGAGAACACCCAAATGAAAGCAAGGAAGGCTCCCGCTGCGACGCCAGGCGTTGCCAGCGGAAGAGTTACTGTGAGAAATCTTCTGATTCCAGACGCGCCCTGTATCTCCGCCGTTTCCTCCAGTTCCGGATCTATCTGAGTCATCGCGGCTGCAGCGTTCAGATATATCAAAGGATAGAGATGCAATGTCTCCAGCAATATCAGGCCGTGAAGCCCATAGACGAGGTTTATTGGCTCTCTGGTCACTCCAAGCCAATCCATCAAGACTAGGTTTATCGTGCCATATCTTCCAAACAGGAACACGAAAGCCATAGCTCCCACAAAGGGTGGAACTATCATCGGGATCAGTGAAATCGTCATGAAGAGAGTCTTTCCTGGTAGTCTGTATCTTGAAAGGAAATATGCCATGGGAATGCCGATGAGAGAACTGGTCAAGACGCTGACAACGCTTGCAGCTAAGCTGTTCCAGAAGCACCTTGCGTAGTAAGGATCACTTAGGAAATCGCCGTAGTATTTCAGAGTGAGCCTACCTTCTATGAAAAAGCTCTCATAGAATACTATGATAATCGGGTAGACAAGAAAGAGCGCCACTACGGCGTAGACGCTAAGGCTAAGCGCAGTGTTGCCGACAGTGATGGTCTTCAGCTTTCGTCCTAAGATCATTTTGATCGGACTTCATCTATTACAACGCAGTTCTCCGGTCTCACGTGAACAGCAATCTCGTCGCCTTTGCTCAGAACCACCGAAGGATCTGTTCTGACTCTGATCAAGCGTTCACCAATACGTATCCTGTAGTCTCGAACATCTCCCAGATATGCTGAGGCCACCACCTCTCCTCTCAGAACGTTTCTCTCCATTCCAGGTGTCCGAAAAATCTTGAGATTCTCTGCCTTTATCGAAAGTGTTGCCTTGTCACTGGTCTTCAGCGCCTCTGGAACGTTGCAGTCAATTCGGTAGTCATCAAAGGTGACAAATCCGTTTCCAATCTTCACTGGAATCAGATTTGTCAGGCCAATGAAATCTGCGACAAACGGTGTCTCCGGGCTCGTGTAGATCTGTTCTGCGGTACCAACTTGGTGGACCCTTCCATCATGCATCACGGCTAGTGTATCCGACAAGGTCATCGCTTCTGCTTGGTCATGTGTGACATAGATGCTTGTCGTGCCCACTCGTTTCTGGATCTGTCGAAGCTCGAATCTCATCTCATCTCTTAGCTTGGCGTCAAGGTTGCTCAGAGGCTCGTCCAAGAGAAGGATCCTTGGTTGGGGCGCCAGTGCTCTTGCGAGTGACACTCTTTGCTGTTGTCCTCCGCTGAGTTGCTGTGGGTACCGTTTCTCGAATCCCCTCATGCGCACGATTTCTAGAGTGTCTTCGACCCGCCGCCGAACCTCATCCCTTGGCAGCTTCTGTATTCTCAGACCGTAAGCAATGTTATCGAAAACGTTCATGTGAGGCCATACGGCCCAGCTCTGGAAAACCATTCCCATGCCACGTTTTGCAGGCGGCACGAATACTCCTTTGCTCGCTGAAACCAGAATTTCCCCTGAAACAACTATTTCCCCCTCATCAGGCCTTACGAACCCGGCAACACATCTCAATGTAGTTGTCTTTCCACATCCAGAAGGACCTAGCAGAGCAAAGAATTCTTTCTTCTCTATGTGAAGGTCAACATTGTCTACGGCTTTCACGCCGTCAAATCTCTTCGTCACACCGATGACATCTATCATTTCTTTGACCCAGCTTCCACTGGCTCAACACATCCTAGATGGCAAACAGTCCCAAATGCACTGATTAACAAAAAGGGAGGAGTTAAGATCCTTTCTGGTCACTTTTTCCTTTTCTTCAGCGTCACAAGAGCTACTGCAGCGATGACAACAACCAGAAAGACCACGGCAAGATTTAGCGGCTGTTCATACCACTCCAGCTTTCTCGTGAGTCCTACTGAAGCGGCAGCTTGGTCTTTGGATTTTACAGCAGCAGTGGCGGCTTCTGCGTACTTTCCGGTGTCAAAGTTTGTTGTCGCCTGAGTCAGTGAGGTTTTTGCTGTATTGATGCTGTCTTTGGCTTTGGCCACATCATATCCTTCTTTTTCGCGGGCTGTTATCGTACTCTCGGCCTCGGTCAGAGTCTTCACAGCGTCTTGTATAGCATTCCAAGCTTTCGTCAGTTCTTCGAGTTTCTTGGATATGGTGTCATCATATAGATTGTTGACGTCTGAGAACCTCTTGGTGTACAGATCGAAATTCATGGGAAAGTTCTTGGTTGTGATGCCGTATACGTTCTCTGCCTTCATGAACTCCTTCAAAATCGCTGCACTTGGAATGTCTGGGTAGTCAGACAGCTTCAGATCCTTCTTTGCAGGAATGAGATCTCCTAGGAGAAATGCTGCTTGAGCTTCCTTGGAGGGTACCCAGTCCATCCAGAGTTTTGCTATGTTGGGTCTAGGCGTTCCTTTCAATATGCCTATGGGGCTCGGAGAGAAGAAAGCCACATCAGGATACACAAAGCCAACATTGTATCCTGCCTTCTTTGACATGACAGCCGAAGTTTCCGCGATAGCTATCCCTATAGCGTATTCACCCTTCTCGACTAAGCTTGAAACTTCAAGACTTCTCGCTGCCCACTTCCCAACATTGACCGCTAGTCTGCGCCAGTATGTCCAACCTTTTTCCTCTCCTCTCGATTGTAGGAGAATTTCGACATCTATGTGTAGACCGCCTGATCTAGCGGGAGTCGTCATGATGATCTGCCCTTTGTATTTCGGATCCAACAGGTCGTCCCACGTTTTCGGTTCAGGAAGCTTGAGTTTGGCTAGAAGATCTCTGTTGGTCATTATGCCTGGACAGTAGAAGCTGACAGACATCCAATGTCCCTTGGCATCTTTCAACGCAAAGCCCTGAAAGTCGGCAGGGATCTGATCCCAGCTCGCGCCGAGATGTGGCTCAAGTAGTCCTGCCGAAGTCAGCTCCGGATAGTATGAATACTCGCCACCCCAGAAGACATCTCCATCAGGCTTTCCGGCCCAGGCCTTGACCTTGGCATACAGCTCAGGCGAACCGCCCGGTATGTGCTCTACTGTGACTGTGAGGCCGTGTTTGTCTTTGACGTAACCCACGAAGGCTTTCGCCACCGGATCTATCGAGGCACGTGAGATCGGACTCACCAGAACCAGTTTGTCCTCGATCTGTGCTTGTGCAGGATTTGAGGCTAGGAAAACCATGGGAAGCAGCAGTATGCTCAACATAAGGATTCTTTTCAACTCTTTTCCTCCTGTGCAATAGGTTGGTTTTTGATCGAGTTTACCCTTCCTCTCATCTACCTTGCTCTCTTGAGCTGTGCTGTGAATGCCCGGAGGAGGTTCTTACCATTTGCGGTCGCCAGTTTTGACGGGTGTGGAAGGCAGATCGTCAAAAGGTCAGAGCATTCTGGTATGAGAATTGCCAAAGTTAAGATCGAGTCTCATTTCATCGATCTTTTTCTTGACGGAGAGATCAGGGCCGTTGTGACTTGCAGGAACAGGCAGCAAGTTTGGCCATATGGTTCCTCTGACTCACATCTCTCACATAATCAAGAAGCGTCCAGCTGTTGTTCTCTATGAGTTCACAACCGAGTATATCGTAGAGATTCCTGACGATGAGTTTCTCAACAGCTCTAGTCCCCGCACCAAGAAGCTTCTCGAGTGCTTCATGGAACTCTTCCATCCTACGCGGAATCTCTTCACGTTTCAGGTGCTGAATTCTCTCAACATGGTAGTATATGGTGTGTCTAGTGCCCTCGCCGAGGTCGAGCAGACCCAGATCTATAGCTCGAAGAATAATCTCGTTGAGGCGTTTCTCATCCGTCATTATCTTCGGGCAGATACGATGTTTCTCTAATCTATATCTCATTATATCGTGTTTTTCGATTCAAAGATGTTCGATCTTCAACTTCACGCACTGTGGACTCGCAGCCTGATCACATTGCAGTCGTCGGCAAAAGCGCGCGCTGAGATCGCCGGAGTGGCATGTTGAGGTCTTGACTTATGCAGTTCTTACGTTCTCTACACCTTGTTTGCCATAGGTCATGTGGCTGGCGAAGAGCCCTCTTAGACTGCTAACATCTTTAGCCTCGTGTGCTGTGGGGTTCAGGAGAAAGAGAGCGCTCATTCTGGGCTCAGAGAGCAGCTCAAGTGCGCTTCTCGCGAATTTGTAAGCAGCTTGAACATCCACAGATAGTGCTAGATCAGTTAGGCTGTCATACACCAGGCCCAAGGCCACACTTGGATGCTGTTGAATAATGGGAGAGAGTATGGTCTGGGGAGTAAGATCGACAAGCTCGATTCCTTCGTCTCCATCAAGAGCCCTTTGAACGGAGCTTCCTTTCTTCGTCAAGATAACAATCTTCTCTTTGTGAGAAACGCATTCTAAGGCAAAATCTCTGACCAGTCGCTCATATGGCGTAGAGGGGTCGAACTCGAGAAGAATCTTCTTCCCCTTCAATGTATCATGGCCCAGCCCCAATAGCGTGGAGAATCTGGATCCCCTGATCCCGTCCAGTTGTCCCTTGATTTCTCCAACGAGACTTTCAGAGGCGAAGGGCTTGGTCAAGTGTCCGTCAGCACCTGACTCTTTGCTCAGTTTTCTGTCAACATCTCGGCCGAGCGCAGTAAACATCACGACTGGTATCAATCTTGTTTTGGCCTGAGTTTTCAGAATCCTACAGACTTCTAGACCACTCTTCCCGGGCATGACCACGTCGAGAAAGATGAAGTCAGGCATGTCGGAATCAGACTTCTGAAGCGCCTCCTCTCCGTTAGACGCGGTAATGACTTGGTAGCCCTTTCTCTCTAGAATTCTCTTGGCGAGGTTGACCGTGTCAGGTTCGTCGTCAACAATGAGGATCTTGTCAGGCAAGACTAATCGCTCTTTACCGCTTCTTCCTTAGGCAGGACAACAATGAAAGTTGTTCCTTTTCCCTCACCAAGAGATTCAGCCCAGATCTTTCCTCTATGAGCTTCCACCAGACCCTTTGTCACGCTTAGGCCCAATCCTGTACCTTTGACATATGTAGGTTTCTCAATGGCAGCAAAGGGTTCGAAAACTCTCTCCAAATCCTCCTTTCTGATCCCGATGCCAGTATCGGAGACCCGAATCCTAACCGACTCTCCTCTCTCCTCCACACGGAGCACTATGTTTCCACCTTCAGGCGTGAACTTGTTTGCGTTATTGAGGAGATTCATGAACACTTGGATAAGCCTTGTACGATCTCCTCGAATCGTTACTGGTCTCTCCGGGTTCTCTATACGAAGGATTTGGCCTTTTTCATCTATAAGTGGTTTTATTTCTTGGGCGCAGTGGTTTACTATCTCTCGAAAATCGAAAAGAGTCAGGTCGAGTTGGAACCTTCCAGATTCGAGACGCCTAATCTCAAGCAATTCATTCACTAAGTCTAGAAGCCTGTCAGCGTTGCGTTTCACCACAAGCAAGCTCGACGCGACCTGTTCTGACATTTCGCCTACTTCTCCAGTGAGAACATCGTCCACATAACCCTTGATGGAGGTGAGCGGTGTCCTGAGCTCATGAGTCACGACGGAGATGAATTGATCTCTAATCTTCTCAAGTTCCCTTCTCCTAGTAACGTCAAGAAGGATGGTGGAGGTCAATTGATCCCTCATCCTCTCCAATTCTCTGCGCTCAGTCATGTCCATGATAGCTCCTTGGAGACCAATGATCTTTCCCTCCTCGTCTCTAAGCGCATAGGCATTCAGAAATGCATCGAATACTCTTCCGTCTTTTCTCTTAAGTCGTATCTCATGGCCCTTCACGGGGCCCTGTCGTACAAGTTCGATGAGTTTCTTCCGGTCGCTTGGATCCGCGTACAAGTCAATGACGTTCACCTTTCTCATTTCATCAAGAGTGTCAAATCCAAACATCGACACGCCTGCAGGGTTCATATCAACGATGGTCCCATCAACACTAGTTGTGTAGATAGCGCTCAGAGAAGCCTCATAGATCCCCCTATACTTCTCCTCAGATTCCGTGAGTTCTCTCGTTCTCTTACTAATCAGCATCTCCAAGTCCTCAGAGTGACGCTTAAGCTCCTCCTCCAGCTTCCTGTAGCCCGTGATGTCAACTCCCAGAATGGCAAGTCTAGTCACGTTTCCTTCCACATCAAGAATAGGATATACGTGATAGTCGATGATTTCTTCTCTACTTGTCCTCTCAACAGAGACGGATTTACCTGACCGGATCGCCTGACTGATGAGCGCTTTCCTATCTTTGACCACATCAGAAGAGAGAAGATTGAATATGCAGGATCCGACGAGTTGGTCCGCAGACTTCCGAAATCTCTTGGCTGTCCATTGATTCGCAAGGATGAATGTCCCATTCGTGTCGATGATATATGCATAGTATGGTATTGCATCGATGAAGGACCGAAGGATCTCCTCACTCCTCTGCAGCGAGTCCTCCATCTTCTTGCGTTCTGTGATGTCGACCTGCATATTGAGTATACATGTTTGACCGCCCAGCTCGACCACTTCAAGGGAGTTCAAAAGGGAACGGATTTCGCCTGACTTGGTTCGTCTCTTGATCTCGACGTTGCTGAGCCGTCGCTTCTGCAACACGTCTTTTACGAGTTGATCGCGCTGTTCTGGGTCGAGCATCATTCCCAGTTCAATCGTTGACCGACCGATCGCCTCTTCGCGACTGTAGCCGGACATGCGCACCCAAGCATCATTCACATCCACGATCGGCCCTTCAGGTAGGGTAATTAGGTACGGAATAGGACTGAACTGGAAGAGCTGACGAAACCTCTTTTCAGACCGTTTCAGCCTCTCCTCCAGCCGCTTGCGTTCGGTCTGATCATATATATACCGTGCGCGTGACCTACGGTAAGGAATGGCGCTTCTTGCTTTGCGGTCCCCCCTTCGGTGGCTTCTATGACTCAAATCTCCGGCTTCCGTTACGATTGTTGCTGCATTCGCCAGAAAAATCCTCTTTTGTTCCCCAAATTGCCATTCTGAACTCATGGAGGGTGGTGTATAGTCATGAAGCGTACAAACAGGCTCAGTTTCATCTCAAATACGAAATGACGGAGTGTGGCGATATCTGGATGTGTTTTGGACTCGTTACTTGTTTGAATACTTCTAGGTATCTCTCCGGGTCATCAGAAGGTCCTACATTGCATATATCCGGATTTCAATGTCATGATCTCGGGGGCAAAGAACATGGGCTCCAAGTGGATCACCGCATCGCAACCACCTCTCTGCTCGGAGGCCATGTTTCAGCTCCTCCAAGCATACATTGCATTGAGATTGGTC
>Ga0209314_10000146_pt1 | contig 30145 bp, 25 predicted proteins | sample I19B2metaG_FD_184146 | JGI IMG/M metagenome (GOLD analysis project Ga0209314, IMG submission 184146) | Lake sediment bacterial and archeal communities from Gulf of Boni, Indonesia to study Microbial Dark Matter (Phase II) - ​I19B2 metaG... | ecosystem: Environmental > Aquatic > Freshwater >... | reverse complement strand
TTCTTTCCATCACATTTTACCAAAAAAGAAACTGTCATCCCGAAACCGCTTCAGCGGGAGAGGGATCTCCTTCTTATAGTGAGAAAATATATAAATAATATGTGACTAAAGATTTGCCCGGGAGAGGGATTTAGGGTGAGGTTTTAAAGATTATTAGAAAGCCTGTCTAACTTCCGAGAGTGGCAACCATAACGGCCTTTATTGTATGCAGACGGTTTTCAGCTTCATCAAATACAATTGAATGCTCCGATTCAAAAACATCTTCAGTAACTTCCATCCCGTCAAGTCCGAATTTCTTAAAGATCTCCTCACCTACCTTTGTATCACGGTTATGAAATGCAGGAAGGCAATGCAGGAATTTCACTTTTGGATTGCCTGTCTTTTTAACCACATCCATGTTTACCTGGTAAGGTCTCAGCAGCTTTATCCGTTCATCCCATACTGAATCAGGTTCTCCCATTGAAACCCATACATCGGTATAAAGAAAATCAACCCCTTTGACTGCTTCGTTTACATCTTCGGTAATGGTAATTTTTGCACCTGTTGTTTTGGCAATTTCACGGCACCTCTTCACCAGTTCATCTTCAGGCTGGCATTTTTTAGGTGCGGCAGCCCTGAAATCCATCCCCATTTTTGATGCTCCTACCATTAGCGAATTACCCATATTATTCCGTGCATCACCAAGATAGCAGAATGAAATCTTATTCAGAGGCTTATCTGAGTGTTCAAGCATGGTCATGAAATCAGCAAGGATCTGTGTGGGATGAAATTCATTTGTAAGTCCGTTCCATACAGGTACACCGGCATATTTTGCCAGTTCTTCAACTATATCCTGGCCATAGCCACGGTATTCGATACCATCATACATGCGTCCGAGCACTCTTGCAGTATCCTTCATCGATTCCTTCTGTCCGATCTGAGAACCACTTGGACCTAAATATGTTACATGAGCTCCCTGGTCAAAAGCTGCTACTTCAAAAGCACATCTTGTCCTTGTTGATGCCTTCTCAAATATGAGGGCTATATTCTTTCCTTTTAGTTTTTGCTGTTCAGTGCCGCTGTATTTGGCTTTCTTCAGTTCGAATGAAAGATCGAGAAGGAATTTTATTTCTTCCGGAGTAAAATCGAGTAGCTTAAGAAAATTTCTGTTGCGTAGATTGTATGGCATGACTAATCGAAAATTTGAAAATTTTGAAAATAATAATCAGGGAGTAAAAGTAAAAAATAATTCCGAAAAATGCGTGGTGTAATTTAAATGGTTCCCCTCCTGGGAGGGGCAAGGGGTGGGTAATACTTCATCAAACCCACCCCCAACCCCTCCTGGGAGGGGAGTTAAAAACCTATCTCCTGTCATCTTCATATTCCATAGTAATCTTCGATCCATACTTTGTATCTGCAAGCTTAAAAGCTTCAGTTATAACACTCATCCTGCCTCCCTTTTTAATGAAATTCAGACATGCCTCAATTTTAGGAGCCATGCTTCCTTTGGCAAAATGCCCTTCATTCAGGTACTTAAGAGTGTCGGCATAGTTAAGAAACTCTTTTACCTCCTGATTTGGTTTATTATAATTTATATAAATGAATGGCACATCGGTGAGTATATAAAACTCATCAGCTCCTATCTGTGAAGCAAGCAGTGCTGAAGCAAGATCTTTGTCAATTACAGCTTCGGCAGGTCTGACATCATTTTTTTCATCAATATACACCGGGACGCCCCCTCCTCCTGCCGCAATTACTATATTTCCGTTAACTGCAAGATCTTTAATAATGGAATCATTTATTACACCTACCGGTACCGGTGAAGGAACAACCCGACGGAATCCGTTCTTAGTCTTTACTTCTTCCCTGAAGAGCCAGCCTTTACCGGTGGATAGAGCATCTGCCTCCTCTTTTGTATATATTTTGCCCACTCTCTTCTGGGGATCGCTGAATGCAGGATCATTCATATCAACAAGCACCTGTGTGACCAGACACACAACATTCTTTTTAATCCCATGTCTGTTCAGAACATTTCTCAACATTCTTTCAATCATGTATCCTATTCCTCCCTGTGAATCTGCAACACATATATCCAGAGGCATCTGGGCTATTGAGTAGATCTGTTCACCGGCATCATTCCGCATCAGAATATTACCAACCTGTGGTCCGTTACCGTGTGTAATTACAAGATCATATCCTTCATTTATAAGAAAAACAAGGTTCTCGAGAGTATCAGTAGTGTTCTGTTCCTGTTCATCAATGGTTCCTTTCTGATCACCCCTTAACAATGCATTTCCTCCGAGAGCAACAACTGCAAGTTTCTTTTTCATTATACTTAAATATGCTACAAAACTATCAAATAGAAAATTAATGAATCGGGTTTGAGTGCCTGAATACTCATTTAAAAAATCATGTTAAAAAACATATTTCCCTCGGCCGGATTCATAATTATCACTTCATAAAACTGTATTTAAAAAAAAATGCTACTTTTACATAAATCATTATAAAACGATTAAGTGAGATCCGGATTACGTTCCATTATATTTATCTCCCTTCTATTTATTGGTTATTCCTGCAGGGAACAAGGAAGCAAAAACATCAAACAGGGGGAGATACACTATAATATTGAATATAGTGGAAACATGGGTAGTGTTCCAAAAGAGGTTTTGCCACAAAACCTTGTTGTCTCATTCAAAAACGATAAGCTTCTTTTCGAAATGGTTTCGGCTTTCGGAAACTCAGGTATTATAAACCTTACAAATCCTGAAGAAGGTATTTTTGATACTTATTTCAGCCTGTTTACGATCAAGTACTACTATGCTGCAGTTGAGGGAGAAATATTCCCCGGATTTGAGGCGATGGATGGTATGGAATTGACTAAAACATCAAAAACTGCACAGATCTGCGGTTTTAACTGTAAAAATGCCGAGATGACATATCCTTCTGACAGGAGCAAGGTTTTGTCAATCTGGTATACTGATGAGATTGATGTAAAAAATCCCAATGTCTCCACTCCATTCAAAGAAATCGACGGCGTACTGATGGATTTTTACTTCTACCTTGGCACAACTGAGGTGCACTTCTCAGCTGAAAATGTTTATCAAAAAGATATCAGTGACAATACATTCAATCGAAGGACTGATTTCAAAAGGGTATCCAGGGAGGAGATTAACAAGTTCATTGGTAAGATGAACAGTCTGTAATAAATGTTACCGGCTACCGGCTACCGGTGTCAGGCTTAAGAAACAAAATCATAGTAACACTTATTTTTGAAGGAGCAAAATTATTACCTTTGGATTGCATTTTCAGACTAACCCAAAGGAAAACTTAATTCAAAAATGGCCAAAGAGAAGGAAGAGTCTCCAAAGAAAAATAGCAAATCATCAAAAGGTTCTGAAAACTCCAAATCTTTCTTTTCTGATGAACGGATTAAATTCATTACCGGGATAGTCATTACAGGGATTGCTCTTTATCTGCTGCTGGCATGCATTTCCTATCTCCTTTACTGGAAATTCGATGACAGCCTTGCCAATGCCGAAGTTGTTTCAGGTGCAGAGATAAAAGTAAAAAACTGGTCAGGCAAGAGCGGACAGTTCCTTGCCCGTTATATTGTAGCCTATGGCTTTGGTTACGGAGCATTTTTCATCCCATTGATTCTTGGAACTTTAGGTCTTTATCTTTTAAAATTCCCTAAAATACGGCCACTAAGCCTTACAGGTAAATTCACCTTTGCTGCCATAATCCTTTCGCTGATACTCAGCTTCATCTTCGGAGAAGCAGACGGGTATCTGAAAAGCGGACCGGGAGGAGCTCAGGGTTATTTTATAACTGAATGGTTAAAATCATTCATGGGGGCACCTGGTACAGGTGTGGTCATATTATCAATTACAATTACATACCTGATTTTTGCTCTTGATGTGAAACCTGAGTCTTTCGTCCTTCTCATTAAGCCTCTTTTCAGCCTTTTTAAAAGAAAACCTAAGGAACCTGATCAGGAAGGAACGGTAGTTGAAGAGACAGCTGCGGATGAAACTGATAAGAATATTATTCCTGAACCGTTTAAGGAAGATGAAGATGTTGAATTTATTGTAAGGAATCTGAATGAGGAAAATGATCCGGATGAAAATGACCTGCCCGAAGAACGGGAAACTGAAGAAAATTTTTCCACTGCAAAGGGGTCTATCGTTCATGACCTCGATGATGATATGCCTGAGAATAAACAACCTGACACTGTCCCCATAAACATTTCAAGACCTGAGGTAGCTGATATACTTACCGATAAAGAGGTTGAAAGAATGATGGAGAATTACGATCCACGGCTAGATCTTTCGAGGTATAAGTTTCCGCCCGTATTAATACTCAAGGAACATAAATCTGAATCTTCATTCGATAACAGCGAGGTATTTGAAAACAAGGAAAATATTATCAAAACCCTTGGTGATCACAAGATCAGCATAAGGAGTATTTCAGCAACCATAGGACCGACAGTTACACTATATGAAATAGTACCTGAAAGAGGTGTCAAAATAGCCCGCATCAAGTCCTTGGAGGACGACATTGCACTCAATCTTTCAGCTCTGGGAATAAGGATAATAGCTCCTATTCCGGGAAGAGGAACTGTTGGTATTGAGGTACCAAACAAAAAGCCTGAAATGGTGTCGATGAGATCGCTTATAACCTCAAAAACTTTCCAGGAGACAAAATTCGACATTGCACTGGCACTGGGACGTACCATTACAAATGAACCATATATTGTGGATCTGACCAAAATGCCCCATCTTCTTGTAGCAGGTGCAACCGGACAAGGTAAGTCCGTGGGTATTAATGCCATAATAACCTCAATTCTCTATAAGAAACACCCCGCAGAGCTGAAATTTGTCCTTATCGATCCAAAAAGAGTGGAACTACCTCTTTATGCCAAGATAGAGAGACATTTTCTGGCCAAGCTTCCCGGGGAAGAAGATGCAATTATTACTGATACACAGAAAGTAATCAACACTCTTAACTCTCTATGCATAGAAATGGACAACAGGCTCGAGCTTCTTAAAGGAGCACAGTCCAGAAATATAAAGGAATATAACGAAAAGTTCATATCCAGGAAGCTCAACCCTGAAAAAGGTCATAAGTACCTGCCATACATTGTACTTATAATAGATGAGTTTGCTGACCTGATAATGACTGCAGGCCGAGAAATAGAAGGACCTATAGGCAGGCTTGCCCAGCTTGCAAGAGCCATAGGAATTCACCTGATTATTTCAACACAGAGGCCTTCAGCCAATATTATAACAGGATTTATCAAGGCCAATTTCCCCACAAGAATTGCATTCAGGGTATTCTCATCAGTTGATTCACGTACAATTCTCGATGCTACAGGAGCTGACAGGCTGGTAGGGCGAGGCGATTTGCTTATCTCTTCGGGTAATGAACCAGTCAGGGTTCAGTGTGCATTTATCGACACTCCTGAAATTGAGGAGCTTACTGATTTTATCGGCTCACAGCAGGGTTATCCTGATGCAATGCATCTTCCCGAATATGTTGATGATAGTGAATCGGGAGCAATCGAAGTAGATCTTAAAAAGAGAGACCCTATGTTTGAAGATGCTGCAAGACTTGTAGTTCAGCATCAGCAGGGTTCCACCTCGCTTATACAGAGAAAACTCTCAATAGGATACAACAGGGCTGGCCGGATAATAGATCAGCTTGAAGCTGCAGGTGTAGTCGGCCCATTTGAAGGCAGCAAGGCCCGTGATGTCCTCTGTTCAGATTTTATCTCTTTGGAACAGATTTTGAAGAGTCTTGAATAAAAACACCTAATCTGAATTATTCATGGACTACGGCCTCACCCCCTTGATCCCCCTCTCCCGATGTGAGAGGGGGATGACTTCCAGAGCCACATCCATCCTGGAATTAAGCCCCTCCCACCGCGGGGGAGGGGTTTGGGGAGAGGTCGACTGGGTCAGGAGCATAAAGCGTAATAAATACATTTATGAATTAATCAAGCTAAATGAAAATCAGGATAATACTTCTTTTTACATTTTATTTGTGGACAGTTAACGCTATATCCCAGACCGAAACTGCTGCAATAAAAATTCTTGACAAATTTTCATCCACTGCCCTTTCATCTCCATCAGTATCCATAAAGTTTAAACTGGCTACTGATGATCTGGCTGAAAATTCAAGCGATACTCTGAGCGGATCGGTTATAATAAGCAAAGATAAATACAGGCTGGAACTTCCCGATAATATTGTCTGGTTTAACGGTGATGCTTCCTGGAGCTACCTCCCTGCAGAAAAGGAAGTAACTATAACAAAGCCAGATAAAAAGGATAATTCCTTTCAGAACAAGCCTTCCGGTATTTTTACTTTGTACAAAAAAGGATATAAGATCAGGCTGATTGAGGAAAATGCCTCCACCTGGACAATAGACCTTTATCCTGAAGATCTGAAGAGCGAAATAATAAGGATCAGACTTACAATCGGAAAAACTTCCTATGATCTGAAGAGACTTGAATATAAAAGAAATGACGGAGTTGTTCTTACTGTAATGGTAAAAGAATATAATCTCAAATTCAAGCCCGATCAGGAAACATTTTTATTCAGACCTGATAAGTATAAGGGAGTAGAGGTTGTGGATATGAGATGAAGAAGGCGGAAGGCGAAAGAGTGCCATAAAGATTATCTTGAAAGGTATAATCAATAATTCAACTAATTTTGAGTAAACAATTCAGAGATGGAAACATACATATGTGAAAATGTCTTTGTACCGCTGCGTTCGGGGCCCACACACAAATCAGAAATGCTTAGTCAGATCCTCTTTGGAGAAAAATACAGGATGACCGACATTGCAGGCAACTGGATGAAGATTGAGACTTTATTCGACAACTATACAGGGTGGATAGATTTACACCATCTTCAAAATACAACTGACATCTCCAATCATAAAGGAAATGTACTGAACAGGTCACTACTCTGCTTCAGAAATGACGGCACAAAAATGGTTCTTGAAGCAGGTTGTGAAATTTTCGATCCTGATTTCAAAGGAGGAAAGTTCAGGATTGGAAACAACACATATACTACGACTCCCGAATTCCGTGAAAATTACTTATCTGTAAATGAGTCTTTTGCAGACACTGCCATGAAATTCATAAACAGTCCTTATATATGGGGAGGAAGGGTTCCATCAGGCATTGACTGTTCAGGACTAACACAACTGGTTTTCAAAATACATGGAAAATCTATTGCCCGTGACAGCTGGAAGCAGGCGGAAGAAGGAAAAGCAGTTGATTTCATTACAGAAACTGAACCCGGTGATCTGGTTTTTTTTGACAATGAAAGAGGAAGGATTTCACATGTCGGGATGATTCTGTCACAAGGACTCGTTATTCACGCCTCCGGAAGGGTGAGGATTGATTCAATTGATCATCAGGGGATATTCAAGAAGGAGATTAACGGTTATTCTCACAAATTAAGGATGATAAGAAGAATACTAGTTTGATTGCGACACTGGGTCTTGGGTGCTGGGTGCTGGGTACTAGGTACAAAGTGCATTTCGGATTCCCCTCCTGGGAGGGGACAGGGGTGGGTTTGAAGAGGTTCCCAGGTTCAAAGTTCAAGGTTCCAGGTTATAGTCAATAAAAAAGGCTGTCTCGCCTGATACGGACAGCCTTTTCTTTATTCTGTTGAAGAAATTCTAATTACCTACCATCAATTTGTTGAATGTAAGTTCCTGGGCAGATATTGGCCAGATATATCCTGTACTTGTAGGAGGTATTGCAGCAACGCTACCCATGCTTCCTCCATTCTTTGCAGGTATAGTCAGTCCTAATCTCATAAGGTCCATATTTCTGATACCTTCACCGAGAAACTCCATGGCTCTCTCCTCTATCATTAATGTATAGAAATCGTTAACGGTTGGAAAGCTTGCAAGATTATAGGCGCCGGCAGCAAAAGAACGGGTTCTGACTGCATTCAGAAGATCAACGGCTTCCTGTGTAACAGAACCACCCTGACGAACAAGTGCTTCCGAACGGTTCAGAAGTACTTCTGCATATCTCATTACCGGAGCATAATTAGCATGATTTGTATAATCGGTAAACTTTGAGATAAAGTAGTTCCCACTTGCAAGAGTAAGACTGGTCTTTCTTACATCAGCTGCATTCATTGTTGCATATGCGGTACCTGCGGCAGTATTCAGATAATATGATTCGGTAGCTCCTGAGAAGTAATATGATGGGAGGCTGTTCTGTGAACCAGCATTATCTGTGCTTGTAGCCGGCATCGAAAAAATTGATTCCCTGCTTGTATAGGGAGCAACCCAAATATTTGTATATGAAGGATTAAGTAAAAAGGCTACACCACTTGGGGCAGTATAAGGTGCAGTTGCAGTTACGATCTTTGCAGATTCAGAAACAACACTGGCCCAGTTACCCATATGAAGATAGACTCTTGTCTTCAAAGCAATAATAGTATTTTTATGTACCCTGGTAACATTAAGGACACTTGTTGCATAGTTTGCTATTGCCTTACCTTCAGCACTATTAAGGTCTGCAAGTATTTGTGCATATACCTCTGCAACTGAGCTTCTTGCAAGATCATTATTTTCTGATGATTTTTCAGCCTTCAGTCTGAGTGGCAATCCCGGATTTGCTCCGGCATTCATACTATAAGGCTTGGCATAAAGCTGAAGAAGATTAAAGTAACATATTGCCCTTATGGATAATGCTTCACTTATGTACTGATTATACTCTGCATCAGTTATTTTTCCGGTTAATTTTCCGGCATTCCATGATTCGTCAAGACCTTCAATAAAAATATTGACGGTATTGATTGCATTATAACCTGCGGCCCAACAGTTCTGCACTTCATTGGTTGAAGTAATTACAGAATTGTTCCATGTTGAATATCCTGTAACAAGGTTGGAGCTTTTTGGAATAAAGTTTTCACATCTGATATCATTGTACACAAAATATCTTCCTCCCAGAAACTGTGCGGCTTTAAGACCATCATAAAGTCCGTTGACCTGAGCTTCTACCCTGTCTTTCGTATCGAAAACAGTCAGTGAAGAAAGGGAAGTCTGAGGGACAGGATCGAGGTATTCCTTGTGGCACCCTGCAGTAAGCAACAGTATAAAAGCTGCTGCTATTTTTAATATATTTTTCATAATCATAATTTGTTAAATAATTAAAAGTTAACATTTACACCCAGTGTATAGGTTCTGGCCTGCGGAGCTGAATTCCTGTCAATACCAGGTGTAAGGTTGGCATTTCCGTTGGTGGAAACCTCGGGGTCAGATCCAGTGTACTTTGTAAACACAAAAGCATTGAATAACTGGGCATACAACCTGATTTTAGAAATTTTGGTGGCCTCAGGAAGATTTTTAATTGTATATCCGAATGAAAGGTTTCTTACTTTAAGATAATTACCTTTTTCTACGTTTTCAGATATTGGAATTGCAGAACCATTTGAAACGTTGTCACCATAAACAGGTCTTGGTATATTGGTCACATCACCCTGGGTTCTCCAGTAAGTTTCGTAAACTTCCACGGAATTGTTCCAGAAACGCTGGTCTCTCAAACCTGCTTTTGAACCATTATATACAGAGAAACCGGTTGCAAATGTTAGTCCGAGATTAGCATCGAAACCCTTATATGCAAAATTGTTATCAAAACCTCCGAATAATGTTGGAAGAGGAGAGGCCCATACTTTACCGTCACCTGCAAGTGTAATCGCCGGAGATACAGAGCCGTCATCCTTATACACCCATCTCTGAGCTGTAATTTCATGTCTGTAAAGGACTTCGCGACCAGCTGCATTAACATAAATCCGTCTTCCTGTTTCAGGATCAACACCATGAGTTTCAACAACAAAGAGATTTCCAATGGGTTCTCCTACAACTGTCCTGTTTGTTGTTTCAAGTCCTCCGGTAACACCTACCAGGTAATCAATACCCGGAGCAAGAGCAGTCACCTCATTCTTTAATGTACTGAGGTTTAAGGTGCTTGTCCAGCTGAAGTTTGGTGTTGAGTAATTATAGGTTGTTAAAGAAAATTCAAGACCGGTATTGGTCATAGCACCAATATTCTGTGGGATAGTTCCACCTGGGATACCTTTTGAAGGAGCCTGTTGAACACTAAGTATCAGTCCGTTAATATCGTTTTTATAATAACTGATCTCGGCCTGTATTCTGTCCTTAAGCATACCAAAACTCAAACCGAAATCATATTTGTCACTGGTCTCCCACTGAAGAGCCGAGTTTCCAATCTGAGAGAATGCAAGTGTTGGAATGTCTCCGTAAAGACCTGAGCCATACAGGTATAATGAACTAAAATCGCCAATGCCTGACATGTTGCCAACGCGGCCATAACTTGCCTTAAGACGTATATCTGAGAATATAGATCCTATTGCATTTTGAACGAATGATTCATTTGAAGCATTCCACATCACTGAAGCACCGCCGAAATTACCCCATTTGTTGTCAGCTGAAAGACCTGAGAAAGCATCACGTCTGAAACTTCCTTCGATATAATACTTTTTGTTATAGTTGAAATTGGCACGGCCGAAATAAGAAATGAAATAGTTCTCTCCAATAGATCCACCACCCATTCTGGCTGTTACCCATGAACCCTGGTAAACTTCGAAAAACGGGTCAGAAACAGTTGCTTTTTCGGCTGTCCATTGATTACTTTTGGTAGACTGCTCTTCAACACCGGCAAGAAGACCCAGGTTAAATTTTTCATTAAATGTCTTATTATAATTAATGGTATTTGTCCATGTCCATCTGTTAGGCCTGTAAAATGAGTTCCAGGCATTACCGGATGAACTGAAGCCATCACCAGTCAGTCCTGTTAAGAATTCAGTAGATTCGGATGAAAGGTTGTCCACACCGAATGCTGTTTTTAGCACAAGTCCTTTTAAAGGTTCTACACTTGCATAGAGATTACCAATAACCCTGTCTGTCTGATTGGTATATCTGTTCTTATCAAAAATAGGAGCCGGGTTATAATACGAGATTCCTGTCAGACCGGTTCCCTGTGTACCAATTGCAGCACCATTTATATTATAGGAACCGTCATTATTGTAAGGACCCAGGATAGACGGAAGAACAAAGGCCAGACGTGCTGCACCTGCGGTCGAGAAATCTGATCCGGTATTAGGAGATTCGTTTAATCCGCTTGTATAACCAACATTTGCGCCAAGATTTATCCATTGATTTAGCTTATGGTCAATATTCAACCTGACACTTTTACGGATATATGAGCTGTTCTTTATCATCCCATCCTGGTTGGAATATCCTACAGAAAGGAAGTAGCTTGTAGTAGCATTTGAGCCAGAGAAAGTAACATTATGGCTCTGCTGGAATCCTTTATGATAAATAAAATCTGACCATTTTGTATCAATAGGATTACCATTTGCATCAAGGGCTCTTACAAGAGGAGTTGTTATAGCAGCATTGGTACGTGCAACGTTCTTTTCTTCAAGATACTGATCACCGTTCATCACCTCGAAAATATTATAGGGCTCAGTGTAACCAACATATCCGTCGTAGGTAACACTGGTTTTACCTCCCTTACCCTTTTTTGTGGTAATGAGGATAACACCGTTGGCTGCTCTTGATCCATAAAGTGCAGTAGCGGATGCATCCTTCAGAATCTCCATCGATTCAATATCAGTTGGATTAATGTCTGCCAGACCGTTTGCATAAGCTCTGGTTTGGGAAACGTTCTGTGTAAAAACAGGTACTCCGTCAACCACAACCAGCGGATATGAACTACCTGTAATCGAGTTAAAACCCCTTATTCTGATAACAGGTGGATTATTCAGTGCACCATTGGGCATTGTAATTGATACACCTGCAGCCTTTCCCTGCAGAGCCTGATCAAAACTCTGAACAGGAACCGAAGCAATGGCGTCGCCTTTTACGGTTGCAATACTTCCTGCCAGATCACGTTTCTGTTGAGTACCGTAGGCAACAACAACAACCTCATCCACTTTGAAAAGGTCGGTTTCAAGGGTAACATCAATCACATTTTTTCCGGCTATGAGGGCTTCAAAAGTTCTGAACCCTACAAAGCTGTACATAAGTGATTCTGAACCCTGTGGAACTGCAAGAATATATTTTCCGTCAGTACCTGTAAGAGTTCCTATGGTGGTCCCTTTAACTATTACGGAAACACCCGGAACCGGGAGTCCATCTTCGGAACTGGTAACAGTTCCGGAAATTTGCACTGTCTGACCTATTGCAAGTGACCCTGCTAATAGGAGCAGTGAAAAGAGCATAAGGATTCTTTTCATACAATCTAATTTAGGTTTTAGGTAAATAATCGCGTCGCTAAAATAAATATTTATTTGATATGACAAAACTCATGATTGATTTTTTTTTAGCATTCATTCTTGCATTATTCAGCATCCGGAAGCTTTTTATTCAATAATTTAAGGATATCTGCTTCAAAACTGATCGTTTCGGCTTCAATTTCCATACCTTTTTTAATTATATGTCCTGAAAAGTCTTTATCCTTTAATCCCGCTACATTGATTTTTACATTCAGAAATGCCCCAAGTATACAGGATCGTATAGCCAATGCACCTACTGCTGCATCTGTAACCGATGAAGGATTACCCTTTTCGACCATTTCCTTTAAAAATTCGAAAGATGAAAAAGCAGTCTGCATAACCTCAAAAGGGACCATAATTGCTTTTTTTGTTGCTTCCTGAACAGCAAGTTCCCTTGCTGCTTTTTCTGCTGTGGTCTTTTTTGGAAGCGCATAAGCCTCAAGTATCGAATTAAATGCCGCTGTATCTTCGTCAACAAGCTGAAGCAACCTGTTTTGAATTGCAATACCTTTTTCCGCCCAGGCAGAAAACTCTTCCCACCTGTCATCCCATCCCCGTTTATGACTTGAAAGATTTGCAACCATTGTACCAAGCGCAGCCCCTAGCACCCCCATATATGCCGATACTGACCCACCGCCCGGGGCAGGTGATTCAGATGCAGTCTCATTGGCAAATTTCCTGAGGCTCATTTCTATAAGCCTTTTCCCGGTTTTTTCATTGGTTGACATAACATATTCTATTATTTTATCCTCCGGTTTGAATGGATGTATATCATTTAGCCCCATAGACCTTACAGCAATTTTTATAAGTTCCTCATCTGATACACCCGATGATCTTTTCTGCTTATTCAGGAAATACTTCCCTGCATCAATAAGTGATTTCAGTGGAATCAAACCAACCAGTTCCGACCCGGTGACCCTCACGCCCCTTACTTCAGCTTTCCGGCAGACCTCATCAAATGCAATATGAACCGGGGTAACTGAGATATTGGTAAGGTTCATCGAGATCTGGGCTATTCCGTACTCTTCTATAAACCAGCCTATAGCCTTAACAGACTTAAGAGAACCGGGTATCACAACTGTTTCTCCGTTATCGTCTTTTTTAATCTTCCCGGTAAGAGGATCACCCTCTCTAGCCGGTCTCCCCTTTTCCCTTACATCATAGGCTATAGCATTAGCCCTTCTAACCGATGTCGTATTCAGGTTTACATTGAATGCGACAAGAAAATCCCTTGCACCAACAGCCGTGGCACCTGAACGTTTATTGAATATGGCGGGACCGAAATCGGGTTTCCAAACAGGATCTGCGAGCTTCTTGGGAAGACCTTCATATTCACCGGCCCTGCAACTTGCAAGATTTCTTCTTTCAGGCCGGAAAGCTGCATTTTCATAACAGTACACGGGTATCCCAAGTTCATTACCGATCCGCTCAGCAAGCCTGCGTGTATAAACAACTGTTTCTTCCATTGAGATCCCTGAAACAGGTACAAGGGGACAGACATCAGTAGCTCCCATACGGGGATGTGCACCCTGATGTTTCGTCATATCTATCAATTCTGCAGCCCTTTTAACTGCCAGGAATGCAGCTTCAATGACATAATCAGGATCCCCCACAAAAGTCACCACTGTCCTGTTTGTGTCTTTACCGGGATCAACATCAAGCAATTTAACTCCGGCAACTGATTCAATTACGTCGGTTATGTTTTTGATAATTCCCATGTCGCGCCCTTCGCTGAAATTCGGAACGCATTCAATAATTCTCTTTTCCATTTAGGTATTAATATTTCTCTGTGGCTCTCTGTGAATCCTCTGTGGAACTCTGTGTTAGTTCTTTTTTGTTTCACAGAGATACACAGAGAAGCACAGAGTAACACAGAGTGATTATTACAAAATATCAATTAATAATTCTTCCGTTTAATATTACAGTTTTTATCAGATCACTTCCAAATGCATATGGGAAAAAAGTAAAGGAAGGCATTTGTTTCGTAATAAAAACATTAGCCACTTTTCCCCTGGCAATTGATCCGTGAGATTCTGATATCCCCATAGCATAGGCAGAATTAATTGTGACTGCATTAATTACCTCCTCAGGCAGCATTTTCAGCCTGATACAACCCAGTGACATAATAAGCTTCATATTTCCTGAGGGGGATGATCCCGGATTATAATCCGATGCCAGTGCAACAGGTAATCCCGCTTCTATCATCCTGCGTACAGGAGGATCAGGCAATCCCAGGAAAAGTGCTGAACCAGGCAGTAGTGTTGGCATAGTATCAGAACCAACCAGTATCTTTATTTCTTCATCTCCTGATCTTTCAAGATGATCAACAGACAGTGCATTATACTTCACGCCAACCTGTACACCTCCTGAATAGTCCAGCTCATTAGCATGTATCTTGGGGATAAGACCATATTTCAAGCCAGCCATAAGAATTCTTTCTGCATCCTCAACAGTGAAGAATCCCTTGTCGCAAAATACATCAATATAATCAGTAAGCTCGTTTGAAGCAACAACAGGTATCATCTCATTGATCACCTTATCAACATAGCTTTCATGTCTATGTTTGTATTCTTCAGGAACTGCATGAGCGCCGAGAAAAGTTGCCTTAACCTCAAGTGGAAATGACTCTTTTATTCTTCTGATCACTTTGAGCATCTTGAGTTCATCCTCAGTATTAAGGCCGTAACCACTTTTTATCTCAACAGCTCCGGTACCCTGCTGAATTATTTCATTAATCCTTACTGATGATTGACGAAAAAGCTCATCTTCAGAGGTTTCGTGAAGCAATTTTGCAGAATTCAGGATACCTCCTCCCCTTCCTGCTATTTCCTCATATGTCAGTCCTTTTATCTTATCTGCAAACTCGTTTTCACGGCTTCCTGCATATACAATATGAGTATGTGAATCGCAGAAAGAAGGAAAAACAAAGCTGCCGGTGGCATCAATCTCTTTAATTGAAGTGGAAGTAAAAGAACGATTTCCATTTCTTATCTCATCCATCGATCCAAAATCGCTTATCAATCCATTCTCTAAAAATAGCCAGGCATCATCAATCGTTTTCACTGACGCCATTTCCTTTCCGCAAACCTTTAAGCGGGGATTGTCCTCAGTCTGCATTAATGATTTTATATTAGTTATCAGAATATTGCCTGCCATATATTTATGAATATAGAGTTATGATATTTATTTATTTAACCACAAAGGCGCTCAAAGAATCCCGATAGCTATCGGGATACAAAGGCACACAAAGTGAATAATATTATTCCATATAATTCTTTATATACTTCTTTTATGTTCATATGAATAAACTCCTTTGTGGTACTTTGAGCAATACTTAGTTGCCTTTGTGGTAAAAAATTAAACCTGTTATACCAAACAATCAGCAACTAAGGTAGCAAATATCGAAAAAAGAGTTTGCAATTTCCTTTTTTCTTTATCTTTAGCATTTTGAACTAAAACGGAAACCTATGAAAAAAACTCTTATCCTGCTTCTGATTTCCACTTTTGCAATCTCAGCCTCGGCCCAGGAAAAACCTAAAAAAGAGGGATGGAAATTCGGAGGTGCATTACCGGCAATAACGTATGACACTGACCTTGGATTCCAGTACGGAGCTCTGGTTGAGTTCCACAACTATGGCAAGCCAAGTAACTTTCCGGTATATAATGAACGTATCTATATTGAAGCATCACGGTTTACAAAAGGAAGCGGAATTTACAGGATTATGTATGAGACCAATACTCTAATCAAAGGAGTCCACTTCACAAGCGATCTGAGTTATCTTCCCGACAAGGCAAGTTATTTCTACGGATTCAATGGATATGAATCGGTCTACAATAAAGATTGGGCCGATGATGAGATGGAAAGTCCTCCATACAGGACAAGGATGTTTTACCGGTATGAAAGAGACCAGTTCAGATTCAAAAACGATGCACAGGGTAAACTGGCAGGCGAGCATTTAAAATGGGCAGCAGGACTGGCATTTCAGAAATTTGAACCGAAATCGGTTAATATCGATAAGATTAATAAGGGTAAGGATGTACAACTTCCATCCGTAACAGATGAGCCGGGGCTATTTGAAAGATATCAGGCCTTAGGAATAATTTCTCCGGAGGAAGCAAAGGGAGGCTGGATCAACACAGTTAAAGCCGGACTAATGTATGATACGCGTGACAACAAGCCTAATCCGATGAAAGGGATCTGGACAGAAATAGGAATTGAAGGAGCTCCTTCTTTTATGGGCAATGACTGGAGTTTTTCAAAGCTTTACATTACACACCGGCAGTATTTCACACTCATAGAAAAGAACCTTTCGTTTGTTTACAGACTTGGTTATCAGACTAATTTGTCAGGAAAAACACCCTTCTTTTTCCAGTCACAGGTTATCACCTCAATACTTATGGGAGCAACCAATGAAGGACTCGGAGGTGTAAGTACATTAAGGGGAGTCCTGAGGAACAGGGTAATCGGTGATGGGTTTGTTCTTGGCAACTTCGAATTACGCTGGAAACCAATATATTTCAGATTCCTGAAACAGGATTGTTACCTAGGACTTAGTGGTTTTTATGATATGGGTATGGTTACTAAAAAGATTGACATACCGGTTGATGCAGCATCATTTAATGCTGTATATCCAACCGAAAATTTCAGTGATTATTTTAATCCTGGCGGTGAGAAATTGCATCAGAGTGCAGGTATCAGCATTATGCCTGTTATGAATGAAAACTTTGTGATAGCAGTAGATATCGGAAAAGCATTCAATAAACAGGATGGAAATATCGGATTTTCTATAGGACTGAACTACCTTTTCTAGGATATTAAATCAGAATTTATAGAATATTCTGCGTTAATCTGCGAGATCTGCGGGCTATATATTCTCCCGCAGATCTCGCAGATTAACGCTGATCTAAAATCCTTTCAGGAAATATGCAAGGGTTGTGCCGAAATAGTTGCCGAGCATATATCCTATAACGCCTCCGGCAATTCCTGTTACAATAACATCCTTGTTTTTCAATGCATTTGCCACCAGAGGTACAAAGGGTGGTGAAAAGATAAATGCTGTTGCAGTTATCAGGAAATTATCTGAATCAATCCTGAATATTCTGGCAAGCAGGATGTGCAGGAACAATGAACCGAAGTAACACCAGGAAATGAAGAGAATCAAATCCATCATCCCTCTTCCGAACATTGTCATCAGATTAGATTGTGATGCAACAGTCAGAGAAAAAACAAGGATTAAATACATCCCCAGCTGAAATGTTTTTTCTATAGTATGAATAGATCGGATAAGGGAGGCTGCTATCGAAAAAGTTGTGATGGATAAAACCACCACTGCCATTTCATATTGCTTGTATTCCGGAGGTACCAGAAAACTCAGACTTGCACCTGTTCCTGCGATGAGAACTGAAATACCAAGAGCTTTAAGGAGTGGAATTAACATTTTTTTCTGAAGCATTCCGGAAAAATCATTCATGTCTTCTGTTTCGTTAACAACCTTATCAACATCAGTTCCGACATCACTATCCTGTTTATATTTTGGCAGAATCGCTCTGAAAATGGATGGGGCTATTGTTACAAAAAAGAGTACCAGCACAGCTCCGACAATCATATCGTACGTATTCAGAATAACAAATCTGTCGGCATCCACATTCAATATAAGCTTCAAGGCTGCAAAGTTTGGTGTACCCCCGGTATAAATTCCTTCAAACATACCAGCCAGCTTCCAGGTATCAGGAAAAGTATCCTTCCAGATAAAAAATCCTGCAGTTACCATTACTATTCCGGAGACAAGAGCCAGAGCAACTGAAATGAATCCTTTTTTTGCAAATTTCAGCCATCTCTTAAGATCGAGAGAAAAAATAATCAGGGGAAAAGCAAGAAGTATAGCCAGAGTGACAACATTATTCTGAACCCCTGCAATTTGGTTAACAATTCTGTCACCGGGTACTGCTTTTCCATCGGCTATCAGTGTTTCAAGTACTTCTTTCTTAAGCACCGATTCGCCCATTAGTGCATATCTGTATCCATCGCTGCCTCGTGGAAGTAAACCAGCAGTACCAATAAAAAGTCCGAATCCATAGGCAAGAACTATCATGCCAAGTTTTTCAAAAAAACTCCATTTCTGACAAAGCCAGACAATGATAAGAGGGAAAAGGAGATAAAAAAGAGTTAACAGTATTATCTTTATCATACTCCGGTCATAAGATTTATTTAAATATAAAAAACAGTGTCTTTTAAGTTGGCTTTAACCCCCAATCCCCCAAGGGGGGCTTAAGCCGGAAAGCAAGTCCCCCCTGGGGGATTTAGGGGTAAAACTATTAAAAAGGTCATTTGAGACACCCTCAATTTTAATAGGTTTTTATACTTAGTAAATATCACTTTTCTTATCGTCACAGTCACACTCCTCAAAGCTTTTCTGATATTGTTCAATTGCTCTGAGGCTCATACCCATGCTTGAAAATCCACCGTCGTGAAACAGGTTTTGCATTGTTACCTTGCGGGTAAGGTCAGAGAACAGAGTAACACAGTAATCAGCACAATCTTCAGCTGTTGCATTGCCAAGAGGCGACATCCTTTCGGAGAAATCCACAAGTGATGCAAATCCATGAATCCCGCTTCCGGCAGTCGTAACTGTTGGTGACTGTGAAACAGTATTAATACGCACCTTCCTGTCACGTCCGTAAATATATCCGAAGCTTCTTGCAATTGACTCAAGCAGAGCTTTGGCATCGCCCATATCGTTGTATCCCGAAAGAGTTCTCTGGGCAGCAACATACGAAAGGGCAACAACTGATCCCCATTCTTTTATGGCATCAAGCTTGTAAGAAGTTTGAAGAACCCTGTGAAAACTAAGTGCTGAAATATCAAATGTCTTCAGCATGTTCTCATAGCTTGTCTGCTCATAAGGAATGTCCTTTCTGACATTAGGCGACATACCTATTGAATGGAGAATAAAATCAAACTTTCCTCCGAAAATCTTCATACTTTCAGAAAGAAGGTTTTCTATATCCTCCATCTTTGTTGCATCTGCTGCGATAACCTTACTCCCTGTTATCTTAGCCAGCTCGCCGATAGTACCGAGTCTCAGTGCAACAGGTGAATTGGTAAGAACAAGTTCTGCCCCCTCATTGTGAGCCTTAAGGGCAACCTGCCATGCAATAGACATTTCGTTAAGGGCACCGAAAATGATACCTTTTTTACCTTTTAATAGTCCTTCTTTCATTTCAGTTTTATTGGATATTAATTAATTGCGGCTTTCAGAAGTTCCCGGGCATTCTTCATTGCAGTCTCTGTAACCTCACTGCCGCTAAGTAATCTGGCTAATTCCAGAACACGTTCATCAGCAGATAACAACCGAACCCTGGTAATTGTTGAATCTTTTGTATCATCTTTATAAACATGATAGTGTTTTGTACCCCTGGAAGCCACCTGTGGAAGGTGTGTTATATTCACCACCTGCATGTATTTTCCCATTCCTGAGAGTATCTGTCCCACCTTGTCAGCAACTTCACCTGAAACTCCCGAATCGATCTCATCGAAAATGATTGTAGGAAGGTTATTATTCCGTGAAAGTAATGATTTCAGACTCAGCATCACCCTCGAAAGTTCTCCTCCTGAGGCAATCTTTGCAAGGTTCTCCGGTGCAATCTGCTTATTGGCTGAGAAAAGAAACTCAGCGGTATCAATTCCCGAAGGTCTGAATTCCATTCCTTTGGCAAAGTCGATCCTGAATCTTGCGTTAGACATTCCCAGCTGCTTCAGTAAATCGGTAATCTTTTTTTCCACCTCCGGAAGGACAGCCTGTCGCTTTTCTGAAATTTCTTCTGAAACGGCTGTCAGCATTTTTTCCTCAATGCTAAGTAACGACTCAAGCTCCGCCAGCCTTTCGTCACTGGAGACAAGAGTTTTAAGATGCTCCTGCAGCTCCCTCTCCTTGATTAAAAGCTCATTAAGTGATGATACTCTGTGCTTCTGACAGAGAGAGTAGATCAGGTCAAGCCGTTCATTTATCAGAGCAAGCCGTTTAGGATCAGCCTCAACAGAAGAAGACAGTTTATCAATTTCAGATGCAAGATCATCAAGCTCAATAAGTGCCGATTCAGTTCTTGAAAAAAAGCTTTCAGCTTCGGGAAGAAAGCTCCGTATTTTTGTTATACTCGCTTTTACTTCTCTGAGCAAGGCAAGAACTGATGATTCATCTGAGGATAACAGCATTGATGAACTGCTCAGAGCAAGTTTTATCTCCTCGGCATGATCAAGCATCTCCTGTTCTGCTTCGATCTCTTCCTGTTCTCCCTGCCTGAATCCGGCATCTTTTATCTGTTTTATCTGATGCTCAAAATACTCAATATCAGCTTTTATCTTTTCGTAGCTCTCTTTAAGCTGAGTATGTTCCTTCTTAAGTTTCCTGAAATTTGAGTATGAAACCCTGTAGTTCTGTAATAATTTTGAACTTCCTGCAAATGAATCGAGTACACTTAGCTGAAATGAATTATCATGAAGCATAAGGGTCTGATGCTGCGAATGAATGTCAATCAGGCGTTCGCCAATCTCTTTCAGAACACCCAGTGTAACAGGAGTGTCATTTATGAATGCCCTCGATTTCCCTGCCGTATTAATTTCTCTTCGAATCGTGGTGACAGGTTCATAATCGAGCTCATTTGCCTGAAAGAATTCCTTAAGGTCATAATCTTCAATCCTGAAAGTTCCTTCAACAATACATTTCTCATCCTTTTCAAGAAGTACCGAAGAATCGGCCCTTGAACCAAGGATAAGTGAAAGAGCCCCTAAAAGGATTGATTTACCTGCTCCTGTTTCACCGGTAATAATTGTCAGTCCGTCCTCAAGGTCAAGATCGAGTTCCTTTATAAGAGCATAGTTTTGTACAAATAATTTAGCGAGCATTATGTATCTATTGTGAGGAAGCAGTATTCATTTTTTCATATTTTGCCTTATTTGCCGGGTCAATTTCATTGAGTAACTGAAGTACCCTTCCTTTCTCCTCGGGGTAGGCACCCGTATAAATATTAATCAACTCATCTGATTTGGCATCCAGAACAATCTGGAGAAGATACATGTAAGGATCGGGACGTTTCCTGTAAACCTCCTGAAGCAGCTTGAGACTCTCTGAAATATTCATTCTTGCTTCGCCAATCTTCGATTCCATCATATCAAGCCCCCTCATGTAATATTCATAATTAAACAATCTTACATTCTCATATTCCTTGTTCAGGACATTCTTAACCAGCCAGTATCTGTTTCTGTTTCTTGATCCGTCAAATGGTTTCCATCCTGCTTCAGGGGCATTCTGAGCATTTGTTACAATTTTTTCAGCAATCTGGAAGAACTCTGTTCCTCCCAAAGGAGAGAAGGTATCATAATCAAATCCGAGGATCATATAGGTATAATAAGCCAGTACAGAGATCAGATTATAGCGGTGGGTAGTTGGGTCAAATTCCAGGGTCTGGAACTCTACATACCTGAACTGGAAGTTATTATCCACAAAATTCAGTATTGTGGAATTATAAGTTGTATTGAACACGGGGCGACGAAGTTGTATCTGAATCGTTCCCTTGAATTCATCTCCCGATAGCTGATCTGTCAGGTTGATCAGGATATTGCAATCTATTCTTTCCGAATAACTGAACACATTGTTAGTCCAGATTGTATTATTCATAAAATCATAGATATCTCTCTGCATGTTCTCAAAAATCTCCCTGTTTGAACCCTGGATCATCTGGGCAGAGATCTGAACATTACAGTTAAGCTCCTGTGATTTAATGGTTAATGGAAGAATAACCAGGAGTACAGTCAGATAATATCTCAGAGAGTGCAATATCTTCATCCCGTCAGATTATCGAATCATTGAAACAACTTTTTTTAGAATATCTCTCGCTGCCTCATCCTTTGATTTCAACTCAAATTTATCAATAATATTGTTCCGGTCGATTAAAGTGATCCTGTTTGTATCATGTCCAAACCCGGCACCTTCTTCTTTAAGTGAATTCAGAACAATGAGATCAAGATTTTTGGATTTTAGCTTTTTCCCGGCGTTATCAATTTCGTTATCAGTTTCAAGAGCAAACCCGACAAGTAACTGACCCTTCTTTTTCATCCTGCCAAGTGTGGCAGCTATATCGGTGGTTGGTTTCAGAATTAGGTTCAGATCACCTTTCTGCTTCTTAATCTTGCTGTTACTTACATTAGCAGGAGTATAGTCTGCAACTGCAGCCGAAAGTATTGCAATATCACAGGATGGAAATTTTGAGATACATTCTTCAGCCATGGAAGCTGCATTTGTAACATTTGTTACAATTATATCCTGCCGGGATGGTTTAATGTTTACCGGTCCGAGTACAAGATTTACCTTAGCCCCCAGTTCGCAGGCTGCCTCGGCAATGGCAATGCCCATCTTACCGGAGGAATGGTTACTGATAAACCTTACAGGATCGATTGATTCGCGGGTAGGACCCGCATTGATAAGGATATTGTATCCTTTCAGTGGTTCAGAGCTTTTTTTTTTTGCAAAGAAGCTGTTGATCTCCTTTACTATTTCCTCAGGTTCTGCCATCCGGCCTTTCCCTGAAAGACCACTGGCAAGTTCACCGCTTGCTGGTTCAAGTATAATATTGCCAAAGGCCCTGAGCGTTTCAATGTTAATTATGGTTGAAGGATGTGCAAGCATATCCATGTCCATTGACGGGGCAACAAATACAGGGCAGCGTGCTGAAAGATACGTGGTAAGAAGGAGATTATCAGCTATTCCGCCTGCCATTTTACCAATGGTATTGGCAGTTGCCGGGGCAATAAGGTAGAGATCTGCCCATAACCCAAGATCAACATGGCTGTTCCAGTCTCCGTTTTCAACATTGTAGAATGCTGTAAGCACAGGATTCTTTGAAAGGGTGGCGAGAGTAAGAGGTGTAATGAATTCCTTTGCATGTTCGGTCATTACAACTTTCACTTCAGCGCCTTCCTTAACGAGCAACCGGATGATAGTAGCAGTTTTGTAAGCTGCTATACCTCCGGTTACACCGACAAGAATATGTTTGCCCTTAAGCATAAAGGCTTAATTTTATTTCTGTTTCGAGCTGTTCTCGGGATTTCTGTAGAAAATTTTATTTTCTTCAAGTTCCTGTAAGGCTATCAGTGTTGGTTTTGGAAGCCTTTCATAGAACTTCGATATCTCAATCTGTTCACGGTTTTCAAATACCTCCTCAAGGTTATCGCTGTATGAGGCAAATTCCTCAAGCTTTTTATTAAGTTCCTGTTTCATCTCAACAGAAATCTGATTTGATCTTCTTGCAACGACGATCACCGTCTCATAAATATTCCCTGTGTCCTTTGTCATCAGATCGAGGTTGCGTGTAACTGTAGTTACCGGTGCAGCTGATTTTCTGTAATCCATATATTAATTAATTGTTTGTTTGTACGTCTGGTATCGCCTGTTTCAGATATTTGTCTGTCTTTTCATAAATCGACTTTACATCCTTTGCATAGCGGCTTTCAGGATATTCTTCCATGAAAGAATAGTAATCGTCAAGGGTATCCTGGTAACGTGTTTTCTGTTTATCTGCAAAGCTCAGCTCAGCATACTGAAAGAGTGAGTTTAGCTTAAGAAACATCATCTCTTCACGGTATTTTGAATTTGCATAAAGCTTAAGGCTGTTATTTATTGCAACAACCGCTGCTTTGTATTCCTTCATATCATAATAAAGCCTCGCGCTTTTATAATTCTTCTCAACAAGCCTCTCTTCCATCTCAGTGATAAGCTTTTTGCATTCTTCAACTTTAGGACTATAAGGGAACTTGTTTACAAAAATATTGAATCCTTCAATGGCATTCCTGGTATTTTCCTGGTCAAGGTCAGAACGCGGAGAGGTAAGATAATCACAATAAGCAGCAAGAAAATGAGCTTCCTCGGCATGTTTTCCAAAGGGAAACTGATCAATAAATGATTTATACTGACTGCCGGCCATAATGTAATCTTTCATACCATAAAAACTCTGTGCATTGATCCAGTTAAGCTCCTCGCCTTCTTCGGTAGCCCGGTATCGTGGCAGTACCTGACGAAGCAATTCAGTAGTTTTCACATACTTACCCTGCTCATAATACTCCAGAGCTTTGGTCTTCTTAAGCTCAAAATCAGTACTCTTCAATAGCTTCTCATACTCGCCGCATGAACTGACAAGTATCAGAATAACAAGGATGATATATAATCTGACCTTCATAAAAATGTTGCGCAAAATTACTGAATTTTTTTTAATCATGACATATAAACGCAATAATTATGTGTTTATTACCCGCTTAACAGAATGGACAAATTAGGTATAAATAGGTATTAGGGAACTCCTTGTTATCTTTACTTTTGTAAAAATTTTTTAAACACCTTTTATCATGGATATTTTTGACAAAATAAAATCAAACAAAGGAGCTCTGGGACAGTATTCAGGTTTGGCTGACGGATACTTCATGTTTCCCAAACTGGAAGGAGAAATTTCCCCTAGGATGAAATTCAGGGGAAAAGAAGTACTTACCTGGAGCCTTAATAATTACCTGGGGCTCGCAAATCTTCCTGAAGTAAAGAAAACAGATGCAGAAGCAACTGAAAAATACGGACTTGCTTATCCGATGGGAGCAAGAATGATGTCGGGGCAGACTGCAATGCATGAAAAATTCGAGCAGATGGCTGCAGAATTTACAGGTAAGGAGGCGGCATACCTTCTTAATTACGGTTACCAGGGTATGGTTTCAATTATCGATGCACTTGTCGACAGGCATGATGTTATTGTTTATGATTCCGAATCGCATGCATGTATTATGGATGGCCTCAGACTCCATATGGGTAAAAGGTTTGTATTCCCGCATAATGATATAGAAAATTGCGAAAAGCAGCTTCAGAGAGCCACCAAACTTGTAGAAGAAACCGGAGGAGGCATTCTTGTAATAACCGAAGGTGTATTCGGTATGGCTGGCGACCTTGGCAAACTTGACAAAATTGCTGCCTTAAAGAAGAAATACAACTTCCGTTTCCTGGTTGATGATGCACATGGCTTCGGAACAATGGGCAAAACAGGTGCAGGCACCGGTGAACATTTCGGCGTTCAGGACCAGATAGATGTTTACTTTGCAACATTCGCAAAATCTATGGCCGGGATAGGTGGTTTTGTATCCAGTACAAAGGAAGTGGTTACATATCTCCGCTTCAATCTCCGTTCCCAGATCTATGCCAAGTCTCTTCCAATGGCAATGACAATAGGTGCTATAAAGAGGCTTGAACTCATTAAAGCTCATCCTGAATACAGGGATAAGCTCTGGAAAATTGTAAATGCCCTGCAGAAAGGTTTGAAGGAAGCCGGACTTGATCTTGGAAAAACCGAATCTCCAGTTACACCTGTGTTTATGAAATGTCCGCTTGCTCAGGTAACCCAGATGATTTATGACCTCAGAGAAAACTATGGGGTGTTCTGCTCAGTTGTCATTTATCCTGTTGTACCAAGGGATGTTGTGATGCTCAGACTTATTCCGACAGCCTCTCACTCACTTGAAGATGTTGAATATACAATTAAAACCTTCAGGGAAATAAAGAAGAAGATTGACAATAATGAGTACCCGAATGAAATGGCTGATTTCAGCAAATAATATTTAAACTCACAGAATAAGGGGCTGTTTCAAACAGCCTCTTTTTTTTACCCCTAAATGCCGCTGTAGCGGCACTTGAAATCCATCTCTTATCTTAGCCCCCTTGGGGGCATAGCCGTCAAGTTAAGGAAATTATAAACTGAATTGAAGGAGTAGTATAACTTTTTTCGCATTTCCACTCCTAATAACAGTCTTAGCTTACCTGCTATGCCCCCTTGGGCTTGGGGGCAAAATCGGTATTTTGTGAAATCATTTTTTGCCTTTTACCGAACAATATTCTTTTAACTTGGTTTATTTATCATTGGATTTTACTAAACCCGTCCTTGAAATTTCTATAAAAAGCTTCGATCAGTTTATGATAAGTGACACCCGGAATCAGCAATACAATATCCTCAAGGGGTACAACATGCTTCTCTATTTTGCAGGGACAATGATCATGTATGAACCTGAGGAAGAATGCATTGTTGATTTCTGGAGAGAAGGGATCCTCAAAAAGCTCCCTGTATCGAGTTCAAATCCTAATTTTATCAAAGCCGCCTCACAACTCAGAGAGTCATGTACAGATAAAGCTTCTGATACGGGTGCAATGAGCCAGGATTATCAAAGGCTTTTTAAAAGAGAAATATTACCGCTTGCACCTCATTTTGAGTCATCTTATTCATCTGATTCATCACATAACGTGAATCACAAAAGATCGCCTGTCGGTGAATTTTATGACTCATATGGTTGGAAACACAGATCCAGGCATGAGAAAAAAGACGATCACCTTGGTGTTGAATTGCTGTTTTTAACAACCCTTGTTGAAAAATACCTGGTACTTGATGATGAAGCATGTCGGAGTGAAATGAAAAACGAAATAAACAGGTTCATTGATCATCATATCCTTTCATGGATACCCGAATGGAACAGAAGGGTTCAGGAACACTCTCTTACAATCAGTTACAAAGGAGTAGCTTCTCTTATCATAGCTTGTGTTGAAGATATAAAATCGATCCTTTCAAACAGGACGGATATGATGGGCAATTCGTGGTATCTCAGAAATTAGGATTAAAGAAACTTATTATTGCCCCTATATAGTACTCTCTCCAGCCTTCTGCAATATTATCGAATTCCTCGTCAGGTATATTGGTGTGTTCTACAGTAACGCTTGAGTTATCCTTATCGGGGAAGATAGAGATAGTCACAATGGATTTCTCAGACTGTTCACCAAAATACCACTCCTGAACAAGTTTTTTATCCTGTACAAATTCAATATTTCTACCGGTAATATCTCCTTCCCATAAAGAGAATTCGCTGCCCGGTTCAGTAGTCATCTCAGCGGGGTAACCGGACCATAATTCAATAGTATATGGATTGGTCAGGGCCGAATAGACTTCAGAAGGTTCGGCATTGATTCGGAAAGTCTTTTTAAATGTCTTCATTGGAGGTATCTTTTTTAGAAAAGTCTGATTAAATGCAGGGGATTGCCTTCGGCGAGCTCGCATGCTCGGTTCTTCGCTACGCTCAGAATGACAATTACTTAACGAGTGTTTGTTTTCTTCGCATCAATCAAAAAGCTAATTTAATTCCGACAGATATCTTTCAGCATCAATTGCAGCCATACAACCAGATCCTGCTGCAGTAACTGCCTGCCTGTAATGCGGATCCTGGACATCACCGGCAGCAAAAACACCGGGGATACTTGTTTTGGATGTACCCGGAATTGTTTTAATATATCCTACCTCATCAGTCTCAAGGTATTTCTTAAAGATATCTGAATTGGGGGTATGACCAATTGCGAGGAAAAATCCATCAATCTCTATTTTAATAATTTCAGATTCAGGAGTTCCCTTCTTTTTAACAAGAATTGCTCCCTCCACACCGTTATCACCAAAAAGGTCCAGAGTCTGATGTTCCCATAATACCTCAATATTCGATGTCTTCAGAACTTTATCCTGCATAGCTTTTGAAGCTCTTAAGACATTTCTCCTGACAATGAGATAGACCTTATTGCATAATCCTGCCAGGTATGTTGCCTCTTCGGCGGCTGTATCTCCCCCTCCTACAACTGCTACATCCTTACCTCTGTAAAAGAACCCGTCGCAAGTTGCACAGGCTGACACGCCCTGTCCTGCATATTTTGTTTCTGCTTCAAGTCCCAGGTATTTAGCAGTAGCACCGGTAGCTATAATGACGGCATCAGCAATAATAACCTTATCATCATCGATTGTAATTTTGTGTATTTTACCTGAAAAATCAGCAGCTGTAGCAATTCCGAATCTTATTTCCGCTCCGAAACGTTCTGCCTGTTTTTTGAGGTCTTCCATCATTTCTGGTCCTGTTATTCCATCCGGATACCCGGGGAAATTATCAACCTCGGTAGTTGTAGTAAGCTGCCCCCCCATCTGAAGTCCAGTATAAAGAACAGGTTTCAGGTTAGCCCTGGAGGCATAGATTGCAGCGGTATAGCCTGCAGGACCTGATCCTATTATCAGGCATTTTACATTTTCGGTTTTTTCAATTTGCTTGTTTTCAGAATCTTTCTGAATATCCAGAGGTTTAAAGTCCATTTTAACAGAGTTTATATTTAAATACAAATATAACCAACTTTACTTGTGATGAATGTGACAAAAGTTACAGAAGTAGTTTTATGTATCCGTCAGCTAATATCGGAATCCACTTTTTTGCAATATCCAAATAGTTGACTATTTTTGCGATGGTATTTTACCGCCTATGTTAAAGCTACGGCGGTCGAAGCGGGGTGTGGCGCAGTTGGCTAGCGCACTTGCATGGGGTGCAAGGGGTCGTCTGTTCGAGTCAGATCACCCCGACAAAGACAGGATGAGGGTTTGCGATTATGTAGACCCTCGTTTGTTTTTTTAATTTGCATACAATTTGCATACAAGTCAGTAGATTATCTTGATATATAATATTATTGATTTTATTCATCGAAATCCCAACACCTAATAAAGATATAAACTCCAATTGCACCTAAAAAAGCACCAATTCTTGCTGCCCATCCGAAATCAGAGTAGCTGGGATTAAATAAGGCCATTAGCCCCATACCAGTATAAAAAAATAGATAAATGTAGCTTACTACTTTCTTATCAGAAGGAACTATGATCACAGCTAAATAGGTTGAAAAAACAGCAAAAAAGATAATATCAAAAGCTACAAAAATAGGGCCATTAAAGAAAGGTAATAGGCTGCCTATTTCCAACATTATATATGTTATACCTAGCGACATTGGTACAAATAAAAGCCACCTTAATCCTTTAGGCCATGATTCAAATGTATCATCTTTCATATATACAATTCATTGGTATCATTTCGGCATAACTTCCATTTCATGTGATGAATTTGGCCTAACATTAGGACTTGTAAAATCCCAGCTAGGATCATTTAGTATAATATTAAAAGCATTGAATCTGGATTCTGACAATGGAAGTGAACAAAACATTGTATGTTTTGATTTATTTCTAACCTGGCTGTAAGGAATTCATTCTGCCATGCATAGCTACTGGGATCACAATAGGTCTGGGAAAGAATAGGGATGAAAATAAGACACTTTAACTTACCTTCAAGACTCTTATCTACATCATGGGTTTCCTGAAGCCTGTCATGCGGGTTCTCATCAAAGTAGATTGATATGTCTTCCTTGAAAGTCGCTTCCAGTTCCCCTTTCAGGTTTTCAACAAACTTAGTTACCCAACCATCATGCTTATTATCCTTCTGACGGTAGGAAATAAAAATATCATATTCATATCCTGGGATTAGACTTCCCATGAAGATGGTTTATTTCCATAAAGTTAGGAAAGAGTTGAATGCGAGTCAAATAAAAATCAGATAGCCAATAATTAACTAATCGATCCTGATGATGTCAGTCTGAATAGCTATTTCTCCACCCACAAGTGTTACCTCGCACAAGCACTGTTGCGGTAAAAACTTAGTCAATCAACTGTATATTAATACAATATAAAAATTAAGATGCCCCAAAATGTTAAACTTGGGGCATTCAAATGATATTTTAATCTGTGTTATTATTATTTTACATCATTTCTTTTCAAGAGTTAAGGGAAGTACAATTGCATGAAGTCGCTTATTTCTTTTTATCGGCTGGTTTTAATTCCATGCCAAGTTGGGTCATCATACCCAATTCATCTTCAACTGCCCAAAAATTTGTTACTTTATTATTAGCAAACTGAAATACCTGAATGC
>Ga0209314_10000144_pt1 | contig 30261 bp, 28 predicted proteins | sample I19B2metaG_FD_184146 | JGI IMG/M metagenome (GOLD analysis project Ga0209314, IMG submission 184146) | Lake sediment bacterial and archeal communities from Gulf of Boni, Indonesia to study Microbial Dark Matter (Phase II) - ​I19B2 metaG... | ecosystem: Environmental > Aquatic > Freshwater >... | reverse complement strand
CCCCATGAAAACCGTGGTGAGCGTCAGTCTTGGCTCTTCCAGTCGCGACCACACCGCCGAAGTGGAGTGGCTGGGCCAGCGGCTGTCCATCTCCCGGCGCGGTACGGACGGCGACTTCAAGCGGGCCGTCCAGGTGCTGCAGGAGCTTGACGGCCGGGTGGATGCCATCGGGTTGGGCGGCATTGACGTTTACCTGTATGTAGGAGGCAAGCGCTACGTCATCGGTGACGGTCTCAAGTTGCTCCAGGCCGTCAAGCAGACGCCCGTGGTCGACGGCAGCGGCGTCAAGAACACCCTGGAGCGCGACGCTGTCCGCCACCTGGCCAGGGCCGGCCTGCTGACGCCCAGCACCCGGGTGCTGCTGGTAAGCTCCCTGGACCGCTTCGGCATGGCCGAGGCGATGGTGGAGATGGGCTGTGACGTGACCTTTGGCGACCTCATCTTTACACTCGGCGTGGACTATCCCATTAAGACCCTGGCCGAGGTGGAGGAGCTGGCGGAGAAGTACAAGAGCCGCATGGAGAAGCTCCCCTTTACCTTCTTCTACCCCACCGGCTCCCAGCAGGACAAGGCGCCGACGGTGAACCCCGCCTTCGCCCGCTACTACGGTGAAGCGGATGTGGTGGCCGGCGACTTCCACTTCGTGCGGAAGTTCATGCCCGAGGCCATGACCGGCAAGACCGTCCTGACGCAGACCACCACCGCGGCCGACGTGGAGATGATGCGCCGGCGCGGGGTCAAGACGCTGATCACCACCACGCCGGTGCTGGGCGGCCGCTCCTTTGCCACCAACGTCATCGAAGCGGCCCTGGTGGCCCTGTCTGGCCACGGCCGGGCGGACGTCTCCCCGGAGGAATACCAGGACCTCATACGCCGCCTGGAGTTGCGGCCCACGATTCAGTCTCTCAACCCCTAGCCCGCCCCCGTGCCCTCTGGCGGACGGACGTCGAAGGAGTGATCGGTCATGGCCACTGCAGAGGAGCTAAAGGCCAGCCTTATGGACTTTGAGGAAAACTACAACGCCAATCCGAAACTCAAGACAATGAACAGGGACTGGAACCGCAAGGTTCGGGTCAAGGCCACGGACGTCGAAGTGGAGTATGGACTGGACCTGAAGGACGGCGTGGTCCGTTTCCTGGAGCAGCCCCCGGCCGAACCGGACCTGGTGGTCGCCTCCGACGGCGAGACACTGACGTCGATGTTCTACGGCGAGGTCTCTCCCAGCGAACCCTATATGGATGGCACGCTGAAGGTGACCGGGAGCGAGGAGGACCTGATCCGCCTTGACTTTGTCACCGCCATGATCTGGGGTTAGGAGGCTCGGCATGTCACTGAAGCGTGTGCTCAGCCTGCGCACGGTGGTCTCCACCAGCGCCGGACTCACCTTTTCCACGGCCTGCTTCGTAGCCGCCGCCCAGGTAGCCAGCTACCTGGCAGGCGATGCCGCCTGGCTGGCCATTCTCGTCGCCGGCGTCCTGACTCTGCTGACAGCCGCCGTCTTCTCCGAGCTGAACGGCATGTTCCCCTCGGCGGCCGGCCTGCGGCTCTACCTGTCGAAGGCCTTCGGGGAGAAGTTCTCCCAGGTGGTTTCCTTGCTTTACATGCTGGTCATCACCCTGGTGGTGGGCACCGAGACCTACGTGCTCGGCCACGTCCTCAACTACGCCATTCCCGCCATCAGCCCGCTGATCTGGGTGGTGGTCATGCTGGTTGTGGCCACGGCGATGAACCTGCGCGGTGTGAACATCGCCGGCGCCTTCCAGGACTTCTTCACCTACGGCCTGGTGGCCTCGCTGGTCATCTTCGCCGTCGTGGCCTTCGGCCGGACCGGCATTCACCTGCAGGCCCCCCTGGCCACAAATGGGCTGGGTGGTCTGTTCAACGCCGTGGCCGTGGGCGTCTTCCTTTTTGTCGGGTTCGAGTGGGTTACGCCGCTGGCCGAGGAGGTGACGCAAGGCAACGTGATTCCCAGGGGCATGTTCCTGGCGGTGGGACTGCTTACTGTGGTCTACGCCCTGTTCACCATGGCCATGACCGCCACCGTCCCCGGAGCCCTGCGCCAGACGTTGCTGGCCTCGCCCACGCCGCATCTGGTTTTCGGTGAGGCGGTGCTGGGGCGGACCGGCGTGTGGTGGATGACCCTCACCAGCCTGGCGGCCTCCGTCACAACGTTCAACGCCGGCCTCATCACCATCTCCCGCTTCATGTACGCCTCGGCCCGTGAGGCTGTTCTGCCCAAGTGGTTCAGCCAGGTGAACGTGCGCTTCGCCACACCGCAGAACGCCATCATCAGCCTGTTCTTTGTCGGCCTGGCTGTATCGGCGGCCGTGTTCTTCAGCGGGCGCTACCTGACCCTGGTGCTGATGGGCTCGGCCATGGAATCCATCATTTACGCGGTGGGAGCCTGGGCGGTGCTGACCCTGCGCCGCCGCCTGCCGGACCAGGAGCGCCCCTTTCGTGCGGCAGGGGGCAACCTGCTCCCCGCGGCGGCGGTCATCGTCTTCGGCGTCCTGGCCCTGGGCGTCATGCTGCAGAACCTGTGGGTGCCGGTCCTGCTCGGCCTGGCCGCACTGGCCTGTTACCTCTACGTGCTCTACGCAGTGCCGCGGCTCAAGGCGCTGCAGGCGGCGGAACGTGATGCGGCCCGCCAGGCGAGGGCCGCACGACGCCGGCCGGTGTCCACGGAAGCGGCCGCGGCTGCCGACGCCCCTACCGACTAGGCAGGAAACCCCACTCCGTGTCACGAATTGGAGCCCCAGACTGTGGGGCTCCTTTGTCTGCCCAGGGTCAAACGCTTTTAACCCGAAGCGGTCGGGCTGCACTGGGCCATTCTAACCGCGACAGCCACATCCCTCGTTGGAGGAATCAGTATGCGCCTTGCCCTCGTCGCCCACGACCGCAAGAAACAGGAGTTTGTCGATTTCGTGGCCGAGAACCGGGACTTCTTCGCCGAGCATGACCTGGTGGCGACGGGGACAACCGGCTCACTGATCATCTCTCGGACGGGACTGCCGGTGCACTGCTACCTGTCCGGCCCGCTCGGCGGCGACCAGCAGATCGGCAGCGAGATTGCGGCGGGGCAGGTGGAGGCGGTCTTCTTTCTCCGCGACCCGCTGACCGCGCATCCTCACGAGCCGGACGTCTCTGCCCTGCTGCGACTCTGCGACGTCAAGGCCATTCCGGTAGCCACCAACCTGGCGACGGCGAAGGCCCTCGTCCTCGGTCTGAAGGATCTGAACAGCCGCCGGGCCGTATAGCATTCTTCAACCGCCACCCCTGGAAAGAGTAGGGGGAAGTGGGAAGGGGAGGCTCGGCTGCCAAGGAACATTTGGGATATCGGCAAGTTTCTCCCAGGACTTCCGGTAAATGCTTATCTGACGGGTATTTCCTCTCCCAAATAGAGGAGAAATGCCCATGAAGTCGAATTAAACCGTGTTACTGATGTGCCGACGAGAAGGTATGCGCCCGGGGGGGCCGTCATGTTCACACAACTCTCCCTTGTCAGCACGGACGTGGGTTTCTCGCACGTAAAGACCCACGCCAACGGCCAGGATATCCTCTTTCCCTCCGTCGTCGCCATCGGGCGCGAGAGGATTCTTGCCCATACCTTTTTTGAGGACCACGGCGAGATCACCGTCGACCAGGTGGTGGACAAGCTCCACATCAACTACCGTGGACGCGATTATTTTGTCGGCAAGCTGGGGGCGAAGAACGGCGGGGAGTACAACTGGGCGGTGAACCGCCTGGACACCCTGGAGACCAAGATCTCCGCCCTGACCTCCATCGCCTTGACCATGGTGGCGTCCAAGCAGAACAACCAGAATTTCATGGTGGTCACGGGCCTGCCCATCGAGCACTTTCGTGACAGCCACCTGCGCCGGGAATACGAAAAATCCCTGACCGGCAAGCACGAGATCACCTTCATCCTGCCCAACGGCAAAACCCTCACCAAGAGCTTCCTGATCGTCAAGCTTCGGGTCTTGCCCCAGGGCCTGGGCTGCTTCTACGACGTCACCTTCGGCGAGGAGGGCCATGTGGCCAGGCCGGAGCTGCTTCGCAACAAGCACCTGCTGGTGGACATCGGCTTCCGCACCGTGGACGTCACGGTGGTGAACGACTTTGAGCCGGTCGACCTGTCCAGCTATAGCCTGGACGGCAAGGGTATCAAGCGTGCCCTCGAGAACATCCTGGAAGACATCAAGGGCACGAAGGACGGAGCGGGGCGCCTGGCTTATTCGGAGTTCAACAAGACACTCTCTGAGATGGAAGAGATCTTCCTTGCCGGGTCGTTTTTCTACGACGGCCAGAACGTCGACCTCTCGCCCTACGTCGAGCGCTGGATGCCGGAATTGGTGTCGGAAATCGAGAACTCCGTGGACACGCGGCTGGGCGGCTTCTCCAGCTTCCACCACGTGTTTCTGTCCGGTGGCGGCGGCATCGCCACCCACAAGTTCTTCCGCAACCCCCGCGTCGAACTCACGCCAGGCAGTTGGTTCGCCAACTGCCACGGGTTCTACAAGGTCGCCTTCCGTCAGCTCCGCGAGAAGCTGGCCAGGATTGACTGACGCAAGGCTATGAAGCACTGGATTTTGGGACTGGACGAAGACGGCGATGACCGTGACCTGGTGGCCTGGCTGGAGAAACAGGCCGATCCGGATGAGATCGTGCGGGAAGCCCTGCGCGCATTCGCGTTCCCCAAGCCCACACCCGTGTCGCCCCGGGTTCGCCGGGCTCTGGCGGCGCTGCGGTCGGTGGTGGAGGACGTGGAGTCGGCGGTCGGCCTGGATGAGGACCCGGCGCTTCTGTCGGCCGAGACCGAGGTTTCGGCTGCAAGGCAGGCCGAGCCTGAACCGGACCCCTTGCCGGACGACGTGGTGGACAGTAAGATCGGCAAGCTGCTCGACTTCGAGGAAGACCGCGAGGCGGACCTGGAGGCGGGTCAGCAGGAAGACCAGGTGGAATAGAGCGCCCCGGCCGCGGCCGGGGCGTTTGTGTCGGTGTTATACTGAAGGCAGTCGAGCAAGGGTTCCCCGAGCATCCCCAAGGGGGTGTGGACGTGAGGTCCTTCTCGTTGAGAGCCGGGCTGGAGTTTCTGGCTGCGGCCGCCCTGCTGATCTGGGCGGCGGCGCCGGCGGCAGCGACGGAGTGGATCAGGCTGCCTGCCGAACGCGTGGCCGAATCGGCCCAGTTGGTGGCTGTGGGAAGCTTCGGGCGCACCGCCCCGGGCGAGGAAAGGGGCGTCATAGCGGACGGAGTGCTCTGGCAGCTGACACCTTTCACGGTGGACTACTACCTCCGCCAACCCGGTGTTCTGCAGAAGCTGGACGTCGGAGTAGAACCCGACTACCTGCCGTCCGTTGCGGGGCGCCGCTACCTGGTGCTGCTGGAGCAGCAGCGGGGAGAGTGGGTGCCGGTAGCCGGCCCCAACGGCCTGGTGCCGCTGGAAGGGGAGGAGCCCACCCTGGCGGACGAGCGCGAGCGGCAGTTCTACCTGCGGCTTCTGGCGGTAGAGAAGCGCTACCCGCCCTTCGGCCGGGAGCAGGGACACTCGACGTTGACCTGGGAGGTCATCGGCGTGGTGGCCACCGTTCTGGCTCTGGCCCTGGCCGTCCGCCTGGCCGCTGTCGGCAGCAGGCGCCTGCGGGCCGGAAGGCCCTGATTTGACCGCAACCGGTTGACTGTTTCAAGCGAGGAGGATGTCCATGCCCTGGAGGGTGGCACTGTGCCAGATGGACGTGCGTCTGGGAGACCCCGAAGCCAACCGCCTCGAGGCCGGCCGGCGCCTGAGCCAGGCGAGGGCGGCTGGGGCGACGGTGGCCGTGCTGCCGGAGCTGTGGACCACCGCTTACGCGCTGGACCGGCTGGACGACCTGGCCGAGCCCCCGGCGGGCCCCACGTTCACCTGGCTTAGGGATCAGGCCAGGACGCTGGGAATCCACCTGGTGGCCGGCTCCATCGCCGAGAGACGGGAGGGCCGCGTCTACAATACCGCACACGTCATCGACCGGGAGGGCCGCCTCCTGGCTTCCTACGACAAGGTCCACCTCTTCCGGCTGATGGAGGAGGAGAAGTATCTGGCCCCGGGCGCCGGCCCCGCCCTGTTCCGGCTGGGCGGCGTGCCCTGCGGCCTTGAAATCTGTTACGACCTGCGCTTCCCCGAACTGGCCCGCACCCTGGCTCTGGCTGGAGCCCAGGTCATCTTTATCCCGGCGGAGTGGCCGGAGCCGCGGCTCCACCACTGGCGCTCGCTGCTCATCGCCCGGGCCGTCGAGAACCAGGCCTTCATCATCGGCGTCAACCGGGTGGGGCAAAAGGACCCGTCTGACCCCAATACCGACCGCTTCTTCGGCCATTCCCTGGTCGTCGACCCCTGGGGCGAGGTGCTGGCGGAAGGCGGGGATGAACCTGCCGTAGTGCTGGCCGACCTGGACCTGGACGTGGCGCCCCGGGTGCGCAGCCGGATCCCCGTATTCAGCGACCGCCGTCCGTCCGCCTACCGGGCCCCCGGCGCGCCGCCTCTGGGAGAGTGATGGTTTGTCTTCCCCCCAGCCTTCGAACAGCCGGGCCCGGCTCTACCGGGCTCTTGTCATCACCACTCTGGCAGCCGCGTTGCTGCTGTTCCTCGCTTATCGGCGCGGGCTCCGGCCCGGTGCCGGTGCCAGGCCGGTGGAGCCTCCTGCGACTCCGCCTGTGGCCGGAGAGGGGCCGGCCCCAACGGAGCCTTCGTCCGCGGCGCCTCCCACCATCCGCCGCCTGGCCGTCTCCTACGACCGTCCGGACGGCAACTGGCGTGTGGTGTTCCGCCGGCTGACCGCCTGGGTGGAGGCCCCGGGAGCAGACGAGGTCGTCTTCCTGCTGGCTCCCACCGGTTCCGATGAGACCGGTCGCGAGTTGGGCAGGGTGGTCCGCGAGTCTCCGGACCAGACCCGATTCAGTCTCCCGGTGGACCTGGGGGCGGAGGCCTCCACCTTCCACCTCTGGGCGGTGGCAAGAGGCCCTGGTGGTGAGGCGCCAAGCGACATCCTTGACCTCATCTTCGACGGCGACCGGCCTGAGCCCGGCAAGATCGAGGGCGTACCGCTCTACCCCGGCTTCCACTGGCATATGGGTACCCTGACAGAGAGCCAGAGGACGGACCTGACCGGCGCCTTCGGCCAGGACTTTGACCACGGCTCGGTGCGACTGGCGTACACGGACTGGCTCTGGGACGCCAGCCCCAACGTGATTCGGGACTGGTATCTCAAGGCCGCGCAGGAACAAGGGCGGAAGGTGGACGAGGCGGATGCCGACGCCGGCCAGGGCTTGTGGTCCCTGCGCTGGCACGAGGGCTCCGCCGCAGTCACCATCCGGCTGGCAGGCGAAGAGGCGACCGGTGCCGCCGGCAACACGCCGTCCCGGCGCTATCGCCTCCTGCTGTCCTGGCAGGAGTAGCGTAGCCACCGCCGGCCCCGGCGGCCGGCGGCCGGCGGGAGAGGAGGCCCCTCGGTGACCGACGGAAAGCTGACTCTGGACCTGGGCGAGGGCCGGCTGAAAGGGACCGGAGACGTGGACCTGTTCTACCGCTGCTGGCGGCCGGCCACGCCCCGCGGTGTGTTGGTTCTGGTGCACGGCGCCGGCGAGCACTGCGGCCGCTTCGATCACGTGGCCCGGACCCTGGCCGGGCGCGGCCTCACGGTCTACGGGTACGACCATCGCGGCCTCGGCCGCTCCGGAGGCCGCCGCGGTCACCTGGACCGCTTCTCCGACTACCTGAACGACCTGTCGCTGGTGATCGCCGAGGCGAGGCGGCTCTCCCCGAATCTGCCCCTGGGACTGTACGGCCACAGCATGGGCGGGGCGGTGGTGCTGACCCACGGCATTCACCACCCGGAGGGCCTCGCCTGGGTCGTCGCCACCAGCCCCTGGCTGATGCTGGCGGTTGAGCTGCCCGGCTGGAAGAAGGCCCTGGGCAACTGGCTGTCCCGCGTTTGGCCCACCCTCACCATGGACGCCGGGGTGCCGGCAAGATACCTGGCCCACCCGCCTGAGGTAGGGGAGGCCTACCTCAAAGACCCGTACGTGACGCTGAAGGTGTCGGCGCGCTGGTATACGGAGATGGTAGCCGGAGCCGCCAGGACCCGCGCGGAAGCCCCGCGCTTCACGCTGCCTCTTCTGCTGCTGCAGGCGGGCGACGACCGGCTGGTGTCGCCGCAGGCGTCGCGGCAGTTCTTCGAGGCCGCCGGCTCCACGGACAAGACGTTCCGCCTTTACCCCGGTCTGTACCACGAACTGCATAACGAACCGGAAGGGCTGCAGGTTGTGGCTGAGGTCGCGGATTGGCTGGAGCCGCGGCTGCCGGCGGATCGGACTTTGCCCTAGAGCCGTTCCGCAGCCTGCAGCATGGCTGTCCGGCGGCTACGTAAGATCCCCCTTTCCGTCAGTTCGCCTGCCGGGTCTCTCGGGGCGGGCGTCGCCGCTGGCGGGCCGCGGCCTCCGCCGCGTAGCGCGCCCGCAGGCGCGGCATGAGGCCCAGCACGTAGACGATGGCCAACAGGAAAACCGCAGCGATGGTGGCTAGAGCCGCAAGCTGAGCCGGGACATCTTCCGGATGGGCCGGGTCGGGAACGAAAATCAGGACGAAGAGCACAGAATAGACGGCCATCACAAAGGCCGGCACCACCCAGCCGCCGGGTGCCCGGAAGGGCCGTTCCTGCTCCGGGTTCTTGCGCCGCAGAGCCAGCAAGGAGGCCGCCATCACCACGTAGATCATGCATTCGACCGCGGCGCCCAGAAAGATCAGGACTTTGTAGTACCCGGTGAAGTAGATCGCCAGGCTGACGCCGGTGGTGATCGCCAGGAGCAGCAGAATGGCCGGCCAGGGCGTCGCCCACAGGGGGTGAAGCCGGGAGAAGACGCGCGGCAGCGCGCGGTCCCGGCTCATTGCGTAGATGAAGCGCGAGGCCGTCATCACGCCGGCGTTGAATGTGGTGACGGAGGCCAGGATGCTTAGCGCCACGAACAGCAGCACGCCCACCTTGCCGAACAGGGCCTGCCCGAAGAGGATGTGCGGCACGGGTGAGCCGGCCAGGACGGCCTTGGGCAAGGTGCTGGTCAGGGCGACATTGAAGAGGGCGTAGGAGACGCCAAGGAGCAGGATGGCGCCGAACATCCCGAGGGGAATCAGCTTGAAGTCCGTCACTTCTTCCGCCAGGGGAGTGACCCATTCAAAGCCCAGGAAGAGGAAAACCCCGATGGCCACGGCTTGTGCCAGTCCGAGCCCGCTGCCTGGGCTCAGCGGAGCGGTCAGGGCGAAGTCGTTCTTGATCAGGGCGACTACGGACAGCAGGATGAGTCCAAAGAACAAGGCGTAGGTGGTCACGTCCTGAGCCAGTCCCGCCAGGCTGATGCCACGGATGTTGACAAGAGCAATGGCTCCCAGGAAGAAAAAGATCCAGAACAGGCGCGGCACGATGGGGAAGGCGACTTCCAGGACGCTGGACAGGATGTAGGTCTCCGTCCCCACCACCCCGACGCTGACCAGGATGTAGACCGAGGCGAAGATGAGGGCCGCCCGTTCCGAGAAGGCCCGTTCTATGAACAGCTTGATCCCCGCGGCCGTCGGGAACATGCCGACCAGCTCTGCAAAGACGAACGCCGCCAGGACCGAGATGCCGCCGGCAATCAGGATGGGAATCCAGCCGGAATCCCCCGCCACATACAGGGCCACCTGCATGTTGGAGGTGTAGGAGACCGTTGCCAAGGCCAGTCCGGCGCCGGCGGAGATCACCGTTCGCAGCTTCATCCTCTTGGCCAATTCCACCATGGGCTTTGCTGCGCCTCCTCTCAGGCGTCCGGCCAGATGATCATCGTGATGGCGTCCAGGCGCATGACGTCTTCCGTTGACGCCTTCACCCGGATCTCGCCCTTGAGGTACTTCTGGCTGGGGTTCAGGTCGCCCCAGAACATGTCGCAGAGGTCCTCGCTGGTGGCGGTGACGACCACGTCCGGCGTGCCCTCCAGCCCGGGCTTGTAGCTGACGATCTCGCCCGACTGCACGTCCATCGTGAAACCATCCCTGGTGTCGCTGGCCACGAAGTGGAGCAGCTTCGTCCAGTCCCGCTGCATGCGTCGCAGGCGCTTGTTCTCGTTGCACTGTTTCTGGTAGTCGGCCAGGGCCGCCAGGATTTCCGCCGAGGTCGCCATGCTACTTCTCCTCCTGACGCATGATTCCGGCCATCGCCAGGTCAAGGGCGTTGAGCACCTCGTCCACCTCTTCCGGCTGAATGACGAGAGAGGGCATGAGCCGCATCACGCTGGTGTCGTTGCCGGTGAAAATGGCCATGACGCCGTGCTGGGCCAGCTGATAGCTCATCCGCGGGCCGAGGCTGTCGTCCGTATACTGAAGGCCCATCATCAGGCCCTTCTGACGGACTTCGCGCAGGATGGCGGGGTAGCGGTCGACCAGGGTATCGAACCCCGCTCGGAACCGCTCGCCCATGCGCGCCGCATGGGCCGGCAGGTCATTCTCCAGGATGTAGTCGATCACGGCCAGAGCCACCACCGCCCCCAGGTCTGACCCGCCGAACGTCGACAGGTGGATGAAGGGGTTGGCGATCAGGAAGTCGCCCAACCCCTCGCGGAAGACCGTGGCGGCGATGGGGTAGAGCGAGCCGCCCAGGGACTTGGCCGTGGTCATGATGTCCGGCACCACGCCGTAGTGCTCGGAACACCAGAGCCTGCCCGTCCGGCCGAGCCCCGTCTGGATCTCATCCAGGATCAGCAGCACCTCATGCCGATCACAGATGTCGCGTACCGCAGGCAGATAGACGTCGTCCGGCACGTTGATGCCGCCCTCGCCCTGGACCGGCTCCAGAAGCACCGCCGCCGTGTCATCGGTGATTGCGTTTTCGATCGCTTGAGGGTCATTGAAGGGCACCTTGCGAAAGCCGGGCATCAGCGGCAGGAAGGGCTTCTGGTAGGCCTCCCGGCCGATCGCGGAGAGGGAGAAACCCGTGTGGCCATGGTAGGACTTGACTGCGGAGATGATCTCCGTCTTCATGGTGAAGCCCCGGGCCAGCTTGATGGCGTAGTCGTTGGCCTCCCCGCCGCCGACGCCGAACATGGTCCACTTCAGATCCCCGGGGGTAATCTCAGCGAGTCGTTTCGCGAGGTCGGCTTTGGCCTTGGAGGCGATGAGGAAGACGCCGATGTCCAGCTCGTCCAGGGCCTGCTTCAGAGCCTCGACGATCCTGGGGTTGCGCCGGCCGGTGTTGAAACTGCCGGCTCCGGTGATGCAATCGACGTACCTGCGCCCCGTGACGTCCCAGACAGCGGCGCCCTCCCGCCGGGCCTCCATGATGTCCAGGCCTGCGGACTTCAGGGTCCTCACCTTCATCGGGTTGACATACTCGGCGTAGTCATGCCAGGCCTGTTCTTTGACGCGCCTCGCCGACTCCGGGTCCAGGTCCGACCACACGGTCATGCCCCCCACCTCCTGCGCCAGCGTTTTGGGGGTTTTCGCCGTTCAGGGGCAAACACCTCCGGCAATTACAATACTTCAGTTAATTCCGAGTATGCCTGTGACGAAACGGAGGAAATGGCTGCCCGATGACAGAAAACCCTTCCCAGACAAGCGCCCGGAAGGGCGCAGTCTGGGAGGGGTGCGCGTTGGGCAAGGTGCTGATTGAGATCTCCGGTCCCGTTGCCACGCTGACGTTGAACCGTCCGGAGGCATTCAACGCCGTGGACCTGGAGCTGGGAGAAGACCTGCTGGCGGCGGTATCGCAGGTGCACGCCGACCCCACGGTGCGTGCCGTGGTCGTCACCGGGGCGGGCAAGGCCTTCTGTTCCGGCGGCGATCTTCGTTACTTTCAGAGTCAGCCGGAGCCCAGGCGGGATGCCTTCGCCGTCCTGACGCAGCGCCTGCACCGCCTCATCCTGGACATCCGCCAGATGCCCAAGCCGGTGGTGGCGGCCATCAACGGCGCCGCAGGCGGGGCGGGCGTCAGCCTGGCCATGGCCTGCGATCTGCGCCTCGCCGCCGATACGGCCAGGTTCAAGCAGGCCTACACCTCCGTGGGACTGACACCGGACGGTGGCTGGAGCCTGCTGGTGGCCCGGCAGATCGGCTACGCCAGGGCGGCGGAGATGGTCCTCCTCGACCCGGTGCTGGACGCGCAGCAGGCTCTGTCTCTGGGCCTGGTGAACCGGGTGGTGGCGGTAGAGAACCTGGCGCAGGAGGCCGCGCACGTTGCGGCCCGACTGGCCGCCGGGCCAACCGCGGCCCTGGCGCGGGCCAAGGCCCTGCTCAACCGTTCGCTGCTCTCTGGACTGGAGGAACAGTTGGAACTGGAGCGGGAAGGCATTATGGCCGCCTCCGAAACGCAGGACTTTGCCGAGGGGCTGGAGGCGTTCTTCAGCAAGCGCGCCCCGCAGTTCAAGGGGCGCTAGGCACGGCCAGCGCCTGGCTTCATCCAGGTTCCGTCTTTCACGCGTCAAGGTTCATTCCTGGGACGAGTTCGTCATAGGGTGTTGTAAATGCCCCAAATAGATGGTAGATTTTGAACACACCAAACGACTGATAGGTTGAGGCGCAAGGACGTGGGGGGCGGGAGACTCATGGAGTTCGACCTGACGGTGGAGCAGCGCCTGCTCCGGGACATGGCGCGCGACTTCGCCAAGCGGGAGATTGAGCCGGTGGCTTCGCAGCATGACCGCGAGGAGAAGTTCCCCCGCCGGATTTTTGAGCGGGCGAGGGAACAGGGGCTGATCAACCTGACCCTGCCGGAGGAATACGGCGGCGGTGGTCTGGGGGCCGTAGACGTCGTGGCCGTGACCGAGCGGTTGGCCCGCGCCTGCGTGGGCATCACCGCGGCCGTCAGCCTGAACGGGTTGGTGGCGGAGGCGCTGGTCCTGGCCGGAACAGAGGAGCAGAAACGGCGGTACCTGCCCCGCATCGCCGCCGGTGAGCTGGCGGGCTATGCCGTGACCGAGCCCGCCGCCGGGTCGGATGTGGCCGGCCTGCAGACGACCGCCCGCAGGCAGGGCCGCGGCTTTGTCCTCAATGGAACGAAGACCTGGATCTCCAACGCAACCGAGGCCAGCCTGTTCCTGGTCTTCGCCAAGACAGACCCGGAGGCTGGGCACAAGGGGCTGTCCGCCTTTGTCGTGGAACGGGACGCGCCCGGCCTGGAGGTGGGTCCCAAGCTCGGCAAGATGGGGCAGAAGGCGGCTCCTGCGGCTGAAGTATTCCTGGCTGATGTGCACGTGCCGGCGGAGGCGATGCTGGGCCAGGAGGGCCAGGGATTCCGGCTGGCCATGCAGGTATTCGACCGCTCCCGGCCCATGGTCGCCGCTATGGCCGTGGGGCTCATCCAGCGCTGCCTGGATGAGTCCCTGGCCTACAGCCAGACCCGGGCCAGCATGGGCCTGCCCATCATCCTGCACCAGGCGGTGGGCCACAAGATTGCGGAGATGAGCATCCGCCTGGAGGCGGCCCGCCTGCTCACCTACCAGGCCGCCTGGCTGTTGGATGCGGGTAAGCGCAACACCCTTCAGGCCTCCGCCGCCAAGGCCTTTGCGGCGGACTCCGCCATGTGGGCGGCCACCGAAGCGGTGCAGGTTTTCGGTGGCATGGGCTACAGTACGGAGTACCCCGTCGAAAAGCTCCTGCGCGATGCCAAGCTGCTTCAGATCTATGAGGGCACCAGTGAAATCCAGCGGAGCATCATTGTTAAGGAGCTTGTCCGGTAATGGGCGGCACGAAACCACTGCAGGGCGTCCGGGTAGTGGCCCTGGTGATCAACCTGCCCGGGCCGATTGCGGCGGCCCGCCTGCGGGATATGGGCGCCCAGGTGGTCAAGGTGGAACCTCCGGAGGGCGACCCGGTGGGCGCCGTCAGCCCGGACTGGTATAGATCCCTGACCGAAGGACAAGAAGTGGTGCGACTCAACCTCAAGGAACCCGCCGGACGGGCCAGGCTCGGCGAGCTTCTGGACCGGGCCGACCTGCTGCTCACGTCCACCCGGCCGGATGCGCTGCAGCGGCTCGGGTTGGACTGGCCTTCTCTTAGCGCGCGTCATCCGCGTCTCTGCCAGGCGGCCATCGTCGGCTACCCTGCTCCCATCGAGAATCGCGCCGGCCATGATCTGACCTACCAGGCTGGGCTGGGCCTGCTCGGCCCGCCCGGCCTGCCCCGGACCCTCATCGCCGACCTGGCCGGTGCCGAGCGTGCGGTGAGTGCCACCCTTGCCCTGCTCCTGGCGCGGGAGCGCGGCCAGGGTCCAGGCTACGCTCAAATCGCCCTGGCGGATGCAGCGGCGTCCTTTGCTGCCCCCCTTCGTTACGGCCTCACCACACCGGGCGGTCCTCTAGGCGGTGGCCTTTCCAGTTACAGCCTGTATCAGGCGAGGGGAGGCGGTTGGATTGCGGTTGCTGCCCTGGAGCCCCATTTCCTGCGGCGGCTGCAGGAGGAACTGGGCGTTGCCAATGCGAGCCAGGCGGAACTGACTGCAGCCTTTGCCAAGAAGACGGCTGAGGACTGGGAGACGTGGGCGACCGAAAAAGGCCTGCCCATTGCAGCGTTGCGGGATCCGACAGCCGGCTAGACAAGGGGTGAGGCCTGGCACGAAGAGCCCTAAACCCACGGGAAGAGGACCTTTTGCGTTGAACGGGAGCTAGAGAGAAACAGGAGGAGGGCGACCCATGAAGGGTTCAATGATGGATTACCAGCTGACCCTGTCGTCTATCGTCAAGCGCGCGGAGGCTCTCTTCGGCGCCAAGGAGATCATCACGCGACTGCCCGACAGGAGCTTCCACCGCTACACTTACACGGACTTTACGCGGCGAGCCAAGAAGCTGGCCGTGGCCCTGGCCAAGCTGGGGGTCCGGCCCGGCGACCGGGTGGCAACCTTCTGCTGGAGTCACCATCAACACCTCGAAGCCTACTTCGGCGTGCCGATGATGGGCGCCGTCCTTCACACCCTCAACCTCCGTCTCCATCCCGACGACCTCACCTACATTGTGAACCACGCGGAAGACCGCGTGCTTCTGGTGGATAAGGTGCTTCTGCCCCTGTTCGCCCGCTTCCAAGACCGCATCAAGGTTGAGCATGTCGTCGTCATCGATGAGGCGGGCGAGGCGCCGGAAGGGACCCTCAGTTATGAGGTCCTGCTGGATGATGCGGACGAGAACGCGTTCCAGGCCCCTGACCTGGACGAGAACGACGCGGCCGCCATGTGCTACACCTCGGGCACCACCGGCCGGCCCAAGGGCGTCCTCTATTCACATAGGGCCATCGTGCTGCATTCCCTGGCCTCCGCCATGGCGGGGAGTCTCGCCATCCAGGAGTCGGACGTGGTTCTGCCGGTGGTGCCCATGTTCCATGCGAACGCCTGGGGGATGCCTTTCACGGCCACCATGGTGGGGGCCACGCAGGTCTTCCCTGGCCCGCACCTGGACCCCGTCTCGCTGCTGGAGGACTACCAGCAAGAGCAGGTGACGGTCACCGCCGGTGTGCCCACCATCTGGCTGGGGCTTCTTCAGACCCTGGACAAGAAGCCCGGGACCTATGACCTGTCGCGCATGCGGGCGCTCATCGTGGGCGGTTCGGCCGCGCCGGAGGGAATGATCCGCGGCTTCCAGGAACGGCACGGTCTGACTGTCGTGCACGCCTGGGGCATGACGGAGACCACCCCGCTGGGGACGGTTTCGCTGCTCTGGAGCAGCCTGGAGTCGGAACCCGAGGACACCCGCTACAAGTATCGAGCCAAGCAGGGCGTCCCGGTGCCGCTGGTGGAGATTCGGGCCCGCGGGACGGACGGTTACGTTCCCTGGGACGGCAAGACCTACGGCGAATTGGAGGTCCGGGGCCCGTGGGTGGCCGGGGCGTACTACAACAGCCCGGAGAGCGCCGACCGCTTCACGGAGGATGGCTGGTTCCGCACGGGCGACGTGGTGACCATCGATCCCCTGGGCTACATGGAAATCCAGGACCGCACCAAGGACCTGATCAAGTCCGGCGGCGAGTGGATCAGCTCCGTGGCCCTGGAGAACGCCCTGATGGGCCACCCTGCGGTGGCTGAGGCGGCGGTCATCGCCGTTCCGGACGAGAGGTGGCAGGAGCGGCCACTTGGCGTGGTGGTGTTGAAGGAGGGCCAGGCCGCTACGGTGGAGGAACTGCGTGGCTGGCTGGCTGATCGGTTTGCCAAGTGGTGGGTGCCCGAAGCCATCGAGTTCGTCCCGGAGATTCCTCGCACCGCCGCAGGCAAGTTCCTGAAGTCGGCGCTGCGGGAGAAGTTCCACAACTACCAGCCGCCGACGGCGAGTTAGGAGGGACGGACGATGCCTTCCATCGGCCTGGCCCTCGAACGCAATGCCCGCCGTGTCCCGGACCGGGAAGCCCTTGTCTTTGGTTCGCGCCGGCTTAGCTACGCGGAACTGGACCGGGAGGTCAACCGCACTGCCCGTGCCCTGGCCCGTGTTGGCCTGACGAAGGGCGAGAGGCTGGCGCTGTATTCGCCCAATACGGACATGTTCGTGATCGCTTATCTGGCGGCGATGAAGCTGGGCGCCATCGTGGTTCCCATCAACCCGCGCTCGGCGCCGCCCGAACTGGCCTACCAACTGGCCGACTCGGGCGCCGTCGCGCTGGTGTTCGACCCCGTCCTGGCGGCGGCCGTCGGCCCGGCGGCTGACCAGCCCGGCGTGGTGGTGAAGGCCTACCTGGCCACCCGCGAGACGGATGGCTGGGACAGCCTGCCGGCCCTGGCCGCGGCGGAGACCGATGAACCTCTGAACAGCGACGTGTCCGAGGGGGACGATGCCGAAATCCTCTATACCTCCGGCACCACGGGCAAGCCCAAGGGCGTGCTCCTGGACCACCACCGGGTTCTCTGGACGGCGCTCAACGTCTCACTGGGCGTGGGTGTCCACGAAGGCGACCGGATGCTGCACGTGGCGCCACTCTACCACTCCGCCGAGCTTAACCTGTTCCTGGTCTCCGGGGTCCTGATGGCCTGCACCCACGTGATTCTGCCTGCCTACGAGCCGGGGTCCGTGCTGGAGACCATGGAGCGCGAGCACATCAGCCTCTTTTTCGGTGTGCCGACGATGTACCAGTTTCTGCTGCGGCACCCGGATTTCGGCCGGCGGGACCTCTCTGCCTGGAGGGTGGGCATGTACGGCGCGGCGCCCATGGCCCCCCTTGTTGTGCAGGAACTGGTTGGCGCACTGCCCCGGGTGCAGATCTACAACCTCTGCGGCCTCACGGAGATGGGGCCCGGCGGCATTTACCTGCTGCCGGACGAGCAACTCCGCAAGCCCGGCGCCGGCGGCAAGGCGATCGTCAACACGGAAGCGCGGGTGGTGGACGATCAAATGCAGGACGTTGCCCCCGGTCAAGTGGGCGAACTGATCCTCCGCGGCGAGACCATGATGAAGGGGTATTGGCGCAAGCCTGAGGCGACAGCGGAGGTGATCCGCGACGGCTGGCTGCTGACCGGTGATCTGGCCAAGATTGACGGCGAAGGTTACATCACCCTCGTGGACCGGAGGAAGGACATGGTCATCACCGGCGGAATGAACGTCTACTCCGTCGAGGTTGAGAACGCGGTCCAGTCCCACCCCGCCGTGGCCGACTGCGCAGTGGTGGGCCTGCCTCACCCGGAATACGGGGAGACGGTTGCGGCGCTGGTCAAGCTGAAGCCAGACGCTCACCTGACGCTGGAGGAACTGCGTGAGCACTGCCGTACGCTGATCGCGGACTACAAGGTCCCGCGGCGGCTGGTGATCGGCGAGGTACCGCGCAACGCTTCGGGGAAAATCCTCAAATACCAGATTCGCCAGGCACTGCAACAGGCCGTGTCCTGACGCCACCAACCAGGGGAGGAAATCCATGCCGGAAGCAGTGATCCTGGAAGCCCTGCGCACCCCCTTCGGCAGGCGCGGAGGCGCGTTCCGCAACACCCGCCCCGACGCCCTGCTGGCGCACGCCCTGACCGGGCTGGTCGATCGGGCGGGCATCGACGCCAACAAGCTGGAGGATGTGGTCACCGGCTGCGTCACCCAGACCCACGAGCAGGGGGCCAACATCGGCCGCCTGGCGGTGATGCTGGCGGGTGTCCCGGCGACGGTGCCCGCCGTCAGCCTGAACCGCATGTGCGGCTCAAGCCAGCAGGCGGTGCACTTCGCCTCGCAGGCCATCGCTGCGGGCGATATGGACTACGCCATCGGCGCCGGCGTGGAGAGCATGACCCGCGTGCCCATGTTCAGCGACCTGGGCGGCGGCTTCGAGGCCCTCAACCCGGACCTGCTGGCCAAGCTTGAGATCATCCACCAGGGCGAGAGCGCCGAGCGCGTGGCTGATAAGTGGGGCCTGACCCGCGAGGAGGTCGATGCCTTCTCGGCCGAGAGCCACCGGCGCGCCAGCGAAGCCGCGAAGGCAGTCCGCAACAGGGAAATCCTGCCCACGCCCGGGGTCGATGCCGAGGGCAACTCCATCACCCTGACCCGTGATGAGGGTATTCGCGACAGCGTGGACCTGGCCCGCATGGCCCTCCTGCCCACGGTCTTCCGTCCGGGGGGCAATGGGGTGGTTACGGCCGCCAACTCCAGCCAGATCTCCGACGGTGCCGCCGCCGTCCTGGTGGCCAACTGGGAGAAGGCAGTCGCGGACGGCTTTCGTCCGCGGGCGCGGTTCCGGGCCCGGGTGGCGGTGGGCGACGACCCCACCCTGCAGCTGATGGGCGTCATCCCGGCCACGGCCAAGGCCTTGGAGCGGGCGGGCCTGACCGTCAGGGACCTGGACTGGATCGAGATCAACGAGGCCTTCGCCACGGTGGTCCTGGCCTGGGCGCGTGAGTTCAGGCCCGACATGGCGAAGGTCAACCCCTGGGGCGGCGCCGTCGCCCACGGGCACCCCCTGGGCGGTACCGGCGCCGGCCTGATGGCCAAGATGCTCGCCGGTCTCGAGGCGACGGGCGGGCAGTTCGGACTGCAGGTGATGTGCATCGGCCACGGCATGTCCACGGCCACGATCATCGAGCGGCTCTAGGGAGAGGATCGAAGCATGGAAGTCAGAGGCAAGACCTTCATCGTCACAGGCGGCGGGTCCGGGCTTGGAGAAGCGACCGCGCGGCTGCTGGCGGCGTCCGGGGCCAATGTGGTGATCGCCGACATCAACGAGGAAAGGGGCGCCCTGGTCGCCGGCGAGATCGGCGACCAGGCCCGGTTCGTGAAGACCAACGTGTCGGACGAAACCGACGTTAAGAACCTGGTCAGCACCGCTCTGGAGGCCTTCGGCGGCCTGCACGGCGCCGTCAACTGCGCCGGCGTGGGCATCGCCCAGAAGGTGCTGGGCAAGCAGGGGCCGCACCTGCTGGAGCACTTCAGTCTGGTGTTGCAGGTGAACCTGGTCGGCACCTTCAACGTCATCCGGCTGGCCGCGGCGGCCATGGCTAACCTGCCGCCCGACGAAGAGGGCAACCGGGGCGTCTTCGTCAACACCGCTTCTGTTGCTGCCTACGATGGCCAGATCGGGCAGGCCGCCTACTCCGCCTCCAAGGGCGGCATTGTTGGCATGACCCTGCCGATCGCCCGCGAACTGTCCGCCTACGGCATCCGCGTGGCGACCATCGCCCCCGGCATCTTCGACACGCCGATGCTGGCCGCGCTGCCAGAGCCCGCCCGCCAGTCTCTGGGGCAGCAGGTGCCCTTCCCCAGGCGGCTGGGACGGCCGGCCGAGTACGCGGCCCTGGCCAGGCATATCATCGAGAACGACATGCTCAACGGCGAGGTCATCCGCCTGGACGGGGCGATTCGGATGGCACCCAGGTAGGGGACTCCAGCAGCGCTAGGGACGTAAGGTGGCCGGGGAATTCCCCAGGGCACCGGCCCCATCTGCCAAGAATCCGAGGACAACACCGCCAGTCCTGACTATGCTCGCATCGACAGTCACGCGCCTCCCCGAAAATGGGGAGGCGTGCGAATGAAATGCCGCAAGGCCAGAGCCGCAACCGACATGGCCAATAGACCCTTGCTCCCCTGTAACCGACTGGGCCCCATGGCTTTGTCCGTTCTGCCTGTCCCCCTTGCAGCATAGGCTGGGTTGGAACCCGTCCCGGCCCGCCCGGCCGGGGGTCCAACCCACAGGGGGTGGTCACCACGAAACTCCTTCGTGTCCTCCGGCTGGCGGCGCTTGCCCTGACCGTCACTCTGGCCGTCACAGCCTGCTTGCTGCCTCAGGCGCCGGCCCTCGCGGCCGCCCCGGAGCCGCCGCTGCCCAGGCCGCCGCAGGTCATTCAGGTCTCTCCCCGGCCGTGGTCGGGCTGGTGGTGGCCCATGTTCGACGGGCCGGGCACTGGCCCGCATCTCTACGACCCCAACGGCCCCTTGGCCAAGTATGACGCCCTGGTAACCTCCCAGGGCCGGCCGAACCCAGGTACCCAGGCCTGGTCCCTGGCCAACATGCGCACTTCCGACCCCAAGAATGCCTGGTGGGGCCACTGCAACGGCTGGGCCACGGCCTCCATCCTGGAGCCGGAGCCGACCGTGCCCCGTGAGGTGGGCGGCATCATCTTCTCCGTGGGTGACCAGAAGGGGCTTCTCTCCTCCTGGTACCAGGGGGTGGGCACCCGGTTCCAGCTCGGCGGCCAGCGGGGACTATCCGCTCTGCTCTTCCACCGGGCGATCCAGGACTGGGTGGTGGAGCGCGGCACGCCCCTTATTCTCAACGCCTACAACGTTCAGGGCAACGACTATCAGGTGTGGAACTACCCGCTGGTCCAGGCCCGTCTCGCCTACACCCAGGACGCGGCAGAGCCCGGCGTTACGCACGTCGCCGCCACCATCTGGCTGGCCTCGGACGCTGTGCCGGCGGATGCGGTGGGAACGACCTTCTGGCCAGGCGAGCAGGGCATCACCTACACGTACCGCCTTACGGGCGACGTGACCAACCCAAGGGGGGCGGAGTGGGAGGGCCCCAGCGCCGGCACGGGAAGCCTGGCCAGGCCGAGTCTGGTCTGGTACCCGGACCCCACCTGGCGCTACATCCCGCCGCTGACGCCGCCGGGGCTGGACTACGACACCCTGTTGCTCATCACCGGGCGCTCTCAGGCGTCTGCGGCTGCGAGGTGACGACCATGCTGCGTCGCTACTGGCTGCCTTTGGCTCTGTTGCTTGCCGTTGCCGTTTACCTGGCCGTCCGGCCCTTCCCTTCGCTGCCGGGTCGCTCCGGCGGCTGGCGTCCCGGGGACTGGTGGCTGGTGACCACCCGCGTGCCCGCGGCCCACCTGCGCAAGGCCCCGACGGGCTGGGTAGCGGGCGCCACCTACCGCTTCACGGTGGAGGACGCCGAGCACTGGCGGGGCAAGGACTGCTGGCGCGTTCGGCTCGATCTGGTGGCCGGCGACGGAGTCCCCCAGCCTCTGGCCACGCTCTACTATACGCGGGACCGGCTGTCTCTCGCCGGCGGGCGCTACTTTGGCCCCGGCAGGCTGGTTGTCAACTGGCCGGAGGCGTCAGCCTACCTGCCTCTGCCCGTGGACCTGCCGCGCCTGGACCGTATGGCCCCAGGGCGGCCGATGGAGGAACGCAAGCAGGGGCGCCGTCTGACAGCCGAGGCCCTCGACCCGGCTCCCGGACAGACCCAGGTGTGGTCCGACCAGGCCCCGTGGTGGCTTCGTTTCGAGGCCGACGGCATCATGCAGGCGGAGCTGAAAGACGCCTCCTGGTGGCAGGAGTCAACCATCAGGAGCGTCGTCTGGCGCCGAACCCTGACCGGACCGGAGAGCCCGCCGTCTGTCGGCCCGTTCTCGCTGGCGCCTGCCCAGCCGCCGCGTCCGGCAGCTGCCGGACCGCGCCGGGTAGTGAGCCTGAGCCTGGAGATGGGCGGGCACCTGGCGGGTGAGGTGCGCGAGGCCGAACTGTCCTGGCAGCCCGGGACCTACGCTCTACCGCTGACCCTGGATGGGCGCGCCGTGGGCATCCTCTACTGCTCCGTGCTGGACCCCGCCCGGGCCCGGCTGCGGCTGGACCGGGTGGTCCTGAACCAGCCCGAGTACATCGATAGGGCCTTGAGCGGCCTGGAAGGCGAGTGGAGCCCGTCCGGCTGGCTGGATCTGGCCCAGGGCGACCTGCAGGTGCATGTGGAAAGGGGCGTCCTCCGCTGAGGGCGCCCCTTCTGACCCAACGGCCCGGGCTTCAGTCGACCACACGACGCATGAGGGAAAGGGTCCAGGCGTCCTGCAGTTGTTGCCGGCGAATCATGTCAAGCTTCCAGGCCAGCCACGGGTTAGGAGCCATCTCCGCGACCTGTTGGTAGTTGCGGACGGCCATCTCCTCCATCTTAAGTAACCGGTCCAGCCCTTCCTTGAAGTTGCGGATCTCCTCCGGCATGCCTTCACTTCCCTTCGGCGTCCCAGGGCCTTTCCGAGCTCGCCCTGGGGAGAGCCGGCAAGACCCAGGCAACAGGATGGCGTCTGCAACATCTTATGTCACATCAGCCAGAGTCGTGACGCAACGCCGGGTCAGGGGCGGGCCGGGCCGACGCGGGTCGGACGCTTGAACCCCTCGCCCATCACCTCATGGGCGTTGGACACGGTGACGAAGGCGTCGTGATCCAACTCCGAGACGATCGCCTTGACCCGCGCGATTTCGGCCCGGGTGATGACCGTCCAGATGACCCGCTTGGGCTCGCCCGAGTAGGCGCCCTCGCCGTTGAGGAAGGTGACGCCCCGCTCCAGGTCCGTCAGGATGCGTCGGGCGATGGCCTCGGCCTGGTCCGAGATGATGACCACCGTCTTGGTGTGGTTGAGGCCCTCCTGCACCGCGTCCACCAGCCGGCTGGCGACGAACATGGTGATCAGGGCGTACATGGCGCGCTCCACATCGAAGACCAGCGCGGCGGCGCTAATGATTAGCACGTCGATGCCCAGGAGCAGTTCGCCGAGGGTAAAACCCAGCAGGTGGCTGAAGACCACGGCCAGGATGTCGGTGCCCCCCAGCGACCCCTGGGACCGCAGCACCAGGCCCATGCCCAGGCCCTCGACGATGCCGCCGAAGACGGAGGCCAGCAGCAGGTCGTGGGTCACCGTGGGCACGTGCTTGGTCGCCTCAACCGCCAGGGAAATGGCCACCACGCCCAGCAGGCTTCGCAGGCCGAAACGCCAGCCGACGAAGCGGATGCCCGCGAGAAAAATTGGCAGGTTGATGGCCAGAATCAGCCAGCCGATGGGCAGGCCCGTCAGGTAGTGAATCAGGATGGACAGGCCGGTCACGCCGCCGTCCACGATCCTGTTGGGCACAATGAACGCCGACAGCCCCAGGGCCACCAGGACGGACCCGAGGATGATGCCCGTCGCATGACGCACTTCCTGCCATACCAGCCGCGCGCGCAAGGCGAACGCCCCCTTCCCCCTTAGACTACCCAGCCATGCCTGGCCTGTCCAGCGGAAGGCGCGCGGGCGCAGGAATTTCCCACCAGTGGAGAGAAGGGTGAAATGTTCCGAATTCCTCCGAAATCCAGCCGGCTCCGCCGGAGTCGGCCCAGCAGGTGAGGTGAGCCCCGGTTTGAGCACAGGGCGGTTGAGCACCCGCGATCTCCTGAAGGGCCTTTCGGCAGCCACCGGTGTCTCCAGCCATGAGGCCGAGGTGGGAGGGTGGATAGCGGAGGCCTTCGCTCCCCTTTGCGACGAAGTGCAGCGGGGGAAGCTGGGAGACGTCATCGGAATTCGCCGCGGCGCACTGCCCGCCGCACGCCGGCCCCGCATCCTCCTGGCGGCCCATATGGACGAAATCGGCTTGATGGTGACGCGGGTGGACGAAGGCGGATTTCTGCGCGTGACCCGCGTCGGCGGCGTCGACCCCCGGACTATCCTTGCCCAGGAAGTTCTGGTGCATGGGCGCACGATGCTGCCCGGCATCGTGGGCGCCAAGCCGCCGCACCTGACCCCGCCGGAGGAGGCCAAGAACGCCCCCCAGCTGAAGGACCTCTACATTGACCTGGCCTTGCCGGAGGACGAGGTGCGCCGCCTGGTGCAGGTGGGCGACCTGGTGACCGTGCGGCGCGAGCCCGTAGACCTTCTGGAGGGCCACCTCGCCGGCAAGGCCATGGACAACCGCGCCTGCGTGGCGCTCCTCTACGAGTGCCTCCAGGAGCTGGAGCGCGCGCAGTTCCAGGCGGAGGTCCTGGCGGTGGCCACCACGGCCGAGGAGATCACCTCAGCTGGTGCAGAGACCGTGACCTACCAACTGGCCCCCGACGTGGCCATCGCTGTGGACGTGACCTTCGCCCAGCAGCCCGGGACCGAGGAGGACGAGACCTGGGATCCGGCCAGGGGGCCGGTCCTGACCATGGGGCCGAATATCAGCCCCCGCGTCTTTGAAGCCCTCCGGGAAGCGGCCCGGGAGCTGGACATGAACGTGCAGATCGAGGCGGCGCCCGGACACACGGGCACGGACGCCTGGTCCATGCAGGTGGTGGCGGCCGGTGTTCCCACGGCCGTCCTCTCCGTGCCCATCAAGTACATGCATACCTCCGTCGAGACGCTCTCGCTGGAGAACGTGTCCCGGGCCGGCCGCCTGCTGGCGCGCTTCGTCTCCCGGGTGGACGAGGAGTTCGTGAAGGGACTGGTGTGGGCGTGACGCAACCGGCGGAACCGAGACCGGCCGTGACCAGACCGGTCCTGCAGAAATTCACGGAAGCGGCCGGGGTGTCCGGCGACGAGGTGGAGATCCGCCGCGTCGTGAGGGAGACCATCGAGGGTCTGGCGGACGAGATCCGGTCCGACACCATCGGCAACCTCTTCGCAACGCAACAGGCGCCCCGCCGCGGCAAGGTCCGGACCGTGAAGGGCCCGGAGGGCGAACGCCCCCTGCGGGTCATGCTGGCGGCCCATATGGACGAGTGCGGCCTGATGGTGCAGCGCATCGGCAAGGACGGGCTGCTCCGCTTCGGAAAGGTAGGCGGAATCGACGACCGGGTCCTGGTCTCCAAGGCCGTCTTCGTGGGCGACAGGCGCCTGCCCGGCGTGATCGGCGCCAAACCCATCCACCTGCAGGAGCGGGGGGATTGGGAGAAGCCCATCCCCTACGACGAGATGTACATCGACATCGGCGCCACCTCCCGCGATGAGGCGGAGCGCCACGTCAAGGTAGGCGACCGTGCCATCTTCGCCACCCGCTACGAAGAGATCGGCCGGAATGCCGCCAAGGCCAAGTCCTTCGACGACCGGGCAGGATGCGCCATCCTGGCCGAATCCCTGGTGGGGCGCTACGGCCTGGAGGTGGTGGGGGCGTTTACGGTTCAGGAGGAGGTTGGGCTGCGCGGGGCGCGGGTGGCGGCTCATGCCGTCGATCCGGACCTGACCATTGTGCTGGAGGGCACATCCTGCAACGACATGCCCTTCAACCCGCTGCACGGCCAGTCCACCTGGTTCGGCCGGGGTCCGGCCCTGACCCTGGTGGACTCCTTCACCATCGCGCCCATCAGGCTGGTACGCCAGGTGGCGGATCTGGCTGAGAAGCACAAGATTCCCTTTCAGTTCAAACGGGTGACCCTGGGTGGCAACGACGCCGGTTCCATCCACAAGAGCCGTGCCGGCATTCCCACCCTGGCCATCTCCCTGCCGACCCGCTACATCCACGCGCCCGCACAGCTCATCAGCCTGGACGATTACGCCAACGCTCAGGCTTTGCTCTCGCTCATTCTCGACCACCTGGCGAAGGGGGATCTGACGCTATGAAGGACATGCTGCTGAAGCTCGCCGAAGCCACCGGACCCTCGGGCAGCGAGGATGCGGTCCGCGAACTGGTGAAGAAGGAACTCGCCGGGCTGGCTGAGGACGTCCGCGTCGACGCCATGGGCAACCTGCTTGCCCGCACAGGCCCCAGGGGCCGTGCCTCCAAGGGGGGCCACAAGGTGCTGCTGATGGCCCACCTGGACGAGGTCGGCCTGGTTGTGACCAACGTCGAGAAGAACGGCTTCCTCCGCTTCAGCCCCATGGGGCGCCTGGACCCCCATGTCTGCCTGGGGCAGCGCATACGCTTCACGGGCGGGGCCTTGGGCGTCATCGATGCTGAGCCAGTGGAGAAGCCCGGTGACCTCAAGATAGACAAGCTGTTCATCGACATCGGCGCGGCCTCCGAGGAGGAGGCGCGCAAGACGGTGCGCCCCGGCGACATGGCCGCCTTCGACCGCGCGCCGGCCGTCCTTGGGCACCGCGTGACCGGGCGGGCCGTGGGCTCGCGCGGCGCCGCGGCCGTGCTGCTGCAGACCCTCCGGGGCCTGCGCGCCACCCCGCACGAGGTGCTGGTGGCGTTCACCGTCCAGAAGGAGGTGGGCAGCCGCGGAGCCAGACCGGCCGCCTTCGGCGTCGACCCTGACCTGGCCCTGGTTCTGGATGCCACCGCGACCGGCGATACGCCCGAGGCCAGGCGAATGGAGGTCTCCCTGGGCAAGGGTCCTGCCATCAAGGTGCAGGACCAGTCGGGCATGGCCTACCCGGCCCTGCGCCGGGCCCTGGCCGCCGCAGCGGCGAAGGCGGGAAAGTCCGTCCAGTACGAGGTTCTGGAGACCGCCGGAAGTGAGCTGGGCGTGGTTCAGCTGAGCCACGGCGGCATCCCCGCCTCTGGCCTGTCCATTCCCACCCGCTACCGCTTCGGTCCGACCGAGGTGGTGGACGTGGAGGATCTGGAGGGCGCGGTCGCGGTCCTGACCCAGTTCCTCAAGGACCCCGTCGATCTGAGCTTCTGACGGCCGGCCCCGGGCCGGCCCACGGGAGGAGCCCTATGCGCCACATACAAGGCCCGGGCCCAGCGGAGCTGGCGCCAGGCCTCTTTCTCTTCCCCAGTTCCGTCTGGCAGATGAACAGCGCGGTGCTGTGCAGCCACGGAGAGGCCCTGGTGGTCGACCCGGGCTTCTTCCCCGATGAAATCGCGACCCTACGCGACTTCGTTCAGGGACGGGGCCTTCGCCCCACGCTGTACTTCACCCACGGGGACTTCGACCACGTGGCCGGTCACCAGGCCTTTCCAGGCGCTCCCCGTTGGGGCAGCCCCGACCTGGCCCGCCGCGACCCCGGGCCGGTGGAAGACCAGGTCCGGGAATTCGACCTTCGCTATTATGTGGAGCGCCCGCAGCCCTTTACCTTCCCCCGGCTGACCTGGGAGGCGGCGGGTCCGGAGCCGGGTGGCTACGCGCGCCAGACCCTGGGCGCTCTGGAGATGCTTTTCTGGCCCGCCCCCGGGCACACCACGGACGGTCTGGCGGCAGCGGTGCCGGCCCTGGGCCTGCTGTTCGCGGGGGATTACCTGTCCGACCTGGAGTTTCCCTTCGTGGAGGACAGCCTCGTCCGGTACCGCGTGACCCTGGGCACCTTTCGAAAGGCCGTCCACGACCTGGGGCTAAGGGTTCTGGTCCCCGGGCACGGCCCGGCGGCCTCGAGCCAGGCGGACATCCTGGGGCGAGTGGAGCGTGACGAGGCCTACCTGGAGGCCCTCTGGCAGGCGGCGGGGGATTCGGTCCGTGAGGGCCTGGATGAGGCTGAAGCCCTGGCGCGTCTGGAGGGCGTTCCCTACCGGGGCGGCCCGGTGCCGGACCACCTGCGGAAGGCCCATGGCAACAACACCCGCCTTGTTCTGGCGGAGAGGAGGAGCCTGCCTGGTTAACCTTTCCGGTCAATCGGTAGGAAAATTGCGGCTGATGTCGAAATCCAGTCAGAGTAGACGACAGCCTTGCGGGAGGTGCAGGCCGGGTGTGGCAGCGACTTTTCCGTTCGGCGGCGCCGGCTTCCCGGCCGATCCGGACCAGCGGTTCGCCGGGAGCGGTACTGGTAGGGTCGGAAACGCCGGAAGACCCCGCCGTCATCCTTCGCCCCATGATCGGCCGTCGGGTCTGGTTCCGCCCCCTCGGGCCGGATGACGACCCAGACCCCGGCGAAGAGGCCGCTGTTGGGCTTTACGCCGCGGACCGGGACATTCGGGGCACCCTGCTGAGCGTGACCGCAGAAGAGGTGACCGTGACCTTCCCGGTTCTGGCCGCGCCCCAGATGGCCGGCCGCGGGGCCGCGATGTCCGTATTGCTGCGCATTCCCACCGATGGCGGCGTGTACGAGGCCCTCTGCCGCCTGCGTCAGATAGGAGGAGACGAGGGCGAGTACTTCCTCCGCCTGGGCGTCCCGCCCGAGATCTTCCGCCTGCAGCGCCGCTCCTTCGTTCGGGTGCCCTGCCACCTGGACGCCGAACTGCACCACCAGGATTGGCCTGCCCCGCGGCGGGCCCGCGTGATCAATCTCAGCCAGGGCGGCTTGGGCCTCATCGCCGGCGTTCCGCCACAACCCGGTGACCGCTTTACCGTCTTCATTCGCGGCCACGCCCACGGCCTGAAGGAGGCCGGCCTTGGCCTTCATGGGCTCGGCCCCCTGCCCGTGGAGGTGCGCCGCATCGACCAGAATCTGCGCGGTCTGCTTGAGGTGGGCGCCATCTGGGGCGACATCCCGGACCAGCAGCAGCAGGACCTGAATCGGCTGCTGGAGGTGCTGGACACCATGCGCCAAAAGGAAGGCAGCGAACGGTAGAACCGGTAGGAAACGGATGTTCCCCCGTCGAAATACCCTCCTGGGATTGTTTCCGGGAGGGTTTTTCGTGCTGGAGCTGGTCACCCTGAGCGCCCTGAGCGGCGCGCGCGAAGAGGTCCTGGGCGAGCTGGAGCGGGCCATCCTCACCGGCGAGGAGGGCTCGTTACTTTACGTGTGCGCCACGCGGCCCCTGCTGGAAGAGACGCGGCGGAGCCTGCTCGTGCGCCCAGGGGTGCCCGGACTGGGGCGCCTTCGACTGGTTCTGTTTCAGGGGCTGGTCAGCCTGATTCTGCGCGACGCCCTGTCGGAGCCGCCGGTCCTGGACCCGGCGGCACGTGACCTGGTGCTGTCCGGGACCATCGCGCGCCTGGCTGCTGAAGGCCGCCTGGCATCCCTGGGCCCCATCGCCGGCAGGCCAGGCTTGGCCCGTTCTGTTGCCGGGCTGCTGGCGGAGCTGAAGCGCGCCGGCGTCCGCCCGGCGCAGTGGCGACGGGCGGCTGAAGCCCGGGGTGTGCCGCGCCAGTTGGACATCGCCGCTATCTACGAGGCCTACCAGGGGGCCCTGGAGCGCATGGCGGCGGCCGACCCGGACGACCTGGGCCTCTGGACCCTGGACGCGCTCGTTCGCACCCGGGGAGCCTTCTTCCGCGGCGATCCGGAACGGGGCCGGCCGCCCGTCAACCGGGTTCTGGTGGACGGCTATCAGGATTTCACCCCGGTGCAACTGGCCTGGCTGCAGGCCGCCGCAGCCCTGACGCCGCAGGTTACGGTCTATCTCGAGTTCGACCCGGACAGGCCGGAGCTCTACGGCTCCACGGAGCGCACCGTTCAGCAGTTGGAGGCCATCGCCGGCGGCGTCCTGACGCCCCGGCCGGCAGAGGGAGAGGAGACCCGGACTCCCGCCCTGAGGCGCCTGGCGGAGGAGTTGTTCCGCCGCGCCGGAGCCGGGCGGGAACGGGAGGCGGCGGCCGGTGCGGCCCCGGCCGTGGAGGTGCTGTCCGCCCAGGGGGATGCCTCCGAGGCGCGGGAGGTGGCCCGGCTGATCAAGTCGGCCCTGCGGCAGGACCCGGGCCTGTCGCCCGGGGACGTGGGCGTCATCTATCGCGAACTGGGTCCCCAGGCCGACCTGCTGGCGCAGGAGTTGCGCCGGGCAGGCGTTTCCTGCGACCGGACCAGGACCTTGCCCCTCACCGGCGTGCCGGTGGTGCAGGCCGCCCTGCGCCTCCTGGCGGCCGCCACCGACCCCGGCCAGGTGGCGAACCTGCTGGGCGCGGCCAAGTCCGGCTATGTGCAGCTTCCCCGCAAGGAACTGTTCGAGGGTGTCGTTCTAGAGCTGGGAGCCACGCTCTCCACGCGCCAGTGGCAAGATCGGCTGGAGGCGCTCCTGGCCGGACTGCGTCGGGATCAGGGGGCCCTGGCTGAGGCCCGCCCCGGCGGGGAGTCCGACCAGGAACTGAGGGCCTGGCGACTGGCCCGCGACATACAGCGCTTCGAGGCGGCCCGCGCTGCGGCCCGCGCCCTGCAGGGCCGGCTGGGCCGGTGGCCTGACGCTCTGACCCCAACTGATGCCGCCCAGGGGACGCGGCGACTGCTGGAAGCCTTCGGTCTGCGGGAGGCCGCCCTGGCACCCCTGCAGCATGAGACTTTGGGCCAGGATGAAGCGGCGCGGCTGGTTGCCCGGGACATGCAGGCCCTGCAGCGCCTGCAGGAG
>Ga0209314_10000142_pt1 | contig 30319 bp, 27 predicted proteins | sample I19B2metaG_FD_184146 | JGI IMG/M metagenome (GOLD analysis project Ga0209314, IMG submission 184146) | Lake sediment bacterial and archeal communities from Gulf of Boni, Indonesia to study Microbial Dark Matter (Phase II) - ​I19B2 metaG... | ecosystem: Environmental > Aquatic > Freshwater >... | reverse complement strand
GTGGGCCGCCGACTGCAGTGTAAAGGCGACGTCGTCCGCCGTGACCGGCTGACCGTCCTGCCAGGTGAGGCCGCTCTTCAGGCGAACGATCCATTCCGTTCCACCAAGGTCCTGCCAGCCCTCGGCCAGGTCGGGGCGCGGCGCCCCGTCCGGGCCCAATTGAGCTAAACCGCGATAGATAAGCTGCGTCACCGGGTTGTCCCCGCCGGGGATAAGAGGAATGAAGGTCGCCGGCATCTGCAGAAGGCCCTCGCGGAAGGGCGGCTGGTCAGGCTCGGTCGTCCGGCCATCCAGGGGCTCCGGCAGAGGGCCTGCGAGTCCCTGGTCCGGCGCCGCCAGGGCGACGCGGCCAGGCCAGGCAGGGTGGGACTGGAGCTCGTAGAGCGGCGCCAGCAGAGCCGCGAGCCACAAGAACATCGCGACGAGCGCGAGTAATAGGCGCACGGGCCTCCCCTCCCTCCAGGTCGTCCACTACAGGACTATTCCTGAGGGAATGGGACTAGACCCTGCGGCGGCTACTCCTCGTCCGCCAGGCCCGCCTCCTCGGCCGAGGCTGCGGCTTCCTGCCCCCCCTTGCGCGCTTCCTTGGAACCGCCGTCGCGGCGGTAGCCCTTCAGCTTCTCCAGGGTAGACTCACGCAGCTCCCGCTCGGAATTGACCTCCATGCGCCAGCGGCCTTCTCCCAGCGGCTTGATGTTGATCTCACCGGTGACGTCCAGGTCGTCCATAAGCTTCTTGGCCGTCTCCCGAAGGTCGGTTTCGTTCTCGAATTCAAAGGCGAATGAATGCAAGCTACTCGTCCCTCCGTTGGGCGCGTTTGGACTTGGCGGCGCTGCCCACCGCCCGATTGCGGCGGCGGCTGGTCCGCCCCGGCTGACACCGGGGGCAGAAGTGGGCGCTGCGGCCGCCGATGACGATACGGGCGATGGGATCGCCGCATTCCACACAGGGCTGCCCCTCGCGCCCGTAGACTCTCAGGTTTTCGACGTTGTGGCCCTTGTTTCCCTTCCCATCCACATAGCTGGAGAAGCTGGTGCCACCCAGGGCCAACGACTCCAGGATGACCTGGTTCACCGCCTCGTGCAGGTGGTGGGTCGCGGCCGGTGTCAGGGACGCGGCCTCGCGGCCGGGATGGATGCGGGCGCGGAAGAGGGCCTCGTCGGCGTAGATGTTCCCCAGGCCGGCGATGATGTCCTGGTTCAGCAGCAGGGACTTGATGCGCCCTTTGCGCTTGCCCAGGACCTGCCGCAGGTAGGCCGGTGTGAACTCCTCCGACAGCGGCTCGGGCCCCAGCCGCCGGAAGCCGGGCGGCGCTCCCTCCCGGTCCTGGCCGATGAGGTAGAAGCCTCCGAACTTGCGGGTGTCCGCAAAGCGCAGTTCGCTGCCGTCGTCCAGGTGAAGGATGATGTGGGTGTGCGGCTCCACCGGGTCCAGCGGAGCCTGTTGCAGCAGCCGTCCGGTCATCTTCAGATGAACCATAAGGTCGTCGCCGCTGTCCAGCTTCAGCAGCAGGTACTTGGCCCGCCGGTCCAGGGCGGTGAAGGTCCTGCCGCTGACGCGGGTCAGGAACTCGGCCAGGGCCGGGTAGCGCACCAGTACGGGGGAACGGACCTCGGCCCGCACCACCCGGCGGCCCACCAGGCCTTCCAAGGAGCGACGCACCGTTTCTACTTCAGGCAGTTCGGGCACAGTCGCACCTCCGATGGAGACGGCGGGGGCCCGACAGGGCGTGGCCTCGGGTGGCGCCCTTCAGACCCGGACGCTCTTCATGTCGTACCAGTTGGGTCCCTGCTTGGGTTCGGCGCAGAGCGGCACGTTGAGCTTCATAGCCCCTTCCATGTGCGAGACCACCAACTGGTGCACCTGCTCCAGCTCCCCGTGCGGCACCTCCAGCACCAGTTCGTCGTGTACCTGGAGCAGAAGCCGCGTCTTCAGCCGGGCCGCGCGCAGGGCGCGGTGAACCTCCACCATGGCCAACTTGATGATGTCGGCGGCCGTGCCCTGAATGGGCGTGTTGATGGCGGTGCGCTCCGCGTACTGACGGATGTTGCGGTTGCGGCTGTTGATGTCGGGCAGGGGGCGGCGCCGGCCCAGCAGGGTGGCAACGTAGCCGTCCTCCCTGGCTTGCTCCACCACCCGCTCCATATAGCGCTTGACGCCCGGGTAACGGGTGAAGTAGCCCTCGATGTAGGCCTTGGCCTCAGCCCGGGGGATGCCGAGGGAGCGCGCCAGGCCAAAGTCCGTCTGCCCATAGGCGATTCCGAAGTTCACGGCCTTGGCGGAACTGCGCATCTCGCGCGTCACCAGGTCCATGGGAACGCCGAAGACCTCGGAGGCGGTCCGCGTGTGGATGTCCTGGTCCTTCCGGAAGGCGTCCAGCAGGGCCTCGTCGCCGGCGATGTGGGCCAGGATGCGCAGCTCGATCTGGGAGTAGTCGGCGGCGAAGAGCACGGTTCCCGGCGCAGCCACGAAGACCTTGCGCAGCCTCCTCCCCTCCTCCAGGCGGATGGGGATGTTCTGCAGATTGGGGTCGGTGCTGGAGAGACGGCCCGTTGCCGCCACGGTCTGGTTGAAGGTGGTGTGGACGCGCCCCGTTTCCCGGTCGATGAGGCCGGACAGGCCATCCACGTACGTGCCTTTCAGTTTCACCAGGGTGCGGTACTCCAGGAGCTTGCCGACGACGGGGTGCTTGTCCTCCAACTGTTCCAGGACCTCCGCGTCGGTACTGTATCCGGTCTTGGTCTTTTTCAGCACCGGCAGGCCCAGGCGCTCGAACAGGACCTCGCCCAGCTGGCGCGTGGAATTGATGTTGAAGGACTCTCCGGCCAGGTCCCAGATGACCTGGTTCAGCTCGGCGATGCGCTTCTCCAGCTCCTCGCCCATCTCCGCCAGCCCGCCCCGGTCCACCATGATGCCGACCTGCTCCATGTCAGCCAGCACCGACGTCAGGGGCATCTCCAGGTTGTTCATGAGGTCCGTCAGGTCCGAGTTGGCCAGGGCCGCCCCCATGGGCTCCACCAGACGGGAGGACAGAGCCGCCTGGGCGGCGGCAAAGTGGTCGGGACCCGGCGATTCCTCCGGGGCAAGCAGCGGGGCCAGGCCGTACTCCGAGGCCAGTTGCGGGACCCGGTACTGGGCGCGGTTGGCGTCCAGCAGGTAGCCCGCCAGGGCCGTATCAAAGGTGAGCCCCTCCGGCCTGAGCCCGCAGCGCAGGAGGCTCAGGGCCAACACCTTGAGGTCGTGGCCCCGCTTGGGGATAGAGGCATCCTCCCAGTAGGCGGCGAGTGCCCGGCCGGCGGAGCCGCCCTCAGGGCTCACAGCCTCCCACAGGAACCGCAGGGCTTCCGGTCCCGGTCGGGGCTCCCCCTTGGCGCCGGGGAGATCCAGGGTCACAGCGCGGTCCGCCGTGCCGGCCGCCAGAATCCAACCGGCCGCCGCAGGCAGCAGAATCCAGGCCGGCGATTCCGGCAGCAGGGGACCTACCTCGCGGGCAAAATCCTCCGGCGCAGAGCAGGTCTCGACCTTGAGGCTCCCCCAGAAGTCCTCCAGAACAGAGGCTCCCCCGACCTCCCCTGCTGCCTGTCCGCGTCCAAAGACGGCATCAAGCCGCCGGCCCAGGGCCTGGAGTTCCAATTCGCGAAACAGCTCGTCCACCTGCTGCCGGTCAAAAGGGGTGGGAATCAGTTCCGAGACTGCAACCTCCACGGGGGAGTGCCGGTCGATGGTAGCCAGGCGCTTGCTGAGCCGGGCCAGGTCGGCCTGCGTGCGGATAGTCTCAGCCAGCTTCTTCCCGGGAACCTCGTCCGGGTGGGCCAGGACCTCCTCCACGCTGCCGAACTGGTGGAGCAGTTTGAGAGCGGTCTTCTCCCCCACCCCGGGGAGGCCGGGGATGTTGTCCGAGGCATCGCCCATCAGGCCCTTCAAGTCGGTGATCTGGTGCGGCTCCAGGCCGTACTCCTGGCGCAGCACCTCCGGGTCCATGGCGTGGACCTCGCTGATGCCCTTGCGGGTCAGCAGGACCTTTACTTGCGAGGACAACAGTTGCAAGGCGTCCCGGTCGCCGGTCACCACCTGGACCTGGAGCCCTTCCTCCTCGCCCAGGCGGGATAGGGTGCCGATCACGTCGTCGGCCTCGTAGCCGTCCTTCTCAATAAGGCGCAGTCCCAGCGCCGCCAGCACCTGCTTGAGCAGGGGCATCTGGCTGCGCAGGTCTTCCGGCATGCCGGTGCGGTGCGCCTTATAATCGGTGTACTCCTCATGACGAAACGTGGGCGCGCTGCGGTCGAAGGCCACGCCCAGATATTCGGGCCGCTCCTGTTCCAGGAGCCGGAACAGCATGTTCAGAAAGCCGACCACAGCGTTGGTGGGCTGGCCCCGGGACGTGTTCAGCGGGGGCAAGGCATAAAAAGCCCGGTTGGCCAGGCTGTTGCCGTCTATCAACATCAATTTGCCGGAGGGCAACGAAACCACCTCGCTGGCTCAATTTCACCGCCGGTCAAGGCAATCCCTGCCGGGCGCACACAGAAGGGGTCCGGGCGTTCTCCGCCCGGACCCCATTGTTCCCTGTTCCGCATCCATGCAGTTGAGACGCCAGCCAGGGGCGGGCTGCCTGAGACGCCGCGGCACCCATTCACCGCAGTTCGTAGGTCACCACAACCCGGACACGAAGCCCAAAACCGGCTGCACCCTGGCCCACCGGAGCCGCGGGAGAGCCAGGCGCACCCGGCGACGGCGGCATGTCCGGCCCCAGCAGGGACGCCCCCACTTCCATCACAGGTTGGGCTTCGACACGCTTCACCCGCCCCACGGCGCCATCCGACGCACCGGCCAGCCCTCTGGCTTTCGACAGCGCGTCCTTCATCGCCTGGCTCAGGGCCTGCTGTGCCATCTGGTCATGCTTGGTCGAGACGTAGCGGGCTTCCACCAACTGTGCGCCCTGGGCAGTGGCGGCGTCAACCGCCTCGCGCACGGAATCAGGGCCCACATCCCGCAGGTTGGCCTCCACCAGGGCCATCGTCGGCGCCCCCGGAACCGCTGAGGCGATTCCCGCCAGGACCACGCTCACGTCGTCCCTGCTCAGGCCATGGGCGCGGAGGGCCGTTGTAACGCGGGTGGCGCCATCCACGTTATTGGGGCCCAGGGGCGTCTGGGGGACGGTGAACCGCAGGCGCGCGTGGTCCGGCTTCATGGCCAGAAAGGCCTCGCCGGTCACGGTGATGGAACGGTCCGACGGCGGCACCGGCTGGGCCGAGACGACGCGTTGCCGGGGCCCACCGACGAAAAGGCCTACCGCTACTATCAGCAGTAAGCCCGTCATGAGTACGAATCCGGATACCTTTCGCTCCATGGGTGGCAAACCCCCATAGGATAGGCTCTACTGCTGTACCAGGGTGACGCGGAAGGTTGCCAGCCGAGCCTGGTCGTGAAGCTGCTCGAGCCGGGCCTGCTTGTCCGTAATCTGCTGCAGCACTTCGCTGAGGCGAACCGAGATCTGGCTGGACTCACCATCCGACGTGGCGGCGGCAAGCTGCGTCCGCAGCTGCTTCTCCTGGCTGAGGAGGCTGTCCATGTCGCGGCGGAGGGCATTGGCCTCGGCGGTCACGTCGCGCGGACCGGATTCCGACACCGTCAGGGTCGGACCTATGGCCAGGATGCCGCTTCGGGCCTCCAGATACCGGCTGTAGGGGACGCCGATGACGTAGATAGAGATGGGCGTGCCGTTATCCAGGCGCGAGTTTCCCACCGACAGGAAGGTGCCGTTCAGATCCTGGCTCAAGGTGACCAGCTGGCTGAGCCCTTCATCCAGATTCGCGGTCTGGACCTGGTACTCGGCCTGGTACACCATCAAGGGGCTCTGCTCCTGCGAAGAGGCCGGCGAGGCGACGGCGGTCGGGCGCTGTCCGCTGCCGGTGGTGCCAGGCTGGGTGGCTATGCCGACGCTATCCCGAGGTGTGGGCGCCGGGGGCTGCAAGCCATCCGCGGCGTCGGACTGACCGGCTGCAGGCTGGGCGCCGGGCTGTGTCGTGCCCGATTGGGCCTTACCACCAGATGACAGACCGTCAGATGTCCCGGGAGTCGGCTGAACCTTGTCGCCCGGCTGCGGGGCCGTGCTGCCCGGGTTCACCGGGCCGATGGGGCCGGTCGAGTTCATACCGCCGGGGGTGTCATCCACGGCGACCAACTGCGGCGGCACCGGCAACGTGCGGGCGGTCTGCAGGTAATAGGACCCGGCGGAGGCCGTCATAACGGCGGCGGCGGCGGCCGCAGCGAACCAGCGGCCGGCGCTCCAGCGCGCTGCCCGGCGCGGCGCCAGGGGCACGACGGAGGCAACCCGAGCCGGCGCGGCGGCAATCAGCCTCTCATGAAGAGAGGCGCTGAACCCCTGAGGGGGAACGACCTCTTCCAAGGACGCCAGAATCGCCTGGACCTCGCGCAGCTCACCCAGGCGCACCGTACAGGCGGGACAGGCCCGCAGATGTCTTTCGAGGGATAGGGACTCGTGCGATGGCAGTTCCTCGTCGAGGAACGCCGACAAAAGCTCCTCGGCTCGATCACACAGCACCTGCCATCACCTCCCTTGTACCCTTCTGACGAAATTCGGCCCGAAAAGTTCCAGCTCTGAGAACTTTTTTTGCAGCGCCGTCCGGGCGCGACTGAGCCGAGATTTTACGGTGCCAAGGGAGAGTCCCAGATAATCCGCAATTTCCTGATAGGAGTAACCCTGGATGTCGCGCAGGACGATGACCACGCGGTGCTCGTCGTCGAGGGCTGAAATGGCCCGCTGAACCATGGTCTGCAGCTCTTTACGGTCCAAGGCCTCCTCAGGCCCATCTCCCTGGTCCGCCAACTGGCGGGGCAGGCCGCCGTCGTCCGTCGCCATGGGCTCATCGAGGGACGTGGCCCGCTGCCGCTTGCGCCGGCGAAGTTCGTCCAGGCAAGCGTTGGAGACCACCCGGTAGAGCCAGGTGGAGAAGCTGGCGTCGCCGCGGAAGTCGCCGAGCGAGGTGTAGACCTTGATCAGTGCTTCCTGAGCCACATCCGAGGCGTCGTCGTGATTTCCGGTCAGGCGGTAGGCCAGGTTGTAGACCTTGCGCTCGTAGGCGGCTGCCAACCGCTCAAAGGCCTCCAGGTCCCCCTGTCTGGCGCGTGCCAACAAGGACTCTTCCTCGAGACTCAACCGGCCACCCCCTCGGCAGCGCCTTTTAAAGCGGCCGTGACTGCGGCGCTGCGTCCCGGCGTGTCATTCCCCTGCTCCATTCAACGCGATCGCGTTCAATCCCTGGTACGGCCAGAAACAAAGCTTTCTCAGGCAGGATAGGCTGCCAGGTCGCCCGACGCTCTTCCAAGATAACATAACTATGGTGGTTCGTCCAAATTCAGATCAGCCGACACGGGGCTTTGGCCAGGGCAAGGCTCTGGCGGAGCGCCTGGCGCAGTTCTGGAAGTGCAACCAGATGCCGTTACTTGCTGCAAGCAGGCGGCTCATGGTATCATGAAATGCAATCGAGTGCCGAAGTGGCGGAATGGCAGACGCGATCGACTCAAAATCGATTGGGGCAACCCCCCGTGTGGGTTCGACTCCCACCTTCGGCACCAATCTCATGTATGAAATGAACAGCGTAAGAAGCCACCCGTTTTGGCGGGTGGCTTCTTCCTTTTCTCGGAAAACCCGCCCAGGCCACAGGCCCGGGCGATGGGACCATCAGCGTGCGATACCGGGCCGGCGGGGCATGATGAGGGCGGCCACCAGATAGGCCAGAAGGCCCGTGCCCATGATGAAGAAGGCGATGACCCAGAGCAGGCGAACGACGGTCGAGTCGACGCCGAAGTACTCGGCCAGGCCGCCGCAGACGCCGAACAGCTTCTTGTCAGTGTCCGAGAGGTACAGCTTCTTGTCCAACTTCCTTCACCTGCCTCGTCCTCCGGATCAGGCGCTCTGACCGGGATGCTCTCGAAAGCGGTAGTCCTCCGACGATAGGCGGACCAGCCGCGCCATGCCCACAATGCGCGAGACAATGCGGCCTCCCAGCCGCTCCTCCAGGTCTTGGGGGTGGAGGTTGGTGGTGAACAGAGTGGGCAACCGGCGGCGGTAGCGATGGTCTATGACCAGGAACAGACGCTCCTGCACCCACTCGCTGACGCGTTCGGCGCCGATGTCGTCCAGCAGGAGCAAGGCCGCACGCAGCAGGGGCTGCAGGATCTTGTCCTCGCTGTCGACGGCCTTGGGGTCGTAGGTGGTCCGCAGGCGCTGCAGCAGGTCGGGCACCACTTCGCCGCGCACGCTCTCCTGATAGCGCTCCTGCACTTCGTTCAAGACCGCCGCCGCCAGGCGGGTCTTGCCCGAGCCGAAAGGGCCGGTGAACAGCAACCCCTCGCCGGCGCCGTGACGTTCCCGGAAGGAGCGGACGAAGGCCTCCGCCTCCGCCAGCGCGGCCTCGGTCCCGGGGCGGCGCTCGAAGTTGGCCAGGCTGCTGGCGGCAAACCGATCGCCCAGACCGCCGGCGCTCACCTGATGTGAGGCTCCTGTTACTGTCTGCTGCAGTTCGGTCTGGCGCTGCTCCCACTCCACAATTTCGCAGTCGCACCGCACGCGGGCGATCCACCGCACCTGACCGGGGCGGCCGGGGACGGGGACGGCGATGGGCTCCAGGTCCCGGCCGCAGCGGCGGCACCGGCTCGGGGCAGGACGCTCCTGGGAGAACTGGAACGGGCTCCCCTCCACGGGCTCACCCCCATTAGCCAATGATCAGGTGGTCGTACTTGCCGCGACGGGACTGTCCTGGCGGGCTGCCCTTCTCGCCGGCGCTTCCCTGGCCGGCAGGCACAACCGGCCCGGCCGGGCCGGCCTTTGTGGAGCGGCGGCTGGAGCGGCCCTCCCGCTCCGCCAGAATCCGCTCCGCGTCCTCCACGCTGCGCACGCCGCGCAGGCGCCACCCGGACAGGACCTTGTCAATGTAGGCGAAGGAGGGGCGCGAGGCGTTGACCGTCAGGTCACAGGCGCGCTGGATGACCTCGTCGGAGAAGCCCCATTCCCAGGTCCACTTGTGGAGGTAGTCCTTCTCCGGCTGTGTCAGTTTGCGTCCCAGACTGAGGTAGTTGATGATACGCCCGTGGCGCCCCAGGACCTCCTGGTCCGAATCGCGGCGGCGACGCAGGTCCTCGACGGACCGCACCCCGTCGTCGAACCAGTTCCGGGCCACGGCGTTCATGTAGCTGAGCCTCTTCTTACCCTTGTTATAGCACTCCTCCAGGAGCTCGATGATGACCTCCCGCGAGAAGCGGTACTGCTGGTGCCACTGGTGGATGGCCAGAATCTCGGCGTTGGCCAGCGGCCGGTTGAAGACGTGCTCCGCGAACTGGTAGACGGGCCGCAGGTCATGCTCTTCATCCGCCTCGGACCTCTCCCAGAGCCAGCCCGAAAGCCAGAGGGTGACCGTCTGGGCGGAGTCGTCAGGGTCCTGCAGCAGACGCACGAGAGCCTCGCCGTGGAAGCGCTGCTCGGCCAGGTCGCCCAGGCGGTTGCAGGCGTCCTGCCTCTCCACTGCCAGGGCCAGGGCCATCTCCTCCAGGTCGACGTGGCAGCGCCCGGCGCCGTCGGCGAAGGTCAGGAGGGCGCTCAGAGTGCGCCACTCGCGGTCCGGAAGGCTCGCCAGAACACCGCTCTGGCGCATGCGCCGGAGCCAAGCGCTCTCGCCGGGGACTGCTGGACTGGCGTTCTCCGTCAACCTGGGACCCTCCCCACCGTACAGACCAAAAACCAAGGCCCTCGGGCGACGGTGGCGCAAGCTCTGCCACCCCCGAAGGCCTTAGTTGAGTTCGCGTCGGAACGGGAGGATTCCTGCCGGAGCCAGACCATGGTTTCAATCGGGTAGGACCGTGGTCCTATCTTGGTGTCGAAAGGTAGACAGGCCATTTGGCCGGACGATACAATCGTGCTACGGCCGGAGGCGCCCTGGCCGAGGACCGCCTCTTCCATCACAAGGCGGCCCGCCTATCCTTTGTCGAGAGGCAGGGGAGATCATGGGTACGCCCTACGCAGAGGCCATCCGTCACTGGGAAACATCCGTGTGGACCCCGGCACCGCCCCTTCCTGAAGTGAATCTGCCGGAGCTGGCCGCACAGGCGACCCGTGTATTCGAAGGCGACCAGGCCTTCTCCGGCAACCTGGTCATCACCGACAACGTCCTGGTGCGGGGCAGCGCCACCATCACCGGCGCCGTCACCTTCCGCGGCCTGCTGGTGGTGGAAGGCGACCTGATGGTGACCGGCAACGTGATCTACACGTGCAGCGGCCCGGTCGGCGCCGTGACCCTTGGCAACCTGCAGGTTCGCGGCAACTGCCGCATGTCCCGGGAAGCGCCGGGGACGGCCGGCGCCTCGTTCCCCGCGGTCGTGTCGCTCCGCGGCAACATTGAGCTGGCAGGCAGCGCCGAGGTCTGCGGCTCCGTGTACGCCATGGGAACGGGAGCCGGCGGCCTTATCACCCTCCAGGGGAACATCCGGCTGAAGGGCGGAGCCTATGGCCGCCGCGTCATTTCGGAGGGAGACGTCGACCTGGACCGTGTCTGGCAGACCGTCTGGGCTTCGGCCTGACCTGAAAGATCACAGCAGATGGCTTTGTTCCGGAACACCGCCGCTTCGCTACAGAGAACACCCGGATTCTAGGGGCGTCTGGATTTGGCTGCGGAAAGGCCCGACCGTGCTGCTTACGGCCGGGCCTTTCGCTGCGTTGCGAAGTCGGGAGGTTCGATCGCTCCGGTGAGATCCCGGGGGTCGCGGGCCCTAGGCCCTGGAGTCCAGGGAGAGGTACCGGAGGCCGGCGTCGCCGGAGGCGGTGTCCGCCACCTTGCGGGCCAGGTCCATGAAGGCCTTGGCGGCGGGGGACTCCGGGTCGGCGGCGACGATGGGGGTGCCCTCGTCGCCACCCGCGCGCACGGCGGTGGTCAGGGGCAGGCGGCCCAGGAAGGGCGCACCGATGTCGTGGGCGATGCGCTCGCCGCCTCCCTCGCCGAAGATGGCCGTCTGCTCGCCGCAGTGGGGGCAGGCAAAGTAGGCCATGTTCTCAATCACGCCGATGACCTTCTGGTTGGTCTTCTTGGCGAACCCGGCAACGCGCTGCGCCACGTTGGCCGCCGCCGCCTGGGGCGTGGTCACCAGCAGAATCTCAGAGTGCGGCATCATCTGCTGCACCGAGAGGGCCATGTCGCCGGTTCCCGGCGGCAGGTCAAGGAGCAGGTAGTCCACGTCGCCCCAGTAGACGTCCGCCAGGAACTGCTCCAGCATCTTGCCCAGCATGGGTCCCCGCCAGACGATGGGCTGGTCCTCGTCCACCAGGTTGCCCATGGAGATGGCGCGCACGCCGTGGCGCGCCATGGGCATGATGGTGTTGTTGTCCAGCACCACCGGACGGGTCAGCATGCCCAGCATGCGGGCCACGGAGAAGCCGTAGATGTCGGCGTCGATGACGCCCACCCGATAGCCCAGCTTGCCCAGGGCCACCGCCAGGTTGACCGTCACGGTGGATTTGCCGACGCCGCCCTTGCCCGAGGCGACGCCGATGATGCGGGCCGAGCTTTCACCCGTCAGGAACGGGGACTTCTTCTGCGGTCCGCGCAGGCGCTCGGTCAAGGCCTGCCGCTCGGCGTCCGACATGGCGCCCCATTCGATGTTGACATGCTCGACGCCGGGGACGGCCTTGAGCTTGGCGACGGTCTCTTCCTGGATCATGGCCTTCAAGGGGCAGCCGGAGATGGTCAGAACCACCGTCATGCTGACGGTGTCCTCCGTAATCTCCAGGTTGCGAATCATGCCCATCTCCATGAGCGGGCGCTTGATTTCCGGGTCTTCGAGGCTGTTGATCACCTGCATGACCTGATCGCGGTCGATCATATAGGACTCCCTTCCGGCCGCCGGGGGCCGCGGAAATTGTGGTCTGTCTCACCGCATCCCGCCGCGCCGCCACCAACTGGCCTGCCGGCGCGACACACCCATATTTTATATCATTGAGTTTTCTAACTCAACGACCTGAGCCGGAATCCTGCGTCGCCGCCTCCAGAGGGCGGCGCAGTTCCTCCGGCAGGGACCGCAGGGCGACCGGCCGGCCGGAGACGTCGAGGAAACAGTGCGTGCTGGCTCCCGTCACCAGAAGGGTGAGGTTGTCCGGGGCCTCCTCGCGATAGACGGAGTACAGGAAGCGGACCCGAGCCGGCCCCGTCTCGGCCAGACGCGTCACGACCCGGATGGGATCGTCATAGCGGGCCGGGCTCCGGTACTTGACGTCCATCTCCACCACGGGCGAGCGGAGACCTGCCGCCTCAAAGGCGGTATAGGAGGCCCCCAGCTGCCGCAGCAGGTCGGTGCGGCCCACCTCGAACCAGACCAGGTAGGAGGCGTGGTGGACGATGCCCATGGCGTCGGTCTCGGCATAGCGCGCCCGGAACCTGGAAACAGCGGCAGACCCACCAGGGGCCTGCCGTTCGCGTTCGGACCGAAGGTTGCTGCCCTTGCCGCCCTTGCCTGCTGCGCCGCTCATAGGACCCGCGCCTCGCCCTTGTAGACCAGGCCGCGGGCGCCGTCGATGGTAATGACGCTGCCGCCCGCCACCTGACGCGTGGCGCCGGCCGCCCCCACCACCACAGGAATCCCCAGGGAGATGCCTACCACGGCGGCGTGGGAGGTGAGGCCGCCCTCCTCGGTGACCACAGCCCGGGACTGCCCCATGAGCGGCACCCAGTCGCGGTCGGTGGCGATGGTGACCAGGATGTCGCCGGGCTGGAAGGTCAGTCTTGCCTCCTCCGGCGTCAGGGCGACGCAGGCGCGCCCCACGGCCGCCGTTACGCCGGCGGCGGCGATGCCCACGCCCTTGATGAGGACCTCGCCCACGGTCTGTACCTTCAGCAGGTTCGTGGTGCCTTGCATGCCCACCGGCACGCCTGCGGTGATGACCACCAGGTCGCCGGACTTGACCAGCCCTGTGGCCATGGCCACCCGGGTGGCCTGGTCGACCATCTCGTCCGTATCGACGGCCCGTTGGCCGAGAACGGGGGTGACGCCCCACACCAGACTGAGGCGCCGGGCCACGCGCTCCCCGGGCACCATGGCGATGATGGGCGCCTGGGGCCGATATTTGCTGGCCATGCGCGCGGTATGGCCGGACTGGGTTGCGGTGAGAATGGCGGCCGCGCCCAGGTCCAGGGCGGTGGTGACGGTGGCGTGGCTGATGGCGTCGGTCACAGTGGGATGAGCCGTGGCGGCGCGGCGGCTGAGCACGCCGGCGTAGTCCAGGGCCGTCTCGGCCTTCTCCGCAATTCTCGCCATCACCTTCACCGTCTCTACCGGGTACTTGCCCGTGGCCGTCTCGGCCGAGAGCATGATAGCGTCGGTGCCGTCCAGGATGGCGTTGGCCACGTCCGAGGCCTCGGCCCGCGTGGGGCGGGGGTGGCTGACCATGGACTCGAGCATCTGCGTGGCGGTGATGACCGGCTTGCCTGCGGTGTTGCAGCGTTCGATCAGCCGCTTCTGCAGCAGGGGCACGTCCTCCGTGGGAACTTCCACGCCCAGGTCGCCGCGCGCCACCATCAACCCGTCGGACACGCCCAGGATTTCGTCCATGTTCTGCACGCCTTGCTGACTTTCGATCTTGGCGATGATGTCCACCCGGCTGCCGGAGGACTCAACGATTTCGCGGATGGAGAGAACGCCGGCCGCATCCCGCACGAATGAGGCGGCGATGAAGTCCACCCCCTGGTCGACGGCGAAGCGGATGTCGGCCACGTCCTGTTCGGACACGGCCGGCAGCGACACGCTGGCGCCGGGGAGGTTGATCTTCTTGCGGTCGGACAGCACGCCGCCGACAATGACCCGGCAGCGCACCTCGTCATCGGTGATCGCCACAGCCTCCATCACCAGGTTGCCGTCGTCCAGCAGCAGCGTGGCGCCGGGCTTCACGTCGTGCACCAGGCCCTGGTGGCCCACCGAGACGGCGGAGTCGCTGCCCACGCCGGAACGCACCGTGAAGGTGAAGGCCTGTCCCTCGCGCACCGTCACCTGGCCCTCGGGGAAGGTGCCGATGCGAATCTCCGGCCCCTTCAGATCCAGCATGATACCGATCTGCTTGCCCGTGGCCCGGGCCGCCTCGCGCACCGCCTCGATGCGGCGCTGGTGCTCCTCGTGGGAGCCGTGGGACATGTTGAGCCGGGCCACGCTCATGCCGGCGTGGATCATCTGCACCAGCACATTCGGGTCTTCGCTTGCCGGTCCGATGGTGGCAATGATCTTGGTGCGGCGCATGCGGTTGCTCCTCCGATCAGATGGACAGGGTCAGGGCCAGCTGGTACGTCGCCCTGTCCACGGCCTTCTTGCGGCCGACGACCTCGTCCAGGGGCACGTCCACGGTGCGGCCTCCGGCCACGCCCACCATCAGGTTGGCCTGGTCCTGGAGCAGCAGGTCCACCGCCCGCGCCCCCATCTGGCTGGCAATATTGCGGTCCAGAGCGGTGGGGGAGCCGCCGCGCTGGATGTGGCCGAGGATGGTCACACGGGTATCGTACCCGGTGCGCCGGCGGACTTCCTCACCCACCTGCATGCCGGGCGCGAAGCCCTCGGCCACCACGATGAGGCTGTGGCGCTTGCCCCGATCACGGCCGCGCACCAGCCTTTCGCAGACCTCATCCATCGTGGTCTGGACCTCCGGGATCAGAATCGACTCCGCCCCACCCGCCAGTCCAGCCGCCAGAGCGATGAACCCTGCGTCGCGCCCCATCACCTCGAGAACGAAGGCGCGCTCGTGCGAGGTGGCGGTGTCGCGGATGCGGTCGATGGCCTCCACGGCGGTGTTCACCGCCGTGTCAAAGCCGATGGTGCTCTCCGTTCCAGCGATGTCGTTGTCGATGGTGCCGGGCAGGCCGATAGCCTTGATGCCGGCCCTCGCCAGAGCCTGCGCTCCACGAAAAGAGCCATCGCCGCCGACGACGATGAGCCCCTCAATGCCCTGGTCACTCAGGTTGGTGATGGCCTGCTGTTGGCCCTCGGGCTTCATGAACTCCGGCGATCTGGCTGTCTGGAGAATCGTCCCGCCCCGGTGGATGATGTCGCCCACCGAAGAAATGGAGAGGGGCTGAAACTCACCGGAGATGAGGCCGGCATATCCGTGCCGGACCCCCACCACCTCGGCCCCCTCGAATACGGCTTTGCGAACGACGGCTCGAATGGCCGCGTTCATCCCCGGGGCGTCACCGCCCGAGGTCAGAATCCCAATCCGTTTCACGACTGTCGCTCCTTCAGCGGCGGTGTGCCTGACACTGGATGCGCTGCCGCATCGGGCTAGCGGCGACGGCCGATGACCGTGGCCAGCACCTCGTGGGCTTCCTCAGCCTCCGACTCGGGCACAAGCACTTCCACGTGCCCGGCCTCGTCACCGGACTGAACCGACCCGGCGCGGAGCTGAACCAGGAGACCTTCCCTCAAAAGCACTTCTCGCAGGGATTCCGCCACCCGCTGGTTGGGTGCGATGTAAATGACGGTCCAGATGGCGTCCAGCCTCCTTCTGCCTCACAGCTGACCTTGTGCCGAGCGGCCGGAGTATCAAGCGTAGCCTGCCCGTGGCGTTGCTGTTCTACACTGCACTTCGACCCACCCGGAGAAACTCCTCCTCGCCTGCAACAGGCCTGACGGGGGAACGGGCCAACCCCTCTCTCGGTTGAAATGTGACAGGCCGCGGGTTGAACCCGCGGCCTGGATGAATAGCGGCAGCAGCGTAACATGGAGATGCGGGGACTACCTGGCCGTCTCCCTGAAGATCTGCGGAGCCACCTCAGCGGTTACCTCCACACCCGGCTCGGCGGCCAGCGGTGCCGTCGTCGGCGGGGCCGCCAGTGTCATGACGGCCGGCGCCGCCCACGGAGCCCCCTGCGTCCAGGCCTCCGGCACCGGTCGGTAGGACTGGTTGTACCAGACCGGCATAACGGGCGAGACCACCGGCACCGTCGGCGGCGCCGGCAGCCAGCCGCCGTAAGGGAATAGGCCCGCCGCAAAGGCCGGAGCATACGGGTGGAAGAACCCGGGCAGGGCCCAGGGCGGGGCGCCGTACGGAGCAGGGGGCCAGGGCGAATAGGGCCTTGCACGCCAGGCGGCGTACGGCATGGCCGATGGCCAGGCGGGCCAGCCGTACCCCGAGTAGACGGGTACATAAGTAACGGGATAGGCCCCATACGCAGTGGGCCTGGGGAGGGAGCCCCAGGGGGCTGCCGCCGGACGCCACCCGATGGCGGACGGGCCGTAGGGCCCCCAGCCGAAGGCGCCGGGGTACGGCGCCGCGGCCGGAGCCGGAGGCCGGCCGATAAAGAAGCGCGGCGCAATCGCGGGAACCATGATTCTACCTCCTTGTCCCTCTTGGGAGCGCTTGTGCTGCTCCAGTATACGGGACGAAGAGGTAGGCCGTGACGTGGGGGGCCCTGGACTAGTCCTCGACCAGCTTTTCCTTGACGGCGTAGAGAGCCGCCTGGGTGCGGTCCTGCAGGCCGAGCTTGGCCAGGATGCTGGAGACATGCGTCTTGACGGTCTTCTCGCTGATGCCCGCAGCGTGGGCAATCTCCTTGTTGCTGAGGCCCTGCACCAGCAGACGGAGCACCTCCTGCTCACGGGGCGTCAGCCGGCCGTGGCGCGCTCCCTCGCCGCGCGAGCCGGGGGACTGGTTCGCCATGCGCTGCATGATGCGGCGCGTCACCTCCGGGTGCAGGACAGGCTCGCCACGGGCGGCCAGTTCGATGGACTGGGCCAGCTCGTGGGGCTGGAGGTCCTTCAGCAGAAAGCCGGAGGCGCCCGCCGCCAGGGCGCTGCCGATCTTGGCGTCGTCGACGAAGCTGGTGAGCACCACCACGGCGCCGGTGAAGCCTCGTTCGCGGAGTTGCTTCGTCGCCTGCACGCCGTCCATCTCCGGCATGACCAGGTCCATCAGCACCACGTCCGGCTGCAGCTCCAGGGTGCGGTCCACCGCCTCCGCCCCGGTCCTGGCCTCACCCACCACGTCGATGTTGCCGGTGGTCTCCAGGAACAGGCGCAGGCCCTCCCGGACCATCGGGTGGTCATCCGCCAGGAGCACGCGTGTTGCCATGGGGAAGCCCTCCTCTCTCACCGTCCCAGGTTTTCGACGCCAGGCGCCAGGGTTCCCTGCTGCTCCGAGAGGAACCCCCCGCGGAGACCAAGAACTGAAGGATGTAGTAGACAGAACATCCTGATGAGGTGGGCGCCCCAGCGGGCGCAGCGGAGCAACCGGGAGGTGGTCCCTTGACGTCAGCGGCGGACCGGCGGGCCAGGCCCTTTCTCATCGTGATGATCCTTTTGGCCATCCTGGCCTGGATCTACGGCTACACGCACATCCCCAGCCGGTACGACCTCGGCCTTACCCTGGACCCGCGGAGCAGCCTGCTGTATTCCGAACGCGCGCCCTCCCTGCCCATCGGGGCGGTGCTCCTCTTCTCCACCCTGGTGTTCGTCAGCGAGGCCCTGGCCATCATCCCCGCCGCCGTGGGGCTGGCCATGGGCCCGGTCCTCGGCACCGTCTCCGTCTCCTCCGCCCTGGACATGGCCTCGCTGCTCATCTTCTACCCGTGGGTGACCATGACCAGCTCGGCCATCGGCACCCTGACCGCCAACCTGAAGAACCGTCGGCCGGGCCGGGTTATCGTCTTCAACACGGCCCAGGCGGTGCTGGTCAATTGGGCCGCCGGCGTCACCTTTGAGAGCCTGCGCACCAGCTGGATTCGCTTCTCCGTAGTCCTGGACGCCCCGGCGGTCATCGTGGCCATCTCCGCGCGGGTCGTGGCCGTGGTTCTGCTGGACATGGCCTACCTGTACATCGTGGAGGGCGTTCCCCTGCGCACAATCTGGAGCCAGTATTCCCGGGGCGGCCCCCTGGCGGAGAACTTCTTCATCGCCCCCATCGGCTTCCTGGCGGCGGTGGTCTGGTACCTGCGCCCGTGGACAGTGGTGCTGATCATCATCCCGACGGTGGCCAACTACGTTGCCCTCAAGCGCCATCTGGACGTCACCCGGTGGAACCGCACGCTGGAAGAAACGGTGACGCACCGCACCTCGGACCTGGAGCAGGCAATGGACCGATTGCGACGCCTGCACGAGGCCAGCCTGGCCCTGGCCCAGGAGCTGGACCTCCAGCGCACCATGCAGGTAGTGGCCGACCAGGCCGCCCGCCTGGCCGGCGCCGCCGGCGCTCTGGTGGACGCCCGGGCCGACGCCCCCCTGCTCTGGCGCCGGAGCGAGGCCGTGGAGCCGGCGGACGACGGGCGGCTCCGAGCCTTCGCCCGGCGTTGCATGCCCGCCGGCAGCCGGGCCGCAAGCCTGGAGGACCTGCCACCTCAGGCGCGGGGCGAGGCCGACGCCCTCGGCCTCGGCGACCTGCTGGCCGTCCGGCTGGGCGTAACCGACGCGGACCAGGGTCTGCTGCTGGTCTGGACGCCCGAGCCCGGCGGCCTGTCCAGCCCTACACGCCTGGCCGACCTGGAGGCCTTCGCCACCCAGGCCGGCATCGCCCTGGAGAACGCCCGGCTCTACGACCAGACGCGGGAGATGGCCGTCATGGCCGAACGCAATCGCCTGGCCCGCGAGCTGCACGACTCCATCAGCCAGTCCCTCTTCTCCATCGTCCTTACGGCCGAGGCCGCCTCCCGCCTCACCAGCGGCAACGCCCCCAGCGGCCGGGCCATGTCCCGGGTGCAGGAGATTGCCCGCGAGACCCTGGCCGAGATGCGTGCCCTCATCTTCGAGCTGCGCCCCGCCACGCTGCAGGAGCGGGGCCTGGTGTACGCCCTCTCCAACCACGTGGAGCTGTTCCGGCGGCGCCAGGGGCAGGTGGAGGTCCGGTTCCAGGTGCTGGGCGACTGCCGCTTCAACCCCGACGCGGAGTTGGCTCTCTACCGCATCGCCCAGGAGGCCCTGGCCAACGTGGCCAAGCACGCCGCCGCAACCCGCGTGGACGTGCTGCTGGACCTGGAACGTCCGGACCGGGTTCGCCTGGAGGTGGCGGATTACGGCCGCGGCTTCGTTCCAGGGGAGCCGACCGGGCGCCAGACGCTGGGCCTCACCAGCATGCGAGAGCGGGCCGAGAACCTGGGCGGGTGGGTGACCGTCACCAGCGTGCCTGGGGAGGGAACCCGCATCGTGGCCGAACTGCCCGTGGAACGCCCACCGGCGGCGCGGGAGGACTGAGCCGTGGTGATTGTGTAAGCGAAAAGGGGCCGCTCCCTTGGGGGCGGCCCTGCTACTTGTTCCGAAACGGCTGAGGAATCCGCAGGGCTCAGGCCAGAGCCCGGGCCCGCTCTTCGAGGTAGCGCCGGATGGCCCCGGCGGACTTGCGGCCCGCGGCCACGGCATGCACCACGGTGTTGGCGCCGGTGACCACGTCGCCGCCGGCGAACATGCCCTCGATGGAGGTGGCCCCGGTCTCCGGGTTGACCACGACGGAGCCCCACTTGTCCAGTTGCAGGCCCTCCACCTTGTCGGTGAGGTCGCGCTCCGGGCTGTAGCCGATGGCCAGGATGGCCGTGTCGATGGGCATCAGGAACTCGGAGCCGGGAATCGGCTCGGGCCGCGGACGTCCGGACTTGTCCGGAGCGCCCAGGCGCATCCGCTGCAGCTCGACGTGGGTGACGCGCCCGGTCTCATCGCCGACGAACCGGACCGGGTTGACCAGATACTCGAACTCGACGCCCTCGTCCTTGGCGTGGTGAATCTCGATGGGCCGGGACGGGCTCTCCGATTCAGTTCGGCGGTAAACAATCTTGACTTCCCGCGCCCCCAGACGGATGGCGCTGCGGGCCGCATCCATGGCGGTGTTGCCGGCTCCGACGACGATGACCCGCTGCCCCACGTCGATGGTGTCGGGCTTCTGGCGGCTGGGGTACTGGTTCATGACGTCCGCCGTCACCCGCATCAGGAAGTCCTTGGCGGTGATGACGCCCTTCAGGTCTTCGCCGGGCACGGCGGACATGGTGGCCTTGTTGGCGCCAATGCCGATGAAGATGGCCTCGTAGCCCTGTTTCTTGAGGTCGGCCAGGGTGATGTCCTTGCCGACGGTGACCCCCATCTCAAACTTGACGCCCTGACGGGTCAGGCGGTTGGCCTCCCGCAGGATGACTTCGTTCGGCAGGACATACTCGGGGATGCCGTAGGCCATGACGCCGCCGGGCATGATCCAGGAGTCGAAGATGGTGACGTCGTAGCCATCGCGGGAGAGGAAGTGACCCACCGCCATGCCGGCGGGGCCGGCGCCCACAACAGCCACCTTCTGGGCCCGGGACGGCCGAGGCCACCGCTCCAGGTGAAGCTCGTCCATGTGGGCCAGGGCGTGATCGCTGATGAACCGCTCAATGGCCCCAATCTTGATGTTGTCGCCCTTGATGGTCATGGGGCAGGCGCCCTCACACTGCTTCTCCCAGGCGCAGACGCGACCCGTGCAGGACGGTATGGCATTCTGCAGGAGGTCCAGTTCCGCGGCTTCCAGAATGCGGTCTTCCCGAACCAGGCGAATGAAGTCCCGGATGGGATTATGGTTCGGACAGCCTTCCTCGCAGGCGGGGTGCTTGCATTGTAAGCAACGCTCGGCCTCCTCCTTGGCAAGCTGATAGGAGTAGCCGAGCGCCACCTCGTCAAACGTATTCGTCCGCTCTCCCGCGGCCATGGACGGCATGGGTACCTGCGTCCAGCTATAAGTCCGCAATGGGCAGCACCTCCCGGGTGTCTGAAAAGCTACTTCTGTCTAATAGAGTCAGTACATTTACATTTTAGCGTCCGCATACCCTCGGTCCTATAGCCCATTTTGGCTAATCCACCCCACAAAAACAAGGGGGCGGGCCGGATGGCCCACCCAGATGACGGTGGAAGCCGCCATATGTCTGTTCGTCTGACGGGTCCAGGGCGCGGCCGCACCGGAGCGACCGGTCAGGGAGCGACGGAGAACTGGATCGTCATGCCGGTATGCCCCGGCATGTCGCACTCCAACGGGTAAGTACCTTCCTTGGACGGGGCGGTCCAGGTGACCGTTCGCGTCGTCCCGATGGGAACCTTCACCTCGTCGAGACGGCCGGCGTCACTCTCCAGCTCGTGGTCCTCCCGGCCCTTGTTTTCCACAATCAGCCGGACCTTCTCGCCCGGCTTGAACGAGGTGGAATCGGCCTCGATCCGGTATTCGCTCAGGGTGACGCGGACCTGGCGCCCCGCCGAGGCGGGGGCGGCGCCCTGGCTGCACCCGGCCAGGAGGGCGGCGTTGGCGGCGGCGACGGACGCGGCGATCAGGAGTCGACTGTTCCGACGCATCGATGTCCTCCCTGTTTAGGTCTGGGCGGTTCGTCCCGCCTGCCTGGCACGTTGCGGCCAGAAGTAGTAGCCGAGGGCCCCCGCCAGGTAGAGCGTGTAGGCCAGGACCTGCGTCAGCGACGGGGCGGCCGTGTAGCCGAACAGGGCGGAGAGGAACTGGCCCGGACCGGCGCTGTCTGCCAGAATGGCGTAGGTGTCCCAGACGTGACCGATGAGCGGCGGCACCAGACCGACCTCGTGGAACTCGGTCAGGGCGTTCATCAGCATGCCGGCCGACAGGAAGACCAGCAGAACGCTGGTAACATTGAAGAAGGAGCGCAATGGCAGCACGCCGGCGCCCCGGTAGATCGAGTAGCCCAGCAGGGCCGCCAGACCCAGGCCCAGCAGGCCGCCCGCCGCATAGGCGAGAGGCTGTCCGGCGTTGAAGACGCCGGCGACCAGGAACAGCACCGTCTCGATGCCCTCCCGGATCACCACGGTGAAGGCCAGCAGGGCCAGCGACCAACCCATGTCCCGGGCCAGGGCCTTTTCCACCTGGTGCTGCAGGTTGCCCTTGAGCCCGGCCGCCTGGCTTCTCATCCAGAAGATCATGGCGGTGAGCACGCCGACGGCCAGCAGCATGGCGGCGCCCTCGAAGATGTCCAGGGCCTTGCCGGACAGCCGGCCGGCGGTGAGGTAGATGCCAACGCCGGCGGCCAGGCTGAGGGCCAGGGCGCTGACGGAACCGGCCCATATGTATCCGGCGCCGCGCCGCCGCGTCTTGTCCAGATAGGCCAGCATGATGCCGATGATCAAGGCCGCCTCCAGACCCTCGCGAACGGATACGACAAAGGGGTAGACCATGCTTGCTGGTCCTCCTCACATTACTAATTGATAATGGTTATCACTAAAATTGTAATCGTTTGCTGCCTGCAGCGTCAAGCCCGTACGGGAGATAGCGGGCATTGCCCCACAGGCAGCTCTGGGTGAACGGATCGGATAAAACGGCCGCTGCTCGCGATTCTCTGCGTTCAAGCCTGCCACGGATCGTACTCTTCCGACTCCTGACAGACGCTGGCCAGGCCGCAGACGTCCATGGCCACCACGTACCGGCGCAGGACCTCGCGAACGGCCTCGCGGACCTCCGGCCCAACGGACCCGGTTCGGCCCAACGCCAGCCAGGCTGCCAGGGCCACCTCATCCACCATGTTCTCCAGGGATCGCCCGACCAGCTTCACGTGCAATTGCAGGGACGCCTGGCCTTCGACCGTGGGAACGGCCTTCATGCGGGCACCTCCTCGGGTTGCGCTGAGACGGGGCTCACGCCGCCGAAAGATTCGCTCAGCTGCTACCTCTATTAAAACCGAACAGCCCCGGAGCGTAAATCCGCCCGTTGGGGCCAGCGCTCCGACTCGTTGCGACTAGGCCAGCCGGGCCCCGGTGCTAGGCCCGATCGGGTGGCGCCGCCGCCTCGTCCGCAGTCCGTTCCACCGGCAGCGTAAACTCCCAGGCGCAGAAGTGACCCGCCGGGTGCGGGTCGGGCGGGCAGGTGAGGCAGCGGGTCTGAATGCGCGGGTCGATGGTCTCGGCGAAACCCGTATATTCAATGAGACCCACGGACTTGCAGGGGAAGTCCGGCAAGCCCTTGCGGTTGCGTGCTTCCTGCACCCGGCAGCGCTTCATGCGGAAGAGCAGGGTCCCCTCGTCCACCCGTTCCGCTTCCTGCTCGTTGACCAGAGCGTACAGCCGCAAGTTCAGGGCCTTCTCCAGCCCGTCCAGGCCCGCCTGCTCCGGCAGTCCCAGCCGTTCCTTGATGCGCCGGCCCTCGATGCGCGTGAAGCGCTCCCAGGCCTCCTCGTCCAGGCGGATGGCCGCATCCATGCCAAAGTGGCTTTCCACAGCCTGAAACCACAGCCCGTCGTGCGCCAGCCAGCGCTTGGCGAAGTCCGAAAGCAGGTCCACCAGTTCCTCTCGGGACAGGTCGTCAATCCCCATTGGCCGGCCCACCTTCCTTAGACGCTTCGCGTGTGATGCCGGTGGTCTTCGCCCCGGGCGGCGCCACTTCCTGCAGGCGGGAATCTCGCACTGGAGGGAAGGGGAAGGTCTCTACCGAATTGCCTCTCTCCGGGGGGCGATTTGCGCCAATGTCCATCAGTCTTCGCCTTCTGGCCCTGACGCGGCCGGTGGTCTTCATCGCCGTTCTGTCCTTCTACCTGGCCCGCACCGACCATGCCGCCGCCCTGATGGCCCTCTACTCGGTCAGCGCCGCGTTCTACCTGGCGAGTTCCTCACTGGTGGCGGGCTGGGTTCCGGCCCCGGAGCGCGTCCGCCGGTCGGCGCTGGGGCTGGAGGTCGCCGTCGTCACCCTCCTCAACTGGGCCGCCGCCCGGTACGCTCCAGGAGGGCCGATGGCCGTCCTCTACGCGCCCATCGGGATCAGCGTGGCCCTGGACCTGGGGCGAGCGGGCAGGACGGCGGCTATGGCCGTCATGACCCTGGGGTGGCTTCTGTCCGTAAGGACAGCCTGGCCCCACCTGAGCTGGCCGGCTATGGAACTCGGCGTCTACGGCACCCTCATCATCGCGACATTTAACGGTGGGCTGCTGGTCCGCCACCTGCTGGACGAGCAGGAGCGATCCGCCTCGCTGCTGCGCCGTCTCCAGGAGTCACAGTCGGCCCTGGAGCGAGCCCACCGCCAGCTTCAGGAGTCGGCAGCCAGGCAGCGGGAGATGGCCGTGCTGGAGGAGCGGCAGCGGCTGGCCCGCGAGATCCACGACGGCGTGGCCCACGGACTGACGGCCCTGGTCGTGCAGGCGCAGGCGGCACGCCGGCTGCTCGCCCTGTCTCCGGCAGAGGCGGAGCCCCTGCTGGAACGCTGCGAGGATCTGGCGCGCGAGGCCCTGCGCGAGACCCGTCTGGCGGTCCGGGCCCTGCACCCGGGCGGACTGGATGAATCATCCGAGGCGGCCGCTCTGGGGCGGCTGGCCCGCGACTTTGGCCTGGCCACCGGCATGGAGGTCGAGGTCCGCGTGGATGATGCCGCCCGCTCCCTCCCCCCGGACGCCGGGCGCCTGGAGCAGCTCTATCGCATCTTCCAGGAGGCCCTGACCAACGCGCACCGCCACGGCGGGGCATCCCGGGTGGAGGCCTGGCTGACTGCAGCGGGCGGCGACTCCGCCGGGGCCCCGGCCGGTGAGCTGCGACTGGTCATCCGCAACAACGGCCGGACTCCGCCGGACCTCACGCCCGGCCTGGGCTTGCGGGCCATGAAGGAACGGGCCGGCGCCCTGGGCGGCACCGTGCAGGTCGTCCGGCTCGACCCCGGCCTCGAGGTTCGGGTGACCGTCCCCATTACGCACCTCAGGGAGGACCCCTCATGATTCGCGTACTGCTGGTGGAGGACCAGCGCCTGCTGCGGGAGGGCATGCGAACTCTCCTCTCCCTGGAAAACGACATCGACGTCGTGGGCGAGGCGTCCGACGGCCGGGAGGCGCTGGCTGCCGCCATGACGCACCGGCCCGACGTGGTGCTGATGGACGTGCGCATGCCGGTCATGAATGGCGTCGAGGCCACCCGAGCCTTGCGGGCCTCGCTCCCGGGGACGCGGATACTGATTCTGACCACCTTTGACGACGACCAGCTGGTGATGGAGGCCCTGACGGAGGGTGCTTCGGGCTACCTGACCAAGGACCTGCCGGCGGGCGAGATCGCCGAGGCCGTCCGGCGTGTTCAGACGGGGGGCGTGGTGATGCCGCCGCCCATCGCAGCCAAGGTGGTGGCGGAGCTCTCCCGCCGCACACCAGCGCCCGCCCCGGCGGTGCCGGACCAGGCGGCCCTGGGCCAACTGACGGACCGTGAGCGGGAGGTCCTGCGCCTCCTGGGCCAGGGTTTCTCCAACCGTGAAATCGCCGAGGCCCTCTTTATCACCGAGGGGACGGCCAAGAACCATGTGAGCAGCGTCATCGAGAAGCTGGGCCTGAGAGACCGCACCCAGGCGGCTCTCTGGGCGGTGCGCCACGGAGTGGGCTAGGCGGGACGGGCTGAGGCCGGCCCATGACTTTCGTCATGGGTGAGGTTGCCAAAGACATGAGCGCCGGCAGATGTGCCGGCGCTCCTTCCGTCTTATCCTGAGACTGTAGGACGAAGTCAAAGGGAGTGACCCTGATGCTTCAGGTGAAGAACATCGTCAAGCGCTTCGGCGATAAGGAGGCGGTGCGCGGCGTCAGCTTGGAGGTGGGCCGCGGCGAGTCCTTCGGCCTGCTGGGGCCGAACGGCGCCGGCAAGTCCACCACCATCTCCATCATCTGCGGTCTGCTCCGCCCCGACCAGGGCGAGGTCATCGTGGGCGGCCACAGCGTCGCCGAGGAGCCGGTGAAGGCCAAACGGGTCATGGGTGTGGTGCCCCAGGACATCGCCCTCTACCCTACACTGTCGGCCCGCGAGAACCTGGCCTTCTGGGGCTCGCTTTACGACCTCTCCGGCCGCGAACTGCAGAGCCGCATGGACGAGGCCCTGGAGATCGTGAGCCTCACTGACCGCCAGAAGGATCGCATCAATACCTACTCGGGCGGCATGAAGCGGCGCATCAACGTCGCCGCCGCCCTGCTGCACCGGCCCCAGCTGCTGATCATGGATGAGCCCACGGTGGGCATCGACCCGCAGAGCCGCAACAACATCCTGGAGACCGTCCGGCGGCTGAACCAGGAGAAGTCCATGACGGTCCTCTACACCAGCCACTACATGGAGGAAGTGGAGTACCTCTGCCAGCGGCTGGCCATCATCGACCACGGCCAGGTCATCGCCCGGGGAAGCCTGGACGAGGTCCGGCATCTGGTCGGTACCGACGCCACCATCCGGCTCAAGATCGCCAACCCGGATGAGGCCCTGGTGGCCGCGAGCGCTGACGTCCCCGGCGTCCGCCAGGCCCGCGCCGACGAAGGCGCGCTCGTGGCTCTGGTGAGCGACGCCGCCGCCGTCCTCTCCCCCCTGATGGCAACTGTCGCCGGTCAGGGCAAGAAGGTGACCGGCATCGAGGTGCAGGAGCCCAACCTGGAGGCCGTGTTCCTCCACCTGACGGGCCGGGCCCTTCGCGACTAGGAGGTGTCACCGATGCGCAAAGTCTATGTCATAGCCGCGAACAGCCTGACCCGCAGCGCCCGCGACCGGCGCTCCCTGATCATGCTGCTGGTGATGCCCCTGGTTCTGATCGCCATCCTGGGCATCACCCTGGGCAACATGATGAGTGGCGGCAAGATCAGCACGTTCCGCGTGGTGGTCGTCAACCAGGATCAGGGCGCCGCCCTGCCCGCGGGGCCCGGCCTGAACCTGGGAAAGACGCTGGCCGAAGACGTCTTCGGCAGCGCCGAGGCGCGCCGGGTGATGGTCGCTGCGCCGGCCGCCGACTTTGAGTCGGCCCAGGCGGAGGTGACCGCCGGTCGCGCCGTTGCCGCCGTCTATGTGCCACCCACGTATTCCGCCGACATCCTGGCGGGCAGAACGACCCGCATTCAGGTCGTTACGGATCCCGGCCAGCCCACCCTGGCCCATATCGTGATGCAGGTGGTAGGCGGTTTCGCCGACCAGGTCTCCTTCGGCAATCTTGCCGCCCGCGCGCTGGGGCCGGACCAGGCGCGTCAGCTCCTGACCGCTCGGGCCAAGAGCCCCCTGCTTGACGAGAAGAGCCTCCCCCGCCTGCAGGAGGTCTCGTCCGGGGCCCGCCCGGTCAGCGGTCTGCAGTACTATGCCGCCGCCATGGCCATCATGTTCATGGTCATGACCGCCTTCACCCGCGCCCGCGACATCCTGCAGGAACGTCAGGGGGGCACTCTCTCCCGGATGCTGGCCACACCCACCTCCTCCCGCCAGATTGCGGCCGGCCAGATCCTGGGCAGCATGGTGGTGCTGCTGGCACAGTTCCTGGTGCTGATGCTGGGGACGCACTTCTTCTACGGGGTCTACTGGGGCCCCTGGATTCCAGTCCTGGCGCTCGGTCTGGCCTTCACCCTGGCCAGCACCGGCATCGCCACCCTGACCGCCGCCTACGCCCGGGACCCACACGTGGTGGACCTGGCGGTAGGCCTTGCGGGCAACATCTTCGCCGTACTGTCGGGCGGCATGTTCCCGCTCTACCTGTTCCCGCCCGGACTGCAGGCGGTCGCCCGCCTGATTCCCAACTATTGGGGGCTGAAGGGCTTCCTTGACCAGATGGGCGGCGTCGGGCCGGGCGGCCTGACCTTGCCGCTGCTGGTACTGGCGGTCACCGGCCTGGCGACGGGCCTGCTCGGCGCCCGCCGGCTGGCCACCCGGGAGGTGTAAGCGATGAGAAACCTCTGGTCTGTCGCCAAATTGCAGTTTCGACTGGCCGTCCAGAACCGCGGCCTGCTGCTGATGTCCCTGGGGCTGCCGCTGCTCTTCACCCTGCTTATGGGCAATGTGCTGGGCGGCGTGTCCGGGGGCAGCCACGTCTATCCCGTCGCGCTCGTGGACCAGGACGGGAGCTTCGCCTCCCAGGCCGTCGCCGCCGCCCTGCAGGAGGAACGGGACATCAAGCTCATCCCCTCCTCCCAGGCTGACCTGCGCCGGCTCTTCGTGGACCGGAAGATCGACTCCGGCCTGATCATCCCGGCCGGATTCGGCCAGGAGCTGGCGCAGGGGGAGGCGCCCATGCTTCAGATGGTCTCCCCGCCCGGGGGGAACCTCCAGGTAGGAGTCGGACCCATGGTCCGGCGCGCGGCGCTTCGCGTCGCCCAGGATTACCGCCTCGCCCTGACGGCAGCGGGGCCGGCCGCCGGCGAAGAGGCCGTCAAGGAGGCCTACGCCCGGGTCGAGGCGAACCGCCAGGCACAGGGACCTGCCGTAGAGCAGCGGGAGGCCTCGCGGCCGGTCGACCCCAGAAAAGCGGGGGGACCGGGCCTGAATGAATACGCCCTGGGCTTCACCGTCATGTTCGTTATGATGATGGTGTTTATGCGCACTGGCACGATCCTGCGGGAGCGTCAGGATGGGACCTGGGGACGCATCCTCAGTTCGCCCGTCACCCGCCGCTCCCTCATGGGCGGGTACCTGCTCAGTTTCTTCCTGGCCGGCATGGCCCAGTTCGCCGTGCTGCTGGCGGCCTCCACCCTTCTGTTCCGAGTCCACTGGGGCCCAATCCTCCCGCTGTCAGCCATGGCCTCCGCCTTCGTCCTGTGCTCAACCGGCATGGGGCTGTTCCTGGCCGGCATCGTCCGAACCCCGGAGCAGCAGGGCGCCGTCGGTACCCTGGTGGTCTCGGCCAGTTCCATGCTGGGCGGCGTCTACTGGCCGCTGGACCTGGTCAGCGAGACCATGCGCCGCGTCGGATACCTGACACCCCAGGCCTGGGCCATGGACGGCTTCCGGCAGGTCATGCTGCGGGGCGGCGGCTGGAGCGGCCTCGTCTGGCCCATCACGGTGCTTCTGCTGCTGGCGGCCATCTTCACCACCGCCGGCCTCTTCCGGGTGCGCTACGACTAACCGCCCGGCAGTTGGTGGGAAGGCCGAAACTGCGCGTCGCCTCACTCTCGCTCAAACCCCGCCGGGACACGGCGGGGTTTCCCACGATTGTCCATGACAATTCTGTTACAAAATCATTTACAGCGGCATTAACGGTGTAATAAGATAAACAATGCAAGAATTAGATGTGAATTCCCCGAATGCCAGGCGGTAAAGGGGTGGTTCATGGCGGATGAGGGAAACCGGATCCGACGGAACCAGGTCCTATAGATAGAAAGATCCCAGAGCATGCAGAGGGGGAAACGGGATGTCGAAGAAGACCATTGCCTTGTTGCTTGCAGCTTTGATGATCGTCAGCGTTGTCGCGGCCGGCTGCTCCAAGTCCGGCGGCAGCGGCGGCACCACCGAGAAGAAGCCCATGGTTCTTCACTGGAATCTGGGCGAAGAGCCGCCGGGACTGGATTCGGTCCTGACCACCGACCAGGTGTCCTTTGAAGTGCTGAACGCCCTGCAGGACGGCCTCGTCCGCCAGCAGGAGAACCAGCCGGCCACCAAGGGTTCCGGCCTGGCCAAGGACTGGACCGTGTCATCCGACGGCATGACCTACACCTTCACCCTGCGCGACGCCAAGTGGAGTGACGGCCAGCCGATCACGGCCAAGGACTTCGCCTTCGCCTGGAAGCGCGCCATGAACCCCAAGACCGCCGCCGAGTACTCCTACCAGTTCGCGTACATCAAGGGCTTTGACGCCCTGTCCGCGATCGACGTCAAGGCGGCCGACGCCGATCAGAAGATCGCCGAGGCCCTCAAGACCGTGGGCGTCACGGCCAAGGACGACAAGACCCTCGAGGTCACCCTGGCTGCGCCGACCCCCTACTTCCTGAGCCTGATGAGCTTCCCGACCTTCCTGCCGCAGCGCCAGGACATCGTCGAGAAGTACGGCGACAAGTACGCCTCGGATCCGGACAAGATGGTCTACTCCGGTCCCTTCGTCCTGTCCGAGTGGACGCACGAGTCCAAGATGGTCTGGGATAAGAACCCCAACTACTGGGATAAGGACAACGTCAAGCTGGACCAGATCAACATGACCATGATCAAGGACATCAACACCCCGGTCAACATGTACGAGGCGGGCGAGCTGGACGTTATCAACGTGCCGGCTGAGTTCCTCGACCAGTACAAGTCCAAGGGCGTGGTCAAGACCCGCGCCGACTCCACCACCTGGTACATCGAGTTTAACAACAAGGACAAGGTCTTTAAGAACGCTAACATGCGCAAGGCTTTGTCGCTGGCCATCGACCGGCAGTCCTTCGTGGACAACATCCTGAAGAACGGCTCCATCCCGGCCCTGGCCTACACCCCGCCGAGCATTTCCGGCGACAAGGGCGCGTTCCATCCCTTGGTGGGCGACATTCTCGCCCCCAAGGCTGACCAGGCCGCTGCCAAGGCCGCCCTGGAAGCCGGCCTGAAGGAGCTGGGCCTGACCAAGGCGCCGCAGATCAGCTTCCTGTCCGGCGACTCCGAGCGGGCCAAGAAGTGG
>Ga0209314_10000141_pt1 | contig 30428 bp, 30 predicted proteins | sample I19B2metaG_FD_184146 | JGI IMG/M metagenome (GOLD analysis project Ga0209314, IMG submission 184146) | Lake sediment bacterial and archeal communities from Gulf of Boni, Indonesia to study Microbial Dark Matter (Phase II) - ​I19B2 metaG... | ecosystem: Environmental > Aquatic > Freshwater >... | reverse complement strand
AAGGAAGCGCCACACTTGTTGCAGAACTTGATGCCCACAGCCATCCGAGCTGTTGGCACCGGAGGAGCTGGTTGAGCTGGATAGGTCATTGCCGCTGCACTTCTTGCCTTTTCTCTCCTTCGCCTCGTAAGCAACGCAGCAACGATTGCGATCGTGGCAAGTATCGCTCCGATTATGTTGTAGGGTAGCCTAGACGGTGACAGTGACAAGTTCCAGCTTGTCGGGTTTCTGCGCTTGAGCCCGTGACTCCAGCTCTTCGAGAACTAATTCGATTGCCTCCCTAATGTTCATTAGGGCTTCTTGTTCAGTTTCACCTTGGCTTATGGCGGCTGGTAACTCAACGCACCTTACAGAGTATCCCCCTTATCCTCTCTCTTGAGGGCAACCGTGAAAGTGAGGACTCTTGACAACACTGGTCGATGGTCTATTGTGGGTCAGTGCCTTTTATTTTTCATTCCGGAAAGATCCGACTGTCTTTGACGTGAATGCGTTCGGCCCACTGGGGTCAAAAGTTTTCCGGCCCTCGATATCGAGGGTTCGAATCCCTCCGGGCCCACCATTTCTACAGCGGTTTTCCTGAAGTTGCGTGCATCAGAAGATTCTGTTGATTTGAGGTATCGAATCGAAATCAGCGTCTCGCGAATATATCTCGTTCGAGCCCAACCTTTTCATCTGCCCCGCTATGACTAGATCATCCCATGCTTTCCAAGATAGGCGTAGACCTTTCTGCAAGTCAATGGCTACTACGAAATCTATGAACTCTGTTTCCACTTTCTTTAGCGAAGTCAGGCCTCTGAGCAAGTCTAGGAATAGCGGAATTATCTTCTCCCTTTTCTTCCACCTGAGATAGCCACATACTTGGGCGATAGGTAGGGTTGATGTGACGGTTTCTTCACCGTTCTCGACGGATTCCAATATTGCTGTTGCTCTCCTTCCGTAATGAGGGTCAGCTGTGAGATGATAGACGAAAACGTTAGAGTCAATGAACCTCAATTAGTCTTCCTTACCGATGGCATGCTCGACTTCTTCCAAGTCTACTTCCATTTTACCCGCGACGCCCTTAGTTTCACCCACAGACACTGCTCTAGGTTTCAGAACGATTGCTCTGCCCTTGGCATCCAGCTCAAGCACGTCTCCTTCTCTTAACCCAAGAGCCTTCAGAAGTTTCGTAGGGAGAGTTATCCGACCCCTCTTCCCAATTTTCAGTTCCACTTTTGGGACCCCCAAGATAGTGGGAATCGCCCACTAAAAAAGAGGTGAAAGCTGGCAAGGAACGCAAGGGCTCAATTGTAGTCATTGATGAAGGATTGTAGCTAGGTGGAGACGCCGAGGACCTGCCCGGCCCCGCAGACTTCATGAATCATTCTTGCGACTCCAACGTTTGGATGAAAGACGAAGTCACTCTAGTCGCTAGGCGCGACATTCAGCCTGGAGACGAGTTGACTGCAGATTATGTGATGTAGGAAGCCGACGAAAACTACGTTATGCCTTGGAAGTGTAATTGCAGGTCCCCTATCTGTCGGAAAACGATCACAGGAAAAGACTGGAGACTTTCGGAGCTTCATACATATGGAGATCATTTTTCACCTATTGTCAATCGACGAATCGCTAATCTCAGGAAAATCCGAGACTAGATGAGGGCAAATGTCGGCTGAAGGAAGCAAGTGTCCTCTTTGACGACCATGCTTAATTCTGCGGTTGCTCCTTGATCCAGTCGAGATAGTGTTGGGTATTGCCAGGGCGAGAGTCGAGGTTACTAATCCCGAGAGGGCTGACCTAAAGGGGGAGATAGAGCTTCTAGTTCACTCTGGAGCCAGCTACAGCATAATCAACAAGGAATTTCTTCGAAAACTTCAGGTGAACCCCTTAGAGGAGCGCATGTTTACGCTTGCTAACGGTCAGAGAATAAGAAGGAGCTTAGGGGGGGTGCGGATTCGAATTGGTGACCGACAAGGTTTTTCGTCGGTCATATTCGGGGAGGAGAACGATCAACAGCTGTTAGGTGTAACTGCGCTTGAAGAGTTGGGGCTTGAGTTAGACCCCGTCAGCCGTGAGCTTAGGCCCGCGGAACTGTTCCTATTGTAGCGTGTTGAGCCAACTTGCAGACCTCGCCTCTTTCCTTTATACATCAAAGCGGGAAGCGCAACCGAAACCTCAGAGTTATTGTGGAGGTTTCAGGCTTTCAGTCTGAAGCCCGCCCGAGGCTCCAAACCTTTTGTTCGGAGCCCTCACATCGAGGTTCTCTAGCCGCGAGAAGAAATTCTCCAAGCCTTTGGGAACTATGACGATAGCCTGACCGATGAGTCGTGCAACATACTCCAGGTCCAGTGTCGAGGGCGTCTCCAATCGAATTCGGCAGGTAGAGACGGTATCGTTTGCACCGGTAACGGTTCTTTCGCATATACCGCTTCCAATACCAATATGTCCGAATTCGGACCATAACCTACCACTGTTCGTTGAATGCGGACGTACGTTAAGAGCAATGAGGGCATGAGCTCAAGATTGGAGAGAGATGTCTAGCAGTTGTACAAGTAGAATCAGACAAAGCTATTCGTTTGGCAGTTAGCCCCTGACTATTTCTTCCGACATCGCGTTTTGCTACAGACGCGCCGCGTTTTGCGATAGAGGGTGAATTCGCCCAGTATGTCCTTAACGTTCTCCTCACCTATTCGCTGTATTCCTCTTTCGCCGGCGACTTCGAAGACGATTTCCACCGAATGCGCTTCTTGATGAACCCGGTCATTTCTACTGGAGCAGATCCCTCTCCAGTAGAAGTGCAGCACAAAAAAGCGAGCAGACCCGATCGGCATTCAAGGTGTCTTGAATCTTTAGTAGTTCAGCGTCACGGCCGGAACCACTGTTGCAATTGTCGCTACAAGGGGAAACGTCTCGAATTCAGGAGTCATTGTGAAGGGTGGCATGTATGTCGGGTAGATGAGCAGGATTGACACAGTTCACAAAGGCACGAATGTGGATCGACTGCTTCTGCTTAAGACAATAGGTAAACCTAATTGTGCCAGATCTGGACGAGGGAACGCTACAGAACGCACGTTTGAAGACAAATAAAATGAAGAAATTCCGGTCAACATCGGTTCTCGGCTGTTTGCCTAATACCTTCGGTGCTTCTGGTAGCATTCTCTACAGTAGACTGGCCTGCCGGTCGTTGGCACAAACGGTACTTCCGTTTCTGCACCGCAGTCAGAGCATTTGACTTGCGTCATTTGCCTCGGGGCACCGTAACTTCTACTCCCATAACTCATTTCGTTTTCCACCATCCCTATTCACTAGTTATACGAAAGATGATACACGCCGTGATAATCAGACGAGCTTGACGGCTCTCCTATCATCCACGCAGGTAAGATCTCTAGTATAGTGCCCGCGCAACATGGAAGACTACTATAAAAGGTGCACCCATACTTATGGCCATGCCAAGGCGGAGGAGACGATTCAGATTGAAAGAAGTTGAGAAGAAATGACGCAGATAATCTGCCCCGTTTGTAACAGGAGAGTACATTTTCGCGACCAAAACAAGCACAAACTCAAGCATCAGAGAACTACGAAATCACGACGACGAAGCACGTGACCATATCCAGACAGTTGATGATCGCATGTCTCGACTTGCCAGCATGGGCAAAGAATGTCCAGAGTTGTAGGAAACCAAGTTCCGCCAAGAAGCTCGTCTTCTGCTATTGGTTTAGCGGCAAAGGCCTTCTCCAACTCCTCGGTACGTCTCTCAAGCCTCGTTAGCGTCCGCGATTGAACATCCTGAAACCTTTCGGTTTTCGCCTCGTCAGAATGTCTTATCTCTGGTTTACTGTACAACGACCTTCTGTGTCTGCGGCTCGTCAATGCGCAGAGGACCTAGAAAGGATCAAAGAGGAAGCCGGTCAAGAGTTGCCGGTCTCTAAACAGCAGAATTGGAATTGGATATGCCTCTTTCGGCATGCAGGAGAGTATTCCACTCGAACGGGTGTTGCTTCTGAAAGTGTCCTTGCATTGGAATCAGGAGTTGAAGTGGGTGCTCCTTCTCCCACCTTTCTAGGCCATATATCTTGAATGTGCCGCAAACCTTGCAGACCCATATTCCCTCTTCCCGGTCAGCCATATCTGACAGTCGCATGCTTAACCACGCGGCCACTGACACTCGCCTCCCAGTCCAAAACGGCGTACGTACTCGCGCTCGCTCAAAAGAGTTGCCAAGGCTTAGTCTTCTATGCTTTCTTCGTGTTCACACATGCCGTCGTCTGGGTAGATGCGGCAGTAGAACGGCTTCGTCTCATGGATCGCGCACGAGTAGAGGCCTGTTTCCTCTCTTTTCAGAAAGGGGCAACTCTTCGTTACGAAAACTGCGTGTTGATTGTGAGGGTCAGTGGAATTAATCGCTACGTGCTTCAGGATGTCTTCTCGTCCTTGCCTCTTCCAACGCACTATGTCCTCGTGGGTCACCTCAAAAGAGCCCCAATGAATAACGCAGCAGTCTCCAGATCGCTTGCACCTGTATCCTTGCAACAGTTAATCATCCAGATTCGTCCATATGCAGCGCACAAACTAGAATGATTCGGTATCTCCGGGCAGTTGTTCCTGAGTTGGGTTCTTCTCTGAGTTCTCGGGGACGGTCCATGCCACCACATTTTTTGCTGTGTATTCTCGGCACACATCTATTGAAGCTACCTGAACATTTGGACGGTGAGCGTGGAGCTTCTTGGTGCCTACTTCCAGTAGGGCATGAGAGCCACATGATCGTGATTATCGTCAGCGCGCACGTTCTGCTTCTTCTACAATCGGGTACTCGTATTGCATATGTTTATTGAAGCCGAAGTGGGTAGGCGTAATGTTCCAGTGCATTCGAGCGGTGATCAATGCATGTCAGAAAAATCCACAGTTCCGACTCAACATGCAAACCGCTCCCCCTCAAACAACATATTCGTGGGGCAAAAACCAGTGATGAGCTACGTTACTGCAATCGTGATGCACCTCAACTCTGGCAATAAAGAAGTGATAGTGAAGGCCCGAGGAAACGCCATCTCCAAAGCGGTTGACGTTGTTGAGGTTGCCCGTCGGCGCTTCTTCGAAGGAAAACTTACCATCAAAGAAATCTCGATAGGAACCGAGGTACTTGGACAAGAGAATGAACGCCGAAACGTTTCCACGATGGAAATCAAGCTTGAGAAGCAAGACTAGCGTCGCGTCTTACTTCTTCACATAACATGAGGCGGGTTCTCAATCTGGTTTCCTGATTCTGTTCACGGTTCCTTTGAGAGACGAAGAACAAAGCAAATGGCAACATGAATGATTCGTTTTCTTATGACGAGAGAATCTTGATGCGACGAGCTATTCGAGTGCTGGGAGGCGCAACGTGGTACGCGCGAGAAGGATTTCGACCCAGCCGATAGGGTTAGATGGCACGAGCGAGTTGTCGAGTTTGTGAGGATTAAATCAGGCTGATACGATAGTGAGCTCCCTTTGAAGAGCAAGTACTGGCATTGGCGTCGAGAAGGCAACCCAGAGAAGAACAAATCAGAGTACAAGACCTAGCTTAGATGGTTATGCTCGCCCTTGCTTGTCAGAAGCTATATGGGTACGCGATCCAATGTGGTGCTGCCAGTGTGACTTATGCCCCACAGATTGAGCAGAACAGCCTTCAGGATAAGAAGACGGCAGAAGAAGAAACAGCGCCATAGAAAACTAACGGGTTCAAGCAGAAAGACCAACTAGCCATAGGAACGGAGGTACTTGTCAGGAGAATGAACGGCGAAATGTTTCCGCAATGGAAAATAAGTTAGAGGAAAGACTAATGGCGAACATGACCACCTTCAAATAACATGCGGTTGCTTCTCAATTTGTCTTCCAATTCTATTTCGTTTGGCTGCCCTATCCTTTGGAGCAGAGTTTGACGAGCGGGTGGCCATCACAAATGGCGACTGCATTGCAGACGGTCACGTTGGATATTCGGCGTGGTGCAAGAGGCAGGCCTAAGGCTCCTTGGCAATCCGTGTCGGATGTAGTCTCGTTCGCCTACCTAGTACGAATCTCAAAGAAGTATGAAATGGAGACATTCAAGTTCTTGAAATGTATTCACGGTGCATGGATCAAAGGGGAATCTTTCTGCGATGGCGTCTCTGTCAGGCGACGTCAGATGACTGAAGACATTGCGACTTTCCTAATTACCAGCGATCATGAGATCATCGCGCAGGTCAGACTTACCTCAAGGGTGCTGGACTACCTGGTGAACCCCGAAATCCTCAATCTCCGATTCGAGGATTCTTCTGCAACTAAGTGGAAGGCCCCGCAAGCTGAGGATTTAGAGATCAAAGATTTGAACGCTGAAACCAAGCGGTTCAACCTTGATGCGAAGGTTACTGAGAAATCATCACCTCGAACTGTTCTTTCAAGATGGGGTGAGACGCTTCTACTTAGCACGGCAACAATTATGGATCGTAGTGGCACGATCAAGTTGCCTCTTTGGAAGGATCAGATTAGCAGGATCTCGGTCGGAGATCGGATACATCTTGAGAATGCTCGACTGAAGAACTTCCGAGGAGAACTCCAGGTCAGAGTTGACAAGGTGGCTAGACTTTCGGTAATTCAGAACCAACAGAATAAGAAGCAATTGACCGCAAAGACCCAACGGCACATAGCCTTGAGGCAGTGAAATTTTTACCTTCCCATAATTCCCAGATTCTTCAATAGGGAGGCCTATAAGCCCTGCTGCCTAGAGGTCGCTATGTCAGATCGAATTTTCCAGTGCCATTGCCAGAAATGTAACGGCCAGTTCGAGTTTACAGGAAGCTATGAAAAGTTCAAGGATTTTATGGATTCGAAGGACTTCACATGTCCGGGCGGTCACAGGGAAAACCGGTCACCACGATATTTCGTTAAGGTTTTGAAGGTAAGTGAACCACAGCCGGTGGTGGAGTGGACGCCGGCTCAAGGTAGAAAGTACGTTGATATTCTCGATTATTCGACTGCTCGCATTGGCGGTATGCAGATAGATCACCTTGGATCGGGTCTCTACATCGATCGGCGTACTGGAAAGAAATACGATTACGAAGAAGATGCAAAAGGAAGACGACACTACTTCGAGGTTTTGGCTTGACTTCCACGGCGTTCTCATGAATGAGGTTGGCTGACGAGTCTACAAAGGTGCATAGCTAAAGTTCAGTTGAAACCGGCTTGCTGAGTCTTGCAGCGATCTTCTGCAGGAGCTCCTGAACATTGGCGCCTGTCTTCGAACTTATTTCCACAATCTCCTCATGTTCGAATACCCTTCGGGTTTCCTCAGAGACTTTGTCCAGATGTTCACGTGTCGCAAGATCGACCTTGTTGAGGCAGATCAGAACAGGAACCCCATAGACCTCTTGTGCCATAACCTTATAGCAGGTTGAAATCTTTCTCTTCACATTGCCAATATCTTCGCTGCTGTCTACGAACAAGAGAATTAGGTCTGAATTTGCGAGTTCATTCAAGGTTGTGTGGAATGCGTTTAGAAGGAGAGGGCTGAGATCTTCGATAAATCCGATAGAGTCAGTGATGATGAATGAGTTGGCTCCTTCAGGTTGCGGGGGCAACGAGACCTTTCTGGCGAATGTTGATAGTGTCGTAAAGGGGCCCATTCCCATTTCTTTTGATTCCAAGGTCAACCTGTTGAATAGCGTGGTCTTACCGCTTTGCGTGTAGCCCGTCAGAGCTACTGTTTGAAAGCCAGCTTTTCCTCGATGTTCGCGGAGATGAGCCTTCTTCGATCTTATTTCGCGGAGTTCCCGCTCGATCCTGCTTATGCGTTTGCGGGCCATTGATTCGTAGACTTGGTAAGGATAACGGCCGGGGCCCCCGCGACCCATCTGCTCACTAACAATGCCACGCATTCGAACAGATTCCCTCCCCCAAGAAAATGTGTAGCGCAACCTAGCCAATTCTATCTGGAGCTTAGCCTCTGTTGTGGCGCTGCGTTTGTCGAAGACTTCTAAGATGAGCAAGTTTCTGTCCAGAACGCGAACAGTGTCACCGAGTTTTTTTCCAATTCTAAATATTTGGCCGGCGGAGAGTTGCCGCGTGAAGATCACGACTTCGATTGTTGCTTCTCTAATGATTTTAGAGACTTCGTCGAGTTTTCCTTCGCCAATGCAGTATGCAGGATCAACTGCGTCTCGGTGCTGTGTAACTTGACCGGCCACTTCGTAGCCAGCAGTTTTCGCAATATCACTCACTTCATTCATTCGTGGTCTACTCTTCGGAGTGACGCACTCTACGAGAAGCGCTTTCAGATTCGACACAACCGTTCAAGGAATTTGACTCCGCCCTCTAAGGGGTTGAAGGCTGTTCTAGACATGATTCAATCGAACCTGAAACTCATTCTCCCAGCGGCTTCCAATCGGGTTCAGAAAGTCATCCTTCAGGAACATTATGTGTGCGCTGATTATAAGGCGAAAGACCAGAGGCCCCTTTCGAGTGGGCGAGTTTTTTTAGAACACGTGAATTTACTTGTAGATCAGAGAAGCGCAGTAATGCGGGTTTTTCTCAGAAGTTCATCGAATCTCAGAACGCTGGGACGCTTAGCAGTTTCATCCTCCGCCTCGAACCAGACTAGTTGGCTTGCCGGTAGAATTATCAGCCCAGGGCCGTTGATAGCAGGTATGAATTCTAGTGAATTGGAACAGCTAATCAAAGGCTTCCTAGAAGCCAAGTTCGGGATCGATCTTGATTATTTCGTGATCGAGGGACGAATGGCCCCTGACGCAAACGGCAATATGGGTGTGACAGGCACTTATCGGAAAAGAACCGGCGATAAAAATGTCTTCTTCACGGTCACAGTCAACCTTACCTCACGCAAGATACAGAACTTGCAGGAGTACTGAAAGAGGGAATCTGGATTGCGAATAGGAAATGAGGCGGATGCAAAGAGCGTCGTGAGGAGATATATCGCGGGAACTCGGTCTCGGCACGGGAAGATCGCTTCGATCATGATGGATGAGGAATCCAAAGGTCCAGACGAGAACGGCATGTGGACGATAAAAGGGAGTTACGTTACGGATGATGGTGACAAGGAAACATTCACTGCCTCCGTGACGTCCCGTGGTGAAGTATTACTGACGATCACTCCCAAAACACAAGACACAGGTGGAAAACGTCCGTCGAAGTTCGCCAAGCGAAGATCCAGATCATCGCTTAGATGAAACAAGGCTTCGTAGTCTCACGGCCGTCAGAGATCTCTATCATCCGATTCTCATACGCTAATGTCCGGGTGAGTGTGGCATCAATGGTCCGAGTAGTGAAATTTGAACTCTGATTCCGTGAGTATCCCAGCTCAAAACGAGCATCCAACGTAATGCATCGCGGGCATCGACACGGTCCTTCGATGATGCGAGTGGTTGCCAGGAGAAGAAAGAGATGATGCTAACTTTGCGACTTTGATGGCAGCCTTCACGGCAACCTGAAACAATGATTAACCTGTTTATGCGATTCTAGTTGGCCTAACTACTTTATACCAACCGGCCCAATGGGGCGGTGATTGTAATGACAACAGGTTTTGATGAAGTCGACAACAGGATCCATGACTTGGCTGAACGGGAGAACGAGTGTGACGACCTGTTCAAAGAGATTAAGAATGGCAATGGCGAAAAATCACTACGCTATCTTGCACTTAGAGATTCCTGCAAAGAGTTGAGAAAAATAATTTTCAGGAGCGCCATGTCAGAGGGACTAACCCGAGAAAGAATCAAAACTGAGATCGAAAAAGCGAGAAACCGTGTATCCGCCACCAACGTGAAGCAGAGTTAGGAAGAATCAGTAGAATCACTAGGGTTTTTCTTGCGAAACTAGTTCAAGCGCTGAGATAGGCTCTCCATCGTCAGTTAGTGACTTCATGGTGTGTGTACTCGCTGCGAGCATCGTAATTTGAACTCGGTGGTATTGGATATCGACCCAAGAGTCTAGTGTAAGGCACGCATTATCCATCACGAGAGAACAGGCTGCCCGGCGCGAAAAGCCAGGCCGACAAGGAACATCCGGTGTTCATCCAGCCAAGCACAGAAAACCACGGTGGTTCAAATCCCACCCCCGGCGCCAATTCGTTCGCATGCCGTTTTACGGCTCTGAACCTTTTGTTCAGAGCCCGCCCGAGGCTCCAAACCTTTGGTCTGGAGCCGTCACATCTCATGAGTCAATGATGCGTCCTCGCCGTCGTCGAGGCCCAAATGAAGAAAGGTTTCGATATCCACGATTTCACCCACCGCATGGAACTTGCCCCTCGATTAATCGCGGGTTCTTGAGTTTTCCATCAAAGAATCAGTAGACCCTGCACGTTCATCCGTGGCTTTCTTCCAACTTGCCCTTTCCAGATCTTCGAGGCCTGAAAAGAAACTCTCCATGCCTTGGGCAGCAGAACGAAAGCTGGCCTAAACACTGGAGCCACATACCTTCGTGTCGAGAGCGTTACCATCGGTTTAGGCAGGGAAAGTCAATATCGAATGTACCTGTAACGGCTCTTCCGCATGTACCCCTTCCAATACCAAGCAGCCTAGATCCTAACCAATACGTATGCTATGTTGATGAGACCTGGGCGGTCCCTATGAGTAATAGAGCATCTGAGAAGGAGGCTCAGAGAGAGCTGCAATAGTTTCTGCTTAGATTCTGTTTTCCTAGAACTATCTTGTCCAAGTTTGTGACATCCAGCTCATATTCCTGTCCTTCTTGAATGTTGTATCTCGATGCGGCTAGTTTAGGAAGTCTAAGCACGACCTGCCCCCCAATCTTGGCGGCCCGAGCTCTCAACGGTCCTAGTTTGCTCAGGAAAAGAGAAAGTTCCGCGTCGAGCGGATGGACTATTTCGAAGTCACCATACTTGCATTTCCATCCACGCATCTGGATTCGGTCTTCGAATGTGGTTTGTTCTGAAGGAATCTTGTGTTGAGGACAGATAGGGCCCTGTGTAGGCCACTTCTTCATCTTCTCTGTCAGCAAATTGAGCTTACCCCGAAGGATTGTACGTTTGAATCGTAACACCTCAGGCGTAACCCTTTCTTCGGGGATAGAGACTAACCATTCCGCTCTTGGTGGATGGACTGATAGCAACCCGATGTCCTGCTCTCTACAAGTCTCCTGCAACTTTTGTTCAATTGCGCGTTGGAGAACAGCGATGGCGACACTGAGGCCCTCCTGCCTAAGATCTCTTAGACGATTCTCAAATTCACTTGATAAACGAGATCGCACAAAGAGGATGAGTGCTTTGTTCTGTCTCACATTGAACAAGATCTCGTCAGCTGTCACTTTGCCTATACGATGGTTTTGGCTTAATTTCTGGAATCCTTGCTCCGCTAATCGACTCTCCACAGTTCGGATTAGGGTGTGTTTGAGCTGCAATGCTTCCACCAAGTAACTATAATATTATAGTTACTTATAAAGCTAGTATGGCTTGAAGTGCTTCACATACCATACTGGTCCGATATCCGGCATGAAGCCCTCCTCAAGTATTATCCTGTATCTTTTTCCATGCAAGTTTGCTACTCTGTCTTCAACACCGGCCTTCCTCGTTATTCCAGGCGTCTCAACGCTCTGATCCAACAAACTGGGTATTTCAGAAAGGAGGATTTTTGCTGATTCAAGATCACGGTAAATGCCTTTGTATGGATAGAGGGGCAAATCTTGCCATGTTGCCGGTGCCCAACTCAACTGTACCCACGGTCAGGACTGAACTGGCTGATACGCTATTCACTGTTTGCGAAAATGAGTAGAATTGACATCTGATGCGATCACGTGGGAAACGTTGTCTTCTTTTCTTCCAGTGATCCCTAGGCCGCCTTCCACGGCGCCTTTCGGAACGTTTTGTTCAGGGCCCGCCCGAGGATCCAATGTTCCCTGTCGCAAAGCAAATGAGAGATGAAGGCACTTTAGGGGGCATTGTAATAGGTTTGGACTCGAAAATTAGAGCGGTTCCGAAGGAGCCCACTGTCAAATGACGGTGGGCCCACTTGAAATCCGCACTCGTCCGTTGAAGAGACATCCTTACAGTAGCCAACAGAATTGCTACCACTGTTCTTGACGACTCATGGGGTCAAGCCGCGCCAAATTAGCCGTTATCCAAGAACTTCTCGGGCCCGACCGCAATTACTTCGCGAACATCTGTTGTCGGTTTGTCCGTCCATACGGGCAGGTGCGAGCCCAGTCTTAAGCCGCACAGTGCCTAGCTCGCCATAATTGTGTTTCCTACACCAATCATTTGGAGGGACTGATTTCGGTCGCCATGTGATAACCAAGCATGCTAGATCCTTGACTGTCCGACCGAGATGTTCTCACAATTTTCTGGTACTTGTACAAGAGGCCAACTGTACGCGACGGTACTTGAGGCATAAACGTTCGCGGGACAACGCCACTTCTAGTCAGAGGAACCGGATGACTCTCTAGGTACTTTCGTATGGCTAAGGCTTTAGGTCGATTGGTCACAGTAGACTTGGAGAGGACGCCAATGGGTATGCAAACATACCATGTCGCTTTGGAAGAGGAGGACGGCTGGTATGTGGTTCAGTGCGTTGAACTCCCCGGAGCCATTAGTCAAGGGTGCACACGCGAAGAGGCCCTTGCGAATATCAAGGAAGCCATTGAGCTTCTTCTTGAGCATCGAGCCAGCAAGTTCGCTGGCCAAAGAGTAGAAGAGGTTGTCGTCTCAACGTAAGCTCCCGATCTTGGCGTGAACTCGTCAAAGCGCTTGCGAAAGTAGGTTTTCAGCCAGTAAGACAGCGCGGTAGCCATATCGTACTTGAATCAGCGGGTGATAGGTCGCTGACTGTGCCACGACGAAATTCGAAGGGGAACACTATTGCGCATCATCGAAGAGGCCGGGCTCACGAAAGAGGAATTCCTGAAACTATTGGATTGATCTGCGCGGGCGTCATCGTGCCCTCCGACAGCAAATTCAGTAGCCTCGTCCGATAATCTTCGGTGCCGTCACAATTACCGTTCTCCACGACCAATATTCCGTAGGCATCTAGGAGTTTCAAGAAGTTTGGGGAAATCGCGTACGGCTCATGATTCGAGAAATACAAGGTCCACAAATCGGGTTCCCAGTCAACTGTCTGTCAAGGCATCATGAATGCCTAGCTCGTAAGGCCTACCTTCTTTGCGTCTCGGCGGAGTTCATCCCTAAAGTCTGGATGAGCTATTTCGATTAGCGCCTGCGCTCTCTCACGCACAGTCAGGTTTCTTAGGGAAGCCACACCCCACTCGGTGACCACGTAGTCAGAATGGAACCTCGTCACCGTTGGCATGGAGGGTGCTCTTGGGTTCTCAGACATCTTGGGATGAACAACTATTCTTGATATGCTACCCTTGGATGCTGTGGAGAGGAGGACTATGATGGATTTTCCGTTGGGGCATAGTTGCGTTCCAAACATGAAGTCGGGTTGGCCTCCGGCTCCGGAGTAGAGATCAAAACCCAATGAATCCGAGTATATGTTCCCGTAGAGGTCCACTTGAAGTGCTGTATTGATCGAGGTCATCTTATTGTTGAGGGCTATGATTCTGCTGTCATTGGTGTAGTCGACCGTCCTCATTTCTATCTGCGGGTTCTCGTTGAGCCAGTCATACAGCCTCTTTGTCCCTGCGCAGAAGGTGCAGACGATCTTGCCTTGATGAATAGTCTTCTTCCCACCTGTCAGGGCTCCTTCCTCTATGAGCGTCATTGCGCTCTCCGGGAGCATCTCGGTATGCATCCCCAAATCCTTCTTCTCCTTCAGGAAGGATGTTACTGCTTCCGAGACTGAGCCGAAGCCAATCTGAATAGTTGCTTCATCCTCCACAAGGCCCGCAACCTGTTCTCCCAACTTTCGCTCATCACTCGTTATTTCTGCGGAGGGCATCTCGTAGATTGATTCGGCCACTCTAACCATGTAGTCTATCTGAGATGTGTGAACCAGCGAATCACCACTGGTCCTAGGCATGCTCTCATTCATCTCACCTATTACGACTCCAGCAGTTTCCAGAGCAGCACGAGCATAGTCCACCGAGACGCCTAGACTGCAGTAACCCTGCTCGTCGGGTGGGGAGAGGGTTGTTATGAAGACATCGGGCCTGTAGGGGCCAGCTCTGAAAAGCCAGGGGATCCTGCTTAATGGGATGGGGTAGAAGTCCGCACGTCCATCCTTTATGAGCTGGAGCAGGTTCCTCACACCTCCCGCGAAGACTGTGACGCATCTCAAATGCTCCTCCATTCCAGGCTCCAAGCACCTCTCCACGAAGGAACCGAAGGGCCTACAGTGAAAGAGCCTGACACCATCGAGTTCGTGGGCTCTATCCATCAAGAGGCGCGGCATTAGATGAGGCTCAGCACAGAGATTGGCGAGGACGATCCTATCTCCTGATTTGATCGCCCTAACGGCCTCTTCAGGTGAGGAAAGCTTCACTTCATCAATTTGCTTCAGAAGTCGCTCACTCTCACACCGACTCCAGAGAGGATGTAGGTTGGATTAATGGCGTTTGTTGGCGATTGCCGACCCGTTATCGCCATGTCTTTTCGAGCGCTCTAATGTGGGGAGGGTGGCCTCTAAAGGAAGATGTCTGGCTCGATGATGGGACGGATGGCTGGTCAGGAGTAATGTAGAGATTGGAAATCATATGCCTCGCTTATATTGGCAGTTCACCAGCAGAGCTGCAGGTAAGACAGCCATGACGCACGGGTATCTCGGCAAGGTCGCTAGGATCGACTTGGGAAGACGGTTAGTGGAAGTTGAGCAACCGGATGAGTCCTTATACAAGAAGTATCTCGGGGGGAGGGGGCTTGGCGTTTACTATCTATTTCGTGACCTCCCACCTAAGATCGATCCTCTTGCGCCGGAGAATGAGATCATTTTCGCGACGAGCGTCATTACGGGAATTCCGATTGCTGGAATGTCGAGATTCAGCATAATTGCCAAGTCACCTCTCACAGGAGGCTTCGGCGAGGCGGAGGCTGGTGGCTTCTTCGGCTCTGAGCTTAAGGCGGCTGGATTCGATGCATTGATCATACGCGGTCGCTCCGAGAATCCTGTCTACCTTTCCGTACTGGACGGAAGCATTGAGGTAAGAGACGCCTCGCCCCTATGGGGCAAGAACACCAAGGAAGCTCAGGAAGAGATTCGAGGGGAGCTTAAGGATCGCCTCGTAAGGATCGCATCGATCGGACCTGCCGGAGAGAATCTTGTACGCTATGCCTGCATAGTTAACGAACTCCATTTCGTACACGGACGCGGCGGTTTAGGAGCCGTAATGGGATCAAAGAGGCTTAAGGCTGTCGCAGTCCGCGGACATGAGAAAGTCGAGGCTAAGGATCCTGAAAAGGTACGGCAACTCCAAGACTATATGAGAACTCGTTGGAAGGAGAACCCTGGTTCCGTTTCTCGAAGCACGCTCGGGACTGCTGATATCGTTATGCCCCTCAACGCGCTGGGCCTTCTTCCAACAAGGAACTTTCAAGGTGGATCATTCGAGAAGGCGGAGGGTCTCTCTGGAGAGACGATGAAGTCAACAATCCTGACTGGGACGGACGGTTGCTATGCATGCCCGATTAGGTGTAAGAGGGAAGTCAGAGCGCCCGAACCATATGAGACGAATCCATCTTACGGTGGGCCCGAGTACGAGACTATAGTAGCCTTCGGCCCGCTCTGTGAGATAGCCGACTTGGGGGCTGTCTCCAAGGCCAATGAACTATGCAACGCCTACTCGCTCGACACAATCAGCGCAGGCAGTGCAATCGCCTTTGCGATGGAATGCTACGAGGACGGCATTCTAACGAAGGAAGACACAGGCGGCCTAGAACTTCGTTTCGGAAACGCGGATGCTATGCTCCAACTCCTAGAGATGGTAGCATACCGCAAAGGAATTGGTGACCTCCTCGCGGAAGGTGTCAAGCGCGCCTCAGATAAGCTTGGTAAGGGTTCAAGTCGTTTTGCGATGCACGTGAAGGGGAAGGAGCTGGCGATGCATGATCCGCGCGGCAAGACAGGGGTCGGCCTTGGGTATGCGTTGTCCCCTTCAGGCGCAGATCACATGCAGGCTGCGCATGACCATGCCTTCGCCAAACCCTCGAGGTATGTGGAGTCGCTCGGGATCGTTGAGGGTATCGACCCGCTCAGCTTAGATGCGGAAAAAGTGAGAATGTTCGTGTACGCTCATCTATGGTGGGGTCTTCTTGACTGCCTGGGAGTCTGCAAGTTCATATTTATACCCCACAGCGCAGGCGTCTTAACGCCTCATCACCTTGTGGATTTAGTGAACGCATCGACAGGTTGGGAGACGAGTCTGTGGAGTCTGATGAAATCTAGTGAGAGAGGTTTAGATTTGGCTCGCTGCTTCAACGTGAGGGAAGGCTTCACCCGAGCAGACGACAACCTACCTCAAAGACTCTTCGACGAATTGAAGTCTGGTAGGCAGAAGGGCGCAAAGATCAACGAGCAGGATTTCCAACGGGCCCTACAGCTCTACTACGAGATGATGGGTTGGAACCAAGACGGCGTCCCAAGAGCTACAAAGCTTCAGGAACTCGACTTGGAATGGACCCTACAACAGATAAGCAGTAACTAGCTGAGACCGGAAAGCTACGCAAAGCAAAGCTAGCGTACTGGCGGATTCTCTCCCTTCTCAAGGCATTGAACTCGCAGCCACCAAAGCATCTTGAGCAATTCCCCTTCATGCTTCCCAGACATGGGAGCTACCGCAAATAGCAATATTCCCTTCATATAGGCGCTAGGACACCGGTTCGGCTGCATGGATGTGCTTAAGATAGTTTGGATCTCGTAGTGATGTTCTTCCTCGCTCTCCTCGGCGTCTTCTCAGGTTTCTTTGGAGGGATGCTCGGGGTTGGGGGAGGGGTCATAGTCGTCCCGGTCCTGATACTAGTCTTCAACTTGGATGCTCGTCTCGCTGTGGGAACCAGCCTCGTGATGATTATCTTCACAGCCCTCTCCGCCACTGCAGCCTACTACAGGCAGAAACGGATCGATTGGAAAATTGGGATCATAGCCGCCTCCACAACTGTTCCCGGAGCCGCCATAGGAGCGTACTTGACGAAGTTCTTCACATCAAGTAGCCTCGCCATCATATTCGGTATCACACTCTTCCCCATCGCAGGAGCGATGCTCAAACGTTCATACCGAACCGGATCGAATCGAAAGAGTGAGGACGCCGTCTATGCCAAGAATGAATTTGAGCTGGCGAGAGGGTCTTGGAGACGGCGGATTGTAGACGCTAAGGGTAAGGTCTTTGAGTATAACGTGAGGCTTCCGGGTTTGACTCTTCTCTTCCTGGGGGGTTTCGCTTCCGGTTTCTTGGGCATCGGAGGAGGCCTAGTCGTGGTTCCCATTCTCGCTGCCATCGTTGGATTGCCGATGCACCTGGCCATCGCAACCTCCATGCTCACAATGATCTTCACATCGATCTCGGGTGTTTCAACTCATCTGATGCTTGGGAATGTGCAGGTCGAGTATGCGATACCGCTCGTCTTGGGGATATTGCTTGGGGCACAGCTTGGCGCAGGCACAGCGAGGCAACTTCAATCAGTCACTCTTGAAAGGGCGTTCGCCCTGGCACTTCTGGGAGTAGGAGTCTTGCTGATAGCCTCCAGGTTGTAGAAGGTTCTCCTTCTCCTATCGATTCGCTCCCCGAGCGTTCTTTCTTACTCCCAGAATCTTCTCCGCCCAGTTAGCAAGGACCCCCAGCTTTGGACCGAGAAATTCTGATGCGAGATCAACATCCTCAGGTTCGATTGCATGAAGCCATCTAAGAACGAGTATGTAGACCAATCCACCAAGCGCCACGTAAACGAGTAGAAGGTATCTGCTGTAGAACCCCATCTGAAAGCCCAGAACCACTCCAGCCATTAGTAGGCTCGCAGCCCAAGCCTTGCTGTAGGCTCTCATATCAAACCGTAGAACCATAATCCCCCTCAGGATGAGTACTGATAGGACGAATGTAGTGATCAGAGATAACGCACGGGCAATTGCAGCCCCCGATACTCCAAGAAGGTTGACCAATGTTGTCCCCATCAGTATGGTGACAAGAACGGAGGCAATAGTGACTGTGCCCGATGTTACCGTCCTCCCCAGAACAACGAAGATTTGACCTAATCCTGTGACTAGGCAGGTTGCTGCTAGTGAAATTGACAATATCGCCAAAGGGAGAGCAGCGTCAGCGTAATTGACACCTGCAAGGAGGGTTGCCGCTGGCAGAGCCGTGACCGCCAACCCGACACCGAGCGGAACCGTGAAGAAAGAGACGTAGCGTGACGCGGTCTTGACGGCCTTCTCCAAAGTCGTCGCCTGAGCGAAGCCGCCTCTTTCCGAATAGAATTTCGAATAGAAGGGGAAGAGGGTTCCTGAGACGGCTGAGGGCATCGAGCTGAGAAGTCCATACGCCGTGACCGCCACGTTGTATGAGCCCAACTGCGCCAATGAGACGAAGGGCAATAACAGAGCTCTATCAAACCATCTCCAAGCATAGTTAGCCAGTCCACCAAAGAGGAGCGGAGATGAGAATCTCAGCAATCCAAAGAGATCGAAACCGAGTTGCGGCGGTCCAAGAAGCTTTCTGACGTAAGCGGCCAGAGTGAATGAGTTCAGGGAGGCCCCGATCCCCCAGGCGACCACTAACCCCGGAAGGCCCCAGCCCAGCTCGAGGAAGAGAATCACGAGCCCCTGTCGGATGATGAAGCTTACCATGCTGGTTAGGGAGATCTCCCTAAACCTCTTCAAACCGACAAGTATCCCTGTCAGGGAGAGGTTGATGCCTATCGCAGCGATTTCTAGGGTGAGCAGTTTAATCAAAGTCGCAGCTGATATGGAGCCGAGAAGAGACGATGCCAGCGCATCGGCCGATAAGTAGATGGCGGCCACGAGCAGTAACACACCTATCCCGTTTAGAATCAAACACCCATAGCCGGCTCGTCGCATCTTCTCATATTCACCAGTCCCTTCGAAGGAAGCTACGAAATGGACTGCCGTCGAGTCGATGCCTAGACCTGCAAGAACCTGTGCTCCAGAAGCCAGCAGACTTAGTACAGCCAATCCACCCATTTCTTCACGTGAGATCAGACGGGCGATAACAGCGAAGGCGAGGATGCTTACAATCATGTTCACGATGTTGTTCGCGATCAGGTAGCTGGCTCCTCGAGCAACTTCTACGGCCGGTCTACCAGACTTCAACCATGAAGGCCGCCAGGTTAGGTTCTTCTCTCACTGTGAAAATCTGAATATTCTCGGGCCGCCGCTCCGACCGAGAATGTGATTGTGAATAACCCCAAGGATGCGGTTATGGGGACGAAACGGATCCCCCAAGGCGTAAAGTTGAGTATCAAACCCATCAGTGGAACCACAGCCAAACTCAGTCCGACGCTTAGAGCGAACCGTTCCAGTCCATCGAGTTCCTCGCTCTTGTAGAATAGTAACTTCACGAGCCCATAGCCCGGCAGGTAGAGAACTAGGACCGATCCCAGAACCCATCGAATCGTATTGATCGGGAAGATGTCAGGCGTTACTGAGACCACGAGCAATGCGAGGGCAGTAACGCCCAGAGTCAGCCAGAGCCAGGCTGAAAGGGTTAGAGTGAAAAGGTAGTCCAACACCGATTCTATCTGGCAGGAAGGTTTCCCCAGCAGAAGAGCCCCATCAACCACCATAGCTTTCACCGTTGCAGTGAACTCCTCTTCATCGGGCCCGTTCTCAGCGGAGACGATTCGGGCGAGTTGTGAAACCGTAGTGGGATGTTTCGATTTCAAGGCATTTACTATCAGCTCCCTAGTCGAAACCGCCGGGGCCTTCTTTGGCTGCAACTCTGCAACCAAGCAATCTACATGAACTGATAAAGCTTTGAAGCTCGATACTCAGCAATAGATGCCCCATCCGCTTCAATGGAAGAAGATCTCAACATGAAATGTGCACGCCGCCACCAGTTGGCTTCTGCGATCGTGATTATATTGGGGGCGGTGATTCTGCTAGTGACAATTACCCACCAAGCTCACACACAAGTCTCAAGCGATCTTGTGAACTTCTCCTATCAGACCTTCAGCCAAGTTGCCGCCGTCTATCGAGCAGGCGGGGGAGCACCCGAATTGGTCGCGAAATTGAACGTTGCCTTGGACCTGATGCAGAACGCAACCCTCCGACGCCTTGAGGGAGATCAGACGAATGCAGCCAGATTCGAAGACCAGGCCCGATCAACCCTCACCGAGATCATGAATCAGGCGCCTGAAGCGCAGCAGAGAGCAGAAAGCGAATCATCCATGAGGACCCTATTCCTACTCCCTTGGATACCTGCAGTCGTCCTTCTCTCGACATTCCTCTTCTACGCAGCGCTACGGACATGGCGCTGGTATGAGAAGATGAAGCTCTTCGAGATGGAGATCCTTGAGAAGAAGAAGGAAGATTAGCTCTCCGGATCTCCGCTACGTCATAGCGTTCGCGGTGATAGCCACCATCGCCACATCTGGAGTTGCCTATACAATCCTATACCCAGCTCCACCGGAACGTTTCTTCGCGATGTATGTCCTCGGGTCGACGGGCATGGCTGAGCATTACTACCCGAACGATAACCCAAGCATAGGGGTAGGGCAGGAGGTTCATTGGACTCTCGGAGTCTACAACCACATGGGCGAATTGGAGTATGTGGTTGTCAGAGTGAAGCTCATCAACTCAACGACAGCATCCCCCAATGACTTGACCGGTACCCCAAGCCCAGCTGCCGCCATCTTCGAATTCAGAAGAGTCCTAGTAGGGAACGAGACTTGGTCGATACCATTCACTTGGCAGATGACAAACCTAACCCAGAAAGCAAACGATGTACAGATCACGGGGTTACTATTGAACGATAACCCTTTGAGCGGTCGACTGGCGAGTGCGGAATCCGGTTACAACTTCCGCTTCGTCTTTGAACTCTGGTTCTACGACGAAAGGATCGCTGACCTAACTTTCTCCTGGCAGACGAATATGGGGCCGCGTTCGGTTTGGAATCAGCTATGGTTCAATGGAACAATAACCGGGCAGTAAATTGTTTCATGATCGACCCGCAGTGCGCGCCTCGATCTTCTTGACGGAGTAGTTGAAGGCGTTCAGGATTATTCCCGTAAAGATCGATAGGAGCCCCGCGAACCAGCAGAATACGGCTATCAGGGCACGTCCGATCAACCTGAAGGTTCCGTACTGTACGTACTCGGCTATTAGAGGCCAAGCGACGATGAAACCAGCGGCTTCCAGTATCAGGCCGATCTCAGTGAAGAGGAATAACGGATCGTAATCTCTGAGCATCCTGAAACTTGCCAAGAATATTCTCAGCCCAGCCGTGGTGGGATTGAGCTTGCTCTTCCCGAGCCGCTTCCGATAGCTGATTCCAACCTCGGTAGTCCTCATGCTGAGTTTTGAGGCCTCGGCGAGGATTTCACTACAGAAGGGAAAACCCCTCTCCCAGAGCGTCACCCTCATCAAGAGGTCCTTTCTGAAGGCCTTCATTCCACTCTGAGAGTCCTTGATGTTCGTGTGGAAGAGCATGTTCCCCAGCCATGTGAGAAGGTAGTTACCAACCTTATTCCCGAAGGTCATGGCCCCATCCTCCATCTTGGCGAACCTATTCCCATTCACCAAGTCCGCCTCGCCGTTCAACAACGGCTCCAGCACTTTGGGAATATCCTTCGGATCATACGTCCGGTCCCCATCGAAGAAGACCACATACTCCCCACGAGCCCAATAGAACCCCTGAATCAACGCCTCCCCGACACCTCCTCCCCCAATCTGTTTGACTAGTTTTGCACCCGACCTGACCGCCTCGATCGGTGTCTTGTCCGTTGAGGCGTCAACGACGACTATCTCGTACTCGATTCCGTTCAGAACAGTCTTCGTTTCGTTAATGATAGCCGATATACTGGCTTCCTCGTTCTTTGTTGGGATGACGACTGAAACCTTCGGGGGCAAGAACTTCCCACATTCTTCTAGCTGGAAGTTTGGGCTTCCGGGACTTCCACCTCTAAGGCAGGTAGGAGAAGCTGAAACGTGAACTATTTTAACGATTCTAGAGTCCGTTACAGGTTCCGTGAGATTTTCAAATGAAAGAGCCCTTTGGACGCGGTCTTCGCGTAAACTCACCCACCCACACTTGAATTGGGCGAAGATATTGAGTCGTCCCTCGAATCGGTCAGATCAAAACGAGTGGTTCTCACACCTACTCGCATACACCTACGCAGCTCACTTCTTCTTCGGCTCAGTCACAGTGCTCAATGCGCTCGGATTAGAGTTCTTCTTCTATTATCCACGAACGATCAAGATCGCAATCTTGGCCCCAAGTCTGGATGTCCTAGCTTGGACGGTATCCGTCATCTGCCTCTCCGCCTTAACCATAATTTCCTCCAAAGGTCGCGAGAGCAGAGTGGTACAAGTTGGCCTCGGCCTACTCGCAATAATTCTCAGCGTGGCATTGCTGATGACATTGAACAGTGGGCCTCCAAACAGAACAGGCGTCTATCTCCTCTTCACAGTTGCGGGGGCCGGTTTCATTGCACGTATCGCCGCCCAGCACCGTCGCTTCTCGCAGCAATCAATTGCTCTAATCTCAAGGGTTCTGATCTATCTACTCGTATTCTTCGCAGTCATCGAAACTTCCACAGTAACCCACTATGTGCTACGCGCCTTCGACCAAACCACACAAGTCGGCGGAATGGACGCCACGATTGAACTGCAGTTCTCCTACGCTTCCTACCCGCTTCTTCCTTGGTTGTATGTTGGGTTCCTGTTCTCATGGGCTTGGGTTCCGTTGGTATGGAAGTTCATAGGGAAATCCTCCTCTCAGCGGAACCTCTCCGGAAAAAACTCCAACTATGAAACGTCGCTCCTTCGTCTTTCTTCTGAGAAATGGATCAATGTGCTTCTGGATCCAAGATTACCTCTCGTCTTGGCGGTTGTGGTCTTCGTTGGATACTACCCATACTTTCAGAATCCGCCTTGGCTGGTGGGAACCGACGCATTTTGGCGATATCATGACCCACTGATGGTCGTGAACTCCAAAGGTGTCTCTGGTGGATTTGTTCAGGCCCTCGACGAAAGACACCCTGCCCCGTTGATCTTACTGTACACGGTGCAACTGGTCTTTCAAACGACAGCGTTTGAGGTTGTGAAGTTTAGCCCGCTGTTCCTTGTTGTAGCTTTGGGATTGGCGATGTGGTGGTTTCTCGCTCGAAAGAGAACTCTAGACTTCGGCCTGGTCGTCTTCTTGCTGTCCGTTCTTTCTGTTACGACAACGGTCGGCATGTATTCAAGCATACTCGCAAACTGGATGGCGCTTCTTGTTTGGGTATTCTTCTTCGCCTATGTCAGTTACAGGGGCGATGAAGGATTCAGACCGCTTGATCTCGTCATTCTATTAACACTATCCACCCTGATCCTTGTTATTCACCCCTGGACTTGGGGGGTTTTCGCAACAGCCGCTACGCTGGCCGCGCTTTTCACCCTGATTAAAGATAAGCGGAAAGGATTTCGGTCCAGCGGGATAGTCCTGGCTGCGATCTTGCTGTCCGTTCTCTTCGGTTACATGAGTCTCACGTTTCTGGCGCAGAGCCAAGGATGGAGAGTTGCAGACGCGCTCGAGTACTACACATTCGTTCTGACAAACCCATCAAGTGTACTCTATTTCTGGGACGCCTTAACCCGTCTCACCGAGATTTGGTCTCCGTTTTACAGTCCACTCTATCTTGCTATCAGTATCTTGGGTGTCCTCTCGCTTAACAAGTTGAATCTCTCCCCCTGGCGTCTTCGGCTTGTCCTAGCGTGGATTCTCGCATCAGCGATTGGGTCAGTCCTCGTTGCTCCTGTTGGATATGATCCCGCCGATCGCGCTGGAAGCGAGACTCAACTATGGCGCCTCCTATTCCTGACTCCCTTCCAGATTACGGCACCCTTCGGCATAGCTTGGCTGACTCAGCTACCTTATCATTTGCAGAAAATTGGCAGCGATAGTGGATTCGAGGTCAAAGGTGAGGCTAGGTCCATTCACTTGTTCTGGCTTGCAGCCGTATTTGTTATCGGTGTCCTGTTGGCATCAGTTCCCGTTTCAACAAGACCTTTGCTTGTGTTACTGGTTCTCCCGCTGGTGACCTGGCTATTCCTCTCGAAGGCAAGAAGCGCCGAGAGCCGGTTCCTTTATGGAATTCTCGTGGTTACTCTTCTACTGGTAGCCGCAAGCAACACATGCCGAGCGCTCTCCCAGCTGCTAATCGACCCACATAACTACAGACCTTGAAATGCAGCAGTTCTGACAATTGTACGCCAGTGTCTCACCAAGGGATCGGCAGGCAGTTTTATAATTCCAACCGTCACCCATTGGTCTCTGTAAAGAAATTAGGGATCGAATTTGAACAATCGCATCACAGCCATAATGATGATACTCATTGTGGTCGTTTCTGGGGTTCCGCTAATAGTTGCTGCAAGGCCGTCGCTTCTTCAGACGACGACACCTGGATGTCCTACCTACCTCGTGAATATAATAGTTGATTTTGTGGACTCAACACCCATCAACGCTGTAGCCGGAATTACCGTCATTACAAGGTTTCATGTGATCTACCCTGACGGAACACCTGTGTACCTGCTGCCTGAGACCACATCATTCCTCTGGGTGGGCGGGCAAGGCCAGAAGGAATTCCTTAACGTCCCGGTCATTTTTACAGGAGACCCTGGCTGGTATAATTACACCCAGACGATAACGGATGATCTGGTTCAAGCCACAGGAGAAGGAAAGGTCACAGTTTCAGTAATGACATGCAGTTGCTCTGATGGACTGGGCAATCGGGGTCCGCTGACTGATGTCAGCTCTAACACCACATTCACCCCGAGCGATAACTCAAATGTGATAATCGGGCCTCCTCAGACCACAACAACAGAGACTGAGCAACCTTTCACATGGGCTGTTCCGCTAGCGATAGCGTTACTGTTGATCATCGCTCTGCTGCTGTTCTTCTTACGATCCCGCCGAAAGAAGACCTAGAGCAACTACTTAGACCAAAGCACTAAGAATAGCGGAGCTCCTCAGCGGGAGATAAACTTCTATTTGACTCCTGCGCAGCGAATCCGCAAGTTGAATATGGATTCTTTGCGCATAGGAGCAGGAGAGCACATGTGAGCGCTGGTGCAGCGGAATATCAATGCGGGGTCTGCGGATCTACGGTTGGTCCTACTGATAATTTCTGCAGAACCTGTGGGATTGAACTGGACCGAGTCGTCAAGCTAGACGTACGTGCTCAGAGATACTTATCCGCCGACATGAGAGCAATATTCGGCAGTTTCCTCTTAGTCTTCGGTGGCATAGTAGCTTTCCTGAGTTTCCTGATGGCGATCATCCCGATGCTCGCTTTTGGTTTGGGATCATTTCTGATCGGAATGATGATCCTGTACCTACCGGAGTCAAGCGCCTCTATCGCTGACCGCCTTGCAAGCGACTCAAGCCTTCCATCTCTACTAAACATTGAGAGGCTGCTGGAGGATTTGGACCTCGACGAAAAGGGAATCTACATGCCCACTTCCGGATTAGGTTTCTCTCCAAGAATCTTTGTCCCGCTTGCTCTAACGCCAAACACTGAGCGGCCCCCACTTGAATTGGCTGACAGCCGCAAACTTTTCGTTACTATAGGAAAAAGTGATGGGGATAGGGGGATCCTCCTCGACGCGCCTGGGAGTCGTATTCTATCGGCTCTTGAACGAACATTGCGCATTGATCTGGCCAACGCAAATTTCGAAAATCTGGGCGACTTTCTGAACACAGGGTTCAGGATGTTGGATATCGCGAAGCATACAAGTCTTGTAGGTCAAGATCTTACAGTTAGAGTTGAAATGGAGCTGACGACACTCTTGGACCTAGAGGAGAAATTGAGGAATTCGGCGCCGCGACTCACGGGGCAGATCGGCACACCCATTGTGAGCGCTGTCGCTGCTGCAGTTTCCAAGACAGCCGGAAAATACGTCAGGCTGGATGATGCGGTTCTTCAACTCCCCGAAAGAAGACTCATCATGAACCTCAGGCTAAGTGAATAAGCCAAGAACAGGTCATCCACGAATGAGAGACATTGAAGTCTTCCTTCTGACCTACGGTACACTGGTCTTCTCAACCGTAGCCGCCCTCAGCCTACTGAGCGTTGAGGCGATTGAGGTCTACGCTACGTTATTCGCTATCGAATTCTTCGTCGCATCCGAGGTCACTTCGCCTTTCAGTCCAGTAGAGTCTAAAAAGAAGACTATTATGGGAATCGCGTTACTGACAGTCTTCACGATAATAATCGCGCAACGAGTATTACAGATACTGAGATAGAAGGACACTCGATGAAGTGACTCAGGATATTGCCAGGAAAGATTATGAAAGCACTTCTCGTGCTCATAATCATCGGCCTGATTCTGCCCACCATCTACATGACCGCTTCATCCCCAACAAGGGGTATTCCAAGAGCGCTTTCAAGAGAGTATCAATTCTCCGCTAGAACCGCTGAAGAGCCGCACGCCCAGGACATCGAGGCTGTTCTGAAAGCTCTCGCGGGGACGATAGATCCTGCGAACCTGAACTTTCTCCGTGACAGGCTGAAGAATATCGTTCGCTTACCGAGTGTTGATGAAGACCTCTTCGGACAATATATTCGTACACTTTCCAACTTCACAGATGGCATGATTCAGATCGATACCAAATTGCAGACGGCTCGAAAGTCTGTCGCTTCGGGCAATACAATAAGGGCTCTTGCGGAAGTGCAGCAGCTCAAGGAACTGCGAAACAAGGGTAAGGGTCTTCTAGATTCCCTGTACTCGTCTCTCGATCGCATTGACAGTCAATACAAGATCGACACAACGCCTCAGCTGGAGAAAGTAGAGGAACTCGAGCTGAGATTCCAGTCGTACTCGGATGAAATTGATCAGCTCAGCTCAAGACTCGAGACACAGCAGGGGCTGACTGAAACCAGCTTGATTCTCAGTGCATCGAGAACGGAGGTATTTGTGGGCGAGTTCGTACTTGTCTATGGTCTGCTCAGGACTGAAAACGGTACAGCCCTATCTGGTAGGAACATCACAATCGCGTGGGAATCCGACCAAATTACCGTGAGTTCGAACGTTGAAGGCAGATTTCAGGCCAGCATTAACTTCTCCAGCGGTTTTCCGTCCGGCGTAACATACATAGACGCAAACTTCGAACCAGAGGGCCAAGATAGAGCCATCTACCTGCCTTCCTCGTCGCGACTGCAAATCCAAGTTGTTTACCGCCCATCGATTCTTATTGCTGAAATCTACCCGACGAAGGTCAAACCACTTGATTTCGTATACGTAAGGGGGAACCTATCAGCTGACGGACAACAGGCTCTCGCCAACCGGATGATAATTGTGGAATTGGATCGAGCTCTTCTTGGGAACATGACCACGAGCAGTAGCGGTTTGTTCTGGTTTAGATTCTCGACTCCGCCTAATATCAACAATGGTACTCATGTTGTGACGGTTGTCTTCAACGCTACCCAAGATGTTGTGGCGCCCTCAAATGCTACTTTGCCCTTGATAGTAGAGTTGGTCGGAACTCAGACGAGTGTCGTGTTGGATCGCAGTTGGGTCTTCTCCGGAATGAGATTCATCCTAGCGGGAAACGTAGCATACATCAACGCCACCTTCGACGAGGCCGCATCATCCAGATCGGGAAACCTGACCATCTATGTTAGTGACATTCCATATGGCAACGTAACTGTTGGTGACGACGGCACCTTTGCTACCGCAATTCAGATACCATTGACGCTCAGCTTTGGTTCGTATTCGATCAAAGTCCAATATGCACCAAGTAGACCGTGGTTGCAGAACTCGACCGCGACAGTACAAGTCTCGGTATACAATACGCCGTTGATCGTCTTGGCGGGTGTGGGTGGAGTGTCAGCTGTGTCAGTCATAGCCTATCTAGCCAGAAGGAACAGGCGGGCCAGGATGCTGACAGTTCCCGTCTCCGAACCGACTGCTCCTAAAGAACTTGTACTGGCAGAGGAATATTCTCGCGAGGCTCTAATTTCTGCCCTTCACGATGAGACTGATGACTCTAGCAGGGTAAGGAGAGCCTACAGCCTAGCGGTAGCCTTGATAGCTGAGAAGTTAGGTGAAGCTCCTCGTGAGAGTGAAACACACTGGGAATACTTCGCCAAAGTCTCGAAAGCAGCATCAGACACTGTCAAAGCAAGATTCAAACGCCTTTCTGAGCTCTTCGAGTTTGCCGAATACAGCCCCTATCCTATCGGGAGCAGCCAGAGCAACGAAGCCATGGATATCCTGCTTCAGCTCAGAGAAGAAATCCAGACCGTGAAATAGCTAGTGAAGCTAACAATCACGAGAAGCCTAGCAGTTGCGCTTGTTCTATCCGTGGTTCTGATGCTATCCGTTTCATTCTACTGGCCAATACAGGAAGCATATCATCCGCTCAACGAGTATTGGAACGGATGTAGCAAGGTGGCTAGCATGAGCAACAACACAACTTTGGTCACTTCCTATGACAGAGCCTTTCCGAACAAGTTGTTTCTTCTGGCTGTCATAGGTCCAAGTATAGAATTCTCACAGGCAGAGAGCAAGGGCATACGCAGTTTCGTCGAGGCAGGCGGGGCTTTGCTCTTGGCCGATGACTTTGGGACTGGGAATAGCCTCTTGAGGGAGCTAAATGTCAGTGCCCGATTTTCGGGACATCCCATAGCGGATTTGTATTACTACGGCAAGGATCATACATTTCCTCTCGTTAGCGATTTTGCTACCAACCCGTTGACGGCGAATCTCACAACCGTCATCTTGAATCGCCCTTCCTATATCGAAATACGCAACTCAACTGAGGTAATCAGACTTGCGTCGTCATCTCCTTTCTCCTTTGTCGACTTGACCGCGGAGCACTTTCCATTGGAAAATGAGACAATCGACTCGTACCCGGTGATTGCTAGCGTGAACATTGGCAACGGAACACTCGTCCTAGTATCCGACCCAAGTATGTTCATCAATGACATGGTGGGTCTCTATGACAATATGCCTTTCTTCCAAAATCTGTTGAAGATGGGAAACGGTTCCCTCGCTTTCGATGTTGCACATCTGGCTAGAGCAAGCCTAACGGATTGGCGAACTTTTCTAAGATATGAGATTCAGTCATTACGTGATCTAATTCTCTCCTCCCCTCAGAGCATATACATCCAATCATTTCTTGTAGCACTCGTCTTGGCTTTGACATTTTCATTCGAACTATTCAGGTTAATGAAACGGAGAAGGCGTTCGAAGTGACAATCAAGCTTTATACTAACGCCCAGACTTGAGGACCTGTTCCAACCTGAATCAGGGATCAAACGGAATGCAAATTCCCGAGCATGTGCCAGCACAGGCTGAGGCGACTATCAGGAACGTGATAACAGAGTGCCAGAAGGTGATAGTCGGAAAGACAGATCTCATAGAAGACTTGCTTGTTGCGCTGCTCTCGGAGGGTCACGTTCTCTTGGAAGGCGTTCCTGGAGTGGCTAAGACCACTCTTGGCAAGACGTTCTCATACGTGCTTGGGTTAGGTTTCAAGAGAATTCAAGGAAGCCCAGACATACTTCCAGCCGATATCCTGGGCACACACGTCTTTGATCCAAAGACAGGCTCCTTCAAATTGGAGAAGGGACCCATATTCACGAGCATCCTGCTCGTGGATGAAATAAACCGAAACACTCCCAAGACTAATAGTGCAGTGCTTGAGGCGATGCAAGAGAAACACGTCACGATAGAAGGCGAGACACATAGACTTCCGTATCCATTCATGGTTATTGCAACGCAGAGCCCAGTCGAGTTCCATGGGGTTTTCCCATTGCCAGAGGTCCTTGTTGACAGGTTTCTTCTAAGTCTGAAAGTAGGTTACCCTAGCGTGGAAGAAGAGATCGAGATAGCCGACAGGATGTACGCGATAGAAGCGGGCGAAGTGAAACAGTTGACCGCGAGTGAGAAGATCTCCAGCCTTATTGGGTTAACCAAAGATGTTTTTGTCGCACCCCAACTTGAAAGGTATATTGTCGATCTTGTTCACAGAACAAGACAAATGGATGGAGTCTCGTTGGGCGCAAGCCCGCGAGCAACGATTGCGCTGTCAAAGGCATCGAGAGCAAGAGCTCTGATCAAGGGCAGAATGTATGTGCTGCCGGATGACGTGAAGTATCTCGCGCCACATGTTCTAAGACACAGAATAATTGTAACCGTAATCGGACGAACACCGGAACTCTCACCAGATACAGTTGTTGGAAGTCTCCTAGAGGACACACCAATTCCTCAAGGGCATCGCAAGGGTTGAATGCGCCTTGGAGTTATCTTCACTGGGCCGAATTGTTGTACGGCTCGGGCTAGGCCTCCTACTGGTGGGCAGCCTATCCTCCAACCCCGTCATCGTACTATCAACCGCGGCCTTGTTTCTTTTTCTTCTGATCGAAGGTATTG
>Ga0209314_10000140_pt1 | contig 30472 bp, 29 predicted proteins | sample I19B2metaG_FD_184146 | JGI IMG/M metagenome (GOLD analysis project Ga0209314, IMG submission 184146) | Lake sediment bacterial and archeal communities from Gulf of Boni, Indonesia to study Microbial Dark Matter (Phase II) - ​I19B2 metaG... | ecosystem: Environmental > Aquatic > Freshwater >... | reverse complement strand
AGCTCGATAGGATGGGTGTGTTTAAGAAAGAAGGAGTTCAGGTTCTTGGAACCTCAATTGACACAATCATGAAGACTGAGGACAGAGACTTGTTTAAGAAGGCCATGGAGGAGGCGCAGGTCCCGGTTCCAAAGAGCAAGGCGGTTTATAGTGTTGAGGAAGCATTGCAGACTGGAAAACACATCGGGTATCCGGTAATAGTACGAACCGCATATGTGCTAGGCGGTGGAGGCTCGGGAGTAGCGTATAACCCAGAGCAGCTTAAAGACATAGCCAGTAAGGCCTTACCCCTCAGCATAGAACATCAAGTGTTAGTTGAACAATACCTCGAACACTGGAAGGAAGTCGAATACGAAGTCATGCGGGACTACCAAGACAACACAATAACAGTAGCCGGACTGGAAAACCTAGATCCACTGGGCATTCACACAGGCGACAGCATAGTCATCGCCCCAATCCAAACACTCACCAACAAAGAATATCAAATTCTCAGAAGCGCCTCTATTCGAGTAATCAGAGCATTAAAAGTGATCGGCGAATGCAACATTCAATTCGGCTTAGATCCATCTAGTGAAGAGTATGTGGCAATTGAAGTCAACGCTAGAATGTCAAGATCAAGCGCATTGGCATCTAAAGCCACAGGCTACCCGCTTGCCTACATAGCCGCCAAACTCGCAATCGGCTATACCCTACCCGAATTAATCAACAAGGTCACAGGTATCACCACCGCCTGCTTCGAACCTGCCCTCGACTATATAGTAACAAAAATTCCGAGATGGGACTTCCAGAAGTTCCCAGGTCCGGTTGACAGAAGAGTCGGCCCCCAAATGAAGTCGGTCGGGGAAGTTATGTCAATCTCACGCTCATTTGAAGAAGGCTTACAGAAAGCGGTTAGGGAACTTGAAATTGGAAAAATCGGGCTTGTAGGGAATCCCGAAGATGATGAGCCAGAACCGATAGAAAAACTGCGAGAAGAAATGCACAACCCAACAGATGAGCGGTTGTATAAGATTCCTAAGGCAATAAAAGCAGGATTATCGATTCAAGAAATCTACAAACTCTCTGGAATAGATCCATGGTTCCTATACAAGATCAAAAACATAGTAGACATAGAAGCTAAACTCCGCAAACTTTCACTAGATGACCAGAGGGAGAAATTAGTTCAAGTTATTACTGAGGCGAAGAGACTCGGCTTCTCAGATAAGCAGATCGCCCGCTATATGGGCATAGACGAAGAAATTGTGAGAGGCTTCAGAAAGAAAAACCAAATTGTACCAGCCTTCAAGATCGTGGACACGATGGCTGCAGAGTGGGCTTCAAAAACAAACTACTGTTATGTGACATATGGAGACCAAGAGGATGACATTGACTTCAATAAGGGAAAACGCAAAGTCTTGGTACTCGGCGCCGGATGCATCCGTATCGGGAGCAGCGTAGAATTTGACTACTGCACAATGAATACAGCCTGGTCAATGAAAGAAGAAGGCATTGATGAAGTCATAGTCATGAATAACAACCCCGAAACCGTCTCAACCGACTACGACATGTCCGACAAGCTCTACTTCGAAGAAATGACCTTAGAACGCGTACTCGATATCGTGGACAAGGAGAAACCGATGGGGGTCGTGGTCAGTGTAGGAGGTCAAACCCCCAACAACCTCGCCCTCCCACTAGCAATGTATGGCGTAAGACTGCTGGGCACAAGTGCCGAGAGCATTGACCGCGCCGAAGATCGCTCCAAATTCAGCGCCCTACTGGATAGGCTTGGTATTCCACAACCGCCCTGGAGCAAACAAACCTCACTCAAAGACATCACCGCCTTCGCAGGAAAGATAGGCTATCCCGTCATCGTCCGCCCCTCCTACGTTTTGTCAGGCGCAGCTATGCGAGTCGCCCGCAATGAACAAGAACTACTCGATTACATCAAACTCGCCACCAAAGTCTCGCCAGAACACCCGGTCGTCATCAGCAAATTCATGGAAAACACGAAAGAAGTAGAAGTAGACGCAGTCGGCGACGGACGAGACGTACTCATCGGCGCAATCATTGAACATGTGGAACTAGCTGGCACCCACAGTGGCGATGCTACGATGGTTATTCCACCTCAAACCATAAGCCTAGAAGCCCTCTCCACAATTGAAGACTACACAGAACGGGTAGCACATGCACTCGCAATCCGGGGCCCCTTCAACATCCAATTCCTCGTCAAAAACGACCTAGTCTACATAATTGAACTCAACCTACGCGCCAGCCGCAGCATGCCCTACACCAGCAAGGGGGTTGGCGTCCCTCTAATCCGACTGGCAGCCAAAGTTATGCTAAACAAAACCCTACGCGAACTCCACGCCCTCAAAAAGCCCCATCTACTCCATGTGGCAGTAAAATCCCCAATGTTCTCATTTGTAAGACTGAAAGGCGCTGACCCAGTACTAGGCGTAGAAATGACCTCAACCGGCGAAGTGGCATGCATTGACTACAGCTTCGCAGGTGCGCTCATCAAAGCCCTGATGGCATCTGGACTAACCGTACCAACCCCCAAAGAGCCAGTCCTGCTAACCGTAAGAGACGAAGACCAGATCTACGCGGTGGACGTAGCCCGCAAACTCCGCAAAATAGGCTATCCCATCTACGCCACAAAAGGCACAGCCCAAATCCTACAAAAAGCCAAAATAAAAGACATAAAGGTCCTCAAAAAAATCCGAGAAGGCAAAGGCAACATCGTCGATTACATCATCAACCGCAAAATCGGAATGATCATAAACACCCCTTCAGTAACGAGCAGAGAGACCGTAGACGACGGTTACATTATACGCAGAGCTGCTACTGAATTCCTCATACCAGTCTTGACCAGAATGGAAACCGCAGTCGCACTTACCAACGCCCTCGAAGAAAACGGCTTCACCACCATCCACGCCCGATCCCTAAACGAACTCATAGCCAACTCGCCTTGGAATAAAGAAATTTAACTCAGAACAACCAAAATAGCAACAAGAGGCGCCCAAAATGGACGAAATCGACAAAAAAATAATCGAAATCCTCAAACAGGACTCAAGCCAACCCTACACCACCATCGCCAAACAGGTAGCACTATCCGAGGGCGCTGTAAGAAAGCGGATCCAAAACTTGGTCAAAGAAGGCATTATACGCAAATTCACCATTCAGCTCGGCACAGCCCAAGGTGCAAAAGCTCTCACTCTTGTTTCAGCCGCACCCACCCCTGAAGTCGCGAAACAAATCGCCAGACTTGAAAACATAGAAACAGTCTACGAAATCACAGGCCAACACGACATCGCCGTCGTCCTCTCCGCACCTACCATCGAAAAAATCAATGAAACCGTTGACAGAATACGCGAAATATCGGGCGTAACAAATACAAACACGATGATAGTGCTAAAGCACTATAGTTAGTCGTTTTGGCTCTTAATTACATTTTTAGTATTTCTTTGGTTTTTTGTGCGATGGTTTCAGCCATCTCGGATGTTTTCGCTGTTCCGCCCAAGTCGTAGGTTGTGGTTTTGCCTTCTGCGATTACCGATTCTGTGGCCTTGAAGATTGCGTCTGCTCTATTTTTCTCGCCTAGGTATTCTAGCATCCAAGCTCCGGCGAGGATCGTGGCGGTGGGGTTAACTTTGTTTTGTCCTTTGTATTTTGGGGAGCTGCCGTGTGCGGGTTCGAACATGGCGTAGTTGTCGCCGATGTTGGCTGAGTATACGCATCCTATGCTACCGATTAGTCCCGCGGCTTCTTCGGAGATTATGTCCATGAAGAGATTGGTGCTGAGGAGTATGTTTTGGTTGAAGCGTTGGGGGTTTTTGACGAGTTGCTGGGCGAGGTTGTCGATGAAGTATTCTTCGAGCTGGATTTTTAGGTAGTTTTTGGCTACAGTTTTTACGGCATTTATGAAGAGCCCGTCGGTTTCTTTGCAGATGTTGCCTTTGTGGATTGCAACGACCTTGTTCCAGCCTTTCTGTTGGGCGAGGTTGAAGGCGTAGCGGGCTATACGCTCGGATGAGTGGCGGGTGATCTTTCTTATTGTAATAGCTATGTCTGGGGAGAGGTTGTAGTCGAGACCGGAGTAGAGACCCTCGGTGCCTTCTCTTACACAGATAAAGTCTACGTCGCCTAGTGGTCTGCTTGTTCCTGGAAAGGTCTTGATTGGACGGACATTGGCATATAGGTCGAATTTCTGGCGTATGCTTACGGCGACACTGCGCGGGGTGCCTGGTCCAGGGATGGTGGTGGTTGGACCTTTAAAGCAGGCGTTTGATTTTTCGAGTATGCTCCACGTTTCAGGCGGGATGAAGGTGTCTCCGCCGTGTTTTTGCCACCATTCGAGACCCGCATCTACAGGAATGAGCTTAACCTTAGTTCCGCTTGCTCTGAGTACAGTGAGCATAGCCTCCACTAGCTCGGGTCCTGTGCCATCGCCTCGGATTAGGGCTGCAGTTTTTACCATCGGCTGATTTTCCTCACATTTCCCATTTGAAATCTTTATGCTTCTTAAAGTGTTCTACCAGTCCGCCGTCTCTGAGGATTTGTAACAAGAAGTTGGGAAGGGGCTTAGTTTCAAACCGGGCTCCAGAGGTCAGGTCGGTTATTGTGCCTTCTTCTAGGTCTACTTCTACTTGGTCGCCTTGATTTATCTTGTCCGGAGCCTCTGGGCTTTCGAGAGCTGGAAGCCCGATGTTTATGGCGTTGCGCTGAAAGATGCGGGCGTAGGATTTGGCTATGACTGCGCTTATGCCTGCCCTCTTGAGGACCAATGGAGCATGCTCCCGGCTAGATCCGCAGCCAAAATTCTTGCCAGCAACCAGCACATCGCCTGGTTTTATTTTCTGTGGTAATGTGGGATCCGCGCCTTCCATGGCATGTTTGGCTAATTCGGCTATGTCTGTTATTCTGAATTTGTATTTGCCTGGTATGATAAGGTCGGTGCTGATATTATCCCCGTATTTCCAGGCTTTGCCTTGGAGCCGAAGCTCAGTCATACTCACCAGCCTCACTTCGGGCTTGTTATTTTTCCGTTCAACGCGGAGACGGCTGCGGTCATTGGTGAGACTAGATAGATTTGGGCTTCAGTTGAGCCCATCCGACCTGGAAAGTTGCGGTTTGAGGTTGAGAGCGCTATTTCACCTGATGCGAGTATGCCTTCATGTGCGCCTGCGCATGGTCCGCATCCAGGGTTACAGACAAGGCAGCCTGATTTTATGAATATTTCAATCAATCCCTCTTTTAACGCAGCATTATAGACTTCCTTGGAGGCGGGTATAACTATCATTCTTACGTTGGGGCTGATTTTGTTTCGTTTAAGGATTTTCGCGGCCGCTCTCAGATCTTCCAGCCTACCATTGGTGCAGGATCCTAGGAAAACCTGATCGATTTCGATGCCCTTTACGTCGGATACTGGTTTAACATTGTCAACAAAGTGAGGGCATGCTACTTGAGGCTCTAGTCCTCCCACTTCAAACTCGATTATCTCCTCATATTCGGCGTGGGGGTCGCTTTTCAGGGGCTTAATGGGAGATTTGACTCTTCCTTTCAGAAAGCGTGTTGTTTTCTGATCTGGCGCGATTATACCGGTTTTGGCTCCCATTTCAACCGCCATATTACAAAGAGTCATGCGGCCGTCTATACTCATTTCAGTTATGGTCGGCCCTGTGAATTCGAGGGCTTTGTAGGTTGCGCCGTCAGCTTTAATCTTGCCTATAATGTGGAGAATGAGGTCTTTTGGAGTTACACTTGGCTTGAGGTTGCCGGTTATATTCAGTTTGATTGTTTCTGGCACTTTGAACCAGAGTTTGCCTGATATGAATACGGCCGCCATCTCAGTTGAGCCTATGCCTGTGGCGAATGCGCCTAGGGCCCCATAGGTACATGTATGCGAGTCTGTGCCTACGACCAGCGAGCCTGTGTTGACGAATCCCATTTCAGGCATGAGCTGATGGCAGACTCCTGAGCCTATATCGTAAAAGTTTCTGATTTTTTGTACAGCTGCAAATTCGCGCATTGTCTGATGTACTACGGAGATTGTTTCAGAGGCGCTTGGAGCCACATGGTCGATTACAATTGCAATCCTATTTGGATCCCAAACTTTGCGTCCGCCCATTTCTTGAAATGCTTTGATGGTTAGTTTGGCGTTTCCGTCGTGGGTCATGGCAGCGTCTATTTTGGCTACTACGAGTTCGCCTGCACTAGCTTTTTTCCCAGATGTGCGGCTGAGGATTTTTTCCGCGATTGTTAAATTCATTGGGAACCCTTCAATTTCGAGTTACATTAGATTCCGCGATTCCAAATTTATTGTTTCTGCTGACATTTTTATGAGAATCTCGTGGAAGGCTTAATAGTTCTGAGTCTATTTGAGGGGGCTGCCGAACTTTTTGTTTATCGCTGTTTCTTGAGATTTTCCATGTTCGAAAGAGTTATAAGTAGCCTTTATTTTACACGTATCCTCAATCCTGAAAAATTTTTTCGAAGATGATTGGGAACGATGCGGATGCAGACTAAGAGAAAGCCCAGGAGACTTTGGGATCGTCATAGTCTTCGCCCCGCTGGTTTGGATTTGGAGATGCTGATGAGGAGATTAGATTGAAGGCAACCTGTCCTGAGTGCGCAGCGGAATTCGATGTCCTCGACAATGTGGTTATCGGAGAGATTGTCAGTTGTCCCGACTGCGGCTTGGAGCTTGAGGTAGCTGAAATAAATGCAGGGAAAGCAATATTGAAGATAGTCCAAGTCGAGGGTGAGGACTGGGGGGAGTAGAATTACCACTAAAATTAGTCTGCTTTTTGACCAGATCCGCTGGGAAGAAAAGATCCTAATTCAAGCCGCTAAGAAAAAACGTGTACAGATGAATCTGATCGACGCTAGAACAGCTAAGATTGATCTCACTAGTTCTAAGCCTCAGTTGAATGTGGAGAAGGTTGCGCTTCAGCGCTGCGTTAGCTATTTTAGAGGGCTTCATTTAGCAGCTGCCTTGGAGAATCAGGGTGTCACTGTAATTAACTCTCACAGGGTCATGCAGGTTTGTGGAAATAAGCTACTTTCTACTTTGGCGTTGACTAAGGCGAAGATTCCTACTCCTAAGACGATTCTTGCGTTCACTCCAGAAGCAGTATTCGAGGCACTTGATGAGCTTGGATACCCGGCGATCCTCAAGCCTGTGGTCGGAAGCTGGGGACGATTGTTAGCTCCTTTGAAAGACAAAGAGACAGCTGAAGCCATAATAGAGGATAGAGAGTTCATGCACCCTCTCTATCAGGTCTACTATATGCAGCAAATGGTCGCAAGGCCGCCCAGAGACATCAGGGCCACAGTAATAGGAGATGAGGTAGTGGCGGCAATATACAGGGTTTCGCCTCCTGGCGAATGGCGCACCAACCTAGCACGCGGCGGATATGCAGAACAATGCAAGGTCACCAAGGAGCTTGAAGACATAGCCCTAAAGGCAGCAGCAGCCGTAGGCGGTGGCGTACTCGGCGTCGACATGATGGAGAGCCCTAAGGGCTTGCTGGTACACGAGGTTAACCATACGATTGAGTTTAAGGGCACGTACACAGCGACTGGGAAAGATATCCCAGGAATGATCATAGACTATGCAGTGAAGCAGGTGAAGAGGTAGATGAAGATTGGTATTGTTGGCGCATCTGGCTACACTGGTGGGGAGCTGCTTCGCATTCTTTTGCTCCACCCTAAGGTAGAGGTTGCTGTAGCTGTTTCGCGAGAATATGCTGGAGAGTATCTCTTCAGAGTCCACCCCAACCTACGCGGAGTCACTGATCTGAAGTTCAGCCCGTTGGATGTTTCGAAGATCACAGGGCAATGTGATGTAGTGTTTACTGCCACGCCCCATGGAGCATCAGTTAAGCTTGTGCCCGATTTTCTAAAGATGGGGTTGAAGGTGCTAGATTTGGGTGCAGATTTTAGGCTTAAGAGTCCCGCTGACTACAAGACATGGTATGGTTGGGACCATACTACCCCAGAGCTCCTGAAGGAAGCGGTCTACGGACTGCCTGAACTTCATAGAAATGAGATCCGAAATGCCAAACTTGTAGCTGTGCCAGGCTGCATGTCAACCGCCGCCATCTTAGAGCTCGCCCCATTAGTTAAGGCAGGGGTCGTCGATACAGGTAGGATTGTGGTTGACGAGAAGATAGGCTCTACTGGGGCCGGAGGTAAACCCTCGCTTTCAACCCATCACGCAGAGCGCTTTGGCGTTGTTAGACCCTACAAGTTAGCAGGACATAGACATACCGCTGAAATCGAGCAGGAGCTAAGTGCACTTGCAGGTGGACAGGTTATTGTCTCAATGTCAGCTCACGCTGTTAACATGGTTCGAGGGATCCTTTCTACAGCGCATCTCTTTCTAACAAAGCCCCTCACAGCCACTGATGTATGGAAGACGTTTAGAGGACTCTATGCAAGCGAGCCTTTCATCCGTTTGGTGAAGGATATCAAGGGAGTATACCGGTTGCCGGATCCTAAGATAGTGATCGGCTCTAATTTCTGTGACTTGGGGTTTGAACTTGACAGCCATGCGAATCGGCTTGTAGTAGTTTCAGCTATCGACAACCTGATGAAAGGCGCAGCGGGACAAGCGGTACAAGATCTGAATATTATGATAGGAATTGATGAAAAAACTGGACTGGAGATGCCTGGATATCATCCAGTCTAGTAGAGGCGATTCGAATGGTCTTGGTTATCAAGATTGGAGGAAGCATGTTAAAGGCAGGCATTTCGCCTGATTTTATTGAGGATTTGAAAAAGGTCCATGAAAACCAGAGAGTAGTCTTGACGCACGGCGGAGGAAGGGAAGTCACCGACATAGCTACAAAGCTGGGTAAAGAACAAAAATTCGTCGTTTCTCCTGAGGGCTTTCGAAGTAGGTACACTGACAAAGAAACTGTCGGGATCTATACAATGGTGGTGAGTGGGAAAATCAACAAAGAGATTGTTGCGACTCTTATAAAATACCACATTCCTGCTGTCGGCGTTTCTGGGATTGACGGAGCGATGATACAGGCGGAGAGAAAGAAACAGTTGATTATCGTTGATGAACAGAAACGTAAAAAGGTCATAGAGGGTGGCTATACTGGAAAGATTGCAAAAGTAAATTCTGGAGTCCTCGATGTTTTGTTAGAGGCGGGCTACATGCCAGTTGTCGCTCCGGTCGCACTCGGACTGGAAAACGAGTATCTAAACATTGATGGCGATAGGGCGGCTGCATATGTGGCTGGAGCTGTTAGAGCAAGTCATCTTATTCTCATTACTGATGTGCAAGGCCTAATTATCGGTGAGAAGCTTGTACCTAAACTCACTGCAGCGGAAGCTGAAGCCAAACTGTCTAAGATTGGACATGGAATGAGCACTAAGATTTATGCTGCGACTGAGGCGTTGAGGTTAGGTGTCGGCGAGGTCATAATCACCTCTGGACTTGGAAAAGAGCCGATCACAACGGCGTTAGCACACAAGGCGGGAACAGTGGTCACTAGTGCATAAAGAGGACATTATCGATATCGAGAACCGCCATATGGCGAACGTCTACGCAAAGAAACCCCTGATAATTGTTAAGGGAAAAGGTGCAATCGTCTGGGACATCGATGGCAAGGAATACATTGACTGCATGAGCGGGTACGGCGTTGTTCTCGTCGGACACAGCAACCCCCAAGTGATCGAAGCCATAAACAAGCAGGTTGAGAAGCTAATCACATTTCACGGTTCCTTCTACAATGATCTACGAGCAGGGCTGGTCAAAAAAATAGTCGAAATTGCACCTGAGGAATTGAACAGGGTTTTCTTCAGCAACAGCGGAGCAGAGGCTGTAGAGGCTGCCATAAAACTGGCAAGGAAATACACTGGCAAAAAAGAAATTATCGCGATGGTACGGGGATTCCACGGCAAGACGATGGGCGCGTTATCAGCCACTTGGAACGAGAAATACAAGAAGGGCTTCGAGCCGCTTCTACCAGGCTTTAAGCATGTGCCCTATGGCAGAGCCGAAAAAGTAAGGGAGGCTATTACTGACCAAACAGCCGCGGTTATTGTAGAGCCAGTTCAAGGTGAGGGTGGAGTCTACATTCCACCCGATGACTATCTGCCAGCGTTGAGAGAACTTTGCACAGAGAAAAATGTTTTGCTAATTGTTGATGAAGTGCAGACGGGGCTCGGCAGAACTGGAAAGATGTTTGCATGCCAGCACTGGAATGTAAACCCTGATGTGATGTGCCTCGCAAAAGGCATAGCTAGCGGTATTCCTATGGGTGCAACGATGACGAAAGAAGAAATAATGGCATGCCTCGGCATAGGCGAGCATACAACCACGCTCGGCGGGAATGCACTCGCATGCGCAGCTGCCTCAGCCACAATCGACTATATAATCAACGAGAAACTGCCCGAAAGAGCAGCCGCTACTGGCAAATACTTCAAAGACGAGCTGGATACACTAGGCAGAAAATACAAGCTCGTGAGAGAAGTCAGGGGATTAGGCTTAATGCTTGGAATGGAATTACGATTCGAAGTGCGAGACATACTGTTCAAAGCCCTAGACCATGGTGTCATCATTCTTGATGCGGGAAGAAATGTGCTCAGGTTTCTACCTCCACTCATTATTGAGAAGCCCCAAGTTGACAAGGTTGTTAGCGTGTTGGATAAGTTGTTGGCGGAAGAAGAGCATGTCAAAATACGCAGTTGATTTTCTAGCTCAGATGCTCAAGATCTACAGCCCAACTGGTGAGGAGGAGGAGTTAGCCAATTTCCTGCAGAGCAGTATGAAGAGGCTGGGATTTAATGTCAGAATTGATGGAGCGGGAAATGTTATCGGAGAGATAGGAAAGGGTCGTCCCGTCACATTGTTGTGTGGGCACATGGATACTGTGCCAGGCCAGATTCCTGTACGGAGAGTCGGCAACAGGCTTTTTGGGAGAGGCGCAGTTGATGCTAAAGGTCCCTTAGCAGCCATGATTCTGGGCGCAGCCGAGTTTGCCCGCAGAAAGAAGAGCGGCAAAGTCATAGTTGCAGGAGTTGTACAGGAGGAGGGAGTCAGCAAAGGAATAAAGGCATTACTTAGATCTGGTGTGAGAGCGGACTATGCAATTTTCGGGGAGCCCAGTAGCTCTGGAAAAATTACAGTCGGATATCGTGGAAGAGCGGAAATTAAGATTACATGCAGGAGCACTGGAGGACATGCTGGAGCGCCTTGGATGTATATGAGTGCTGTTGAAGAAGCCCACCAAATCTGGTCGAACATAAAACACCACCATTTCAAGGGACAGCGAATAGACAAACGCTTCTACACAGTTTCCACATGCCTAACCCGAATCAAGGGAGGAGAGGCGGGAAACGTGGTGCCTACAATTTGCGAGATGATTATTGACGTCAGGGTCCCGCCACAGCTTACAACCAAAAGCGTGCTTAAGGAGATTAGACAGATATTAACTAACTATGAGGCTAGAACTGGTCTGGAGGCTTCTATGATAGTTGAAGATCACATGGAGCCCTTTGAATCAAGCGCTGACTCGCCTTTAGTTAGGGCGTTTAGGCAGGCAATTAGAGATGAGACGAAAAGACCTGCAAAACTGATTAAGAAAACTGGAGCCAGCGACATGAACCTGTTCGGAACTAAATACAGGATTCCGATAGTTGCCTACGGTCCAGGAAATCCCATAGTGGAACACACGCTCAACGAGTATATTGAAGCCCCCGAGTTTCTCACGAGTATACGGGTAATTCGTAGAGCTCTAGAAAACCTGTCAGAAAGTTTTGGAAAAGGTTAGGCGTTGAACGGCTCGGACGGCGTGGAGTAGGTATTCACTCCTACATGTTGCAGTAGTTTGACTTTAGATATGTCCCATTTATCTGTGAAAGCGTCCTCAGCGTAAGCGGCTAGCACTTCCCCGACGAAAAGCGTATGATCGCCAGCTGAGACTTTATTTATTACTTTGCATTCGATGTGGGCAATGCATTCTGCGATGATAGGGGGCTTCACTTTCTTCGCTGGTTTCAATGTCAAACCAGATTTTGCGATTTTATCTACACTTCTACCCGAAACCGACCCGCAGAACTGAACTTTATCAGCAAGCTCCTTTGTCGGAACATTTACCACGTACTCGCCAGTCTCTTCTAGGAGTTGGTGAGTGTAGCGCGTTTTCCCAACGCTGATGACGAAGAGCGGAGGTTTTATTGAAGCGGGCATAGCCCAAGCTAGAGAAATTATATTTGGCTTTCCTTTTTTGCTAACAGCGGTAGCCAGTACAGCTGGGTGAGGTGCCGTAATTCTCCAAAAAGACGTTATGGAATCTTTCTTTACCATTAAATCACCTAAAAGCAGATTAATCAGAATGTTTAGTTTAGGTTTTTGTACAAAGTGGTTCCCATGATAATCGTTCAAATTTCAGACATTCACTGTGGCCCCACTGAAATATTTCTGAAGACTAAGCTGACAGAAGCCATCAGCGAAATCAATGCATTGAAGCCGGATGTCGTGATTCTAGCTGGCGATTTAACCGAGAATGGAATTAAGAGTGAGTTCGAAGAGGCAAAACGCTTCATCGATCAAATTACATGTCCTACAAAAATTTTCACAATGGGTAACCACGATGCAAGACATACGGGATTCATAATTTTTGAGGAGCTGTTCGGAAAGCCTGGAGGAATTTTCGACGGCGATAGTTACACTATTGTGTACGTTAACACTGCAAGACCGGATAGGGATGAGGGACGCATAAGCAGGGATCAGATGGAGCTGATCGAAAAAGCATTCACAGGATCAAGAGAAAAGATAAACATTCTGGTGATGCACCACCATCTAATCCCGATTCCGGACACCGGACTAGAGAAGGCGATCGTTGAAGATGCAGGAGATGTGCTAAAGGCAGTTTCAAACCTCCACACTGACCTTGTTTTGAGCGGACACCGCCACAGACCGTGGATGTGGAACTTGAATGGCATAGATTTTGTTTGCGCTGGAGCAGTCTCAACCAGTAGGCTACGCGGGTTCTTCGAGAACTCCTACAATATTATCGAAATCACAAAGGACAAGATTGTTCCGAGGCTGAAGATTGTCGGTGGACCCTTGCTCGACTTTAGTCAGATTGTATCTGCTAGGTAAGCTCTGAACTAAATGTGGAATTACTGATATTTTCGCAGCAACTCAGTCGCTACTGAAAAAGTTTCCTCAGCCTCTGATTCAGACGCTATTCCAACAGCCACGGTTTTAATGCCGTTTTTAAAGGCATACTCTAATCCTTCACGAGGACCCAGCCTGCCTGCAGCTAATACCTTTTTTCCAATTAGGAGCCTGCCAGTTCTCAATGCTACCTCTAACACTTTCTCAGGAGTGGAGTCCATGAATTTCCCGAGCTTATTAAAGGGGATCATGATCATGTCGATGTCAATGCCGGCTTTCTGCACCCATTCTAGAGTAGAAAAAGGCGCGTGAGTAACTATGCCAGCTAAGGATCCTACCTGCCGAATTTGATTGAGGAGCTCATTGATTTTATTTTGGTTATGTGAGTCGGTTATCTCACCGTGAATAAGCATAGCTACAGCCCTTAAACCTTGTAGAATCTCGATGTCCCCGTAAGGATCCTCTGAACGTACTGTTCCGAGAACAGATAGTTCTAATTTGAGGTCATGCTCAGCAAGTTTAATCGCTTTGACAACTGGAGGGTATGGAAGCACATGGATCCCGCGAACCCCTAAATCAGTGGATTTACCGATGATTTTGACTATGTTTTCTGGGTGCTCATAGAAATGACAATAGTACTGGAAAGCCCGGGAGCCAAATTGTCCAGCTCCAATGAAGGGAGATGTGCCCAACAATATGCGAGGAATTTTAGCCCTTTGAGCCTGAATTTGGGCTTGAGCTGTTAAACCTGCCATTTTCTCATACCTAATTGATTCTATGAGGGATTAGGATTCCCTCTTTTCCACTCCTCCAAGTATGAGATTGAGCAACGCTTTTGAGTCTATTTCGGCTCTTGCTCTCCAGTCCAAGTATAGAACACCCTCTTCATCTTGGGCTAGATATCCTCTTCGTATGAATCGTTCTAGATTGAGTTCAATTCGCCACATAGGAAACTTATCTCTGAGGATCTGTTCCACCTCTCTCCTTGGAGCTTTCCCCTGCTTTGAGATGATGTATGCCACTACGGCGGCTAGCATTGCAATATCGTCGATTCTCCAGCCTCCTGCTATAGCTTCTGGTGATGCCACAGGCTCCTTTAAAGTTACGAAAAATCTGGCTCTATCCACTTGCTCTTCAGTTGAACCTTCAGGAGACTCGGCTTCTTCAGATAAAGTCTTGATTTGAAATCCCAGTTTTTCTAGTTCAATACTGAGAAGACCTATAACCTTCATGTAATCCTTCCCGAGAACCTTCTTCAACTCCCATCCTTTGACACCTGGCTTTTTATGCCTCTGGAAAAAGAGAAGCTGGGCAGCCTTACGCAATTTTCGAGCGTAACTCGCAGCTTCCTCAGCTTTCTTTGCCAATGTTCTTACCTCTCACCTGTCTATGTTTCTCCCAGTCCTCATAACTTATTGAGACTGGTACTGAGGAACCCTGCGTTCCATGTATAGAAAGCACGGGTTCCTTAAATGGGACTATGAATAGCTCATTTTTTACGGGGTCTGCCTCTAGGGTGGCGTAGCCATAGGTCACCATAAAACTGACAAATAAAGCCTTTGCTACAGTGCTTTCAAAGTCATCAGCATACACAAAATCCCAGTATGACATTTTTCCACTATACTCAGTTTTCTTCAGCAAATCCTTCCAGTAAGAGGTTAAAATGCTATTGAACTCCTCTTTTGACAGAACTCCCAGCCTAAGCAATTCATCAGCATCAACAACGCCTGATAAACCAGTTCGGGAGGGGAGCCCAGCTATCCTCTGGCTAAGCGGAAGAAGCCCATTCCAATAGTTAATAGCGTCTCTAAGCCTTTCAGAAGAAAGCTGCTCTACTGCTACAATCGGATGCCAAGCTCTTAGAAGAGTGTGAGCGAGACCGTCAACTCCAAGGGTTCTAATCTTTAAGGCTACTAGTATAGAATCAACATAGAGCGATGAAGAACGATGTTTAATCCATTCTCCCTGTAGCCTCACTAAGTCAGCGATCTCATACAGCGTCTCGGCGTCAAGACAGAAATCCTTTGGCATTTTCCAAGCTGGCAGATATTCTCTTAGTTTCTCCAAGATCTCTTTGACATCTACTTCAAAGGGGTTAATTCCCCTGCGCTCTACCATTCGGCATAAATCGATTATTTGGAGGAGATATTCTCGCTCAACTTTTTTCTTTTGCTTAAGCATTATAATTCACAGTCCTTACTTCAGAAACCCCTCTCACATTTTGCACAGTTATTATGTGCACATCTTTGTCGGCGGAGGTGATTGTTCCAGGAGTTATTACGACATTCTGAACCTCGCTATCCGCCTTGACAGTTGAAATTAAAACTTGATAGATGGCTTCCCGGTTCCTTGGATCCATGTGAATGTCAAATTCATCTACAGCGCGGAAAGGCGATTCTATGCGATGCTGTAGCGCTAGAAGGAAGGACATCACAGCCACGCTTCTTTCCCCTCCACTTTGGGTGTAGGCATCTAAAACAGCTGGCTCTGCTCCTCTAAAGCCAACCGATAGCTCCAGACCTGCAGTTTCAATCGACTCCAAATTGGTTAGCCTAACCCTGCCGATAGCGTCCATTCTAGAGAGAATCTGGTTGTAAATGGGATTAACATCGTCGAGAAGTTTTTGAAGGATGTTTTTCCAAGTGTTTTTCCTTACTTCAATCTCTTCCAGAACTCTTTTCCTATTCTCTGAGACGATTGTAAGCTTTTCCTTTAGTTCACTGTAGAGTTTCATGTAATGCTTGTACATTTTTTCAGTGTCTTCAGATACTTCTCCAATTGATGTTATGTAGGCGTTTGTGACTTTAAGATCCTCGGAAACTTCAATTGAAGAACGCTCTGTCTTAACACGCTCACCCATTTTTTCGGCTATGGGAAGGAGTTGGCTGAGTTCGCTCTGCGCTTCTTTGAGTTCTTTTTCATATTCGGCGATTTCATTTTCAGTCATTTCTTTTCTAAAAAGCAGAACCGCCTCCTCCACCCGCTCATCGATGTAGCTCTCCATAGTTGGATTTACGGTCTTCTCGGTTTTGTCTAGGCTGGATTGGATGGCAGAGATCTTCTTTTTTAGTTCTCCGATATTTTCCTCTGTGCGTTCTATTTGTGACTTGGCTTCGTGTAGATACGCCTGAAGATTTTCAGCAAGCGGATTTTGATTTTGCAATTGTTCGATAACTTCACTGAGGATCTTTTTAGCTGTCTCCGCCTCGCTTCTCTCTTTTTCTAGGCTGAGCAGAGTGAAGAACTGTTTCTTCTGTTCTATAGAAAGGTTGCTAAGGGCTTGTTGAAGGCTGCCGATCAATTTCCTTGCTTTTTCGATTCTATTTTTTATATTCTCCAGTTTCAATTTCCTTTTTCGAATCTTATCTTCTAAGGATTGCATGACCTTCTCCTTTCTAATAACTTGGGACCAGGCTAATTCCCGTTCGAGGAAGTCTCTCTTCTCCAACAACTCCTTTTTGCGCAGATACCGTTCATATTCTTCTTTCCAATGATTGAGTGTTTGCTCAGCATTTTCAAGGAGGCTTGTGATAGAGGCTTCCTCGCTCAAGAGTTTGGTTAACTTAGTTTGCGCTTCCAAAATTTTTTCTCGATATTCTCGAAACCCCACAGCATCCTCTACCATTTTTAGCTTCTGCGGAGGGGTTGTAGTAACAAACTCTTCCAGCATACCTTGGTGCATAATTATAAGGAGATTGTTGGGATCTATTCCGAAACCAGTTAGGAGACTAGAAACCTCCTCTTTGTTCTTGGGATGGAAGTTGACCTCATACCAATATGTGCCGTCTTTCTTTATGTATCGAGATATTACGAATTTGTCTGGCCGGTGTTTGGTAGAGGAATTCTCCCCTTCCCTGAGGACGGTGCCGAATGTTATCGTCACCCTGGCTATGTCTTTTCCCCGTCTAATCAGGTCACTTAATTTTCTAGCCCTTTCAGTATACGCTTGCCCAAGGGCGACTGAGATAGCTAGAAGAATCGAGGATTTTCCAGCGCCATTTGGGCCACAAATGATGTTTAGACCTGGTTTTAATGGAATTTTGGCATACTCGTAGGACATGAAATTTTCTAGGGTAACTTCCTCTATGATGGGCGGTGATTTCCGTCTTGGTACATAAGCGGCCTCTTTACCCAACATTGTTTGCACGACTTAGTATCTTATTAAGAGCGTAATGTAACGAGAAAAGCGTGGAGGAACATAGATTTAAACTTAGATGAGCGGCTTTTAGGATAGCTACAGAGAGGGAGAACAGCATGGTTGTGGCTGGAAAGATCTTTAAACTACGCGAGAGTTTGGGGTTAGACAAGATCGCTATAAAGCTGAAGGATTTTAGGAAAGAGGAAATGTTTGAGCAGGAGCCGCACCGCTTTGAACTTGTAACTGAGATCCAGAACCTAACACTGCGGAGGGGAATGCTCCATGGATCATTCATTCAAGACAAGGTTATAGGAATTCGTCAGAGGGATGAGATAGTTCCAACTCTAATGACAAAAGAAACTCCATTCCTATTTTCGACGTATAAAAATCGAGTTTTGCTCTTAATCATCGAGAAAAAGCTTGAAGCGAATAGGATAGCTAATCAGCTTAGTGCAATTCTCTTCATTTCCTCAGGTCAGATAGTGGAAGTGAGGATACTGCAGGAAGTTATGAAACACTTCCACGAAGAAAATCCTGAGGGTACGAAACTGATATGGTTTGATGATGTGGACATCCCTAACATAAGCAAGCTCTCCCTCTGCGGCCCGAGCTTGGCTGACACGGCACTATACGCAGACTACACCAGCCACGGAAAAATCTGGTATATAGTAATGACGTCCAAAAAATATGGGACTATAGTTGGTCTCACCAGAGATGGGATAGTGGCGGTTTTCGGCAAAATAAGCGAACCTGACTTTGTATCATACGTAGCTGAGGAGATATTTCCTCTAGTCGAGTAGCATGTGAAGCTCGTTTGCGGTGGTTTTTATGAACTTATTAGAAGCTATCTTTCTCGGAATTGTGCAGGCGTTGACAGAGTGGTTACCAATCTCCAGCTCAGGTCATCTAGTCTTAATTCAGCAAGTCCTGAAGCTTAATCCTCCTCTAATCTTTAATGCCATGCTTCATCTTGGCACGATCATCGTAACAATTCTAGTTTTCTTCAAGGATATCGTGAAGATCGTAGAGCGTTTCGTTAAACTTGATTTTAAATCACAGGATGGTAGGCTAGGACTGCTAATTCTAGTAGGGATAATACCAACCGGAGTCATCGGCTTGGGGTTTAGGTTTTTTATAGAATCCCTATTCTACAACCTTTTCGCCGTTGCCATCGGGTTCGTAATTTCGGGATTCATACTATTCTCAACGAAACAGAAAACGAAGGGTAAAGAACTGAGCCTGTGGGACAGCATCTTAATCGGCATCGCGCAGGGAATCGCCATCGCCCCAGGCATCTCCAGAAGCGGCGCAACAATAGGGGCTGGGCTCATAAGAGGCGTTAAGAAGGAAGTTGCTGTAAAATATGCCTTCCTGATTTCAATTCCAGCGATTCTCGGAGCTACGGTTGTGGAGATGGGTGGCTTAGTTTGGGATATAGATTTATTAGCAGGCCTCGTAGGGATGAGCGTCTCAATGACTGTCGGATTTCTGTCATTTAAAGCGTTGCTGAGAATTGTGAAACATGGAAATCTGTATAAATTCGCCTACTACTGCTGGATCGCTGGGATAGCCAGCCTTATAATCAGTGTCTTATAAGTGCCTAAGTTGGAAGGGGTTTAGTCAATAACCGCGCGATGTAGAAGCCGTTTGCAGCAATTTTCTCTATAGCCACCAGCATATCCTGCTCTTCTTTGTTCTTTCTAAAAGCTTCACCCCAAGCTTTTTTGAACTCCACATATTTGCTGGTTATTTGTTTAGCTTGGTCAAGGTTAACAGCTCTCAGAGCTTGATAAGCCTGTCCAGCAATCTCCACCGCAGTCAGCAATAACTCCTTTAGCTCTTCACTTGGTTGCTTATTCGAACGGACAAGAACCTCCAAACCTTCCAGCATTCTGGTGACATCGAGAGTCACACCAGCCAGAATCAATCCCATTGTAGCATCCTGTACCCGTGGAGTTTCAACCACAAATCGGATTGCAAGATTGTTCGCCTCATCAATCTTCACTTTAATCGAGTCCATTTGCTTTGAGCTGAATCTGCCGTTCAAAATCCAGTGGGCGGATTGATTTACTGCTTCCATCGCTTGATCTAGGTTTTGGAACCCTTTCTCAAAATATTTTCCAGTTTCAATGGTCTTAGCCCTTTCAAATATGGTTGAGCCAGTAGTTTGACCAGTTGGACTTGTACTTGCAGATAGAGGATCTGGAGGACCTCCTGCAAGCACTGGACAAATCTTTGTGAGACAATCTTCGCACCCGCCCGAGGCGCAATCTACTCCAGCATTCCCGCAACAACTACAGATGATGCTCGCCCACAATGCCCTCGATGTTAACCTGATGGCTTGAATAGCGTCTTGCTTGTCCTTGGCTCTGCGCACAGTTATTCTGCCATCATGGAAGACTGTTACGGTTTTTCCGTTAAGGTTGATGATGGCGGTGCCTAGTCTCGGAGAGCATCTTACATTTTTAAACAGTCCGCTGGTGTTAAGAGCCCAACACATTACGATTGGGTCAAAGAAGCCGTATTTCAGGTTTTGGACGGCTCCCTCTGGTCCGGATGTGAGTTTTGCTTCAGCTGCAACTCGCCCAGCTTCGCTGATGCAGGGGTGAATGTACGTTATGCCTTCTTCCCCGATTACGATTGTGCCTTTTGCTCCGACTTCGACCCCTTCTTTAAGTAGCTGCAGGATTCGCTCTTTGTTTTCCTTAAATTCGTGAAGCTTGAGGTTGGCGCATTGATCTACGGTCATGTCGCCTGTAGCGATTTTCCTAGCAGCAGTCCTGCAACTTGGATTTCCACATAAGCCACAATCTTTCTTGGGCATTAGCTCATAGATATCACGGACTGTTTTTGGCAAGTCGTTCCACTCGGAGAAACAGAAGTGATTGTGCAACCATGTTATAAAAACTTTCTTAGCTCGGAACATCTGAAACTATCAGAGGCGTTAGAGAGCCTGTGACGAAGACTTAAAGAAATGCTTTTAACTAGTTATTTTATCCAAGGAGGACTGGTTTGTCTTGAATCTGCCTGCGGTTTTGCGGATTGTATCCAAGAGTGACATACGCTTTCGGATATTCGAATTTCTCTGTAATCAGCGCTATAATCCCGATGAGCTAGTTCATATGCTACGGATTTCAAGACAAGCTGTAGATCAGCACATTAAACTGCTTCTTAAAGCGGGATTGCTTCTGAAGACTCAGGGTGATGATGGAAAGGTTTACTATGAGGCGGTGGAGGATGCGAAGAAGTTTTTGGTTGGAGCTAAGCAAGCTTATACAAATTCGTTCAAGCTTGAGGTGGGTGAAAAGGGCAGCGAGACCCCTAGAAAAATGGCGGTAGCGGAAGAACCGGTCTTGACCCCGACCACGCCTACACAAGAAGTTAGGAGGATTGGAATGACTATAGGGAGGACCCTCATGACACAGTTGCCACCATTCCTGAAAAAATATTTTCCACATACTGTGAGCTTGGTTTTTGTTGTTATTGCACTGCAGGGATTTTTAGACGGAATAACTAAGCCAAGTTCAACTGCTTGGGCGGCTGGCTTTCTTTGGCTGGTCGTGTTCTTGGCGATAGCAACTTACGGGTTTATATTTTTGAGATATTTGCGTGATAGAGTTCTCGGTTGGAAATGAGTTAGGCTAAGGATTTTGCTATTTCAGAAACGGTTGAGAGAAGTTTTTCGATTTCCTCTTTTGTGTTATAGAAGTAGGTTGAAGCTCTTACCGTTCCCTCTTTCTGGTGGAGCAGCTCTTTCATAAGGGGAAGCGCACAGTGATGCCCAGATCTAACTGCGATATTAGTTGAGACGTCTAATGTTAGTGCCACATCATGTGGGTTGAGGTCGCCTACATTGAATGCCATTAGTCCTATCCTATTTTTCGGCTCAGGCCCATAGATTTCAACATTTGGAATATCGGTCAGCCCTTCGTACATTTTGTAGACCAAGTCCCGTTCATGGGCTTCGATTTCTTCCATACCGATTTGTTTAAGATAATCGACCGCTGCGCCAAGCCCTATTGCTTCAGCGATGGCTGGAGTCCCTGCCTCATATCTCATTGGGCTTGCAGCCAGCTTGTAGTAGTCTACTCCAACATCTTCAATTGTTCCGCCGCCAATGTTCAGGGGTTCTAATTTTTCGATCAGCTCTTCTTTGACGTAAAGAGCCCCAGAACCTGTGGGAGCGCACATTTTGTGTCCAGAGAAGGCTAGGAAGTCGCAGCCAATCTTCTGGACATCAACCTTCAGATGCGGCACTGCTTGGGCGCCGTCTACTGACATATAGGCGCCGTGTTTGTGAGCGATTTCAACTATCTCTTCTATAGGAACGACGACTCCTAAAACATTAGAAACATAGGTCGTGGCTACCAGTCTTGTTCTATCGTCTATGGCTTTTTCAAAGTCGGCTAGGTTGAATAAGCCTTGTTTATCGGACTTTACTATTTCTATGTCTATGCCCAGCCGTTGTTTGAGACGGAGCCACGGCAGGAAATTAGAGTGATGTTCCATCAAGGTGGTTACGATTTTATCGCCTTTCTTCCAGTCAAGTCCGCGGGCGACTAGATTGATACCTTCAGTCGTATTTCTTGTCATTAGGATTTCAGATTCAGATTTGGCGTTAATGAAGTCCGCGACCTTGGCGTGAGCCCGCTCATATTCCTCGCTTGCTTTCTGGGAGAGATGGTGGATACCGCGTTCCACGTTAGCGCGATATTGATTGTAAAATTCCAGCATCTTCTGAAGCACTGGTTCTGGGGTGAGGCTACTGGCGGCATTGTCTAAATAGATTACCCCGGTGGCGAGTATCGGAAAATCCAGTCTAACCTTCTGGACATCGACCATAGTTATCATTCTTCTTAGTTTGCCTAAATGAGGCTAACGTAAATTATAATATGATAGATAATGATAAATTCTTATACGTGACCCGAAATGTATTCTGAAAACCTTTCCGCTGTCCAACGTGAGGTTTTGACGGCATTAGTAGAGTTGTACGAGAAGAAGAGGCGGGTGGTTAAGGGAAAGGAGATCGCCGAAGCGGTGAAAAGAGGGGACGGTACGATTAGGAATATGATGCCCCCTTTGAAGGTAATGAGCCTCATTGAGGCTATTCCAGGTCCTAAAGGCGGTTATTTGCCGACTTACAAAGCATATGAATGCATAAGATTGTCTCCGCCAACTGGACGAGTGACATTAGTTCCTGCATATAGAGGTGGAAAGAAGCTTGACTTTAACGTAACAAACATAGAATTTTTGGATATGTCCCGACCTGAGGCAGCTAAGGTTTTGGTGAGGGCTTCTGGCGATCTTACATCCGTGAACGTGGGCGATGTAATACGGCTTGGTCCAGCTACTGAAAGTAGGCTGATCATTGAAGGGGAGGTTGTTGGCAGAAACGATCTCCACAAAGAGCTTCTACTGATGGTTTCAAGCATGATTAGCATTCCAGAAATAGCGATTAAGGATCTAATTCACAAGAAGTTGATTACGGTTTCCCCCACTATCTCTGTGAGGAAAGCCGCTGAACTACTCACAAAGGAGGGCATACGAGGAGCGCCAGTAGTTGAGAATGATCGAATTGTCGGAATGATTACTAGCACCGATATTGGAAGGGCGTTGTCGGAAGGGAGGGAAGATTGTATGGCCAAGGAAGTTATGAGTAAGGTGCCAATTACGATTGAAGCTGGTGCCAGCCTACTAGAGGCGGTTCAGAAGATGCAGAAGAATGACGTTGGAAGAATTATTGTCGTAAATGCTCAGAAGAAGCCAGTAGGCATCGTGACTAGGACAGACATATTAAAGAGAATTTCTCATCTCGAAACTCAAATCTAACCATTTCTCAGAAACAGCTGTTTTCACTAGCTGGAGAAGTTGACATGAAAAAGAGGCATCTAGTCGGTTTAGCTTTAGTTATCCTAATCATCACTGATACAGTCCCATCTGTGAGAACTGAGAACTCCCCGCCTCAATACTACATCGAATATGAGATTGTGCTGACCGATATCATAGGGAATGAGAGCCCAAACATTTACAATCTCACCTCCAAGGACATGACGATAAGCCTCTTTATGAATGATAGTTGGCAGGCAGTTTACAGAGTGAAGTCTAGCTATCCCATTCTAAGCGAGACCAATGATGCGGATGGAAATCGGTTGGCGTTGCTTAACGTCACCCCTCTATGTATAGAGTCAAATAAGCGACTAGTGATTAATGCCACCTACCATGCTTACACCCACATAAAAAATATACCACAAATAAATGAGTCTTCAAGTGGAAAACTCAAAGACATACCTACAGAGCTAAAGCACAGTTATTGCCAACCAGCTGGACCGTGGCGATATGACCAAGCAGGTTGGAAATATCTGATCACGATCGCAAATACGAATCTTCAGAATGAAACGAACGTTCTAAAAATACTATACAATTTTGTTAAATGGATAGGCGATCATGTGACTATGCCTTCAAAAAACCATGACAGACCTTTCTATCCAAACGAGACATATACTCAAATGAACTTTGAACGGGGTACACTAGGAGAGGGCGACTGCGATGACCAGGCAAATCTGCTCGTCACTTTTTGCCGTATTGTAGGAATACCCGCCTATCTGCAGATCGGATGCATGCACCTCCCCTCAGAGCAGCATGCCTTAACCAAAACTTCTGATCTCGCTGGAGGACATTTGACAATTGAAGAGAGACACATCGGATTCCACGGTTGGACGATGGTTTACGTTCCACCTTGGGGCTGGATTCCGGTTGATATGACTATGGGGTATAGCAAGTCAGACGGCCCCTCGTCAGCTATTCTTAACTCAGCAATTCTGACGGTGAGCACTTTCGCAATGACGAATGTCGTTAAAACCGATTATGTGCTTCAAGACATCGAGCAGGCGAACCGCCTTGTGAAATTCGATCTGTATGTGAATGAGGTTTATTCGATGAGAGTTTTGCAGATTAAACAAGAATATGGTGCCTTACCATCAACCAGTTTATTGCTGACTATTACAGCATTGGTTCTTCTCATCCCGATAATCGTTGGGCTTTACCTAATAGCACGGCGAAGAAGAAGTTAGATAGTTGACTATAACACTCGCATATACCTCAGCTGATCTGACTACATCTTCGACGGATACCATCTCATCGTAGGAATGGGCCTTCTCTATGAAGCCAGGCCCGAAAGTCGCTGTTGGAATTCCGAGAATTTTTCGGAAACGCCACGCATCACTCGTAGCCCAGACGGCCATAGTCAGTGGCTTTGAACCGAAAACTCTCCGGACATTTGCCTCAATGACCTTGACAAAGGGGTCAAATGCTGAAGTGTAGGATGGTATGGACTCTTGCACAACCTCGTAGCCTATATCTTTTGGAAGTATTTTCCGAATGCTCGATTCTATTTCCTTCTTGGATCCTCCGATGGGGATTCGGAAGTCAGCTTCAGCTGAGCATTTTTCGGGAACGACGTTGATTTTGGTGCCGCCAGCGATGGTCCCAATGTTGACTGTGTAATGATCGAGGATTCCACATAGTGTGTTAGTTGGGATCTTGTTCTTCTTTGCGATTTTTGACAGGATTTTTTTGCCGTTGGCTATTAGGGGGAGGGCGTCTTTCGGGGTTTTAACTTTGATTTTTTCTATTGCCTTTAGTTTCGGTAGAAAATTGGTTAGAGTTATAATTGCGTTTTTGCCCATCATGGGCCAGCTTCCGTGAGCAGGTTTTCCTAGGGCAGTGAATCTAAGCCAGCAAACTCCTCGTTCACCAGCATCTATAGAATAACCCGCAGCCATGTATGCAGATGGTTCGGCTAAGAGGCAGGCATCTCCGCTCAACTTCCTATTTTCGATCAACCACTTAGCCCCATTGTCTCCGCCTGTTTCTTCGTCACAAACTATGGCGCCAGTTACTTTTCCAGGAAGGCGAGCTTCGATTTGCTTGACTGCTGCCAGCGCCATCAACATCGCGGCGAGACCGCCTTTCATGTCGGTTGCTCCTCGTCCTAGAATAGCTCCATTTTTGATTGTGCCGGAAAATGGGTGAAAACTCCACTTCGACTCATCTCCAGCTGGGACGGTGTCGATGTGCCCGCATAAAATTATGGTTTTTATTCCGCTACCTATCGATGCAATTGTGTTTATTCGTCCCTGTTTTGGTTCGACTTTCTCGTATGCGATCCCTTTCTGTTCCAGAAAGGTTTGAGCGATTTGAGTTGGCTCCGATACGTCGCCTGGCGGATTTTCACTTTTAGCCTTGATTAGGTTGCAAGAGAGGGTTAGAAGATCAGATTTGTTGGCGTGGATGTACTGCTTAACCTCTCTGTTTAATCCCTTCATACTAAGCTCGCCCCTACGCTGAATATACAAGCGGTTAGTCGATGACTACGACATTGCGCCAAATAAATCGTGCCGTTGGATAACTGTGGAATGGGTTAAAGGCAAATATATGGAGCATACAAATTTGTCATTATTGTTCAATACGCTTTTTGACGTTTGAGGAATATAATTTGGATGTCTTCGAGGCGATTAAGGGAAGGAGAAGCATCCGCGAATTCACTAAACAAGATGTTTCTAAAGATTCTGTCGAGAAAATTATTGATGCAGCTAGGATGGCCCCCTCTGCTGGGAACATTCAGCCTTGGGAGTTTGTCGTGATCCGCGACGCCCAGACAAAGCGAAAAATTGCTGAGGCTGCTTTAGGGCAGATGTTCATAGCAACCGCTCCCGTGATAATTGTTGTTTGTGCGCATTTGCGGCGTTCTGCTCAAGGTTATGGATCCAGAGGCGAGAAACTCTATGCTATCCAAGACACAGCGGCGGCAACTGAAAACATACTCTTATCTGCTCATGCGCTCGGACTGGGCACTTGTTGGATAGGAGCTTTCGAGGAAGATGAGGTTAAGGAGGTACTTGATCTTCCATCGGAGGTCAGGCCTGTGGCAATAATCCCAGTAGGATATCCAGCAGAGAAGTCAAGCCCTCCTCATAGGAGACACTTAGACGAAATAATCCACATGGATAAATTTTAGCACGGTTGGTTTAACATTAGATTAAAATTTGACAAGTATCTCTTGTTTTAACTGGGATCACTGTTGCTTTACTCCCTAATCGCCAATGCCTATGAGAAGATTGAGGCTACAACTAAGCGGCTAGAGATGACTGACTACCTTGTTGAGCTAATTAAGAATACACCGAAGCACATTATCGATAAGGTAGTCTACCTAACAATCGGTGAACTGTACCCTCCATTCGAGGGAGTTGAGCTTGGCATCGCGGAAAAGTTAGCCATCCATGCAATATCCAGTGTTACTGGGAAAACTGAAAAGGCAATTCTAGATGACTATCAGAACACAGGGGATCTTGGAACCACTGTTGAAAAATTCATAACCAAAAAGACGCAGGCAACTTTTTTCCGTCAACCGTTAACTGTTGAAGGGGTCTATGACACATTCGCGAAAATCGCTCGATCCACTGGAGGCGGTGCGCAGGAAACTAAGATCAGGCTTCTATCAAGTCTCCTAAATGATGCAAGCCCGAAAGAGGCGAAATATATTATCCGCATGATTACCGGGAGGCTTAGGATAGGCATAGCCGATATGACTGTTTTAGATGCTTTAGCAGTCGCCTATGGTGGAGGGAAAAAGTTCAGAGAAGAAATTGAAAGAGCCTACAACTTGACATCCGATTTAGGGTATGTGGCAAAAACCGTAGCCGAAGAGGGGCTCGGCGCAGTAGAGCACTTCAAGATTGCTGTCGGAAAACCGATTAGACCTATGCTGGCTGAACGCTTATCCAGCTCGCAGGAAATTCTCGCCAAGATGGGAGGCAAGGGTGTAGCTGAATACAAATATGATGGGCTTCGTTTACAAGCACATATATCGCCTAAATCGATTCAGCTCTATTCCCGAAGAATCGAGAATCTGACCGACCAGTTTCCAGACGTAGTGAGGGCGTTAAGAGAAGCCATAGTTGCAAAAGAGGCCATAGTTGAGGGAGAGGCTGTTGGAGTTGATCCCGACACTGGCGAAATGCTGCCATTTCAAATGGTATCACATCGTAGAGGAAGAAAATATGAGATTGAATCTACAGCTAAAGAAATCCCTATAACTCTCTTCCTATTTGACGCGCTGTATGTAAATGGGAAAGACTACACCATGGAACAGTACCCCGAAAGAAGGAGGGAGTTACAGAAAATCGTTAAGCCAACTGACCATGTAAAAATCGCAGAGCAAATTATTACGAGTGACCCCTCAAAACTCGACGAATACATGGATCAGGCAATCGCTGATGGTTGTGAGGGGCTAATGGTTAAGGATCTGGGTCCTGAGTCGTTCTACACAGCGGGGGCTAGGCAGTTCAAATGGATCAAGTATAAACGTGAATACAAGAGTGAGATGGCTGACGCAGTTGACTTGGTTGTAGTTGGTGCTTTTGCTGGGCGGGGAAGACGTGCTGGAAGTTATGGCGCGTTACTGATGGCAGCTTACGACCATGAGAGTGACATGTTTAAGACTGTATGTAAGCTCGGCTCAGGATTCACTGACGAAGATCTGGCTAATATGCCGAAGATGTTCGCCCAATACAAAATACCGCATGTACATGCAAGGATTGATTCGAAGATTAAGGCTGACGTCTGGTTTGTTCCAACCGTCGTATTAGAGGTAATCGGAGCCGAACTGACATTAAGTCCATCACATACGACGGGATGGAACGCAATTAAAAAGGGAGCAGGACTTGCAATTAGATTTCCAAGGTTTACGGGAAATTGGCGGAAGGATAGAGCTCCTGAAGATGCCACTACCGTTGATGAGATCATTAAAATGTACAATCGCCAGCTGAAGAAAATAGAGGTTGAACCAAAGATAGCTTAGTTTTGTCTGGGTTTTGACCTCTGCAACCTTATGCGAAGGCTGGAGGGTCGTCCATGTTACCAGTGGTAACATTTATAAGCAGGTTTTGTTACTTTTGGTAACAGATTAATATGCGCCTACTACTTCATCCAAATTCAAGGAAAGCCAGGGTGCTTCCCCAGCATATCGTTGATTACGAAGCGTTCAAGCTACGTTTCGGCAGAGATCCACGGGAAAGCGGGCTTCATCTGCTGGAGAAGTATCATGCCGCGCGGTCGCTGATTGAGAACGGTTGCATGGAAACATTTGTTGAGAGCACCCTGCTCCGTGTCCCGCGGTCAAGGGATCCTCTGGGCAACTGGGTTGTTGCGGATGTTTGCGGGAAGTTGGATGACGAGTTGAAAGTTGTATTTTGCGAGACAGCCCCTCCAACAGAACAGCTCTACCGAGACCTAGGCATACTAGCCAAAGCCAGCAACGCTAGGGCGATTGTGCTCTATCCGTTTTCGATCGACCCTACTGTTATTGGCAAAGATTTTCAAGACGAGGTTGCATCCGGCAAGCTCACTATTGAGCGTGTCTGCTGGCTGGACTCTAGGCTGGAGGAACCGTTCAGGGAGGCAATAGATATTTTGGATCTGTTATCCAATGAGACAAGGATAAGAATGCTGCTTCAGCTGCTTGAACGCCCGCGCGGAAAGAAACAGTATCGTGTTGAGATCAATCCGAAACTCGTGTACGAGAATCTGTCCTCATTTCTGGCTAATAGGCTAATCAGCGAAAGCCTGGACAATCAATATGAGCTAAGTCCTTTGGGCAGACGGCTGCTCGCGGAGTATTTGACTTTCCTTGAAAAGGTGAAGAGAGCATTGGAAGAGACATAAAAAAGAGTCGAAGGAGGGAATGTTTGAGAAATGGGGTTTGAAGACGATTTTGCTGAGTGGCTTGGTTTTGGCAGACGAGACAGGGCTTCAATGTTCAGCAAACTGCTTGATGATATGGCTAAGATGGCTGAAGACATGTTCAGCGGTATACCTGAAAAAATCCCGGGAGGGGCTTATCGGGAGCGAAGGCTTTCAGACGGCAGCATAGTCAGAGAGCTCGGTCCGTTTGTATATGGCTATTCGATGGTCAGAGGGCCGGATGGAAAGACTGTCGTCAGAGAGTTCGGCAACTTTAAACCGTCTAGGAGACCTTTCCCAGCCAGACCTGAAAGACCTGGAATTGGATCAGAGCTTGTCACGGCGACACCGCAGCCAGAATTGAACGTTGAGAGAGAACGCGAGCCTCTAGTGGACACCATTGTTGAAGACGGTCATGTCAGGGTTATAGCTGAACTTCCAGGCGTTGAGAAGTCGGAAATAAACCTAAAGTGCACTGGAAAGAAGCTAACAATTTCAACAGACACTCCCAAACGGAAATACTACAAGGAAGTCATGTTGCCAGCTGAGGTTGACGCAAACAGCCTAACAATGTCCTACAAGAATGGTGTGCTTGAAGTAATAGCCAAGCGAGCGAAAGAAGAGGAAAGGTAAGTATGGTGGGCTTTAGCTCAGACTATGTAGCGGCATTAGACCGTTGCAAGGACTTCGGAGACATATTTGTCCTAGTGAAAAGAGCGGTCAAAGAGCTACTAGGATACGAGCGGGGAGGGCTGATGCTATACATGGCAGATCTGCCTCTTCACATTGGAGCGTTCCATGGAGTAGGCTCGAATGCTATCGTCATGAATAGGAGGCTCTTGAACATGGTCGTGAGGACTACTAAGTCGATTAGGCAGATAAACTCGTTCGTATTCTCAATTCTGATGCATGAGTATCTCCATTCTTTGGGATACCTAGATGAGGGACGAGTTAGAAGGCTTGTGTATGAGGTGACAAGAAGGATCCTAGGAGAAGAGCATGAGGCTACAGCCATAGCAATAAGTGGACCAGTGCGAGCTCTGTCTGTCTCTGAAATGCCGAATGACTATGTGGAGAAGGCTGGGAGCCCTGAGCTTGTATCCGATTTTGACCGATCAAATCAGACCTATATCAGCTAGGATTTCGCTTAGTTTCTTCTCCTGCCTTCTACGAATTCTATAAAGCGCTGTTTCGCAAGGTTTACTGGCATCCTTTCAGGCGGATTCTTGAAGCCGTATGCCGACACGCTGACTAACGGTCCTCCGATTTTTCGCTCTAAGGCTAGTTTGCAAGCGCGTATGATATCGAAAAGAATTGCTCCGCTGTTCGGCCCGTCGAGGGTCCTGAGGTAGATGTCCATGAGTACCGGTGCGCCAAGAAAGTACTTCCCGCTCAGCCAATAGTAGCTGACTCTTTGATTGCCTAAGAATTCGACATAGTCGGTTGTGCCGGAAACTACGTTAAATTTGTATGGC
>Ga0209314_10000139_pt1 | contig 30532 bp, 39 predicted proteins | sample I19B2metaG_FD_184146 | JGI IMG/M metagenome (GOLD analysis project Ga0209314, IMG submission 184146) | Lake sediment bacterial and archeal communities from Gulf of Boni, Indonesia to study Microbial Dark Matter (Phase II) - ​I19B2 metaG... | ecosystem: Environmental > Aquatic > Freshwater >... | reverse complement strand
GCACGTATGAAAACGCTTGGGTTGTCCGTGAACCAACTCTTTGAACCGCCTATCTCTCTACCCACTAGGCCGAACCAGTCCAGCCAGAAACTCCGATATTTCCTCAGGTCCATTTTCATCGGCTCCTTTTGTTTCTACTCTAACCAACCTTTATTCAATTAATGTGGCTTTCAGCCGACCACGGCTTTCACTGTAGGCTTCAGATGTAGGCTTTCGCTTATGGCTATCTTGGCTGTGTCTGGCTCAAGATCAATTGTTATGGTTATGTCGCTGAGGCTAGTCATTACCAGATGAGGATTTAATATGACTTTAAGGTTTTCGCTCGGCACTTTGTTGAGCGGTGTGAGTGAGTCATCACCTGGATATTTTGCCTCCGCTGTCGAAACGTGCATTTTTATCATGGTGTATTCGCCAGGGTCGATTTCGTTGTCGGAAAGGGTCGATGACACGTCTTGTAGGGCTAACAAGTCGAAGCGGATGGGTTCTTCTCCTATTAAATCTAATTCAATCCACGCTTCCTCGCCTTCGGCTTTTCGTATTGAGAGTCCGTCTATGGTTAACCATAGCTCCACCAATTCAACAGGTTTGTCGGTTATCTGTATTACTAGTCTGCCCTTTTCTGAGACCATGCTCGGAAGTTTCAACGCTGGAATCTGGAAGCCTGCGACTGCAATACCGCCGATTATCAAAGCCGCCACTAGAAAACCGACCGTTCCATAGAGACCTACCTTTTTAGCATTAACTGCCATTTCTTGTTGCACCTCCAACCAAATTAGAAGGATATCGTAATATTTAATACAACGCTTTTGAACACTCTGTTCAACTTTTTGAACAAACCCGAAGGATTATTGAAAAGAGGGAAAGACCAATAGGGACAAGTTTTCCAACTCCCGGGTCTTATCTCCCTTCTATCGTCAGAGTCTACGATTGCTTTCCATCGCAAGGATTATTATCCAATTCTGGGCATAAAATAGGCATGAACGGTGTGAATGTGGCTAAGGTTCTTATAGTTTATGATAGTAAAACGGGTAATACGGAAAGGATGGCTGAAGATGTCGTGGAAGGGCAAAGTCAGTCAACGGCGTAGAGGTGACGATTAAACGAGTTGGTGACGTAAAAAGAGTATAATCCACTTCCTCGACGAAGTTGAGAAAGAAGACCTAAAGGGCAAGGCTGGTGGAGCTTTACAAAACTAAGTGCACTTTAACAAAATAGCGCTATGAACTCATCAGACAGAAATATAATTACTCAAACGACCTTAAAATTTGATTTTGAATTGGTAGCCCGGGAGATACCTTACGCTAGAGTTGAATTTATACCGTTTTTTCATTTGGATTCTCTCGCAGTTCTTTGAGTAGTTGCTGTTTTAGGGCTATGCTGAGCTGGTGGATTTGGTTTTCTTCGATTTGGCGATAGTCGATTACGGTTCTATGTGGCTCTGTTAATGCTTGTCGGGTTAGGATTTCTTCTGGGTTTAACCCCCATGCGCGGATGATCTCTTTAAGCGCTTCGATTTTGCTTATGCGCGTTTTGGGTTTTATTGAGAGGCCTGAGGCGATGTATATGCCTCTTAGGAATTCTGTGCCTTTCATCTGTATGTCGTGGTAGGTGCTTATGGTGTGCCCCATCATATACTCGATGTAGTCCCTATCAACGCCTAAAGCTGCCATCTGCGTTCGGAAGAACTTGCGAATGCTATGGGCCCTCAGGTCGTAGCGTCTTCCGAAAGGTTTTGCCTGAACGAAGCCGGCCTTGACGTAGAGTTCATGGACGAGCTTGTGTATCGCTGCGGGCGTTAGCGGAATTGCTTGTTTGCACTGTTGATTGCGTATTAGAGGTGTTTCGGCGTGGATGTTCTCTGGTGGGATTTTGCTGGTTTTGCTTCCGCGGCGTCTTATTTCTAGGTAAGCTCTGAGGTATTCGGCTGCCTCTTGGCCTAGGAACGTGTCATAATCGTGGTACTTGCCCTTAGTGATTTCAGCTTCAACGTGGACGTGAATGGGTATCGTCATCTTTTCTAAGTCGCGCTTGACATGACGATATTGGAGCTTGACTAGAGTGCCTATACGGAAGCCAGCTAAGGCTAACAGTGATACAATGACTTTTTGTCGGACATCGGCTAAGTCGATGATTCGTTGGATTTCTTCTGGGGTTGGTGCCCGGTCGCTGTAAACTGCCCTTTTTGATAGAGTGTAGGGCAGTTCGAGTTTCAGTCGGTTGACCCAGAAGAGGGCTTTGACGCCTTTCACGTGGTTGCTTATGGTTCCTGGTGCCAGGCTCTGTGCCTGCAGATTGCCTACAAAGTCGTCGAGAAGCCGGCTGTACTTGGCTAATGGCTTTGGGTTTGGGTCGCCGTCTTGGTCTTGGCAGCTTCTGATTATCTGGTCGGGCTGGGCGTTGATCCACTGGCTGAAACGATATACGCCGTAGATGTACTGGTATAGCGTGGCTGTGCTGCCTGTCCGATGGCGTAGGAGATGTTTGGCGAGTTCCAGGGTTGAAGCGTTGTTGAAGGTGAAGGGCACTAGGCTGGGCATCTTCCACGAGAGGCTGTCGATTACGTATTGTTGAAGCTTTTCGTCACCTGGATCTTGAGGGTTCGGCACCGAAACTGTCAATGGTTGCTTGAGTTTTCTGCCGAGGGGACTATGGGTTATGGTTATCGCCTGCATTGGTTCGCTCCCGTCCCTTTTTTACTTCGGCTGAGTTTTTCGCTCCGCCTTCTGAAGCGCACACTCAGCGATAGTAGCTTTGTCGTTTTGGCAATTTAAAGACCCGCTCCGAATATTTTGTAATGGCAACTTACGGATTTCTAGGATGCAGCTTTTCAGTAAGAGTAGGCCGCTGGCTGTGCCGCTTGAGTAGTTGAGACTTTCGACGGTTCTGTCATGTTGGACGCATACAAGTTCTTTGTTTTCTTGGGTCAGCCATCCCACGGTTTCTCGTTCAGCCACATCCTTGAGCGGTTTTGCTATGTTCCGGAAGAGAACGTGGTCCTTGTAACGAATGTAAACTATTGAACCCTTTGGGATGGCTTGATTCATCAAGTTTCACCCATTACTCTAGTTCTTGGCTCGCCTCCGCTGAGTTATTTGAAGAAGTATTCGTCTCTGATGCTCTCGCTGACTTTGATGTATCTCTGCGACTTGCAGAAAGCTATGATGCGGTCGAGCAACGGATCCTGTGGATTGTCGAATTCTTTTTTGAAGCCTAATCCGCCGACCGACACTCGAATTTCCACGTTTTTGGCGTCGGTCAGCATTTGATAGAAGCCGCGTTTGTGGTTTTCAGCATACTCCTCCAAGACTTCCCAATCTTCAACCAGATTGACCAAACGGTCTCACCTCTAAACTATGTTAATTCAAGAGTTTAAGGGCTTTCTGGCATCGCCAAGGAATAGTGTTCCGCTGAAGGGGGTTGCTAGGAATAGTGTTCCGTGGAGGGGGTCGCCAAGGAACACTATCTTTTAAAGATATATCAGATAGCTGCCCCTGAGAAGTTAGCTGAATGAAAAGATGTTGATTATGGATTTTGGAATTGTATAAGTTTATATAATGCGGTCTCTTATTCTTTCATGGTGACGCGAAATGAGCACGATTCTTCATGAGCCTAAGCTGGATACGGTTCTCATGGTTGAAAAGGCGATAAAGGATGCTGCGGAGTATCCGAGTCGAATGGAGTTGTGGAGGTCCTTACCGAGGAAAATACAGTATCAGACTTTTAAGAGGATTCTGGAGTATTTGGAAGCCTCAAGCAAGATCGTTTTTAACAGGGGCAGGATAGTGTGGGTGGCGGCTGATAATCCGAAGCTGAAGAAGCTTATGGAGGAGTCTGTGAAAATTCGCTGACGTTAGCTTTTTCTGTAACCGAACCTTCTGCTGTAGGATTTGTGGTCTGGAAAGACTTCAAGGACTATCACTTTTAATCCTTCCTGGTCTGCAACGATGGTGTAGCAGCACCTCCTCTTCCCGTCAAGTTTAAGCCTGTAGAGGTTGTTTACGCCAAATTCCCTAACATAGAATTTTGGAATCTGACTCTTCCTTACCATTTCTCCCGCGAACATGTTTTCTTTTAATGCCTCTAATCCTCTATCTATGGCTTTTTTAAAATCGTCTTGTTCATCGAGGCTGGAATACATTTGGTTGATTTTTCTCTCAAGAAAGACAGCAACAGGAGCCCTACGCCTGTCCAATCAACGCTCACTCCAAAAAACGGTTCCTTTCTACGGATAAAAGCTTTGCAACCGAGGAAAGCGCTGCCAAGGCAGAGAGCACGGCTTCATCTCCTGCTTCTTCTACGAAGCGGTCTAAGTCTATTTGGCTTAATAGTATAGCCAAGTAGGCTCTTGCCGTCAGCTCATATCTGGATGCTTCGAAACCCGCCTTGGTTTTCTTGACGCCTATTTTCCCGATATAACCCAGTTCTTCCAAGGACCTTACCCGCTTGTTCACGCTTGCGTAGCGAACATATCTGAAGGCTCTCAGGGTCTTCACTTCCTTGTGTATGTCGTAGATTGTCAGCGGGCCTTTGAGGGCGAGGATCTGGAAGATGGCATAATTATGTTTGGCTTCCCGACCTTTGAAAACAGAGGGTTTTCCCCTTTTCTTCCTAACCCTCGCCACAAACCTCGCTCACCGGCATAGCCCGCTAAAACAAAATCTGCTTGGAAGAGCCTATTTACATTAATTGACGAGTTTTTGTACTCCAAAACCCCCGGCAAAATTTTTCTGCGGGCAGAAACGCCTATAGCGGAAAAGTTTTCGGCATGCCGATATTTAAGCTGGATTTGCATTTTCCTGTCAAAACTAGGCGTGCAGAAAGCTTTCAGAGGATGATTTTTGCGGGGGGTATTCGGCGTGCCGAAACGTTTTGACGGGGGTCAAAGTTATGACGAGAGAATCTTTCTCCGTGACGACATTTATATCGAGATCCTGTTTAAGGAATGGCTTGACTATTTCATGAAATCTTCGAGGAATATCCATGGATATGCGTTTGCATTCATATGTTCGCTTGCTCCTCAGATAGCGTTTCTTAGAAACTCTCCACTGAATTCTAACCATTTAGCGCAGCCTCCCTTCAAAAATTATGTTTTTGTCTTTAGCTTCATAAAAGTTAATTGCCCCAAAGACACTCTGGATACGTAGAGAGATGAGTGAAAGTAGCTGCTTTAGCTTTAAAGCCTGAAAACGCATTATTATTAATTGTGGTGTTGGCTGTATATGCGAACTTTAAGAATCTCAAACCATGTTCATCAGCAGCTTACGCGTCTATTGGGCGAGTTGACGGTTCAAAGTGGAACGATGAAGACTTTTAACGATGTTGTTGAAGATTTGGTTTCAAGGCGTGTAGTTCTGCCGCCTGAAATGCTTAAGCACATACAAGAGTCTATAATTGCTAACAAGAAGCTTGGATACCCTGCAAAAGAAGAGTTCATAATTGACGCAGTTCAAAGGAAGCTAAGAATCCTCAGCGGAGACTACAAGCTTGTAAAACTGCCAAGGGAAAAATATGAGAAACTTGAGTCAGCAATAAAGGAAATGAATTTACCATTTCTCAACGCAGCCGACTTTATCCACAAACAAATCACGCAGAAAAAGGCCACTTGAGGGAATGAAAGCGAGGAAAAATAAGGAAACTTACCTTTCCAACAAATAAAAAAGCCGATGTTGACTAAGAGTTCAAAGTTTTTGTAATGGTTTAAACTCGTAGACTGTGACTGTGAGGTTGGGCTGCCAGGATTCTGGACCGTGAATTTCCTCCCAAGCCCTTCGGAATTCTTCTAGGCTGTTGTAGCCTTCCTTTTGGACATCACTCAACGTTATGTCTCCAAGCCTCTGCCTAAACTTTCGGGTTATCTTGATGTAGCCTTGCGCTTTCGAAAACCACCTGTCTCTGATCGCGTAAACTCGTCCTATACTGTAATTTGCGGATTTACCTGGGAGTCGACGGGTCTGCGTCTTACGGCCAGCCAGAATCATTTCAACGTGTTTCTTTTTGAAAAGCATCCAGCTTCACCTCTCGAAAACATTGGTCAAGCCTCACTTTTATTCCACGATGCTTTCTACAGTATTCGCAGTCACATGGATCCTTTAGCTCTTCTTGAAGGGTTACGTGCGGGTTTTTCTTGTCCAAAACCGGACAGTAGAAACTGTGTTTGAAGTATGCGCCCCAGTGGCCGCACACTTTACATTTTCCCGTGCGTGGCTTCCTCCTCTTCCGCGCTTGGCAAACATTTCCCCTGAAGCCACAAGTCTCGCAGAACGATTAGTTTAGCCATGTAGAAGTAGCCGCCTTCCCGGAGTTCCTTGCGCGTCGCAGTTAAGCCTTTAAAATCGTTGCCCATCGTAGTCGCCTGTTCCTGCTGATAGAGTTGCTGAGCCTTCTCCCAGATCATCGCTCTTACAGTTGGCCAAAATTTACCGGGTTTCCGTTGACGCCTCGGCATACAAGTAACGCTCCATCGTCTCTGTTTTAGGAAAATACGGGCAACCCTGAAAGATTATGTGATGGTCTTTAGCGAAGGCTCTGAGCAACTGACAGATTTTATGGCTGGTTAAAGGCTCCTTTTCCTTAGTATAGCTAACTCGCTCCGCCATGATTGTCGGCAGAAAAGAGAGAAGGGGGCAGTCGGGACAGAGCCTAGGCTCTTGGGCCTTTGACCTCGACAATTTCTTCATACCTGAAACTTTCTATTGCCTTTTCGATTTTGCTGTCTGGAATGGAAATGTCTATGATGTAGTCGGCGATTTTTCGGGCTTCATCTGGGTTTTCGGCGTTGACCACGAGGATTATTTCCACAAGATACTTGGGCATGGCTTTCACCCTTTCCAGTTTGCGAGTGCGAAGCGGTTTGCTCTGGTCTGCTTTCTGTGCAGGTTTAGCCCTTGCAGATAGTCTAATAGGTGGCTGTATTCGTGGAGGAATATGAAGCGGACGAGTTCGGCTGGGTTGTTGAAGGTGACGGTTTCGTAAACGTAGCGGTAGCCGTAAAAAGGCGTGTACACTTGTTCTGTTCCTACAGCCCATTTTTGCGTTAGCGGATAGGTGTTTTTTGGGTTTACTGCGATTTCTATCTGTTTCTTTGAGGGTAGGCATCTTCCACCGAAGGGGTGCTTTCCATGTGTCCATCGGATTATAAGTTTCCAGTTGTCTAATGGCTGGACGAGTTTTATTGGCAACTCGAAGCTCCCATGTTCGACTCTCCATTCCCGTCTGTTGATTAGGTCGTCGAGAAAAATGGGGAGGCTTGTTCTGTTTTCTACTTGCATTTTTAGACCTCCAAGGCTTGGATTAGGACGCCGCAGGGATAGGTTTCGGGCGTAACCCGCTCAACTTTGCAGTAAAGCAATTGTCGCTCGGCTTCGCTTAAGAATTCAAGCTTGTTTTTCTCTCCGTTCCATTTTCCGTTTTGCTCTACAAACTGGTAAAGCAGTAGCAAATCGTGCCAGCCTCCGTTTAGCTCGAACAGCTCTGGGTCCCTTGCCTTCGCCATTTTCAGCCTGCGTATTTTCCATTGGGCTTGGCGGATTGTTATGGTAAAGCCGTCTCTGTCCAAGAGGACGCTTTTAAGAGTTTTATTTTTTATTTTTTCCATCCTATCTACCTCACTTAAGACTTTAGGCTGATTTTCTAAATTTGGCTTAAAATCGCTTCCAAGTGAAAATTAAAGCCTAAAAAAACGGCGAATTTCACTTGAGGCTGCAGAAAAGCGGATTTTCCAATTGAACATTTTAAAGTTGGAAAGCTTGATTTTCAGTTTTCAGCGTGAAGCTGGCATGGACCAGAACAGGTAGACTTTAGTCTGCATTAGGAAGCCACAGACTTTAATTAAGTGTGCAAGCTTTTCCATGCTCGCTTTGTCTATTTCTTCAGCATAGGCTTTTTTCTTTCCGAAGGGCATGTGACAGAAGAAATATTTCATAAAGCGTGTATGGCTGTTTTTTATGAAGGCTTCTCGTATTTTCTCCATATCCTCATTGTTCAGGCTCCGAAGCCTGTTCAAAACATACTTTTCGCTGCTGAGCAATTGAATGTTGAACCCCATCTGATGCAGGACCCCCGCAACCTTTAATGCCTCTTTTGGAGGCGGCTGCTCAGTTATCTTCTGCATTCCAGCTTTCTCCGCAAAGCGATCATATTTAGCCATGACTGCGGGCATCTCCACATAAGTTGTTCCAGCTAAGGGTAATGTATCCCTAACGAGCTTGGCGCCTAAGCCTATGGTCCTATACTTTGGGTGAACAACAACTCTGCTTACGATGCTAAGCTTCTCATTCAGCTCTTTCATTGACATTTTCGGCAGGACGAGCCTGCGCCCGAAACATGTGGGTGGCGGATGAGAATACACTATTACTCCGCAAAGCTCCTCTCCGCGTTTCAAGCAGAAGATTTTGCGTGGTGCAGCTATTTTGTGGCTGCGGTAGTGGAAGCCCGCAAGCTTTCTCCAATCCGCGGTTGTGCCTTCTACGATTTGCATCTCCTTGACGAGGCTACATTCATCAGCCGTTTCATTCGGGTAATAGTTTACGGTTATTTCTTTCCCAAAACGCTTGTGAATGTAGACACTTGGCTTCAAATCTTCAAAGAGGTCTGTGTGGGTTGTTGCCGCCAGAACTGCTTTTCCTTGCTGTCTTGCGAGCTTCTGAAGGTTGTAGGCCACTATTTTGGCTGTGTCTCTGTCAAGTGTGGCTGCAAACTCGTCCATTATCCAGAATTGGGCTTCCGACTCTATCATTTTTGCGATCTTGTAGCGGTATTTCTGTCCGTCGCTTAACTGCTGATAAGCGCGTAAGAATAAGAAGGCATCGTTTAAGCCCACTTTACTTAGCAGTTCCAAGCCTTCTTCAAGGGTTTCGCCTACGGTTTCTATTAGTGGCCGGTTTGAGTCCGGCTGGATATCCCCAATATTTATGCAGGTTAGGCCCAAGTCTTGCCTGATATCCTTCTCTAAGGCCTTCAACAAAATAGACTTGCCAGAGCCAGAGTTGCCTGTTATGTAAACAATATCCGTGGGTCCTATTTGCAACTCGACGTTATCGTAAATCACAAAACGGCTTTCTTCATCTATGCCTAAGCCGAAAGCTTCAGCTACGCCAATAGTTCTTGGAGTGATTTCGGTTGCTGTTTCGTAGGCTATGTTGATCGTGAACTTGCCCGTCTCTCTGTCGTATTTGCGGGCGTATCTGGTTATGCGGAAAAACTCTCGTCTTCTCATCTTGTGATGCCTGTTGCTTTGCGTTTCTGAAGCTTTTCCCTCATCTTCTTCAACCTGTTTTTCCTGCTCATGCCGCAGCAGCTCTCTTCGTGTTTTCCTTAAGCTTACCTGAAATCTCGATGTTTCCGTCTTCGTCAAGAAGCATTATGACTTTGCCTTTCGGGTTTAGAAAGGCTAAACCCCTGCCTAAACCAAGCTTTTCAGCCTCTGTTATGCGGAAATCATTTGCAAACACTAAATCTTGGATAGTTCCACATACGCCTGAATTGGAGCAGGTATGGGTGTGAGCTGCAGGATTATAATATCTAGGACAGTTTTCCCATGCGACGCTTGATGCATAGACGCACTGTTGACTGCTTGGGTGCGTGTATTGCCTATTGCAGCTCACAGCTATGCTCATGGTGTTGCAGTTGACTTGGTTGGGACTGAGGTTTTCTCCCGCGTGATTGTGATCGCGAGCGTGATGATCGTCAGGCCCTATCCCAGTATGGGCTGAATGCGGGTGACTTTTAGGCTCATAACGATAATTCGGGTCCACGTACATTGGGTCTAAGGCTCCTTGAGCCTCCAGAACATAACCAACTGTGCCTACGGGGAGTCTTGCCAATGAGAACCTGCCGCTTGTTATTATGCTTGCATCAGCAGTGACATTCTGCAGAACCCGAGCCGAAGTTATAACCGTAAAGTCGCCTATGTTAAGCCAGCCGACTCTTCCAAGCCCGTTAACGAATAGGTTGCTCCATTTTAGCAGGCTTGAGCCGAGGTCACGTGTAGCATCAACGTCTGGAAGAAGGTTTACCGCTACTCCGCCCTCTAAGGCCTTAATTGCTCCCGCGAGGTAAACGTCCCTCCACTTCTTTAGGCTATTGCCAATATCTCTGGCGCCGTTAGATTCAGGGAGAATGTCTCCTGAAATTTCAAACTGGTTGGCGCATACGCGCTTAAGCCAAGTGTCTGGGGCTGTTGCTCCCCCTGGACCAAACTTGAGCATGTCACTGCTTAACTCGGCTTTGGGGTTGGCTTCTCCAATGGTTCTGATTCGCATGTACCCATCCGTTGGCAAAAGTAAAAGTACTGTATTGATTTCTTTCCATTTCCTTGTTTCAGACCCTAAAATACCGTGACCATCATCGCTTGGATTAAACTGATGGTCTAAGGCTACAGTTCCAGCTTTATTTTTTGTGCGGAAATTGATTATAGCTGCTTCATCATTGAATGGCCCGACGTATTTCGGGCATATCCAGCCGGTGATTTTATCCCAGCCACCGTTGTCTGAGCTGGGCCATTGGACACCCGCGTCGTCTCCAGCCTCGTGTCCCGCATGATGTGGTCCGATTCCTCCCCCCAGACTCGGAAACGGCAACCCTTTTTTGCCGAGCTTTGTTCTTGCAAGCTTCTCGACAGTAACGGTTGTAGCCCTCAAACCGTAGAGGTAGTCAGCCAGTAACGGCGGAACCTTCCCGAGCTCAAGCGTTATTTCCAGCGTCTGCGATTTTGCATCCACGTAATACTCAACGCTTTCTACGCGGAAGTCAGCATCCACATTCTCGTTGGGCAGTGTAACGTGGATTTTGTCTCCCGAAAGAAGCGGATTAATCCCATAATCCAAGACTGTTGTTCTAAGTTGTAGGTATTCGGCTGGGTCTTTAAGGTAGTCAAGCAGTGCCTTAGCCCTTAACATGCATTCATTGTCGCTGTTAAGTTCTTCATCAACCTCAACCAACTCGCGTAATCCATAGGCGCTTTGGCTGCCAGAATCCTCCTGCGTCGCTCTGTAGCGCAATTTGTCAAAGAATAAGCCGTCGATTCTAATGGGCACATTTGTTTCCGTTTTGTGTTGAACATCAAGCAGGATCCCCTGGATGTTCCTCCAATCGGCGTTTCCAACCTTTGTCCAGACGCCCTTCGGATTTTGATTTGCGTCATATTCGTTGCCGGGGCCAAGGGCGTATTCAGCCAAACGCCAGTAGACATCAGTCATGTAGGGCAGGTTTGCTTGGAAATAGTTGGCTGAGTCGGGAGCATATAACGTGACAACTTGCCAGTCCCAGTTGTCCGCTTGATACATCCATGAGCCATACCAAAATTTTAGAAGGGCAATGCTTTCGCAGCTCTCCGCAGGAAAGGTTCTGTAAAACCTGCACCGTCTTCCAGCACCCGAATTGTTCATAAGGCTGTATGAGCCAACCTTCTTTTCCACAGTATCTAAGGACATTGTTCCGTCTAACGCAACCCAGCCAGTGAGCGATTCTGTCCACGCATCTTTGTCCGCTGGCAGAGCTCTTCCCGCATATCCATAAGCAGTAATTTTATTTCTCACGCGGTGAATGTCCTTGCGGTATTCGCATACCTCTAACTTCTCGCTGAGGTTTACGGGCGAGGTCTTGCTATCTTTAGGGAAAAACTCGAACCTGCCATCAGGCGCAACACGAAAATCAAAGCCTATAACACCCGCCTTGTCCGCACTTTCAGCGATGTATTTGACGATGTCCCAGACAGGAGTGTTCTCGTACTCAAGTTTCGTGTAAGTCGTATCTGTGTTCTCAACAAGCTCTATGCCATCTCTCACATGGCTTAGGCCCACATAATAATCGAGCAAGTCCTTGACGATTTCCTCGCCCTTCTTGTTCTCATAAGTTTTCGTTACAACTCTTCTGAAGAGCTTTTCTCCCCAGCACCGGCCACCAACCCAAACATAGTTTTCAGTTGGCGAAGATTCATACTTGACGCTTTCAACACGGCAAGTGAGGACCTGCGGAACGTTTGCGCCTCTTCCAATGTCGATGTGGCCGTCCATGCCCACGTTAATAGGCGAAGAGCCGCCGGGACTGTACTTCTTATCCCAACTTTGAAGCAAGCACTCAAAACTACCGACTTCCTTTGTGCAGCCTAAATGCACCCTTAAATCGATAACATCTCCTTGTGGTATGCCTATGGTGCCGAAGGCAATGGCAACTTTTGGAATTTCAACGCTCAAGGCTATTCGACTCCTCGCCTGTACATTTCCTCTTCTCCGGCTCGGGTGATGGATCGTGATCGAGTAGGCGTCTTCGCTAACTCTTCATTATATTCGGCTTGGGCTGATGCGGCTTCTCGTGTTGTTGCTGCAAGCCAGCCCATGTAGGCTGCTGTGGCTGCGATTAGTCCTATGCCAAGCGTTAAAAGCGAGATTTTCATGGCGAGGCTCGCATTATGAAGCCATTGGATTACGGTTGCGATGCTTGTGATCCTGTTTAACGCTGCTATGCCTCTCGTTAATGTTCCTGCCAAAGCGATCATGCTGCCAATGCTGGATATGGCGTTGGCTACGTCCTTGCTTAGGAAGCCGAACTGCTGGCCTAAATGGGCGATTGCGACTGCTGAGGCTCCGAGGCTGGCAACGTCCCGGGCTACGCTTCGCAAGGCTGTGCTTGCCTCGTTCCGAGCAGTTACAACAATGGATATCTCGCGGAAACTCATAGTCCAGCCTCCGACTTCGCAGCATCCAAAGCTTCGAGAATTATCTGCTCGAGCTGAGGCAAATACTCCTGAACAGCCGGAAATAGGTAAGGTCTCGCAGCCATGTATCGAGTCCCAAGTTCCACGAATAGTGCGTATGTGGCTTCTGCTCCGACCTCCACAACCCATTCTTTAACTACCGCATAAATTGTGCTTCGCAAATGGCCTGTTCGCACCGGAACCAGCTGCATGGCTAAGGCTTTAACGTCTGCAGCCCAGCTAACCAGAAGCCTATGCACATGCCTTTGCATGGCGGAGTCAAAACTTTCCATGGCAGCCGTAAACTCTTCATCGCCCTCAATGTCACAAGTCATTTCAATGGTCATGTTTTTTCTCAAACTCCCCTCGCTTTTTGCTGTGAAGCCAAGCACTGTGGATGGCTGCTCCCGCCACTAAACCGCATATGAAAGCGATAACAACGTTCCAGAACTCAATCAATGCATTCGTGCCTCCCGCTTCGCCTTATCTGTTTCCTCTTGTGTTTGTCGGTCGATCTCATTGAGGATCACTATAAACTGCTGGATGGTTTTGGCTGACTGTCTTCCAAGCTGGTTAGGTGTCCACCCGAATTCTTTGCAGAGTCTGAACTCTGTGAGGGCTGGATGGGGCTTTTGTCGTTTGACTGCTCTGATAAAAAACGTGTTTCCTCAACGCTGATGCTGTTAAGCCTGTTGACTATTTGACTGAAAAGTTCGCCCAACTGGATTGGTACGCCTTCTTCTTCGCTTAGCAGTTTCTCAAGGCTTATGGGCTTATGTTCTGGTTGCTCCTTTAGGCTTGCCCATATCGTTTCCGCTTGAATGGCCACGTAATCGCTACTTTGGATCTGCCCGGATACCGGACTGTATTTTGTGTGTTTCTGGATTATTCGGCTGCGCTTAGCCCACGTGATCTCTTGAAAAACGTATTTGCCCTTGTATTCTGGGCCGTACTCTTCTCCGATTTCAACGGCTTCTTTTCGCATGTTGAACCATCTCCATGATCGCTATTCGGTTTTTAACCGCTGTGTTCACGTCTTCGAGAACGATTTCCTGCATCCATTCTGGCAACTTTAGAATGCGTTGCCCAAGCCTTTCCCACATCTTCATCCATTTCTTTCGCAGCTCGGCTTCTCGACCAAAATCTTCCAAAATCTTGACTTCAACAGCCATTTTAATCACCTCAGCTTACGGCAACGGTTTTGGCGACAAACGGAGCCTTGCAAGCTACAAGGTCTTCAATCTTTGTTGGTGTGCTGACCTTTTCCCATTTGCAGTCTGTGAACGTTGCCTTGTTTGTGCCGCCAAGGCCTATTTCCAGTGTGAAAGCTGTATCGTTGACTACATCATCATATTCCTCTTTGGTTTCAAATTCGAATTCGATTTCTCCCGTTATGGTTCTGTGTCTTTCCATGAGATACTTTAAGAGATGACCATTGGTGGTGCGGATCACTGGGACACGTTTAAGATGGTTTTCAATTTTGAACTTCCAAGCTGTGGCACGCTCCAAGACTGCTGCTTGTTTTTTAACGTAGCTTTCGTAGAAAGCCACTGGATTTTCTGACCAGGGCGTGTAGCTGCTTCCGATTTTGGTTGTTCCAACACTCAAGTTTTGACCAATGAGCTCAGCATTCGCCTTTATGATGTCTTCAACCGAGCATTCGACAGCTGCACTGTTCATTATGCAGCCTTTGTGCAATAATGATATGATTCCGCCCGGTTTCTCATAGAAGACTTCAGCGCTCATTGAACCCAAGGTCATCACGAAATTTAGAAGGTATATGTTCTGTAGGCTGTAGCCGAATTTGAGGTCTACTTGTCTTAGGCCTTTGCGAATAAACGCCAAATCCCTTGAGCCTACACCTCGCACTTTGATTAGTCCCGGGTCTATCGCTGGCTCAACATTTTCCGCCGTCCATATCTCAACCATAGCCGGATTCGCAGGGGTTTCTCCATAAACCGATTCGCCTACGTATGCAACCCGTGCTTCATGCGCCCCATACGGTTCAGCCACTTTCTTTCATTCCTCCTTCTATGTTACCGTGACGTTTTCGAAGAGCCATGTTTTCAAAACGAACTCCGTTCTCCAAACAACAGGCTTTACGTCAACCCTGTCTTCATCACGGTAAGAAACAACATCCGCGTATGTTATCCCAAGAACAGTGATGACGCATTCAACATAATCGCAATAGAGAACGGCTGGGGTTACTCCGTTGCTTGGATGATAGCTTCTCGCGAAAAGCCAAACATACCCATTCTCATCCACGTAGTTTGACAGGTTTAAGGTAAGCGTTATCGTGACAGTGCGGTCTTCAGCTACAGCATCGCTTGCCTGAGCATGCTGCCAAGCCTGAGCCACATAATTCCAAACCATCATTAGGAAGCCATTTCCACCGGGAGCAGTTCCATAACCCTCAAAACTCAAAGCAATTTGGGTGAGGACGTTTGACTTTGCTCCTATTTTGAACCTGAACAGCAACAAAGCATGCTGAAGATTCACATCGACACTTTTGGAGTGTCGATCATCGTCACTAATCCATATCTTGTTGTAGCCAACACCTGAAACTTCACTCCATTCAGCATCTCCAGGAGATAAGTCGATTGCTGCACCCGCTTCATACGCCTTATGGGTCACGCTTGTTTGACCCAAGTTCCAAAAAGTGTGTTTCGTCGTGTTTGGCTTTGTCCTTTTCTCGCGGATGACGCGGTTTATCTCCTGCCTCATCTTTTCACGGATGCGCCTTCCAGACTCTGCAGCCTCAGGCTTCTCAATAACCCAGACGCTTACTCGAGGAGAATCCACGCGCAAACGCTTGCTTGCCGAAAAACCTATTTTGCGGTCTAAGCTTCCGCCGAGGCCAACCGTAACTTGGGCGTCGTAGTTTTTCATAAGCTCCCTGTCAAACCATTCTTTGCTGACGTGCACTTTTCCAACAGACCCATCATCTTTGACAAGCCTCATGTTTGTTTCCAGGAGCCTCACGAGTGTTGTAATTGAGTCTTCTATCTCAGGCATTATGCAATCATCCTCCTGCAGAATGCTTTGATGTAGAGGGTGTCTCCTTGGAACCGAAAATCCTGAACTTGCAGAACCACGTATGGGATTGACTTGAAGACGATTTTGTCGTGGTGTTTTAGCGGTGAGAAGACGTACAGGGTTATGTAATCGTCTATGACGTAGCCGGGTTCGATGAAGATTTCTGCTGAGCGTGTGGGGCTGATGATGGCTTTGATTAATAGGCCTTCGGCGTAGGCCTCGCTTTCTCCAGCTATAATGGAATAAAGGGTTACGTTTTCGCCGTGGGCGTTTAGAATACGTGTAAAACTATTCGAAACAGAAGAATACTGCAAGAAGTATAATCCAAGCCAAGAAACCGTTACCACAGATTTCTTGTTCTCTACAGGCGTGTAATCCGCAAACCTTGGACCCCAAAACATGAAGGCGTCTGAGTGAAGTTCAATCAGTTTTTTAGCGTATTCATAAGACACTTTCTCATGTTCTCTGCGCAGTTTCAAACCTAAAATGCCAGCGGTCACAGCATCGTAGTATGCACAGTCGGGTTTTCTGTTGACAACATCGAGGTATCCCGGCCAGCACAATGCGGGCTGATAGGCTGGATAATCAATAGATGGACCTATTTCACTGCAATATCTGAAGACTTTTTCAACGGTTTCGCTCCAGCCTTCATAAAGGTAAAGCGCATGTAAAGCATAGCTGAAGTCGTCATCATAGATTAGGTTTTCAGGCGGAACGCCTGGAGCCCTGTGCCATTTTCCATCGGCGCTTGGAGGAGGCCTGTAATAAAGCCATAAATCTTCGAAGCCTTCGCGGTAAAACTTTAACATATCATCGATCATAGTTTGGTATTTGGCCTCTCCTGTGCGGGTTTGAAGCTCCTTTAAGCCTATTAGCCCGTAAAGGTCCACGATCCACATGTCGGGACCCCAATTGTTGTTGATGTCGACCCATTGGGCAAAGCCGCCGTAATACTTGTCATGGACGCCCAGCTCTGAGGGTCTGTGCTGCATGTGATACAGAAAGGTTCCGCCAGCAAGTTTAGCAGCGTCGAAATATGATGCCGTTCCTGTCAGATCGTAAGCTTTTAGAAGGGCTGGAACTGCACGGTGAGCGTCAATGGAATAGTAATATACGCTGTCATCTCTGCTTTTGAAACCGCCATACGCTTCCTTAGCGTTATTGGTGCATTGAATCGAAAGCAGATAATCAGCTAGGGCAACAATCTTGTTGTAAATGTCCGTTTTTCTACTTGCGAACTGAGGATCATAGTAACATTCATACAGGAAGTCAATGGCGTGGGCTGCGGGTGCTGGCCCCCTGCCCCATTCAGGATCTACGCCTACGCTTGGAATGTAATAGAAGTAAGGTGCGTAATCCATGATGAACTGGTAGTAGACGTCAGGAACCTTCAAGCGCCTTTCCCTCCGAAAGTCTAGAAATGCCAGAAGTGAAGCTATTATGAGTGTCAACACGACTGCGAGAACCAACGCTTTGAGAAGAGCTCTCATCGTTGTCATCGAACGCATAGTTTGTGCAGAACTGTAAATAGGCTTGCGAAACCTTTGCCATGGCTTATGGTCCTTCCTGAAGGCTTACGCCAAACCTTTTCTGGCGGACTATGAATCGTTCAACCTGCTCACGCAAAAACTCAAGTTCTTTCCCAACGTTTGGAGAAACACGCAAGTCGCCTATGCTGAAGTCAAGTCCAACTGCGGATCCCCCGGTAACCTTGCAATAACAGTAGATTGCTGCCAGGTTGCGGATGGCGTTAGCCTCGGCATCGGTGCAGCTTTCAGCGTTAAGCGTCCTGCCGATTTCCTCGCTTAAGAAGGCAGCAGCCTCATCCCTGAAGGCTAGAACATCTTCATCGCTAATATCAGCTGAAGCTAAGCCTAAACGCTTGCGAATCTGGTCGGCAGTAACTGAAACCATTCCTATTCAAAAGAAAAAAGGCGAAAATGAGATTTAAAAACAAATCTGAAACAGAAGTTTAATTAAATTCGAGTTTAATTAAAGAAAATGTTCAGATTTCCTTAAAAAGCTCAGTTTTAGTCATATTTCTTGGTCAGGTTACAAGGCATGAGCAAGAAGGTGCTTAAACAGTTAAGCGAGTTGCAGTTAGGCGACTTGATAGAAGTTACGTGGCTTGATGCTTCAAGGGGCAAGCTGGAGACGGTTGAGGAGCTGCGCGAAGCTGGAGTATCAGGCGCAGAAATCGATTTGCCAGTTACAAGCTACGGCGTTTACATAGGCACTTTTGGAAAAATCGCTAAACACATAGCGCTTGTTGCCAGCCAATGGCTTTTCGCTCAAGGATATGGGCAAATAGATTGCACAATAATCCCAGTGGGCACGGTTGAAAACATACGAGTGTTACAGCCTAAACTTATGAACACGGAAAATATTCGGGTTTGTCAGCAGGCCTTCATACACGGCAGAGCAAGGCGCCTCATGCGGAGAATAACGATTTTTGGGAATGACAGATGAAGAATCCAATCCGACAGGCCTTAACAAAAACCATTCGCACCACACATAAACATAAGCCTATCGAGGTTAAAGTAGCTCCCAGCGAAAGGCTGCTTTACGCTGTTTACTTCAGCTTGGGCATGGTTGCCTGCTTAACCGTGCTGGAAGCCGTGCATTTGATTGTTTTGGGCGAGTGGAACTCCGAGATTTTCACGGTTGTCGCTGGGCTTGTGGGCAATATAACGGGCATTTTCTTGACGCAGAAGGCTTAGGGTATGTTGAAAAATACCGGGGGGTAGGCTGTATTGGTTAAGATTTCTCGCAATAGCATGATAACACAGAGGATTGGAAAGCTCAAAGAAACGGTTAAGGTTGACACGCAGAGGCTTCGCGGAAAAGCCCTTGAAGGCCTAGAGGAGCTTTTTGACTTGGCACAATCTATGGCGAAGAGCAATAACGTAAAACTTAAACAGCGGCAAATATGGACTCGCATAGCTGCCTACATCGCACAGATCATCAACAGTGTCGCTTCAGGTTTTGATGAACGCCAGATAAACGCTGACCTTGACGAGTTGGAGCGGTTGGTGAGTGAAGCGAGAGCAAAAGCAAAGGATGGAGAAACTGAAGAGGGAGCTGCAGGCACAGGAGCAGATGCAGCTTCCCAGCGACCCAGTTGAGTTTTTCATTGAAATTTTGCATATAACGCCTTATCCCTACCAAGCTGAGTTTTTGCGAGATCCTTCGCCGTTAAAAGTTTTGCGATGGTGTAGACGAGCGGGCAAAACAACCGTGATGAGCGGGTCCGATATACATTTTGCCGCGCTCAATCCTAACTCCCGCATTATTGTTACCATGCCGAAGTTTCAGCAGATCAAGGAGATTTACTTCCAAGGCGAAGGCGGACTCCACAGCCACTTAGCTAAGATGGATAGGGAAGTTTATGAGAAGATTATATCAGAAGAGCTGCAGACCATAATTCGATTCCGTAATGGGTCAGTTATATTAACTGAGACCCCTGAGCCCTTCACAATCCGTGGACATGGACCAAGCAAAATAAGCATAGACGAAATGAACTTCATAAGGAAGGATCGTGACCTGTGGCTCAGCGCCCTCTTACCAATGACGTTAACACGAACGGTTTATATCAATGTTGCAAGCACACCGTGGAACAAAGACAGCGTATACCATGCAATGTGCTTCGACAAGAACTTCAAGATTTTCAGCGGCAACATGCATGAGCATGATCCGCCACGGTATTTACGAACATGGAAAGACGTTTTGAAGCCAAACGGACCATTAGACCCAGCGCAGGTTGAAATCATGAGGGAGCAGTATATAGGCGACCCTTGGCGCTGGAAGAGAGAAATGGAATGCGCTTTCGTGGACGATGAAACAGCATTTCTGCCGTCAAGCCTAATTATCAAATGCCAGAACGAGGAGTTGGAGTTCGCAAAGTTCGAGGATAATCTTACTGGAAACTTTTTCATAGGCTGGGATTTGGGACGAGAACGAGATCCTGCTGCTGTTGCTGTTATAGACTTGAAGGGTGATGTGCGTCGCCTTGTCCACTGCAAACAGTTTCCGCTTGGAACGCCGCATGTGACTGTTATGGCGTACATTAAGAGCCTGTGCGACAGGTGGAAGAGGGTGCACGCTGTCTACTACGACCACACGGGCACCATGGGCATGGACGAACAGATTGAGAAGGCTGGCTTTCCAGGCTTATGCGGAGTAGACTTTACAAAGCCCACTAAACATGCTATGGCGATGGCTTTGAAACAGTTGATGATGACCAGCCGAAAAGAAGATGCGCATTTATCACCTCCAGAGGCGAAGAGACAGTTTGAGCTGCCATTCGACAAAGATGTGCAGGCAGAGTTAAACGTGGAGCAGTGGGAGCAGACACCCGGCAGCGAAATATACGCCTTCAGCCACCCAGAAGCAAGTCACGACGACCGCTTCTGGGCAATATGCCTAGCTGTGATGTCGACGCTGAAAACACAACCACAAAAGCCGCCAGCCTTTACATTCGGTTAACAAGTTCAAGAAATCCAAGTAGTCTGACGCTAAAGGAGACAGGTTTAGGAAAACGTTGCCGTGTATGGTAACGGATAGACAATTTTTTAAGAGACTTAGGAGCGTAGGACTGCGTCGGTTCAAACCCTAGTCTCTGTAAGATCACTGAACACAGAACGCCATAGTAAATCATAGCTGTTTTGGTAGCCGGGGATAGGTTCAAATATCGGCTTAAAATGTCGGGATTAAGGCCTGATTGTTTTTCTTTTTGGAAAAATATCCAAAAATTGAGGTTCAAATGAAGTTTCAAAGCGGTATCTTGGGATATTTACATAAGCTAAATCTATTGAACTATGTAAATGACCTAGTTTTCTTATCTACTTAATGGACATTGTTATCTAAAATAAACATGTTTAAACAGACCATACGAAATTCTTAATTAGATGGAATTTGCTGTCCTAAACCATTCCTTAACAAAGGGGATTTAAATGAGGCTACAAAAAACTAAAGGACAGCGTTTTACGCCTTTACAAATTGCGATGACTGCAATTAACGCTTCGCTTTACGCGGCGATAGGGCTTGTGACCTTCTTTGGAATTTTTGCGCCGCCTCCCATCGGTGTTGTTCGATTCTGGCCGGTAGTAGTGATTCCAAGCGTCTTTGCAGTGCTCTTCGGACCATGGGTAGGGGGAACTGGAGCCGCTATCGGAATTTTTCTTAGCGATATGGTTACTCATGGAAACGCTCTCTTAAGCCTGACGGTTGGAGTTCCATCCAACTTTCTAGGTTTTTTCTTGGTTGGTTATATTGCAAGAAAGAAGATTACTTTGAGAATGTTAGCATCCGTGTTTATTATTGGGTTTTTAACAGTAATTGTGGGTGTTTATTCAATATTGGCTCTGCCAGAAACATTTCAATTTACAGGGCTCTCGTCAACTGACAGCATTCTCCTATTCCTTGCAGCTGTTGTTGGAAGCTTTGCTTTAATAATAATCGCAGCTTCTCTATGGCCTGAATGGAAGAGCTATGGCGCTGCTTCGACCATTGGACTTGCGGTTGGAAGTGCAATCATAGGCCTTGGACTAGTACCATGGTTTAGTAAACCATTATTCTTTAGTTTGTTGTGGTTCATTTGGACCTTTACAACAGAAATACCCTTCCTCTTGTTGCTCGGACCTCCAATTTTAAAAGCATGCTACCGAGCCTTTCCATTTTTGAAACAACAAGTCGGACGGTGAACAGATTTCTCAGTGTCAAAACTGGCTCGAGCCTTCAGCCCAGCCGCAATCTCCAGCTTCTTCCAAATATGCGACAAGGAGCCTAACGGAAAACTCATAACCGACCCCGAGCGAATAGGCTCTCGAGGCGGAGGCTTCGCACTTAAAAAAGGTATATGGACAGAAGCGGAGGTTGTTAAGTCTAAGGCTAACGAAGTCAACGTTTTCATAAACAACGAACTGGCACCAGAAGCTCAAACCACTCGAACCGTTATTGCCATGCTTTTGGAAAAGGTTAACAAACCTTACAGTGTTATGGTTAAACACAGAGTTGAAGTGCCAATTGGTGCTGGATTCGGGACAAGCGCAGGCGGAGCTCTAGGCACAGCCTTAGCCTTAAGCAGCGCCTTGAACATGAACCTCACATATCGTGAGCTCAGTCGCGTAGCGCATGTAGCTGAAGTTAAATGTAAAACAGGACTGGGAACAGTTAGTGGCTTGCTGTTAGGCGGATGCGTTATAGTCTTAGAACCAGGTGCGCCCAATTATGGGTCGGTTGATCAAATTCCCATTACTTCAGATTATCATATAGTTTCAGGTGTATTTCAGCCACGGCTAACCAAAGAATTTCTAAGATCGACAAAAAAGCAGGCAATAATTAATCGGATAGGACAGAAAACTCTAGAAAGCATCTTGTCCGAGCCTTCTGTTGAAAATTTTTTGTATTCCTGCAGAGAATTTGCCGAGAAAACTGGATTGGCAACCGATCGCGTGATCAAACTGATGACAGCTGCTGAAAAGGCTGGAGCCTTAGGAGCAGCGCAAAACATGCTCGGCGAAGCTGTTCACGCATTGGTGCAAAGGGATAGAGTTAAGCGTGTTTTCGAGGCTTTCCAAAGGTTTCTGACACCGAACCAAATTGTTGTCGCAGAAGTCAGCCTTCAAGGCGCTCACCTAATAGGTGATAAAATTGACGGGGATTCAACATCTTGATCATCGGATTAGGGTTTTCGGGAAGCTCAACAAAAATTCCTATTCTCATATTAATGCTTGGACAAGTGACCGGCGCAATTATTTTTGAACCGCATCCGTTAAATTGAGCTTAAAATGAAATTATAATGAGGTACCTTGGATACGTAGATAAGCTATCAATTATTGAGCCACGTAAATGGTTCAGAGGTCTACTTGCCTACTTAATGTGTACACTCATGTTTCCAAGTTTTGCAGCTTAACGCTCAATTTCAGCAATCAGTTTTATAACCCTTGATTCTATTTTGTCTCTTATTTCTCGAACTTTTTCTATTGGTTTTCCTTTTGGATCTTCTAATCCCCAGTCGATCACGTTCTTGAGGAGTGGGGCTGGGCAGAATTTTTCGACGCTGCAACCCATTGTTATGATTCGGTCAGCTTCTTCCGCCATTCTCACGGTGAGAAGTTTGGGTTTGTTCATTGATATGTCGATTCCCTTTTCTTTCATGACTTCAACTACCACAGGATTGACTCTGTCTGCTAACATGACACCAGCGCTTGAGGCAATCAGCTTTCCTTTTCCATAGTGATTCGCAAAGGCCTCTGCCATCTGGCTCCTGCCAGCGTTTTCAACGCAAACGAACAATACCCGTTTCATTTCCATCATCAGCTTGCTGGTTTTATCCTTCGCTTGTCAGTACTGTTATGTAATCGGCAGTGTCAGCGCACGTATCTGCGGCTTGTTCCATGAACTCTATGAGGTTGTTCAGTATTAGAAGTGTGCCAGGATCTATTTGACGCGAGTATCTAATGAACAGTTTTTTAGTTGCAAGATAGTCTTTATCGATGCGCCCTTCTATTTCATCCACTTTCTTAGCGAGTTCCTTAGCCTTGACAGGATCGGTTCCCAGTTTTTCTATGCTGCTGCGGAGAGTTGTTGCGCTTTCGACAAGGGCTTCAGCAACTCTGACATTTATGCTCCAGATTTCGTCTGGGACATCTGTTTCAAGCAGAACCGTGACACTTCGTGCTGAATCCTTAACGTGGTCCGCCATGACATCAAGGCGCTTTACCAGATGCATAAGGTCTTCTCGAAATTCCACGGATATGGCAACGTTTGTTAGTTCCTTGAAAACTGATCTTCGCAGATTATCTACTTCTTCCTCTTCTTTTGAAAGCTTTTCAATAAATTCTCTTGACTCCTCTTTCTTTCCTTCAGAAGCGCTTACGACTGCTTTATGCAACAGAGTTGCGGTATCAAGTGCTTTCGTTATCTGTTCTTGTGCAAGATTCAGCGCATCTGTTCTGCGTCGTTTTTCAAACCACGCGAAACTTCCCTTAGCCAACTTCTTCACCTCTCTTTAATCCTATTCTTAATCATCTTATCTTAATCTTCTCTCCTGTTGCCAAGTAAACGATTGACTCGCCTATGTAAGTTGCATGGTCAGCTATCCTTTCCAGATATCTTACTACAAGTACGCTTGAGATTGTACACCTGTTTGTAGCTGGTGCCTTTTCAACCAATTTGTCGAGATATTTGAAATACATGTCATCGACCTGTTTTTCTGTTTCAGACAAGCTTTTTGCCAATATAACATCATGGCTTTTGAGCGAGTCAACGCTTGTCCGGACCATGTTTAGTACTTTTTCACTCATCTCTCTAACAGATTCATGGATCCAGCGTTCGCATTGCTCAAGTCCACCAAGTCTGTTCTGGACCTGTGAAACATCCAGAGCGTATCTTCCATATCTTTCAAAGTCATAAGCTATTTTCATGTATGATTTCAGTATTCTAAGGTCAGATGCAACGGGCTGAAACCGCGCTATAAGCTCGAAGGCTTTGTCTTCAGTCTCGTCAGCCATCACAACTAACACTTCAGATAGGTCTTGCACTTGTGCGTAGGCATTTGTACCCTCAATATAGCTTTCAAGAGACAAAGAAACCGTTTTGTAAGCCAATTCTCCCATTCGAAAGATCATGCTTGCCAACTGCTCTAAGCCCAAGTCAATTAGTCGACTCATTTGTCTTTCACCTAACCAAACTGTCCAGTTATGTATTTCTCGGTCAATTCATTCTTTGGATTTTCAAAGAGATCTTTGGTCGATCCATATTCTATAAGTTCTCCAAGATAAAGAAAGGCTGTGAAATCTGAAACTCTTGCTGCCTGTTGCATATTGTGTGTAACGATCACAACCGTGTAGTCTTCAGCGAGCATCCTGATGAGCGTCTCTATTTTGGCAGTCGCTATTGGGTCCAGAGCTGAACAGGGCTCATCCATTAACATAACTTCGGGTTCAACGGCGAGAGCACGGGCTATGCAGAGTCTCTGCTGTTGCCCGCCTGAAAGGCTGGCTCCAGACTTGTCCATGTCATCTTTGACTTCATCCCAGAGAATAGCCATTTTAAGGCTTCGCTCCACAACTTCGTCAAGTCTTTTCTTATCTCGGATACCGTTCAATTTCAAACCTGCAGCAACATTATCGTAGATTGACATCATCGGGAACGGGTTGGGCTTCTGAAACACCATGCCCATCTTCCTCCTTATTTGAACAGGATCAGCGTCTTCATTGTAAATGTCGATTCCATTGAACAAAACCTTCCCAGAGACTCTCGCGTTCGGAACTATTTCATGCATTCTATTTAAGCATCGGATGAGGGTTGTCTTGCCGCATCCCGAGGGCCCTATGACTGCAGTTACGGCTTTCTCTCTAATCTTAATGCTGATATTATTTAATACATGTTTGGAGCCGAACCAGGCGTTTAGGTTTTCAATTTCAAATTTGTACGACATATGCGTCACTTGTACTTTTCTCTGGTTGCAGCCCTCACGATGATGTTGATTCCAAGGATAAACATTACGAGAACGAGTGCTGAGCCCCAGGCGAGAGCTTGCCAGTTCTCAAAGGGCGATATTGCAAATATGTAAATATTCAGGGTGAGGTTTGCTGCTGGCTGATTTAACCCTGCAAACCACCATCTCCAATATCCCATTGTAACAAGTACTGGCGCCGACTCTCCTGCGATTCTTGCCAGTGCAAGCAATATCCCTGTAGCTATTCCCTTCTTAGCGCCGCTTAGCACCACCGAAACTATAGTCCTCCATAGGGGTACTCCCAAAGCAATCGCGGCTTCTCTGACCGTGGCTGGCACAAGTTTCATGGCTTCCTCGGTTGTTCTTGTTACAATTGGAGTCATTATTATGGCTAATGCAAAAGCTGCAGCAGTGACTGAAAACCCGATGGCGCGTACTATGAGAGCATAACTGAAGATTCCCACGACTATTGAAGGAAAACCGCTTAAGACATCATTGAAGAATCTTATTGGCGAGGATATTTTTGCTTCGCTGTACTCACTGAGGAATATGCCGGAGACTAAGCCAAGTGGGACGCCTATTAAAGAAGCCAAACCTACTGTAATCAGCGTGCCTTGTATAGCGTTTGCAACGCCTCCGCCTGCTTCTCCTACAGTCGGGGATGGTTGAGTGAGAAAATCAATGTTGATAGAGGAGGCGCCCTTCAAAATGACTTCGCCAAGTATACTGAACAACGGAATAAGAGCCGCTATTAAGGCGAAATAAGCAAGTATTCGCATCGACCTATCAACGATTTTTCTTACGGTGTAATGAGCCATACTATTCCCTCGCTATTCCTCTGACCAATCTGAGCGATCGCCAAACGATCAATCGAGCCAAGATGTTGATGATCAAAGCGATAAAAAACAGCACAAGTCCAACCTCGATGAGTGCGTTAACGTAAAGGTCGTAAGTTGCCTCTGTAAACTCATTTGCAATGATGGCTGCCATGGTGTACCATGCGTCGAAAAGTGAGGCTGGCAGAAGCTGAAACTTGTTGCCTATGACCATTGTAACCGCCATAGTTTCGCCCACAGCGCGTCCCAGCCCGAGAATTATTGCACCTATGACTCCCGTTCGTGCATAGCTTATGACAATCTTGGCTGTTTCCCATTTTGTAGCACCCAAAGAAATCATTGCCTCCCGTTGAGTGTTGGGCACAGCTGAAAAGGCATCTCTTGAAACGGCAGAAACAGTAGGGATAATCATGATGGCAAGCACTATTCCAGCGGTTAACACTCCACCCCCGTATATTGGCCCAGAAAACAGAGAAATAAATCCGAACATGGCTTGCAATGGTAGATAGACGTTGTTTCGCAAGAATGGAATTAACGTGAAAATGCCCCAAAGTCCGTATATCACACTCGGAATGGCAGCTAACAACTCGACTAAAAAGGAAACGGCGAATCCAAACCGCTTAGGCGAAAATTCTGAAAGCGCCAAGCCGATTCCAAGGCTTATGGGCACGCCTATCAAAAGGGCGATAGCTGACGTAACGAGAGTGCCCAATATGAGGGGCAAGGCTCCAAAAACCTGCGATATGGCAGGATCCCACTTAGTGCCTACTAAAAACTCTATTCCGAATCTTTGTATGGAAAGTCGAGATCCTATGATCAGTTCGTAAACCGTTAACCCGAGAATTATGAAGATGCTTGATGCAGCTACAGCAGTAAGAAGTTTGAATAGGTTATCGCCTTTCGAGAACTTCTTTGGGACTTTGCGAATCCTAACATTAAGATTGTAAACAAAAATGGATAGTTTCTGAGGGTTTTTCATTGTTGTTTGCCCTTGATTCCGAGGTTCTTTAGCTCTTGTATAGTTGTTCTCCATTTAAGGTTATCATCCGAATAGTTGCTTCATTGTGGGTTCTGACTCCTTGCGGCAGCGGCACGTAGACCAGATCTGCTGAATAGTTTTGTCCGTCGTGTATTGTCCACCACAGGAAATCCACCAATGCCTGGGCTGTAGCTTTGTCCATGTTGGGTAAAACATTGAGCTCTTTGTACACTAAGAAGTACGCGTAACTTGTTATGGGATAAGCTCCTGTTGCTTGTGTATTATTCACCAAACTGTCAACTATTGAAACTGTCGACCAACTTTGGTCTCCTCTTGGGAGTGTAACGGCTGCGAAGGAGGCTGCTTTTGAGAAGGAATCTAAAGTGGGTTCAACGAATTCTCCAGCGCTATTCTTTACTATGCCCCATGGTATATTGTTCTTTTTGGCGTAGATGAATTCAACGTAGCCAATTGAGTATGGGTTCTGAGATACAATGCCGGCTACACCTTCGTTTCCTTTTCCTCCTATGCCTACTGGCCAGTTAACGGATGTACTTTTTCCTACGGTTGTTTTCCATTGTGGACTGATGTCTGAGAGGTAGTTTGTGAAAATGTATGTGGTTCCGCTTCCATCGGACCTATGCACCACGACGATGTTCTGGTTTGGCAAATTGACACTTGGGTTTAGTTCAGCTATTTTCGGATCATTCCATTTTGTAATGTTTCCAAGAAAGATCTCTGTCAACACTTCCCCTGAGAATTTGAGCCCTATAGGTATCCCTGGCACATTGTAGGTTATGGCGACTCCTCCTACAGTCAGGGGTATGTGCAAAGAATTGGTGGCATTGGCGAATTGCTGCTCGGTTAGTGGTGCATCGCTGGCTCCAAATTGCACTGTCTTTTCTGTGTGTTGTCTTATTCCTCCGCCGCTACCTATGGACTGATAATTCACTTGAATGTTGGGCTTAATCTTGTGGTATTCCGCTGCCCACTTGTCAATCAGTGGGAAAGGAAAGGTTGCTCCTGCACCATTCAAAGTTATCGTTTGAGCTGGAGTTGACGAATATTGGTAGGCGAACACGCCCGTCACAATGATGGCTATTGCAACTATTGGAATGACGATTTTGTAGTTCATTCTTTCCACCTTCTATTTTTCATGAAATAGGAGGCGTGAAAGGTTATATAGTTTGTCCAAATATTATATATAATTCTACATAGACTCTATAGGATGCGAAAAATTAATGAGAGAAAATGCACCGGAAGAGACCGAAGTAAGAAAACTTCAAGTTACAGGAGGTTCAACCTACGTTCTTTCGTTGCCCAAAAAATGGGCTACTCAGATGGGTCTACGGAAGGGAAGTAAGTTAACTTTGGTAAGACAGAACGATGGATCTCTCCTAGTAACCCCAGAAGGATTGAAAAAACTCGAGAAACCAGCTGACGCAATGATAAAAGTCAAACCAACTGATGACCCCGACTCAATCATAAGAAAACTTGTCTCAACATATCTGGTTGGATACAACGTAATCTTCATGAGAACAGAAAATCAACGACTGGATTCCGCCAAGAGAAATGCCATAAAAAATTTCGCTCGCAGAATGCTGGTGGGGACGGAGATCATAGCTGATTCTCCTAAGGAACTCGTTATGAAAGTGTTGCTCAGCTATCCGGAACTCTCGGTTCAAAGTGCACTTAGAAGAATGTGCATCATCACATCTTCCATGCACAAAGATGCTATAACGTCATTGAAAAAACTAGATGGAGAATTAGCTCACGATGTCATCGCATTGGATGACGAAGTTGACCGGTTCGGTCTATACATAATCCGTCAACTGAAGGCAGCGGTTCAAGACGAAAAGATAATCAAAGAAATAGGCTTGTCTTCGGGAAGAGATGTTCTTGGATACAGGCTGGTAACGAAAGCGGTGGAGAGAACAGCAGACCACGCTGTCGTGATAGCAGAGAATGTGTTTATGTTTAAAAAGCCTTTAGAAACCAAACTGTTTGAACAAATTGACTCAATGAGCGCTTCAGCAATCTCCGTTTTCAATGAAGCAATAGAATCTCTATTCAGGCGAGACTTCCAACTTGCGAACAATATCGTCCAGAAAGCGAAACAAGTAGCTTTGTCGGAAAAGGAACTAGTAAAATCCATCTTAAAAAGAACCGATGTTGGAGAGGTGTCCAGCCTCAGCCTTATAATAGAGAGCATTAGAAGGGCGGCTGAATATGCCAGCGACATAGCCGAGATTGTACTAAACTTAAGCGTTGAGCAAATTATAACCAAATAGCAAGGAGAATGGTTTAATCGTAATCCTTGACCATTAAAGAACTGTGACTGAACTGTATTTATGAGGCGAGGGGAATGTTGCTTGTTCAGATTTCAGACATCCATTGTGGGCCGATATTCCGTAAAGAGACTTTCAGCTCTGCTGTTAGAGAGATTAATGAGATGTCTCCTGAAGTTGTGTTAGTTACGGGTGACTTGACAGAAGATGGTTTAATGTCAGAATTTAAAATGGCAGCAAATGAGCTGGGTAAACTCAAAGTGGGAAAGGTTATTTATGTGAGTGGAAATCATGACTACAGATCAACAGGCTATCTATTGTTCAGGGAATTTTTCCCCTTCTTACAGGTAACAGAACTTGAAGATGCTGTCATAACGGTTCTCAGCTCGGCAAGACCGGACAGAGATGATGGGGAAGTCGGCCATAGACAAAACCTGTGGCTTGAAAGAACGCTTGAAAAATACAAAGATAAAGTGAAAATAGTTGCGATACATCATCATGTCATTCCGGTTCCAGACACCGGGGCAGACCAAACAACAGTGATAGATGCGGGGGATGTACTAAGAAGTCTTGTTAAATCTAAGGTCGATCTTGTTCTTTGTGGACATAGACATAGGCCTTGGAGATGGAAGTTGGAAAAAATGCTGGTGGTGCATGCTGGGAGCGTATCGTGCGAGAAACTAAGAGGTTTCTTCCTTAACTCTTACAATGTGATAAACGTTAAGAAAAAGGAGATGGAAGCCAAACTCAAAGTCGTTAATGGGGAATTTGTAAACTTCGATGAAATCGTGAAGAGAAGAGAAATCTTAGAAGAGTCTGACATATCACAATTCAGCGACTCACTAGCACGCTAAGGAGAATCAAAAATGCTTGATGAAAACGTTCCTTGAGATATTATTCATAAGTTTAGGAGTTGCAGCAGTCTCCTTTATAATAGGATGGGCAACCAGAGAAGTTCTAAATATAGAAATGTAATTAAGCCTTCATGGATTAATTTCAGATTCAGCCAGCTTTTCAACTGCTATTCATATGATACCGTAGCACCATGTTCAGTTGATGTGTGTGGGTGCGTAAAATTTAAATCGCATATGTATTCTTGAACCGCGGACTAATGTGCGTTATTAACCCTGACGATCTCATAACTCAAAAAATTGGGGGAGTATTCTCTTACACATGTAATGGTAGCCCGGGGGAGATTCGAACTCCCGTCAGCGGGTCCAGAGCCCGCCATGCTTGACC
>Ga0209314_10000138_pt1 | contig 30764 bp, 22 predicted proteins | sample I19B2metaG_FD_184146 | JGI IMG/M metagenome (GOLD analysis project Ga0209314, IMG submission 184146) | Lake sediment bacterial and archeal communities from Gulf of Boni, Indonesia to study Microbial Dark Matter (Phase II) - ​I19B2 metaG... | ecosystem: Environmental > Aquatic > Freshwater >... | reverse complement strand
ATCCAGTGAAACTCATTACAACTCCATGTTAAAATAAGGAAAATATGAATAAAACAAAGCTGTTATCAGCAATATTAGTGACCTCAATAGTAGCTATTTCTCTTTCATGTAATGATAATGATCTGAAGCGTGGTGAAGACAGTATCAATTCTAAGGACATGGAGAGCTATATCCGCAGTCTGGCTTCGGATGAATTCATGGGACGTAAACCATTCACACCGGGAGAGAAGAAAACCGTGGATTATCTTGCTGAACAGTTAAAAAGAATAGGATATGAACCGGTTTTTGGTGATAGTTATTTTCAGGAGGTCCCGATGCTTGAAATAAAATCAGAGGTAAACGGTGAGACAATAATAGCAAATGGAATAAATAAAATCGCACTTAGTTCTCCGGATGATATTGCCGTAACTTCCCCCAGGATTTCAGATGAGGTAAACATAAAAGAATCTGAAATGGTCTTTGCAGGATTCGGAATATCAGCTCCTGATCAGAATTGGGATGATTTCAGGGATCTTGATGTAAAGGGCAAAACAATAGTGGTACTGATAAATGACCCCGGGCTTTATACCGGTGATTCAACACTCTTCAAAGGCCGTGAGATGACTTATTACGGCAGATGGACCTACAAATTTGAAGAGGCAGCCAGACAAGGGGCTGAGGGGATACTGATTATCCATGAAACAGAAGGAGCAGGTTATCAGTACACTATACCCCGTAAGAGTGCTATCTCACCGAAGCTGTACATGCAGACTGCTGACAGTAACCGTACTATGTGTTCATTCACAGGATGGTTATCGGCCGCTGCCGCCGATTCCCTGTTTGCTCAGGAAGGCTTTAAAGTTGAAGACCTCAGAAAAGCAGCATGTAAAAGAGATTTTCAAGGTTTTAAATTAAAAAGCAGGATTTCATTATCAGTTAAAAACAGCATGTCATTTAATACATCAACAAATGTTGCAGGTGTTCTAAGGGGAACTTCACGTGCCGATGAGTGTATTGTATTTTCTGCACACTGGGACCATTTTGGTATTGGTGAAAAAGAGAATGGCGATTCAATCTATAATGGTGCCGTTGATAACGGAACTTCTATGGCCTGGGTATTTGAGATCGGTGAGGCATTCACAAAAATCAGGAAAAAACCAGAAAGGTCAGTCATCCTGTTTTACCCCACAGCCGAGGAACAGGGTCTGCTGGGATCATCATATTACACTGAAAATCCCCCCTTCCCTGTTGAAAAAACAGTTGCCTGCTTCAATAATGATCTTATGCTCCCGAACGGGAGAATGAAGGATGTTATGATAACCGGATACGGACATTCTTCTCTTGATGAAATGATAAAAGAAGCCGCAGAAAGACAGGACAGGTATATTGTCCCTGATCCAAATTCCCATACCGGTATGTTTTACCGTTCCGATCATTTCCCTTTTGCACGTAAAGGTGTTCCTTCTGCGTTCGTCAGAGGCAATCTTGACAGCCGTGAGCAAGGTAAGGAATGGGCTGCCAGGATGGAAAGAGATTATATTGACAACAGGTATCACCGGCCTTCCGATAACTTTGAACCTGATACCTGGAATCTGGAAGGTATCGCAGAAGATGCAAGGTTAGTATTCTATGCAGGTTACAGACTTGCCACGACAGACTATTTCCCTCAGTGGAAAAAGGGATCGGAGTTTCACAGATAAACTGGGCACTGGGTGCTGGGTACTGGGTGTCAGGATCTCGATTATTCTTCTCAGCACCAAGCACCAAGCACCAAGCACCCAGAACCCAGCACCAAGTACCTGGTACTTAACACCTCTAACAATACCACCCAGAGCTTCATTTAACAAATATTATTTAGAATGAATATAAATTTCTGTTATTTTATTAACAGTGTTAATATTTTCACATATAATAAATATATTTGCATGATAATTAAAACCGGGATCGGGTATGTCAAATTTCCAGACTATCTTAAACCCTGTTAAAATGGAGACTTTATATTAAATATTGATGCATGATCAATAATAGATCATTGAAAACCTAATAAATAACAGCATGTCAAAAATCACATCACTTGCGGATCTGAATAAGAGACGCGAAGAAATGAAGACAGGGCTCGACATCCGGACAAAAGCCCTTGATCCTGAAAGAATTGTACAGGTCAAAGTATCTATGGCCACATGTGGTATTGCAAGCGGAGCAAAAACCATCATGGAATTCTTCCTTGAGCATCTTGACAGGAGGAACGTGTCAGCAGTTGTAACCCAGACCGGTTGTATGGGTTACTGTTATGCAGAACCGACAATTGAAGTGAAACTCCCGGGCCAGTATCCGGTGGTATTCGGTTATGTCGACCTGAAACGGGCAGATCAGATTATTGAAAAGTATATAAAGACAGGTGAACTGGTCGATGGTATCATCCCTGTAAATTATCAGATAATTGACTTAAAAGAATAAGGAGGAAATATTATGTCGAAATACAGTATGCATCTTCTGGTATGTGGCGGTACAGGCTGCCACGCTGCAGAAAGCGATGCTATTGTCTGCAATCTCAGGGATGAACTGGAAGCAAAGGTACTGACGGATAAAGTACAGGTTATCAAAACCGGTTGCTTTGGTTTCTGTGAAAAAGGACCTATAGTTAAAGTAATGCCTGACAATACATTCTATGTTCAGGTTAAGCCCGAAGACACCCAGACAATTATCGATGAGCACATCATCAAAGGCAGAAAAGTAACACGGCTGCTCTTTAAGGATCCATCCACAAAAGAAGCAGTATCTGACTCAAAACACATGGATTTCTATAAGAAGCAGATGAGGATAGCACTCCGGAACTGCGGTTTTATTAATCCTGAAAATATTGATGAATACATTGCAAGGGATGGTTACCAGGCTCTGGGCAAAGTACTCACCGAAATGACACCCGACCAGGTGATCAGAGAGATTAAAGAATCAGGACAGAGAGGTCGCGGAGGAGGCGGATTCTCAACGGGTCTTAAGTGGGAGCTTGCAAAAAAGAGTGTATCTGATGAGAAATATGTGGTTTGTAATGCTGATGAGGGAGATCCCGGAGCATTTATGGACAGGTCAGTGCTTGAAGGTGATCCTCATTCAGTTCTTGAAGCAATGGCAATTTGTGGTTACTGCATAGGTTCATCCACAGGTCTTATTTATATCAGAGCTGAGTATCCTCTTGCAATTCAGAGACTTAAGATTGCCATTAACCAGGCAAGGGAGAATGGTTTGCTCGGAAATAATATCTTCGGTACAAACTTCAGCTTTGATATTTCGCTGAAATATGGTGCAGGTGCTTTCGTCTGCGGAGAGGAAACTGCTCTCATACACTCTATGGAAGGATTAAGAGGAGAACCAACAATTAAACCTCCATTTCCTGCGGAGTCGGGCTACCTTGGAAAACCTACCAACGTAAATAATGTTGAAACATTTGCTTCAATTCCTGCAATTATACTTAAAGGTGCAAAATGGTATTCAAGTATAGGGACTGAGAAATCAAAAGGTACCAAGGTATTTGCACTTGCAGGAAAGATTAATAATGTCGGTTTAATTGAAGTTCCCATGGGGACAACCCTTCGGGAAGTTATTTTCGAGATAGGCGGAGGAATCAAAAACGGAAAGAAATTTAAAGGCGTTCAGACAGGTGGTCCATCAGGAGGCTGTCTTACAGAGAAACACCTTGATACTCCTATAGACTTTGATAACCTGATTGCTGCGGGCTCAATGATGGGATCAGGTGCAATGATAGTACTGGATGAGGATGATTGCATGGTATCGATGGCAAAATTTTTCCTTGACTTCACAGTTGAGGAATCATGCGGGAAATGTGCACCATGCCGTATCGGCAACAAGAGGCTTCATGAGCTTCTTGGACAGATCTGCGAAGGAAAAGGCAAAATTCAAGATCTTGACAGGTTGAAGAATATGAGCGTTGTAATAAAAGATACATCATTATGCGGACTGGGACAGTCATCACCAAATCCTGTTCTGTCGATGATGGAAAACTTCAGGGATGAATACCTGGCTCATGTAACAGATAAAAAGTGTCCTGCAGGCCAGTGCAAGAGTCTTATGAAATACATAATAAATGCCGAAAATTGCGTCGGATGTACTGCATGTGCCCGAGTTTGTCCAGTTAATGCAATAACAGGTGAAAGAAAAGAGGTACACCTTATCAACCAGGAAATATGCATTAAATGCGGCGCCTGTTATGAGAAATGTAAGTTTGATGCAATATATATCAGTTAATCAGGAAAATAATGGAAACAGTAAAGCTTACTATTGATAATAAAGAGATTGAAGTACCCAGGGGTACCACAATATTAAAAGCAGCAAAAGAGCTGGGTATTGAGATCCCTACTCTTTGCTATATGGACCTGCATGATCTCAACATTGAAAATAAACCCGGCGGTTGCCGGATTTGTGTTGCGGAAGTACAGGGAAGAAGAAACCTTGCTCCTACCTGTTCGACCAAATGCGAACCGGGCATGGTAGTAAAAACACATACGGCAAGGGTGCTGAATGCCCGCAGAACAGTTATGGAATTCATCCTTTCGGATCATCCGAAGGACTGTCTCATATGCCCTAAATCAGGCACCTGCGAACTTCAGGACATGGCTCACCGTCTTGGAATCAGGGAGATACCCGGTCAGGAATTTGCTGAGATGTCTACCTACAGACAGGACACCTCTCCTTCCATAATCAGGGAACTCAACAAATGTATAATGTGCAGACGTTGTGAAATGATGTGCAATGATGTTCAGACTGTAGGTGCACTTTCTGCATTCAACAGGGGATTCACAGCAGCTGTAGGACCTGCTTTTGAGCAGAACCTTGAATATTCATCCTGCACTTATTGCGGTCAGTGCGTGGCCGTTTGTCCTACAGGGGCACTTACTGAAGTAAATCATGTTCCCCAGGTACTTAAGGCCCTAAATGATCCGACAAAGACAGTTGTAGTTCAGACTGCTCCTGCAGTACGTGCCGCTCTTGGTGAAGAATTCGGGATGGAACCGGGAACTCTTGTCACAGGCAAGATGACAGCAGCTCTGAGGGCTCTGGGATTTGACTATGTATTCGATACTGATTTTGCAGCAGACCTTACAATCATGGAAGAGGGTACTGAGCTTCTCGACAGGTTATCGAGGCATCTCAAAGGTGACAAATCCGCAAGAATACCTATTCTTACCTCCTGCTGTCCGGGCTGGGTGAATTTCTTTGAATACTATTATCCTGATATGAAGGATGTTCCTTCAACGGCAAAATCACCGCAACAGATGTTCGGAGCAGTTGCAAAGTCATATTTCGCTGAAAAGATTGGTATCAACAGGAAGGATATGGTTGTAGTATCAATAATGCCATGTCTTGCGAAGAAATACGAATGCCAGAGGGATGAATTCTCGGTTGATGGTAATCCGGATGTTGATTATTCAATTTCAACAAGGGAACTCGCAGCTTTTATCAGGCAGGCCAATATTGATATCAGAAACCTGCATGATGAGGATTTTGATTCACCTTTAGGGGAATCAACCGGAGCCGGCGTTATTTTTGGTGCTACCGGTGGTGTGATTGAGGCTGCCTGCCGTACAGCTTATGAGATATTTACAGGCAAAAAGCTTGACAGGCTTGATTTTACAGAACTAAGGGGCATGGAAGGTGTACGTTCTGCAACACTTGATTTCAATGGCACTCCAATAAAAATCGGGATTGCACACGGACTGGGTAATGCACGCAAACTGCTGGATGATGTAAAACATGGAAGATCAGAGTTCACTGCAATCGAAGTAATGGCTTGTCCTGGTGGTTGTATAGGAGGTGGAGGACAACCTCTGCACCATGGTGATTCAGAGATCATCAAGGCAAGGGCAGCAGCTATTTACACTGAGGACAGGAAAAAACCACTGAGAAAGTCTCATGAGAATCCCTTCATAATCAAGCTTTATGAAGAGTATTTAGGTAAGCCGGGAAGTGAGAAATCACATCATCTGCTTCACACTCATTACTTTGACAGAAAAGATAAGATCCTCGTCAAAAAATAGTACATAAGAATAACAGACAATATAAAAATTCACGATCATGTCCAGTATAAAAATAGAATTAAGGAAAGAAGATGTGGACTTCATTAAAGAAACATGTTCAAAGTTTAATAATGATTCACAGGAACTTATCAATGTGCTGCATGGTTGCCAGGAGCATTTTGGTTATTTACCGGCTGAAGTACAGGAAGTAATTTCTGAGTACCTGAATGTGCCGGTTGCCAAGATATACGGAGTGGTGACTTTTTACTCATTTTTCACCATGATTCCAAAAGGCAAACATCCGATAAGCATCTGTATGGGAACTGCATGCTATGTAAGAGGCGCAGAGAAAGTACTTGAGGAGTTCAAGAAGGAGCTTGGAATCAAGGTTGGGGAAAGTACCAAAGATAACAAGTTTTCTCTTTCAAGTCTGAGATGCGTAGGTGCCTGCGGACTTGCTCCGGTGGTTCTTGTAGGTGACAAAACATACGGAAGGGTTGCCCCCGATGATGTAAAAGGGATACTAAAGGAATATGAATAGCAATAGTTAGATTTGGTTTTAGTTTATTTGAAGTAGGCTGTCTTAAAAGTTTAATTTTCTAAATCGACCCCTAAATCCCCCAGGGGGGACTTATTGAAAATCACATGATTTGAAGCCCCCCTTGGGGGGTTTGGGGGTAAAATCAGACTTATTAGACAGCCTCTGCATATTAATCAAAATCTCTTTCTCACCTGGACGTAAATCATATTATACCTGTAGGGATCCTCAAAAGTTCCCTCATAATTAACTGAAAGAACCATTTTCCTGTAAAATTGCCATGAAAAATTTAAGTCAGCCAGATGCTGTCTTATTTTACTGAGATTCTCAGGGATTTCATTATCAATATACCTGTAACCGATCCCGGTCTGAATCTTTCCATTAAAGAAATCTCGCGATAAGTTTAGGCCTCCTATAAGACCATTAATGTAGCTTGACTGGAGGTATGTTCCTGAAATAGTTGCAGTTATTTTCAACACAGGGATCTGGTTGTAAGTAAAATAGCTATACAGATTAGTTGAAGGTTGCGGATCAGATTTCATGTACCTGTAACCACCGTTTAATCCGAAAGAAAGGTCACGTGTTATACGGTAACTGGCATTAAACCTGAATCCCTGTCTGAATTCATTATCGATAATCCTGTCGATGTAAGATTTATAAGTTTCATAGTACATAACATTCTTTCGTGCATCATAACCACCTGAAAGAGTTAGTTTTGGAGTAATCCTGTACCTGAGGGAAAGATAGAGTCCCGTGGGACTGAAAGTTCCGGAAGATGTTTCATTTCCAAGTGAATCAATCTTTAATTCATATAAATCAACTTCAAAAGTTCCCATGAAATAAAGATCCTTTATGAATGAGTTTGAGTGCTGAAAATACAGAAAACGTCTGTCTGTCTTCGATTCGTTCATCTGCTGCATAAATGCCACTGAACTTTCATTCACTGCTTTGGTGTTTCCTGCTTTGAAGGCAGCAAAACCTCCGTACTGAAAGAGGCTTGAATTAAACCCATAGTTTTCATAATCAGGACGAAAACCTGCGACAGCGCCCAGTGAGAATCGTTTAAATGTTTTCTGAAACTGAATCCCGTCCATGGCACCCATACTTGATATATTATAGTTTATCTTCCTTCCTATACTGATCTGCATTGTTTTATCAGGTTCAAAAGTCCCGGAAAGATTATAGATCTTAAGTGCACTGAAAATATCCTGCTGAACATCAGACCACTCGCCAAGTTTATGACGGAATGAGATATAGCTTTCAAATGAAAATCTTGAATCCGAGATATTCTTTGCAGTGAGTGACATGGTATATCTGAATCTTTGAGAATTATCTGCGCCTGTATTTGAAAAGTCAGAATATGAATATGCCGACACACTGCCCCTGATCTGTTGTTTCGGTGTATCAGAAGATAAAGTCTGCTTCACAGGGACCGTATCAGTCAGAACCGGAACGGCAGCAACAGCAAGTGAAGGATCACTTATAACAGCAGATTCCTTATCCTGCGCCAGCCTGATTTTTGCTGAAACCTTATCGGCAACTGATAATACTCTATCTGATATTGGTGTGCAGACACATGAAGTTGAAGAAAGATTATTAACTACAAGAACAGGAATATCTGACCCGTTTTGCGAAGCGTAAAGAGTATCACCTGCTGTTATCCCACTGGTCGAGCTGAATTTGACATATACATTCTTTGATGAGACAAAAGAGACCTGCCCTGACAGGTTTTCTGTAGCTGCCTGGCCGAAAAGGTTAATAATAACCAGAGAAATAGCAAAAAGTAAAATCGCTTTCTTCATAAAATTTCTAATCATCAGCCACTCCCCTCGGATGGCATCTGTAACAGGCTGCACTGTCATATGAATATCCTCCTTCCTCTCTGTGAGTATTATCCATTGAGGCTTTATTATGTTCATGACAAGTAAGACAGCTAAAAATTGAATAATTTGAAGCATTAGTATGACAATCTGTACAGGCATTCCATTCTCCTTTATGTTTCCCGGAATAAATCGGGAAAGATTTACTGTCATGTTCCTTGTATGCTGCTGGTTTCCAGCCCGGAGCAAGCGTATGGCATAGTTCACATGTCTGCGGAAATCCCAGGGTCAGATGTTTTGGATTAGTAGTATTATTATAATCAGTCTGATGGCAGGAATAACACTCTTTTGATAAAGCTGTATAACTTCCTCCCTTATGACAATCAGCACAGGAAGGTTGGGAATGACCTTCGGTCAATGGGAAAAAATTATGGTTGAATCCCGCACCTCCCCATTGAAATGCGTTGATTGAATGACATTCAATACAGTTTTCAGAAAAACCTGCCTGGGCATGATCAGGTTTTGTGGTTGAGTTGTAATCATCTCTGTGACAATCTATGCAATCCACTCCTGCCACATCAAATCTTACAACGCTTTCAGATTTATGACAATCTTTGCACATGGCAGTTTTGTGAGCCCCCAGGAGAGGAAATCTGCTTAAATAATGAATCTCAGTAATATTTGTTACAAGCCATGATGCAGGAGTATGACATCTTGAACACTCCTGTCCTACCGTTGCATGATGGATATCATTGTGACATTCATTGCATTCAGTTTTAGCATCTTTGAATATTAAAGACTTATGGCATTGCCGGCAATCAACATCAGTATGCTGGCCGACAAGTGGTAACTTAGTTGTGTTATGATCAAATGAATAGATCTTTTTGTCAAAATGCCATCCTGCTGAACTGTGACACTGACTGCAACTTACCTTAAAATCAGAACCATGAGGATGGCTGATTTGCTGCGTTGCAATTAGCGATAGTGCATAGATTATGAATTGAATAAATATCTGCATTAATTTATTTTTATTATCAATATTACTAATTCACTCTCCCATTCCTATGGCAATCATAGCAGGATGTAGCAGTATAAATATATCCGGACACTCCTGAATGATGACCGTTTACCTCGGTTACATTGCTATGTTCATGACAAATTATGCAACTGAATACTTTATAATTTGAAGAATTTGTATGACATTCTGTACAGCTGGCCCATACCCCCTGATGCCTTCCGGAATATATCGGAAAATAAAGATTATCATGCTGCAGGAAAGAAGCTGGTTGCCAGCCCGGGTCTGTAGTATGGCAGGTCTGGCAAATATGGGAAAATGCTGCGGCCGTATGATTGGGATTCAAAGTAGCGGTATAATCTGCCTGATGGCATGAATAGCAATCAGTTGGAGTGGTGGTGTAGTTACCTCCTGTATGGCAATCTGAACATGCAGGTGTGGAATGCCCGAGAGTGAGCGGAAAGCTTGAATGATCATAGGTTGCAGGAGTCCACCCGGGATTTGTTGTATGGCAAATCAGACAGTCGTGAGGAAAACCTGATGACACATGTGATGGATTTGTTGCAGCTATGAAATTATCCTGATGACATGAATAACAATCAGCAGGTGTTGTAGTGTAATTCTCTCCTGTATGGCAATCAATGCACTGTGGCGTTGAATGTCCGAGTGTAAGGAGAAAACCTGTATGAGTAAATGTTGTTGGAGTCCATCCCGGGTTTGTATTATGGCAGGTCAGACATAATTGTGAAAAACCAGCAGCTGTATGATCAGGATTTGCTGTTGAATTAAAGTCAGTCTGATGACAGGAATAACAATCTGCAGGTGTCGTGGTATAATTGCCGCCTGTATGGCAATCAGCACACTGAGGGATTGAATGACCCAATGTGAGAGGAAATGTACTATGATCATATATGGTAGGTTGCCATCCCGGATTAGTGGAATGACATATCTGGCAAACCTGTGGAAAAGATGCAGCTACATGGTTTGGATCAGCTGCACCTGTATAATCAGACTGATGACATCCATAGCAATCAGAAGTTATGGTTGTGTAATTGTCACCAGTATGACATTCATTGCAGGTTGGTACTGAATGACCCAGAGTAAGGGGAAAGAAAGAATGATTATAGGTGGCTGGATTCCACCCCGGATTTGTAGTATGGCAAACCTGACAAACATTAGAAAAACCTGCTGCAGAGTGTTTTGGATCAACTGAATTGTCATAGTCGGCCTGATGACATGAAGAACATTCAGATGATGTTGAAGTATAGTATCCTGCTTTGTGGCAATCATTGCAGGTTGCTGATGAATGGCCGAGAGTAAGCGGGAATGATCCATGTGTGAATGTTGTCGGCCTCCATCCTGAATTGGTTGTATGACAAGTTTCACAGGTCTGCGGAAACATAGCATCCACATGGTTTGGATTTATGGCACCAAGAAAGTCCTGCTGATGACAGGCGTAACAATCAGTCGGTAATGTGGTGTAATTGTCGGCAATATGACAATCGTTGCATATTGCAGTTGAATGTCCTCCAGTCAGTGGGAATCTGCTATGATTAAACATCGTAGGTTTCCATCCCGGATTAGCGGTATGGCAGATCTGGCAGGATGTTGTAAAACCTGCTGCCGAGTGTTTAGGGTTTGATGAAGAAGCATAATCAGGTTCATGACAAGCCAGACACTCAGCAGATATACCGGAATAGTTTTCTCCTGTGTGACAATCAATGCAGGCAGGAACTGAATGACCAAGGGTAAGTGAAAATTTACTGTGTAAAAAAGATGTTGGCTTCCATCCCGGATTAAGTGTATGGCAGGTCTGACATAACTGGCTGAATGCAGCGGCAGAATGGTCAGGATTTGATGTTGACCTGAAATCTGACTGATGACATGAATAACAGTCACTTGAAAGTCCAAAATAGGTTCCCGCTTTATGACAATCAGCACAGGCCGGAGTCGAATGTCCCTGGACAAGTGGGAAACTATTGTGGGTAAACGTGGTGGGTTTCCATCCCGGGTTAGTTGTATGGCATGACAGGCAGTTCAGGGGAAAAAGGGCTTCAGTATGATTTGGATTAACTGCTGATTTATAGTCGGATTGATGACAATAAACACACTCAGACGACAGAGTTGAATAGTTATCGCCTGTATGACATTCATTGCATGTAGGTGTAGAATGCCCATCTGTCAGGGAAAACATTGAATGAATGAATGTTGTCGGTTTCCATCCCGGACTTGTAGAATGGCAGGTCAGGCACTCTTGTGAAAATCCGGCTGCACTATGTTTCGGATTAGATGATGCCTGGTAATCATCATTATGACATGAAAAACACTCTTTGGAGGTAGATGTAAAATTGCCGTTCTGATGGCAATCCGAGCATAGCTGAGTAGCATGTCCCTGTGTTAAAGGAAAACTGTTATGATCAAAATTTGCTGGTTCCCATCCCGGATTAGCAGTGTGACATGTTTGGCAGTTCCGGGGAAATCCTGCTTCATAATGGTTTGGATTTAAAGCAGATGTATAATCTTTTGTATGACAGGAATAACAATCAGAAGAGAGAGTGGTATAATTGTCTCCGACATGGCATTCGATGCAGTCTGGTTTTGAATGAGCAAGCTCAAGCCGAAAATGTGAATGTACAAATGAGGAAGGAGTCCAGCCAGGATTTGTTGTATGACATGTCAGGCATACTTTAGAGAAACCTGCTGCCTGATGATTTGGATTCTTTGATTCTGTAAAATCTGGCTGATGACATGAAAAACAATCAGGATTGGTTTTTGTGTAATTCCCGCCAATATGACATTCTATACATGCAGGTGATGAGTGACCAAATGTAAGGGGAAAGACAGTATGGTCAAAGAGTGTTGGCTTCCATCCTTTAACCGTAGTGTGACATGTTGTGCAGTCAGTAGGCAGCATGGAAGCGTTATGGTCAGGATTCTTTGTTTCAATATAATCACCCTGATGGCACTGATAACATTCCCGTGAAACATCCGAATAGTTAACGGATAAATGACAATCGGAACACTTTGCTGATGAATGCCCCTGTTCAAGGGGGAACTGATTATGAGTAAATTCTGTTTGTGTCCACTGAATAGAGTTAACCTGATGGCAGAAAGAACAATCCTCCGGAAATCCTCCCTGTACATGATTTGGTTCTTCAGCAGACTGATAATCCTGTCTGTGACAATCAATGCATTCTACTCCCGGTACGTCAAACCGGACCATTGATTCGGACTTATGACAATCGGAACAAATGGCAGTCCTGTGAGCACCCTCCAGTGGGAACCTGCTCCTTCTGTGGATATCATTTATGTTTTCAACCAGCCATGATTTCGGTGTATGACATCGTGAACACTCCAGCCCGACTGTTCCCTGGTGTATATCATTATGACAATCGGAACATTGAGTCTTAACATCTTTAAAAATGAGAGTGGGATGACACTCCCTGCAGTTTACATTATTATGCTCCCCGCTTAACGGAAATGTGGTTGCACTATGGTTGAAAGTATAGATCTCCTTATCCAGATGCCATCCTTTAGAACTATGACAGGTCCCGCAGGTTATACGGAAATCAGTACCATGTGGACTTGATGTCCTCTCCTGCATAGGATTTAAAATGGTCAATATCAGGAATGACACGATTCGCATCTGAATTCCTTTATTTTGTACCTGGTATAAAGTATATTACCCTCCTGTTGGGGCTTGTGACATTTATAGCATGGAACATTCACATGCTTTCCGTCAAGCTTAAAAGCGGTAGAGTTGTGATCGAATCCGGAAGCTTTCCAATTGTCAGTGCTGTGGCAATCTGTACAGTTGGTGATTCCATTTTTTTCAAACTGCCGGTAATGTTTATCAGCATGGCATGCGGAACACTGATGTGATAATCCGTTGAATTTCTGTTGAATACTGCCATCATATTCCCTGAAATGACAACTCCTGCATTCTGATTTTACATGCATTCCCGTAAGCAGGAAACCCGTTTTTGAATGGTCAAAGGTTATGTTGCTCCAGCTGATCTCATTATGACATACCCGGCACCCGGATTCGGCATAGATTTCGGGACGGATAAATGCCTTATGTACATCCTGATGGCAATCCTTACAATTTACCCCGATATTTCTGAAGTTCCATTTTTCCTGTTTTTTATGGCACTCATAACAGGGGATTGCCTGGTGAGCCCCTTTAAGAGGAAAGTTACCCTGATCATGCTGTTCAACAGTATATGAAAAAGTGGTAAATCCTTTTAAACTGTGGCATTGGGTACAGTCAGGTCTGACACCGTTTTTCACAAATTGACCATTATGGTAATCAATATGACAATCGAAACAGTTGTCATGCTTGATTGGATCTGTCAGCTTATTTTTATGGCATGATTTACAGTTAACAATCAGGTGTTTCTCTTCCAGCTTATAACCAGTCTGGTTATGATCAAAACCAGGTATTCCCTGTGCGGACCGGAAAGAGTCTTCACTATGACATTTCCGACAGTTTTGCCCGAATTGATTATTATGAGGATCTTTATGGCAGCTGGTACAGTTGGTATATTGAATTCCCCTGAAGTGTTGAAATTTAACCCCATCAGTTAACTTTATTGTATGACACTTAACACAATCAACACTTCTGTGCTTACCCGCAAGTTTAAACTTTGCCTCATTATGATCGAATTTTGAAGCAGGAACAAATTTCTCCGGGTCATGACAATTCAGGCAATCTGAGGACAGGGTTCTAACATGATAATCAGCATGACAGGTCAGGCATTCCTGTCCAACACCCAGGTAAGTTTTCTTTTTTGCCCTGATTTTCGGATCAGAAATATTTTTAGGAGTATGACAATCAGTGCAGGCCTTTTTAGCATGAGGGACTGAAAGATGATAACCTGTCAGGTCATGATCAAAATTTTCGGTGTCCAGGTTTATTAATCTGAAATTTTTTCCGTTATGTTCACTGTGACATAAGGCACATTCTCCTCCTGCAACATCAGATGAAGCGTGATAACCTTTTTTTGATTCAATCCTTGTCTTTATCTCAGTATGACATATAAGACATTTATCAGAAGATACCTTATTTCCAAGCACATGGCACTGGGTGCAATTAGACAGTCCCTCAAGATTGGCATGAACATTTGAAAGATCGCCAGGGGAGAGCTGTGCCCTAAGCACATCCGGACTGATATTGTACAGTACAAGAAAAGTCAGTATCAAATAAACTCTCTGCATATATAATTTTAAATCCTGTTTATTACCCTGCGCCTTAAACCTTCAGCCTTCAGCCCTTTATTTATGACTCAGAACTATTTCGCCAAACTTTTTTGTGATCTTTACGCCGGCCTTTTCGAGAAACTGTGTGGGTAATTCACCTCCTGCAAAAATATAGACAAGATCATTGGCATAATTGGTTGCCTCTCCTTCCTTACCCGTTGTAAGTAGAATAGAGTCATCTTCAATTGACAACAGGTTTGAACCAAGCTTAACCTCCAGCTTGCCCTCAGCCACGGCTTTATTCAAAGCGTTGCTATTTGCAGGTTTAATTCTGTTAAATACCTCCTGACGATACGACAATATAACATGATTATTGTCACTGAGTAAAAGGGCTGATTCAACAGCAGAATCTCCACCCCCAACAACAATAATATTTTTTCCAAGAATCTCTTCCGGTTCAAGAAGACGATAAGCCACCTTTTCCCTGCTTTCTCCGGGTATATTCAGCTTGCGGGGAGTCCCCCTCCTTCCTATTGAAAGAAGTACTGTGGTTGTTGTAAATTCTGTCCCTTTTATAGTTTTAATCCTGAAAATCCCATCTTCTGAGAGAATGGTTTCAACCTTTGAATTCTCGTTTACAGTGATATTATTTTTCCCAAGCACTGACTGCCAGAGGTCGAGTAGTTCGGATTTAGAGGTCTCATACAGCTTGATTTTACCATACAGAGGCAGATCCATTGGCGAGGTCATTACTATTTTTTTCCTTGGAAATGTGAAAACTGTTCCTCCGAGTGTATCCTGTTCAAGGATTAAAAAATCCAGACCATGCTTTTTTGCGGTAAGAGCTCCTGATATCCCTGCCGGTCCTGCTCCTACTATAATCAGATCAAATGAAGCAGCATGGTCTCTTTTCAATTTTTTTACAATATTTTCCACCGCCTGCTTGCCCTGTTCTACTGCATTTTTTATAAGTCCCATTCCACCTAGTTCTCCGGCGATGAATATTCCGGGTACATTAGTCTCAAAATTCTGATTTACGTGAGGTAGTTCAACACCTCTCTTCTCAGTACCCATTCTAAGGCTTATCGCTTCAGTAGGGCAGGCATGAAAACAGGCACCGTGTCCAATACACCTTGAAGCATTTATTATTGTTGCCTTACCGTCCCTTATACCAAGTATATCTTTTTCAGGGCAGGCTGAAATGCATGCCCCTGTCTGAATGCACCTGTTGGGATCAACAAATGGATGAAGTGATAAAGGTTCGTGAAGACCGGCTTCTTTTGCTTCCCTGATTTTACCCTCAACTATTCCTGATTCCTTCTTTTTCTTTCGCAGATAGATAACAACCACAACAAGGCAAAGGATGATTGCCATTGAATAAATCAGTACATTTTCAATAAATGATTCCATAGTTAAAATATCCATCTGTAACCAAACAGAATAGTAACTCCAACATGTACTATCATAATTATCAGCATAACTATTGCAAAGGGAAGATGAATCACATGCCAGTACCTGAAGAATTTCTGCATTGTTTCAAGCTGTTCTATCCTCCTGTTAATCATTATATCGTTACTCACTAGATCAATCAATTGCTTTGATTCAGAAGATGAGATTTTCTTTCTCTTTAATAACGCCTTTACAGAGTTTTTAACTTTCAGATCATTAATATAACTATTAAATAAACGAACAAATACATTGCTGTGGTATATAAGTGTCTTTCTTTTTACAGAATCAGCCAGAATATTACAGGTTTCATCATCAAGCTTATATTTAACCTTCGCAACAGATACGATATCGCTTTTCATATCCCTTATCTCATTGAGACTTAGCTCACGGCCTTCAATTGAATGGGGTATCTGCAGATAAATAAACCTGCCGATTATGCCACTGATAAATACAGCCACCATACTCCAGAAACTGATTGCAACCAAGCCTCCGAACTTAAAGGCAGTATGGAAGAGTACTAAAAGCGGACCCAGTGTACACAGGAAAATATGGAACTCAAGCCAGTGTTTCAAAAGACCTGCCCTTGAGAGAAAACGATATCTTTTCCTTGCCATATACAGACTTACTCCCAAAATCATAGATACAGAACCTGCTATTCCAAGTCCATGCCCAATGAATCCACTGGGTTTCAAAGCTTTATGGTCTGTGTGATAAACTCTTTCCTCAAGTCCGGTAGAATAATATGAGGTACCCATATATATAAAGGTTACCAGAGTAATAAAGACAATAGCTACAAAGACAGACAGGTAAATCCTGTGAAAAGTACTTGACATAAAAATCAGAATTTCCTTAAATGAAAGAGGTGCGTTATAAAGGTAAATATACAAGATTTATTTATAGACTCATTTCTGTCATATTCAATGGATCCAGGACAACAATAATAAATATGTAACTTTAAGACTTGCTTAAAATTCATTTAATTATAAATAGTGTATGATCGGGAATTATAAAATCATTACTCTTTGCGGAAGTACCAGGTTCAGGAAAGAATTTATTTCTGCTCAGAAGCAACTTACACTAGAAGGAAATATCGTTATCAGCGTTGGCCTTTTCGGACATTCTGGCGACCCAGAAGTATGGACAGATAAAACCAAGGAGATGCTTGACGACATGCACCTCAGAAAAATTGATCTTGCCGATGAGATATTTGTTATAAATCCGGGCGGGTATATTGGAGAATCGACAAGGAGGGAGATTGAGTATGCAAAAAATACAGGTAAAACAATAAAGTATCTGATTAGTTAGAAGTCTTGCAGGTCCTGGGTGTTTACTTATCCCCCCGTCTCCCACTCTCCTTTTCTCCCCTTCTCTTACTCTTTTGTATCTTTGCGTCTTTGCGAGGACTTTTGTTCCACCAGAAGAAGTACTCCTTCTGTCTTCTCTTCTCCTCAATACTCCTGGCAACATAGACTTTCTTCCCGGTGTATGGATCAAAACCGGTATAATACATAGTAGTGGCAAGTGTCATTGGTGTTGGTGTGAAATCCTGCACCTGCTCAGGTTTTATTCCGAGAACCTTCATTTCAGCAGCAAGTGATTTCATATCCTCATTTGTACAACCCGGATGTGAGGATATAAAATAAGGAATCAGCTCATAATTAATTCCGTATCTCTTTTTTATACTGTCAAACCTTGTCTTGAGTTTTCTGAAGAGGTCAAACGGTGCTTTCCTCATTTCATACAACACATCAGAAGAAGTATGTTCCGGTGCAACTTTCAAACGACCTGAAACATGTTTTGATACAAGCTCCTCGAGATACTCTCCCTCATCCCTTCCGGCATTTTTATTCCATTCCGGAAAAAGAAGGTCATACCTTACCCCGCTACCGATAAATGATTTTTTAATCCCGGTGATTTCATCCACCTTCCTGTACAGATCAGTGAGCTTTTTATGGTTGGTATCAAGGTTCTTGCATACAGCGGGCCAGATACATGATGGGCGAGAACATGTGTTGCATATTTTCATATCCTTACCCTTCATCCTGTACATATTGGCTGAAGGTCCTCCCAGATCGGAAAGATAACCCTTGAAATCGGGCATGGATGTAAGAAGTTTAACCTCTTTAAGGATCGATTCCTCTGACCTGCTGATAATCTGCTTACCCTGGTGGGCGGCAATGGCACAAAAGCTGCATCCACCGAAACATCCCCTGTGAATATTGACTGAGAATTTGATCATTTCATAAGCAGGAATATCGCCCTTCTTAAAATACCTGGGATGCGGCCGGTAAGTAAAAGGCAGATCATATATCATGTCAGCCTCGGCCTCACTCATGGGAGGAAAAGGGGGATTGATTATGATTTTCCTGTCGCCAACAGCTTCGATCAGTCTTCCGGCTTCAATCTTATTGGATTCTTTTTCAAACTTCACGAAATTATCTGCGAAAACTTTTTTATCATCCCTGCACTGCTCAAATGAATGAAGCGTTAGGTCCTTCCACATTCTTTGCACCGGAAGAGGTTCATCACTGCCAACCGTTACTGCGGTTTGCCGGATTGTCTTCAGAGAGCTGAAAGGAACACCTTTCACAAGTAGCGCCAGGAGTTCCCTTAAAGGTTGTTCTCCCATACCATAGATAAGCATGTCAGCCCCGCTGCTTACAAGGATTGAAGGTTCAACCCTGTTTTTCCAGTAATCATAATGGGTTAGCCGCCTCATGGAGGCTTCTATACCTCCAATAAGAACAGGAACATCAGGAAATAGCTTTTTGAGTATCTGGGTATATACAATTGTAGGATAATCAGGCCTGAATCCGGCTTTGCCTCCAGGTGTGTATGCATCGTCTGAACGCAGACGTATTGCAGCAGTATAATGGTTTACCATTGAATCCATGTTACCTGCAGTGACACCAAAAAAGTATTTTGGTTTTCCAAGCTTTCTGAAATCACGGAGATCATCCTTCCAGTTTGGCTGAGGCACAACTGCCACCCTGAGTCCTTCTGCTTCAATAACGCGTGCTATTACAGCAGGCCCGAATGAGGGATGATCAACATAAGCATCACCACTGAAAAGAATAACATCAAGCTCATCCCATCCGAGAGCTTCTGTCTCTTTGCGGTTAGTCGGTAAAAAAATATTACCAAAATGTAACTGCTTTTTCACATCGCAAAGGTACTTAATTAACTAACTTGCATAAACAATTTCCTGCAATCTACAGAGTTCTGATAATAAATGAAAAACAGCTCATATTTAACATACGTTTTTGTAAATAGATTTATACTAATATTCTGTATCTCTGTAATTTTGATATTTTCCACAGAGATATCCTCCTATTCACAACCACAATCAGAGCGTCCAAAGGTTGGACTTGTGCTGAGCGGAGGAGGAGCATACGGCATTGCACATCTGGGTGTTATTAAGGTTATGGAGGAAGCCGGACTGCGTCCTGATTATATAGCAGGGACCAGCATGGGGAGCATAATCGGTGGAATGTATGCAATAGGATACAAATCCGATACTCTCTTCTGGCTTTTAAAGTCTATCAATTGGGATGACCTCTTATCGAATAAAATGGCTGAGAACAGGATTGTTTACCCTGAGAAAGCAAGATTCTATAACAGCATTATATCCTTATCAATTGCAAAAAAGAAGGTTAACATACCATCCGGACTGAATAACGGACAACTGATTGAGAATTCCCTGAGCTACTATTCCTGGCCAGTTGCTGACATTGGTGATTTTTCCAAATTACCTGTTCCATTTGTATGCAATGCCACAGACATTATAACATATAAAAAAATAGTTTTCAGGGAGGGATATCTTCCGGATGCGATAAGGGCCAGTTTCAGTGTACCTTCGATATTTACTGCCCTTGAGGTTGATACTCTCCTTTTGCTCGATGGCGGTCTGATAAGGAACTTCCCCGCCAATGAAGCAATGGAAATGGGTTCAGATATACTTATCGGATCCTATGTCGGATTTGAAAAGAACAATATTGAGAAGTTACAGACAATTTCAGGCATTATTGAACAAATAGCAATGTTCAGAAGCCTTGAAGATTTCAATCAGGAAAAGAAACTTGTCAGCCTGCTGATAAAACCGGATGTAGAGAGATTTTCAGTAGCTGACTTCAACAATGTTGATTCACTGGTTAATGCAGGGTACATTGCATCAATTCCTTTCAGGGAACAATTCAGGAAGCTGGCCGATTCCCTGAATGCATTCGGGAAACAGGCAGATTTACCATATCTCCTCAATAAAAATAAATATGTCTTTAACAGGATAGAAATAAACGGCAATAAAGTTTTTTCCACAGATCAGATAGCCGGGGTCCTTGACATAAAAGCAGGTGATGTTGTCGACAGGGACTACCTGACCGAAAGGATAGAACTGCTTTATGGCAAAGCCTGGTTTGATAAGGTAAAGTACAGGATTATACCACGGAATGATTCGCTTATACTGGTAATTGACTGCATTGAAAAATCCAAATCAATGCTTTATGGATCTGTACATTACGACAACTCATTACAGACCGGGATTATTCTGGGATTTACCATGAAGAATATGCCTTTCAACTGGTCAGTAATTGATTTTAATTCATATCTGGGTAAGTATTACAGGATTAAGACATCATTCCTTCAATATCTGGGAAGAAACCAGAGATTCGGATTTGCATTGAATTATCTCTCTGACAATACGCTTTTCCCTTGGCTTGAACATAATTATGAAACAGGAAACACTTTCAGCAGAAACCAGACATTTAATGCCGGCATCAACAATTACATAGGACTGAATAATATGATTACATTATCAGGAACCTACTATGAAACAAACCTCAAACCAGATTTTATATCGGCCCGGGGGATCACAAATTATTCCTATGATTACTGGGCTTCGGACATATCATTCTCCCGTAATACTCTGAACAACAAATACTTTCCTGACAGAGGAATTGTCCTTAATGTATCAGGAGGTATTTCACGACTGAGATATGCTTCACAATTCTATGATAATCTTGAGATACCACTTACTTATGATACGGAATATGACCCTGAGAGCTTCTATACCATCAGGGCAGGCATCAGGAATTATTTTTCAAAAGGAAAAAGAACAACTTTTTCAATTGGTTTTGAGACTCTTTATATGACAGATACAGATACCATTTCATCACAGAACAATTTTTTTCTTTTAGGCGGTATACAATCTGACACATGGAGATCACTTCCAATGACAGGTTTTAACCCTAACGAACTCAAGGTAAGAAGAATGAGCATATTCAGAACAGAAGCAGATATCGAATTCCTCAGGGACCTGCACCTTAATCTGATGGGTGACATTGCAGCTGTGGAAGACAAAGATTATCCATATGAGCTCGTACTCCTGTATGGTTTTGGAATGGGACTAGGATATAATTCAATTATTGGCCCCGTTAAAGCCGGTGTGATGTATGGTATTCACCCCGGAAAAACCTATTTTAACGATCTGAAGGGTTATTTAAGCTTTGGTTACAATTTCTGATTGGTCTGATTGTTGCTTTACGGTACTCAGGACAGTATTATGATTTTATGTCAGATACTCTTTAAAGGCGTATAATGGAAATTGCAAAAGTTATTAAAATGCATGGGAAACTGTGCAAACTGGTATCTGAGAAGAAGATAAAGCAGAGTCTGGATATTCTCTCTGAAATGATTATATCGGCATCATCAGGCGATCTGCGTGATGAATATGAGAACATTGTTATGACCTACAGAAATATGCTTTCATATACCATTGACGGCATTAATGACCCTGAAAGAAACAAGATATACCTCAGACTTATACAATCAATTCTTAAATTATCGGACCGTGTCAGACAGGACATATTGTCACATTTTTCAGGATGGCATACCTACTGGGTGAAGCAACAGACAGAAAAAGAACTCAGACTTACCGGCAAGACAATTGTTGAGACAGTTGATGACCTGATGTTTAAGTCAGAGCTTGATGAATGGCTGAAGCTGAGCAATGAGATAAATCCTGATCCGGAATCTGAGATTTCGAAAAGGCATAAACTGCTGATAAAAAATATCTTTAACCATTTATGGCTTACTGATTATTACGGGGAAGCCGAATTGAGTCTTATAAGCATAATCCTCAAATCAGGAAAATTCAGATGGCATGAAGCCAGTCTGTTTACTTCGGCTGTTACGCTCAGTTCACTGAGAACATGGCAGACTGAGAAACTTATGTACCTGATTGATATTTATGAGGCAGCGGATGAACAGGTGATGGAAAGATCCCTTTCTGGTCTCATCCTGAACCTGCATTATTATAACGGAAGGGTTCAACTCTACCCTGAAATCGGAAAAAGAATTAAAAAACTGAGCCGGAATGAAAGGTTCAGAGAGCATTGCAGGATAATTGTTCTTCAGACAATCAGATCTCGTGAGACTGAGATGCTGGCACGCAAACTTCATGATGAAATCCTGCCTCAGGTTGCTAAACTAAAACCGCAGATTGAAGAGAAGCTCGACCTGGATAACATTTTGCCCAGGGACAAAACAGAAGGTAAAAATCCCGACTGGTCCGCAATGTTCAATGATTCGCAGGAGATCTTTAAAACAATGGAGGATCTTACAAAGCTGCAGATGGAGGGTGCTGACGTATATATGTCGGCATTCGCTAATATGAAACATTTCGACTTCTTCCGTGATTTTCAGAACTGGTTTGTTCCGTTTTATCCTGATCATGAGACAGTAAATGAGATATACAAGGATGAGATACTTGGCCCGGGTACAAATGAACTTGCCGAGGCCCTTTATAAAACACCATTCATATGCAATTCCGATAAGTATTCCCTTCTCCTTAATCTGAAATATCTTCCATCGTCACAGAAAAACATGATGCTTAAGGTATTCAGGATGGAACTTGAAGGATTACAGCAGCTTAGCGATGATGAATCAGTTTTGGACCCCTACAGGAACTTCAGGATAAATGTTACACAATATCTTCAGGACATATACAGGTTCTTCAAATTATCACCATATAAAAAAGAATTTGAAGATATCTTCTCCGGCAGACTCGACATCTATAATTCTGAATTCTTCAGAATGACAGGAAATGCTGAGGAAGCCGAAGCAGGGCTGGCAGATTACTTTTTCAGCAAGAACTTCTATGATGATGCACTCGGACTTTACCTGAAACAAGTCAGCAGCAAACCTGATTATGCTCCCCTTTATGAAAAGATAGGATACTGTTTCCAGGAGAATAATAATTACAGGGATGCCCTCATCTACTACAGGAGAGCCGAGCTTATTGACAGGAAACCGTGGACGATGAAAAAGATCGGTCTTTGTCTGAGAAGACTGGGGAAGACTGAAGAGGCACTCGAATATTATCTACAGGCAATCGATATGGACCCTGATAATATTCATACTGTATTAATGACCGCACATTGCTACCTCGATCTTGATGATTATGAAAAAGCTCTGAAATATTACTTCAGGATTGAATACACAGAACCTGATAACCTTAAGATTTTAAGGCCAATAGCCTATTGCTATTTTGCCCTTGGCCGCTTTGACGATTCAGAGAAATATTATGAAAGGCTTTCAGCAGGGAAGCTTTCGGCTCATGACCTGATTAATATGGGTCATCTTGCACTTTGTAAGGGAAACAAGAGGGAAGCTGTAGATCTTTATCGCCAAAGCATTGCAATGGAAGATATTACGAGTGATCAGTTCATGAGTAACTTTGCTGCTGACAGGGAACTGCTGATATCCCTGGGAGTCAATCAGGATGATCTTCCTATTCTTCTTGACTATATACTATTTAGTATCGGCTGATTTGATGGAATCACTCCGCAGGCTGTCTCCGAAAGGCCTTCTATCGTGATAATCCATGCCATGGCTGCCCCTTCTGGATCTTATCATTTTCTGACGCTGGGCATCCAGCTCCTTCAGCCGGACAATCTGTTCAGGTGTAAGATTTGAATCGAGTTCAGTTCTGAACTTTTCCATACGGGCTTCAAATTCTTTCCTGAAAGATGAAGTCGCTTCACTGTTCAGTTTTGAATATTTGTCAAGTATCTGATCAATTTTAACCTTCTGTTCCTCTGTTGGCTGAATTGCCGTGTACATACCATCCCTGAATTTTTCTTCAGAATAAAAAACTCTTACAGGCTTTAACCTGTGGTTCCTTATCTGTGCTGAAGTAAGCATCCCCAATAAAAATCCTATTACCAGGGTAACAACCACCAAAATGACCGGTCTTGTTTTCATATAATAGTGATAAATATCAATTTCCTGTTAGTAAACAAACAATGCTTTCACTGTATCCGTCACTCATACCCAGCAGTGAATCGAACGAAAGAGATCCCTCCTTAAGGAAAATAGAAAGCATCAGAAAGATGATTGCAGCGGCAGCGGTTAAGGCTACCCGGTAAAACACCAGGTTCAGGTTATGATTGAACTCATATTCATGCTTTACTTCGCTCCCCTCATTACTTAGTCCTGCAAGTACTCTTTCTTCAAACCCTTCACTGAAGTCCCATGCAAGTACCTCCTGCATGTCAGCTGCTGACTGTTCGTTATCAGGTTCTTTGTCAAGTGAACCAATGATCCTTTTCTTAATTTCTGAAGATTTCATACTATTCATAGTTTTTCAGAATTTCCTTTAATTGCTCCTGCGCCCTTGACAATCTTGAAAGAACTGTACCCAATGGAAGATTGAGTATTTCAGCTGTTTCCTTTGTTGAATATCCCTGAAGCATCCTCATCGTTACAATGACTCTGAATTTTGGATCAAGAGTCATCAATGCTTTGGATACAATCTCTCTTGTCTCGGCTCTTTCTGTATTATTTTCATCTGCAATATCAACTTCATACAATTCATCATTCCCTTTATGAATAAATGTTGAAAAAAACCTTTTTCTCCTTTTAATCTCATTCAGAGTCATGTTGACAGCTATTTTCTGGATATATGTCGATAACCTGGCTTCACCCCTGAAACCTGACAATGAATGATACAATTTAATAAATACTTCCTGTCCAATATCTTCAGAAAAAACCGTGTCTCCAAGCATCCCCTTAACAGTACGTGCAACCATTCGGCGGTAGCGGCTAACAATCTCGCTGAACGCAGATTTATCACCATTCAGAACTGCTTTAACAAGCACTTCGTCTTCTGATCCCTTATGCGATTCGTTAACCATCCTGCTGATCAATAGACAATAAAACAAATGATTTTATTCCCAATACAGGAAAATTATGTGCTTTGGGCTGCAAGAGATTCAAAATATTTCTATTTCTTTCCCTCTTCCAGTATAACATCAAACTCCCTGGTAAAATGGATAAGATAAAGTTTCTGATTTTCAAATCCATCCTGATCTGATTTTCTAACATAATCAAAATCAGTATGCAGAAGATCGGGTCTGTGAATACCGGGATCATTAAGAAATTCCCTGCCATGTAAAGCCAGCCCGCTGAGGAAGTAATAAGCAATATCATATCCCTGCCAGGCAAAGCTGATTTCAGAAGGTTCGGTTAAAAATTTATTCCTGAAATCGGCATTGAACTGTTTTATGTCATACTGTTTATAATCAATCCAGAATGGTGTATAGAGCAGCATATCAAGATTGAAAAAGTAACGTGGTTCGAGATTTTCAATTTCCCTCAGGATCGGATATCCGAATACTTTCACATTATTTTTTTTCAGAAGGCTGTGAACATCCATTATGGTTTCACTTATAACCGGAGGATCTTCTGAAGCAATTATTACAACATTTTCAGACTGGTTTGAAAGGGTATGACTCAGACGGTTAATTGAATCATTGTCAAACTTTGACCTGCTGAAAAACAAAAGTTCCCTGAATTTTATCTCTTCATAAGGCATCCACGAGGATAATTCAGTGATAATCATACTCTTGAATCGTTTTACATCTTCATCCACACCCAGGGAATCTGAATGAATAAAAACAAAATTATGATCTGCATATTCACTGATTTTTTTGGAAAGGGCTTTTTGTGCAACCTCCAGGGATGAGTTTGCCATAAAAAGGTTCGGATTTCCCGAAAGTACCGAATTATTGAAAAGTGGAACCGGCGAAACTACAGGAATACCGGCTCCCCGTGCATATTCTGTTACCATGGCCAGATTGTTTGAATAAACAGGTCCTATTATAAGATCCATATTCGCAAGCTGGCCTTTACTGATAAGTCTGGAGAGTTCAATAGTATCACTCTTGATATCAAAGGCAAAGAGATTAATATCAAGTCCCAGCGATCTCAATGTGTCAATGGCAAGCAGTATCCCCTCATACATCTCAACAAAGTCAATACTTCCGGGATAGATCCAGTCATCAGGTCTTTTTATTTCCTTATAAATTCTTTTCCCCTTTAGCATCCTTGATGAGTCTATTTCAATTCTGTCGGCATTTTCTTTATAATAAAAAGGAAGTAAAACAGCCACATCAAGCGAGCCGGAAAGTTCAGTAAACTTAGTATAACCGGCAGGTCTCACAACAGGTTTAATATCATCTGTCGGTACAGGAGGGACAGAATCTATCTTCTCTGTTACCACCTCCTTTTCCTCGGGTACCTGTACAACAGGGATCCTGACATAATCACCTACCTGAGGGAATCTCATATCCCTGTTTTCCTTTCTGAGCTCCTTTACTGTAATACCATATTGCTGTGCAATGGTACCCAGGGATTCTCCCTTCTGAACCTTATGATAGGTATATTTTTTATCGGGGATATCAAATGTCTGCCTGTCACTCATAAACTTTCTCCTGGGAATGGCAATCTCTGTTCCAACCGATAGCCGCGTAATGTCAACCCCCGGATTACTCTGGATGATTTCATTATCTGACACGCCATAAAGCTTTGACAGATAGTATATTGTTTCGCCGGGATTAAGTGTATGGTAAATAAAATTGGTTTCGTCGCGTTGTTTTTTCACAGGTTGCTGAACCGGTTTTACATCTGCTTCAGAAACAGAATTAACAGGTATTCTTAATGTTTGTCCTTCAGTCAATCCATAAAGTGCAGGAGGATTTTCCTTAACAAGTTCCTCTACCTTTATTCCGTAGGCTTTTGATATTGAATAGGCTGTCTCACTTTTTTTTACCAGATGTATATAATAAGCAACCCCTGAAATTACAACCTTGTTATCAGACCTCTCAACTATTACCTGGCCGGAGGCTACAGTTCCGAAAGTAAAAAGAAGTATCAGTAAAATTATTTCTGAATGTCTGACTCTCATTTGTGCTTTCACTTTATTTTTCCGGGAATGACTTAAGGAAGTTCCTGCAGTTTGTTTCAATTCTTTCCGGCACATTGGAAATATCAGCCCTTATAAATTTTTCACCTGTGATTTTCTCATAAAGTTCAATATATCGTTCTGACACTTCGTTTACAAACTTATCAGTCATTTCCGGAACAACCTGTCCTGTCTGACCCTGAAAACCGTTTGCCATCAGCCATTCTCTCACAAATTCCTTCGATAACTGCTTCTGAGGCAAACCTTTATCAAAATTCTCCTGGTAACCGTCAGCATAAAAATAGCGTGATGAGTCAGGAGTATTTATTTCATCAATAAGATAAATCTTACCATCCTTATTACCGAATTCATACTTTGTGTCAACAAGAATCAGGCCATGACGGCCTGCTATTTCTGACCCTCTTAAGAATACATCCATAGTGTATTTTTCCAGAAGCTTATATTCGGTTTCAGAAACAAGTCCGGAACTTATTATTTCCTCCCGTGAGATATCTTCATCGTGTCTCCCCTGCTCAGCTTTGGTGGTAGGAGTTATAATGGGATGATCAAATTTCTGGTGTTCTTTCATGCCTTCAGGCAACCTGACACCACAAATCTCATGTTTTCCGGACTTATATGTACGCCATGAACTTCCTGTAAGGTAGGCTCTTACTATCATTTCCACCGGATACGGTTCACATTTATGTCCGAATGTAACAGTCGGGTCTGGGGTTGCGATCTTCCAGTTAGGAACTATATCACTGGTGGCGTCAAGAAATTTAGCTGCTATCTGGTTAAGAACCTGTCCCTTAAAAGGAATTCCCCTGGGGAGTACAACATCAAATGCAGATATACGGTCTGATACAATCATCAGAAGGTACTTGTCATCAATATTATATACATCTCTTACCTTTCCCTTATAAATACCTTTCTGACCGGGAAAGCTGTAGTTTGAACGAAGAATTGTTTTTTCCATAGTGTTATAATATTAACAGTATTTAGTCATTATTGCTTTTTCTCTGTGTCAGTTCCTTAACATTCTCCTCAGACTCGTAAGCCCTCACAATTTTTTTCACAAGCTTATGCCGCACAATATCTCTTTCATCAAATCTTATAATTGAGATACCCTCTATTCCGTTCAGAATCCTCATTGCCTGCAGCAAGCCTGAATCGTTCTTTCTCGGGAGATCGATCTGGGTGGAATCACCGGTCATAATGAACTTTGAACTGACACCCATCCTTGTAAGGAACATCTTTAACTGGCTTATTGTGGCATTCTGCGCCTCATCAAGTATCACAAAAGCATTTTCAAGGGTTCTCCCCCTCATAAATGCAAGAGGAGCTATCTGAACAGTTCCGTCTTCAAGCCATGTCTCAAGTTTTTTGAATGGCAGCATATCATGAAGTGCATCATAAAGAGGCTGAAGGTAGGGATCAAGCTTTTCCTTCATATCTCCCGGAAGAAATCCAAGTCTTTCCCCTGCTTCCACTGCTGGTCGGGTCAGAATAATCTTTTTCACCTCCCGATCCTTTAAAGCCTTTACAGCCAGCGCAATGGAAGTATATGTCTTGCCTGTACCTGCCGGTCCCTCAGTTATAATCAAATCGTTGATTTTATAATCATTTACCAGCTGCAACTGGTTGACTGTCCTGGCCCGTATTGGTTTGCCGCTTGTCCCGAATACTATAACATCTTCAAAATGACCATTTGCAGCAGAACGCATATGGTCGGCATCAAGAAAATACTTTTCAATATCATTCTCTTCCAGACGACGATACTTCCTGTAGTATTCAATTATCTCATTGAATTTTTCTGCAAAAAGAGTTATCTCAGACTCTTCGCCCATGCATTTCAGTTCATTACCTCTGGCAAGAAGCTTAATCTTCGGAAAGAAACCCTGTATCTTCTCCAGTTGGGAGTTATTTGGCCCGAAAAATACGACCGGATCTACATCTTCAAGAAATATTGTAATCTCTGTCATCAGATAATCTAAAAATATCTCCGTGCCATTATTATTTAACCGGTTCAGCCTGCTTTGCCTGTCGGTTTATAAAAATTCAAAACGGACTCTGCAAAGTAAGGTTATTTTTTCCTTAGAAGATTATCTTTGTTACAAGTTTTTTAGTATGCCGGTAATCACATTAACAACTGAATGGAAGCCAGATGATATCTACAACGGAATCATAAAGGGAAAGCTCAGCAGTTTATCGCCGGGAACCATCATTGTTGAAAATGCCGGCGGCATACCTGTATTTAATATTGCACGGGCGGCTTTTATCATCAGAAATACTTTCAGCAACTACCCTGAAGGATCGGTACATCTTATATGTGTTCATTCTGAGGCTTTGAAGAATCAGGATTACCTGGTAGTCAGGGCAAAAAATCATTTTTTTATAGGCACTGATAACGGAATTTTCAATCTCATCCTGAACTCTGAACCGGAAGAAGCTGTAAAAATAGAAAAGAGCGATCTGCATAATGAACTGGATGTATTTGCCAGGACTGCCTCACGTCTGATAGACGGAACCGCATTGTCTGAACTTGGTAAACCGGTAAAGGCAATTACTGAAAGAGTACCGCTAAGGGCAACAATAGACAAAGATGTAATAATCGGAAGCGTCATATTCATTGATTCGTACGGTAATGCGATTTCGAATATAACCAGGGAGGTATTTTCAAGGGTTTTTGAGAACAGGAACTTCAGGATACTGATACAGAGCAATAAAAATTATACTGATAAAATATCTGAAAGGTACAGCGATGTTCCGGTTGGTGAGATGCTTGCAAAATTCAACCAGCTCGATCTGCTTGAAATTGCAATAAACGGGGCAAATGTTGCTGAACTGCTTAGTATAGAAACAGGGTCGGTTTTAAGAATAGATACTTCCGGGAAAGCGGCATCACCAAATAAATTGTTTTAAAATAAACAACAAATGAACAGCAACAAAAAAAGTCTTGAGGAGTTTGAAAAGCTGATGGGTATTCTGGATGAACTGAGGATAAAGTGCCCCTGGGATATGAAACAAACCTTTGAGACACTCCGGAAACTGACTATTGAAGAGACATATGAACTCGCTGATGCAATTTCATCGGACAATGATGAGGGAATAAAAAATGAGCTTGGAGACCTTATGCTCCACCTGGTATTTTATGCAAAAATCGGCTCGGAAAGAGGTACATTTACAATGACGGATATACTTCAGGGAATCAACAATAAGCTGATATACAGACACCCTCACGTATTCGGAGATGTACAGGTATCAGGTGCCAGGCAGGTTGAAGATAACTGGGAAAAGCTAAAGATAAAGGAAAATAATGGCTTTAAGCCGGTATTATCAGGCGTACCTTCGTCATTGCCTGCAGTTGTGAAAGCGAACAGGATCCAGGAAAAAGTAAGAGGGGTTGGTTTTGACTGGGAGAAACGTGACCAGATCTGGGACAAAGTACTTGAGGAGATTTCAGAACTAAAGACAGAAGTTGAAAAACACGATA
>Ga0209314_10000137_pt1 | contig 30768 bp, 30 predicted proteins | sample I19B2metaG_FD_184146 | JGI IMG/M metagenome (GOLD analysis project Ga0209314, IMG submission 184146) | Lake sediment bacterial and archeal communities from Gulf of Boni, Indonesia to study Microbial Dark Matter (Phase II) - ​I19B2 metaG... | ecosystem: Environmental > Aquatic > Freshwater >... | reverse complement strand
AAGACAAGGACCAAATGTACATCAAAACGCAAAGGAGGCGTATCATCCTTTCGACAGGGCCTCCTCAGGGAGATATCGCGGTTGACTGCACACTCGCTAGAGCAACTCCCAAAGAAGGAACCCTCCTTGGTTGTTCTGGTCACCTCAGTTTGCCCTGACCGCAGAGAAGCCGTCAGCAAGATCGCGATCGCGCGATCATTCACAAAAAGAATTTTCGATCACGACTCGCAGAAGCTTTTGGGACTGATGATCTTCGCGCCTTTCCGAGCTCGGGGTGAGGAGCAGTCGAGTTGGAAATACGCCTCCGCCTTGATTCTGAATCCCAACTGGAAAGCTCACCATGGTAGCTTCGATAAATTGGCGAGGATCCAACTTTAGAGAGCTGAAATCCCTCTTGAGGTTCTAACTGCGTGTTTCCTCCCATGAAGGAAAAGGATCCAATGCAAGAGCCTACAACTCTTCAGCCCAAGCTTACTGAAATGATCACTGAATTCCGGAGAGCCCCTCGACGAGGCTTTCCGCTCGTACACGGCAGGAGAAACCTCGAAGCCAGAATCATTCATAACATTATACGCGACGCCTAAGGTTGACATTCACAGAGTTACCATTGAGGCAAAGTATTCGCGCTCAAAGAAGGACTAAGGACGAATAATTGACCAAAGTTCCGACGGCACCCATCTTGATCTCGGATTTGTGAGTAATGAGTTAAGGCTAAATTCTAGCTTGGTTCCAAGCTGAAATCGAAGGTACCGGGGGAGCTGGGGGAGCCCGGCTGAGAGGGCGGCCTGATTCGTCGTCGACCCCGCGAACCTGATCCGGGTAATGCCGGCGTAGGGAGTGTGCTGAGTGAGAATCCCGTACGGCAATTCTGCAGCTTCGTTTCAGGAGACTTGGCTGTCCTCCGTGACCTTCAGAAGGATTGGAGGTGAGAAGGGACGGTAAAGATTCAGACGAGAATTATGAGCGAGGCTGTAGCGGCCGTGGCACTGTCAGGAGTTCTTCACCTAATCACACTATACCAGCTACCTGAGGGCGGTAGGATCACTGCAGCGGCGATGGTACCAGTCTTGTTCGTCGCCGTTAGGAGGGGTTGGCGCATCGGGACAATTGCAGGGGTCGCTTACGGATTAGTAGTACTGATTGAAGAGCCGTTCATCTTTCATCCCTTACAGGTCCTTCTAGACTATCCTTTAGCTTACGGAGCCCTAGGGGTAGCGGGACTATTCCGCAAACTGCCGGTGATAGGTGTCTTGATGGGAATCGCGGGACGGTTCATCTCCCACTTCATTTCGGGCCTAGTCTTCTTCGCTACCTATGCTCCCGCAGGAATGAATCCAGCTCTATACTCTGCCATATACAATGCCAGCTACCTTGTTCCAGAGCTATTCGTAAGTGTGGTTGTGATGTTCGTACTACAGCAGAGAAAGATACTCCAAGTCTACATGTGAGATGTCGCCCGAAGAGAGCCTGCAAGGACTTGCCAGAGCAAACCGAAGCCTCTTCTTTTTCTTCAACAATGAATCTCTAGACGTAGTTGGATCCATTAGGGGATCATGTAATGGATGTTAGGTCTAAGCTAGGAAAGGTCGATCGCAAATATCTGCAGAGATTCGTCTTTGGTCGGCTCGGTGCAAGACGCCGCGAGGTTCTTGTCGGTCCAAAGTTCGGGGTTGACATAGCGGTTTTAAGGGTCGGGGGAGGAAATGTGCTAGTTGCAAGCACAGATCCCTTGTCCCTAATTCCAAGACTAGGTACTCGTGATTCTGCTTGGCTATCAGTCCACCTGCTGGCTTCCGATCTTACAACGAGCGGATTCGCTCCGCAATGGGGGATATTCGACTTCAATCTGCCACCCTCGATGAGGGACCTTGAATTCGCCAGTTATTGGCGAGCCTTTGACTTAGAATGTCGAAAACTTGGCCTGGCTATCGTGGGCGGTCATACAGGAAGATACCAAGGTTGTGATCTCACAGTCATCGGAGGCGGGGTAATGTGTGCGATTGGACGCGAGGATGAGTATCTAACATCGGCTATGGCAGAGGAAGGAGACGATCTCATACTCACTAAGGGTCCCGCCATCGAGACGACCGCGGTTCTAGCGAGGGTCTTCGCGAAAACTGTCAGGAAAGCGCTCGGAAGCAGACTCTTTGAACAGGCTTGGCGTTACCTAACCAAGGTTTCCACCGTGAACGACGCCTTGACAGCAGTCTCTGCAGGCCGCCACGAAGAAGGAGTGACAGCAATGCATGATGCCACGGAAGGGGGCGTCATCGCAGCTGCTCTAGAGCTTGCGGATGCTTCTAGACTCGGAGTAGACCTTGACCTCTTCAGCATAGAGATCACTGAGGAGACCCGTGAGTTATGCAAGCTGTTCAAGATTGACCCACTCATCTCGTTAAGCGAAGGAAGCTTGCTGATCGCATGTCGACCTCACAGGACAAGCGCCGTCATGAGAAGACTCGCTGCGGGTGGGACAAATTCCCAGGTCATAGGAAGGCTAACCTCAAACTCCGGTGCAGCATATGGGAGCATGAAGCGAGGTCGCGTTCGGTTGAGATATCCGAAATTCGATCCTTACTGGAAAGCCTACTGGCTGGCAACCGAGAAGAAGTTGAAATAGTCACAGCTCATTCGAGTGATCTGAATTTCAGATAACCGATTTTTCCTATGCAGTTCCGACACCAGAATTGGTTCCGTTCGGGTGAGTATTCAGCGTGTGCGTCGACCACCACGTTTCCACATGCGAGCTGAATGAAGGCTACGCAGGAAGAAAGCAGATTAAACAAGACGAATTCTATGATGACGATGCGGCCATCAGTTCGTTAACTAGGGAAGGTTTCTCTAAGCCGCAGACTTAGCACTTGAAGCTCTTCGAAGAACAAAGGTCGTGTGGTCACCGTAGAGAAATAGAATTCCGGATGTTGTCTAACCAGGCTTGCAGGCTCGTTTAGACTGCTGATCAAGAGAAATGCTGTTCCACCCTTTCCGAGATGATGTGGCAGCTCCCGAAGGAACCGTTCAATTATGGTACGTCCCGCTGGGCCGCCATCGACCGCACTATCCATAATCCTAGCGCTGGGCAGGTAGGGAGGATTGAAGAGCACGAAATCGAATTGGTCGGATATCTTCGAAAATAGATCGGAAACTATCGCCTTGCATTCAACCCTAAGCAATCTGGCGGCTTTCACGGCATGTCGAACCGCTGATTCTTCGATGTCGGCCAAGGTCACCCTGGCGCCTCGCAGAGAGCAGTACAATCCAAGTATCCCTGAACCTGTACCAAGATCCAAGACCTGCTTCCCTTCAAACGGCAAACCAGAGATGGCGTCAAGCATCAGGAAACTGTCCTCGCCTAGATGGTACACTCCTTCAGGAGTGTCCCTTACTGCATGCAATATCTCTCGCAGAATCTCTCCTTCATCGAGTCCTTCTGCTTGTTCCAAGGAGCTTTTCCCTCAGTGATATCTACTGGGTCATGGTTCCGAGAGGAAGCGTGCGAATTCTTCCTTGCTACGCAGTTTCAGCGTGTAATTGTTCTGTCGCTCGTATCCAATAGTTGATGAGGGTCTGCTTCCGTAATCATGACCTGGATATACCTCCACTGAATCTGGCAAGGACAGTACTTTCTTGAACAAGCTGTCATACATATCGAGGGAGCTACCACCAGCCAGATCAGTTCTGCCGCATTCGCCTACGAAGAGTGTATCCCCGCTGAGCAGCTTTCCGTCGACTAGAAGGCAGATGTGGTCTGCGCAATGACCGGGTGTATGCATCACCTTAAACTTCAAGGAACCGATTTCTATTATGTCACCATCTTTGACCGCGATATCCTTTCGTTGCACAGCCTTCTCATGCATCACTATCTTCGCTCCAGTGCGTCGAACAACTAACTCATTTCCCTGGACATGGTCATGATGAGAATGAGTATTGATCACGTACGAAACCTTCAATGCATGCTCCTGACAGATTCCCAGAAGCTTGTCAGTTTCCCATGCTGGGTCGATTATGGCGGCCATCTTCGTTTTCTCATCGCCGATGATGTAGGAAAAGTTTTGGAAAGTTCCGACCGGAACCTGTTTGAAGATCATTGTTAGCTCACAGGAAATCCGGCCAACTTTAATCAGTTTCGCTTCGCAGCTAGATGAGTGAGGCTTTCCGTGTTGACACACCGAGCTTCTGCTCGACTTTCAAAGTGGTGGCCCTTGAACCGAGGGCAGATGTTGCTTAGGACTGCCTTGTGGAGATGCTTTAGAAAGTGAAGATGGCGGATATCATCGCATTTGAGCCGGATCTTCCTTTCTCCTCAAGAATCCAAAGCGTCTCCGACAGAATTGGCGCTACAAAAAAGATCACAACCGTCTTGCATTCGCTGGAGAAGGAATTCAAAGCGTGCGTCCCTCGCGCTCTCATTGTAAACTTGGACGCGTTGAGAGAGAAAATCATAGTTTTCGAAGAACTAACCAAGAAGCGATCGTATACCATTTTGAGCTACTATTCCCGTGTGAACAGGCAGCTTGCAGAAGAAGGGAAGCGAATTGGAATTGACTGGGTCGTCCCTAGAGCCGCATTTGTAGCAAGAACGGAAGAATTGACGAGAAAGGTCTTAAACGGAGTCGAGAGCTAAACTACAATGCTAGTTCTCGCACTTTTTTGATGTTCCCCATATCGTCTCTTCGTTCGTCTATGGGCGTTTCCATGATGAAGGGAAGTTCTCGAAGGGCTTCATGCTTGAGTAGCGCCCTGAATCCCTTTTCTCCAATGTAGCCCAATCCTATGTGTTCATGTCTATCTCGACCAGATCCGAGTTCGCCTTTCGAGTCGTTAAGGTGCAATAGCTTGAGGCGTTCTAGTCCAATGACCGAATCGAACTTGCTCAGAGTATCCCTCACACCATCGCCCGTTCTGATGTCGTATCCAGCTGCGAAAGCATGCGCCGTGTCGAAGCATACGTCCACTCTATCCTTCCACTTAACTCCTTCGAGTATTCTCCTGATATCCTCGAACGAAGAGCCCATACTGTTCTTCTGTCCAGCGGTATTCTCTAGCAGTAGCCTGACATGACCATTGCTTTCGGACATTGCACTGTTGACAGCGTTGACGAGTCTCTCCAAACCGATTTCAGGCCCTTTGCCGAGGTGGCTGCCCAAATGTGTGACGAGATAGGGGAGTTCAAGTTTGGCGCATCTGTCAAGCTCGGCCCTGAGTGTCTTCAACGACTTGTTGTAGATGAGTTTCTTTGGGCAAGAAAGGTTCGGCAAGTAAGGCATATGGGATACGACGGGGCTCAACCCGTAGGCCTTAACCTTCTTCTTGAATTCCGCGACTTGCTCCGAATCCATGGCCTTGAATTTCCATCCTCTTGGGTTGCGCGTGAACATCTGAAAAGTATCGCAGCCAATCTCCTTCGCGCGGTCTGCTGCCTTGTCCAGTGCTCCTGAAATCGAGACATGGAGTCCGACTCTAATCATAGTAGAAAATCCGACCAGCCTTGAGAGCGCAGAAAAATCAAGAGGGGACACTACAAAAGCTGTTCGATTGTTCCCCCGGTAGTCGAAATCGGAAAAGTTGATATGAGAATAAAAGCGCACCCTGCCGCGATGGCCGCCGTAACGTAGAGGAGCCAGAACCTCCACGGAACTTGGTAGCGTATGGGCCTGTGGAGCCCAGAGGCGGGGTTCAAATCGTCTCTAGACGTGAGAGTCCCCGCGGCGGCCCTCACGCCCATTTTTCCCCGTTCTGGTTCAACTTTCAACCTTGGGCGGCAGCTCGTTTGAACATGACCAGAGACCCGAGGACTACCGCCCCCGCGATAAGAAATGTGATCCCGTACGCAAGATGATACGACACGAATCCTGATACGAACGCTCCTGATAGCAGGCCGATTCCCGTCAGCGCACTGTAGATTCCAAGGAGTTCTCCCTTTCTGCCCGGTTCCAAATTGTGGTAAATAATCACTGAGCTCGCTGTGTTCGCTAGTGTGAATGACGCTCCTACTACGGTGAGTATTAGGAGGCTTGCGATGATGACTTGGGTGGATGTGGAGAGCAATGTCAGCGAGTAAGCAGAGAGGAGCGTTAATCCTCTGATGAGCATTGATAGTGATGTCACGCGACTGGGAGCAAATTTCTGCGCGATCTTTCCCGCGTAGCGGAAGGAGATCGTGTTGGATGCAAACAGAAGAAGGTAGACGACGAAGACTTCGAAGTCAGGTACATCTCTACTTTTCAGAAAGGGGGTGAATGATGTGAAGAACATGCTGGCGCCACTGAAGAAGAGTGTCATAGCTATGAACAGTAGAGGGAGAGTCTGAGTCAACCCTAGTCCGGCCATTCTGTGGAATCGTACGAAATCGCTCTTCCTCGGCACCTTCAGGAAGAAGAGTGGTAGTTCCCTTATCCTAGACACGAAGGCATCCAATGAAAAGGTGATTGCTTCACGTTCAATTGTTCGCTGAGGCTCCCTGATCTTTCTGATCAGCGCAAGGGCGATCAGTTGGAGGATCAGACAATAGACTAGGTATGTATTCAGGGGAAGATATCTGGTCCAAATCACTCCGGGTGCCACGCCAAGAACGAATCCTAAGCTTGACGCACTGCTCATCCTTCCGAATTCTTGCGCCCAGTCACGCTTGAGTGTGAACTCCATGATCAGCAACTGTGTAGTTGGCGTGTATGCTGTACTGAGGAAGCCATACATTGCGTACAGCAATACCAGAATTGGAATCGATGACGTGAGGAACTTCGCGGCGATGACTGTCGCAATAACGACTGTGGCGGCGTGCATTACGGTGCGGCGCCTTGGGTAGGCGTCCGCCAGGTAGCCCCAAACCAAGGAACCTGGGATGACAGCCAAGTTGAACACTGTTCCTGCGAAGCCGACATCAATCACGGAGCCACCCAGTTCCAGCAAGTAAAGCGGAAGAAGGGTCCAGATTCCACCGTAGGCTGCGTTTATCGGTATCACATAGTAGTACCAAACCCAGCCTTCTTTGGCCGTGGTCTATCACCTTCTAGCTTACTTTTCGCTGACTCTTCATCATTTCATCCCGTGAGCCATCGTTCATGGGATTTGTTGTGTAACACTCGCTGACAACATTAAAGTCAAACTGCTAGAATGGCAGTAGACTACAAGAGACGTCTCCAAGAAAGTTGCAGAATAAGTCCAAGAATTAAGGAATTGAAAAGATGTCGGCTCAGGAGCCGACGCGTGTTCCGCTTTCTAGTGAGTTGCAGAGCAAATTCCAAGAGTCAGGGGCATTCATTCAGGCTAAGTCCTAAACAGCTTCCTGCATGCGTTAAAGACTTCTCGGGCGTTGTCAAATGCTGCTTCGGCCGCTTGCTTGTCGATTAACTTGTCAGGTGGTCGCCCCATCTCCTCAAACCCGTACATACTCGCCTCCCGCTTCTCGGCCAGTTTTCGGGAAACCTCCGCGAAGACTGAAGTGTGTTCCCGGAACCATGCCGGAAAACGCTCAGCCGACCTAAGGAGTACTTCACTGACGTCGTGAAACTTCGGGTATTCTATGCCTTTGAGTCTCAGGGCTGCCTTGAGCGAGAGCTCTACAGTTTCTTGGCTTTGCCGCAAACAATAAGCATACTTCTTCTCTTTCAATGCACGTTGCGCGGTTTCGACGCGATTTTCAGCCTCGCGAAGAAGGCTTCGAGCGAAACTCATCAAACAGCGACAAGCGGCTCCTTGCCAATCTCGGACTCAAGGGACCAGTACCAGCGCTCCTCATCGAGCCAGATACGCCTTGCTCCCTGCCTGTTCAGTCTCCGACGCAGCTCGCTCAGGACACGCTCGAGGAAGCTGTTTCTGTCGTAGACGATCAAGGCGTCCTCAACCATGTCTAAGTAAAGCGGCCTGAAACGAGTCGCTTCTCCTAGGGTGAGTGGAAACCAGCTAATGTGAGTCCGTACTCCATGCGAACTCAGCCAGTCCAGTTCCTGCTTAATCCTGCCGGAATACTCCAAGTCAACCAGCTCATCGATACGGGCGGTCACAGTTCCGTCGAAATCTGCAACCACAAGCATATCGACATCGCTGCTCATGGTTGCGGTTCCTCTTGCAATGGATCCGAAGGTCGCCACGGAATGTAGGGCGGCGCCGTAATGGTGTCCCAAGACAACCATCGTGCAAGCGACTAGGTTCGCATACCGGCCCTGCTTTGGAACCACTGAGGCTTCTGAGCCAAATGCCGCGACGGCCAGTTCGGGCGGAATCAGCCTGTACAAACGTTTCCGACCCTCTCTTCCGAAAACAATCAGCCAGCCCTTTCTGCGGAGGAGGCTCAGGATCAGCTTCGGGTGGTTACAGCCCACAGCCATGGCCGCCTGCTCGAAAGCAAACAGTCCGTCTCCATAGGCACCGTACAGCTTAGCGTACGATAGCCCAAGCCACCCAGGCAACCACGACACCCGCAAAAGCCATCAGGATCGGCAGGAGTCCTGGGTATGCTATAAGAATACCTAAAGTTCAGCCGCATGATTAAGCGTCGCGATACCTGGCATCTCAGATTAGTGGAGCGCATCATCAATCCAACCGAATAGCCTTCAATCAATGCTAGAAACCGATCGATGTCGGCGGCGCTCTCTCATCTCCTCAATGCCAGCTTCCTTTCACACCTTGTCGCGACACTTTTCAAGGGTACTCTGCGAAGCTCAGTGTTCAAAATGTCGAGGGCGGTCTCAAGCATACCGCACTGTTTTTTGAGCGAGTTCGGGAACTAAGGATGCGTCGTAGGAGAAGGCTCGGAGAGTGTTTTCTTGGTGATAGATCGGATGCTGCGAAGATCTGCGTCCGGATTGTGCGAGTTGTGTGAGCGTCAACCCGCCACGAGAAAGGTGAAGTTCACGGCGCGGTATCTCCAATCAACTTCGGCAGCGGTCTTTCTTGAGGAGTCGTTGGCGGAAGTGAATCTCGAGAGAAAAGTTTGCGAGGATTGTCTAGTTGCGTTGCAGAACGCGAAAAACGTTTCGAACCTAACGTTTGAACGATTGTGAGTCGATGGATCACTAGCTTGGGATTCAGGTAGTGAGGACGACTGAGAGCAGGTAAGGGTTAAAGGTTCGAGTCCGATGCTCTAGAAGAAAGTGGGCCGGTAGTTCAGCCTGGTATACCAAGCGTTTCGTTTGGGCCGAAGAACGTCCGGTTTGCAAGTTCTAACCGAATTACCGGAAGGTCGCGGGTCCGAATCCCGCCCGGTCCACCAAATTAAAGCCTTGTTGTTCCCGATTTTCGGCCGGTTTTTTCCCGAATGGTTCGGATTTTGACCAATTGGTTTTCCGGTCTTACGACATTTCCTAATGGGTACAAGCCCGCATAATTCTTGGAAACTAGAGCGAGGTCATGGTTCAAATTTGTCCGCCCGTACTATTTGAGCCACACAGACAAGAAATTCGCTAGATTAACGGTTCAATTTCCGATGGCCGTACCATTAGACACACACTTTCAAACGACGAACGACGACGTTTCAAATCTGAGCCCGCTGCGCTCTCCATTACAACTGCCTCGCCTGCTTTGGGGGTAGGTGAAAAGCAGAACTTAATGGCCCGAGATGCACTTTCACTTCTGTAGAGGTCTGCCGGTTGTCTGGTAGGTTGACTGTTCCCATTGTTAGGGGACTCATTCCGGAAGGCATTGAATACGGTGCCACCGTGTTAATCGAATTTAAGCCGGACTCCATTTGGTATGAAACGTCGCTCACGATCGCGGCTCAGGCCCTTAGAGATGGCTTGAAGACAATGTACCATGTCTTCCAACAATCTCCGACTGTCGTTAGAGATTCCTTGTCGCGTTTGGGCTTAGATGTGGTGAAACTTGAACGTGAAGGACTTCTTGTGATAAGAGACAGTTACACTGCACAAACAGGACTCGAGCAACCAGAACGTCAGTTCACCACGGGACAAGCAACCAGAACATTCATTCAACATGGTCCACCCCATCTTAAGCTAACGGAAAGGAGCATCGACCAAGCGAAATACCTCAAAGCCGGATATCCGGAAGAACTGAAATAGATGGTTGCACATCGATGATAACTTCTCCATAATGAATAGGTACAATCAGGAAAGCACAATTCTCGACTGGTTAAGAACGAGGGATATTCCCGAGAACAGAGCAAGTGAGACGATTGTGCTGCACGCCATCCTGCTCGGAGTGGGATCCGAATCCTTTTGCAGTCAGATCGAAGCATTGCATGATGTCATCGTCGACTTCAAGAGCGAAGAGCAGGCCGAGAAGATCGAACACTACGTCAGAGTCCGGCTCATACGCGGGAAACGCGCTGATTCACGATGGAGAAAGCTAGGTTTGTTGGACAATGGCGAAGTGTCACTCGTCAAATAATCTGCCCTCATCAATTCAAGGAGTTTGTCTCTCGAACCGTAAGGGCGACCCAAACTTTGAATCTCGTCGCTGGGGCTCTTAACCCGCTAACCCGACTCAAACCCGACTGAGTCAGGTTTTCCTCGGTTGCGGGTTTAGACGCCTCACAAGAAATAGCCCGGTCCACCACTCGCTCATCATCGATCCACAGGTTCGTCTAGGCAATTCAGGATGCCAAGGCTAACCCAGCTTCTGCCCTTCTCAGTTCGCCTGTCACGGGAACTACCTCAAGCCGCATGCCCTCCAATGCATGCAGCCCCAGAACATTGCCATCCTCCTCCTCGGCGAAGACCACTACGCTGGGTCCAAACTCTCCTAGGCACTCCATGTAGGCGTAGCCGATCCTGCGCTCTATGATACGGCCGTCAATTGACTTGAACTTCCATGTGGTCCTGCTCTCTATTCCCAGCTCTCTGAGTATGTCCGCATCGATCCATGAGTAAGTTGATCCGATGTCGACGAGGAGGTCTACTACATTCAACATTTTCTGATCGGGACCGAAAATCCTGACCTTCGCCGTTGTGGGGCCCATCGGATCGAATCCTCAACCGACTGTTCTAACCTAGATCAATTAAGCTTCATCTCCTTCCCGATGAAACCCAAAATGCTTGGCCCCGTATCTGCCGTTCTACCTTCGTCCTGCTACGCTTCCCAAATCCGACGAATTCGACACTGGCGGTGCGAATCCCGCTCGATCCACCAAATCTAGATGTTCTCTCTTTCGATTCTTAACCGCCTCTTGCCGAAGGGTTCCGATCTGGACGATAGCAATATTCGAGCTTACGAGATTTCCTAGTGGGTACAGACCTACACAATTCTGCTGAGCATCGTCCTTCCGAAAGCGACGACGCACTTACAGCTCCGCTCTATTGATCAAGTATTATCTCACTCTAATCGAGTGGAGTACAGTTGGACCTAGTGTTACTGGCGTGAGAGCATGCTTTTCACGAACTACCTCGATTAATGGAAACCTCTTTCTGAGAAATCGATCTCGCGCATCCATTTCGATCAGAGAAAAATCTCTTAAAGGACATACAATCTCGGGCACTTGAACCTGAGAAGGGAGATCTATGAAGCCTGCAGTTATAGTGTACGGCAGACTTGGAACATCCCCGATTGTGCTGTCGAGCCTCACAAAGTTGGAGTGTGGGCAGGTGACTTAACTACGCCTGTCTCAGAGCTAATGGTTGAAGCATATGGCGTATGTCAGAATTGGTGGGCAAAGTGCAGGGAATGAGTAGCGCGCTAGAGCTGATTGGAAATACTCCCATGGTAAGGCTTAGGAGAGTAGTCTCAGGCCTCGATGCGAATGTCTACGCAAAGTGTGAGTTCCTAAACCCCAGTGGAAGCATCAAGGATCGGATGGCCTTGAGAATGGTCGAGGAGGCTGAGAGGAGTGGAAAGCTTAGGAAGGGAGGGATGATCATCGATGCGACGAGTGGGAACACCGGGCCGGCTTTGTCATTCGTAGGATCTATGAAAGGCTACAGGGTCAGACTATTCATCCCAGCCAAATGGGCGGGCGAATACAACCCCCAGAATAGAGTTAGGATAATGGAATCCTTCGGAGGGGAGGTTGAAGCATTCTCGACAACGGGATATGAGAGGCTTTTAGAGGGTCTCTCTGCAAGCGAGGCATCAGCAGCCATCTTTGCGATTGGTATGAAGAAGTGCTATGACTTGGAGAGAAGCGACCCCATGGTCTGGTGGGCTAACCAAGGTTGCAACCCCGACAATGCGCTGGCCCATAAGGAGACCACTGGAAGGGAAATACTCGAACAGTTGGATAATAGAGTCGATGCATGGGTAGCTTCTATCGGAACCGCTGGTACCATACTCGGAGTTGCTGAGGCGCTGCGGGAGAAGATTGGAGTCGTAAAAGTCGTAGGTCTAGAACCCGAGGACGCCCGAGTCACAGAGTGGCATAGGTCCGGCTCAATGAACAAGTACCGAACGGCTGTCGGGCTACCCAAGGCGAAGTCTCTCGTAGATGTGATGTTAGAGAAAGGTTTGCCTGATGAAGTTTGGACGGTCAAAGACGATGATGCTAGGGACATTATGAACCGGTTGTGCCGTGAGGAAGGGTTGTTCTGTGGCATGTCTTCTGGCGCAAACGTCTACGCCGCTCTGAGGATTGCGAGAAAACTTGGAAGTGGGGCAAACGTGGTGACAGTCTTGGTTGACAGGAGAGACCGCTACTTTCCAGAGTACCCACGAGAGCATTATGTGATCTAGATAATCTCAAATGGCGGTGTAAATCCTCAAACTAACGTGGGCTTACCAATCTGAATCTGTGATGGAGCTTCCTAATGGACTAGAGAACTGCGGGTGGAGGTGACGAGTACAATAGCGGTATTGGGAACCTGTAGGTCACATTGTTGACGGGGGCGTAAACGACCGGAAGAGGCATGGCTGGCGGATAAAGGACAGGCGCATGAATCGGCGCAACGAAGAATACGAACGACATTGTTCTGAACCTCCCCTTATAAGCTGGTCAAAGTTGTCATAAACATTATGCGACTCGACCAAAGGTTTGTGCGCGTTTTATCTTGAGCTTGCCTCTATAAATCAACATCCGGATGTCAACGAGTTTTGACTCGCAGATGCATGGTTAAGTTCTATTCGTACCCTCACAACTTCTTTTCTAGGCGGGCTTTTGCTTGGGTGAGATGCGGCAATTGTTATGTGATTCGTTCACGCAGCGTTTACTGTACGAGGCTCTAAATTGGAGACTGCACCTGCCCTAGTGCCGGCCCCCGCGATTGTCGCAGATAGAACGAAGCCGGTGATCATTCGACCACCTGAGGTCAGTTCAGCGCACGATTTTGCTGTAATTGGGTATATACTCACCCTGATCCTTTCTGTGCCTTGGATTATCATAGCATTGGTAATTGGGGGTATCGGGTTGGCGGCCTATCTTGGATACACCCTCCTACCGCCTTTGCTGCCACCATACATCAGCGGCATACCATATCTAGGACCGCTACTGATCTTCTTGACATTCACTCTCTCGCCATCGTTCACCATCTACATCGCTTTCGGAGGCGGCAGTCTACTGATCATCATCCTATTCCTTGCAGCCATCTACTTTGGAACCGTACGCAACATTAACAAGGGACGCTACGAGAAGGCGCGAAACGCTGCCTTATTTTTCGGCGTGCTATTCCTCATCCCAACCTTCTTCATCGTACTCTCGACATTGCTTAGCGGAACCATAGTCGCAGTTCTTCCCGCATTCTTCTTCCTGCTGACGTATGGACGCCTCGGCGAAGTCATCGCAAAATATGGGCCCGTAGCTGTCTTGGGAGAAGCTGTGCCGGGTGCACCATTCGCTGTACCCCCAGGTGCACCTCTGCCACCGGTCCCTGCAGCTCCAATCGGACCCGGACCACTCCCACCAATGGGTGCACCAATCCCACCTGGTCCAGGCACACCATTCCAACCTATGACTGGTGTTGCGCCGAGAGTTCCACTCTGCCCAAACTGTGGAAGGGAACTCTACTACTCGGCAAATCATAGACGCTGGTATTGCATGACCTGCGACAACCCCATGGGTCACCGATAAACCGAGTCTAACCAAACGTCTTCAACTGTTTTACGCGTCCCAAGTATGTACCATCAAGCAAGTGGACCTCAGCCTCGTCCATATCTACCGCTCCAGATTTGAGCAAAGGTCCTAGCCGTTCGCCTGCATGACTCTCCTCAATCCTCCTTGAGTTAACGGGACGTCCACCGAGAAAATCATTGAAAGGAGGAACGAAAACACATCTTACAACGCTCAGCTTCACATGAAACCTCTCCTCGAGGATTTCTTCGAGGTTTCCTTTCATGGGAACACCGGCTGCCTTTAGAGTCCCGCGAATAAGTTTCCTCGAGTCACATGGTGCCGTAACCCAGACCGGTCTTGTTAATCGATACCCAAGTGCGTCGCGAAGAGTGACTGCGGGATGAAGGTGACCTAGAATAAGCGTCTGGCAACCGAGAATTTCTGGGGTAGGCCACGCATGACCATGGAGTAACCCGAACTTGCCCCACAGAGAAATTCCGCTCGATGCCAATAGTTCAATTTTGGACGGAGTCAAGGGTTCCAAGTTGCCGTCGTGATTTCCCATGATGACCTGAATTGAAGGTACGAGTTTCATAAGTTGCTCGAAGAATTCCGGCACATCACGCCATTCCTCAAGCTCAGCTCCGGTGACGCTATGCTTCACATCACCCAGCATCACAAGGCGCGATGGCTGCTCCTCCTGTACGATCGACTTTAGTCTTTGAAGCATCTTTGCAGTCTGAGATGGAACATGTATCCCCTGTTGCGCAAGCGATACCTCCCACCCGATATGAAGATCCCCGACCACCACGACCTTCTCCTTCCTCTTTCTCAAGAGGACGGCTGGCTCGGATCCGATCGGTCTGAGAGAGCTCATCGATATCGTCGCGCCCAGTTGTCTGAAATTGAATCCGGTACCTGCCAATCAATAACCGATGTTCACAAAGAAAAGGTTACATAGAACACGTCTGTTTGGACCTTTGCCTGTACTTCTCTCTAGTCGTCCGAAATGTGATACACACCACAGACGTATCACATACTGCAATTCTCAATTCCCTAACTCTTGGGATTTGTTCTGCAACATGTCTCATCCAGCTATTGGCGAAAACAGGCGTCTTGCCGTTTCGGGTTGCCATATTGTCAAGAGTGTGGCGAAACTTTTGTACGGAAATGACTTCAGCACAGAACCATGTGACGACTAGTACGGAAAGTCGGGCACATAGTACGCCTCTACACCAAGTCTTTTCGATTTGACCTTATCGATGAAGTCTTCCTTGTCTAAGGACACGAGCACAGCGTTCTTGTCCAACGCAACCCTGAGGTACAAGGCCTCCATAGCGTAGATCTCATATTCAGAGCATAGAGGATATGCCGAAACGCAGAAAGAGCGACTGCAATTGACTAGGAGCTTGGGATGAACGGCATGATCTAGTTGTTCCTTGGCTTTGTCAGCTACCGCTCGTCCAACTCTTCTTGCGAGCGTGCCGCAGACCTCTTGGTAGATAACGCTGGGCTCCGAAAGAAGGAACGGATCGGGTACTCTGCCGACTATCTCGGCGCATTCCCTGTTGTGGAATTCGTCGCCCTTAAGAGCTGCTATTAGAACATTAGCATCTAGAGTCAGAATTCGGCTAGCTCGTCTCATGACCCCTCGATCTTCTTGTTTCAGCGAGCACTGTTGGGTGGCCTGTCCACTTTCGGGAGACAACGCTCCTGAGCTTTAGGAAACTTGCAATCCCCGTTTTCATCTCCTTTATTTCCTCTTCCCCTAGCGCAACCGTTCCCTCAGACTGCACAAGCCTTCCTAAGAGTTCCGCCCATGTTCTGCAACCCAGATCAATCTTCAGTCTCTTGAGTTGCTTCAGGGTATCCTCGGGAAGGTTCTTGACGAGTATCGTGGCCAATTGAAATTCGTGAATTATCTGGATAATCCAGAATATACAGCTTTGGATAAGAGGGTCAAGCAGATGAAACTAAGTCACTTCGCAAGAAGAGTACGTCCTCCCGCCCACAACAATGCTTGCTCAGCATCTTCTAATCCCCTAGCACCTGGGATTTGTTCTGCAACTTTGATCAACATCTGACCGCCCTCCCTAGCAGAACCGATGAGGTCCAAGGAAGAGATATAGGAGGAAAGAGCGGTCTCATGACTTTGTGGGCTGTGTCTTTGTATGATCTCTAGCGTCGAATGGATCACCTTTGACTTCTACGGGACGCTGATCGACTGGGAAACAGGCATCGCTGCTGCGCTTGCTCGTTTTCTGCCACCGTCGATTAATCGCGCACAACTCGTAGCGCGCTACATCAAACTAGAAGCCGAAGTCGAAAGAGAACGGTACCGCCCCTACAGAGATGTCTTGGCAATCACGAGCACACATCTCATGCAGCAGATGGGCTATCCGCTACCGCAGGGCGCGGAGGGGACACTGCCAAATTCGCTGCCGGATTGGCCCGCCTTCCCTGAGGTCCCTTCGACGCTTCGTTCCCTTCGTGCTGCTGGACACTGTCTGGCAATTCTCTCCAATGTGGACCGGGATCTGTTAGCCGCTTCAGTCGCCCGACTCGGTGTCACGCCTGACTTGATGATTACGGCCGAAGACTGTCACAGCTACAAGCCTGCTCAAGGCCACTGGGAGCACTTCCAACTTGTCAGTCGAGCAGGTCTCGACAGGACGTTGCACGTTGCTGCGAGCCTCTACCATGATATCATTCCAGCCTCCCAGCTTGGGTACAGAACGGTTTTCATCAACCGACACGACGAGCCACTCACCGGGGCGACGCCAACATGGGTCCTTAGTGACTTGAGCGCTCTAACGGAATTGGTCAAACACTTAGACGACCGTTGACCTGTTATAGGCGTATTCGAAGTTCGACATGAATCGGTATAGCCCATGATTTAGCTAATTCAGCAATTCCTTCGAGTTTCGGTTTCGGCCACACTGCACTTTCTATTAATTGCCCAAATCTCTTGCTGAGGTCTACGACATGTTCCCATTCGTTAAGAAAAATCGCTTTCGAGACTATTGGTATATTTTACGCGTTCCCGCCCCAAGGAACTTGATGGTTCTTCCGCAAGAATCCGCTCTAGAGATGATTCTGTACTGTTTGCACAATCACCAAATCCTCATTCAGGTATTGGAGATTTCTTCCTTTGATTCAATCAACTTCATGCAAATCCGATAAATATGCTCGGAGTCCTCAAGAGCCTTCGCAGCATCGCTTCGGGTGAACAGTTGGGACGGCGGTTTCAGAGCTTGTTCATCGCCGTAAAATGCTGGTCCACGTTTCCTCGCGAGGTCGCTTGATGCATCAGCCATGAATTCGACTTCAGACCGAAACCATTCTGGGAGGCTACGCGAAGCAACAACCGCGAGCAGTACATCCCGCATATCGTGTTCTCTTGGATATTCTACGGCAAGAAACCTCAGGGCAGCCTTCAATGAGAGTTCGGCGGCTTCCTGAGCTCTCCTGATCGTGAGTGGACTATCCTCATCTCCGAAGGCAGACTTTGCCTCCTCCAAGGTTCTCCTTGCTCTTGTTATGTATTCCCGTGCCATCTCGTAGCTTCTCATATCTCTACATCTTCTCCGAGCCTGTAGTCTGGTTTAAGATCCCAGTACCATTTCCCGGATGGGAGGTGGACCTTTCGGGCACCTAGTTCCTTCAACCTAGCCTCAAGTTTGAGTAGATGATTCCTGATGAAGTCGTCTCTGTCGTAGAGGATGATACCGTCCGTCAGTACATCCAACAGGATTGGGGGATTCTGCTTCACCTCATCCGGAGTTAAGGGAACGGGACTGATCAGGGTCCCGAACCCCATATCACGCAGCCTCTTTCGCGCGGCTGAAGACAAGAGCCCCTTCTCAATCTCATCGAAAAGTCCGAATCTACTCCCCAAAGAACCCTTGAAAAGCTCCGAAACGACCAATATATCCAAGTCACTGCCCTCAGCCGCTTGCCCCCTTGCGTAGCTACCGAAAAGAACAACAGACACTAACGTATCGCCTAGAGAAGACCTCAACCGACCCAAGATCTCCAGAGCATATTCTTCGAGGGAAGCTGGGGCGTGCCTCATTTCGGTTCTCGTCCTCCGGGCTTATTGCGTATTGGCAGGCGACTTCGTCCCCCTTGAACCTAGCTATATGTTTCGCAATTCTGAGACGGGACCAAACTCAGGGTATGAAGACAGTTTAATGCTCCTTGATCTTCTCTTCAAGCTCGGACCTTACCTCATGTGAATCGTCATAGCAGATGCGATAGCGTAGTTCTCGTAGCAATTCGAACCTGACCCTAGTCCGAAACTCACCCCTACGAGGTCCCCTGAGGTGCTTCACCGGGTTCTTCATTATTTGCTGAATTCTAGGCCGTATTTCCTTCATATCGTGGATCGAAGACCAAGGGTCAAGGAGTCGGCTGGAAGAACAATCAGACGGATGAGGAACGAACGCAAAGAACGTGTACCTCGACTCAAGTAGCATAGTCAAGAGATACATGGAAGAGAGAGGTTCGGAGCTCGTCGATAAAATATACGCGCGTATATATAAACGACAAAGCTGACGAGACTTGGTCACCTCGTAATTCAATCTCCGACGGGCTGCTACGGGCTTCTCGAAAAATTTCGATATTTTATGACATATCACAATGGTAATGCATCACAAATTTGGACCGGTGATTGATTGATCATGATGGATCATCCTGATCTCCAACGCCACCGCTTATCTTGATGGACACTGCTGCAAGTGAACCGATCGCTTCAGAAAGCTTGGCATGAATTCTCTCAGCTGACTCAGCCCTGAACCCTTGTCTCGGCTCGATGATTAGCAGCAGTTCTCCAGAGGACTGCTTGCTGAAGGAAAACTGTTCGACATGCTCGGATTCTCTGAGGGTGCGTAGGAAGGTATGGAGAGTTGCTTGCGGGATCCGAATTCCATCTCGCATCTGGATGGGCGATGTGTCCTTTCTTTCTCCTCTTATCTCGGATATCATCGGCAATCGACGTCCGCAAGGGCAATCGTCCAAAGGCACAGCCATGTCCTCCTGCTCGTATCGTATGAAAGGGGTGGCAAGATTGCGCAGGTTCGTAATCACAATTCTTCCTCGCTCTCCCTCGTGGCACGGCTCGTTTCCTTTGAGAACTTCGATGAAGCTCAGTTCAGTATTGACGTGCAGACCCGTCTTGAAGTGACACTGTTGAGCTACAGATCCGCATAGCTCTGCTGACCCATAGCGGTCATAGATGTTGTCGCAGAATGCCTTCGAGATCGTCCGAGTCTGGTCCGGTAGAAGCGGCATGCCCCAAACTGCTACTCCATGCAGCCAGTCACTGACGGGCACTGCTTTGTTGGCCATGAAGTCCGCCAGCATCCTAAACGCTGTTCCTCCTGAAACAAGCTTCGGCTTGAAATCAAGGAACCGGTTACAGACCATTGATGTGTCGTTCATGACCGAGAAAAAAGTCGCTCGGAGCTCGTTGACGAACAAGCGGTCCTTGAGCCATGATCCGAACCAAGGTTCAGCTGGTGAGATCTTGAATTTCTTCTCGTACGGAGCCACGCCTATCCAACCGTCAAAGAACAACTTTGATATCATACCCGAAAAGCCGGCATCGCCGGATGTCAGAAAGGCAAGTGGCCTGCCTGTCGTACCTCCAGTATACGTCAGTCTGTGGTGAGAACGTTTCAAGACCCCCTCTTGCTGCAAGTGTCGAGACATCATGCGCTTGTTGATGGTCGGAATTCTTCGGAAGTCGTCAAAACTAGCTATGTCGTGAGGGCGCAGGTTGGCCGCCTTCAGCACGTCGTGGTAGAAGCGAAAGTTTTCGTACGCGTGTGAGACAACGAATCTAAGACGTTTGAGAATTCGCCTGTTGATCTCGTCTCGTGTTCTCCACTGAAGTCTACCCAACTCGCCAATTTTAGTGAGAAAGCCTGTCGTTGAATTGGTCGCTGGGTGAACCAAGTGTTTCAAGGACCAGCTCAGCATGTTAGAGACTCCGCCTCCTTGTCATCTGGGCAGTCGATATCAGGCACCCGGTTCTTGATTTGGGTACGCGTCTGCAGGATAGAGATAACGAATTCCCTGATGGGCCGTTCACGATTCCAGCAACGGATGAAAACTTCTTCGATTTTGTTTTGTCCCCAACGCTTGTTGCGTCGCACTGCAGGATGAGGTTCACGGGTGATTGAGCAGTCTTGTGGTAGTGGTGAGGACAGGATTTGACTTGTAGTCCCGTCCACCCATGTTTCCTGTAGACACGCCACCAGTGACGGACTCTTGTCTCATCAATTTGCAACGCTGTCGCGATCTCTGCACTTTTCCAACCGTGTAGATTTCTGTTGATGATCCATCTTCTTCGTCGCAGCTTTCTATCCACAGATGTCACTCACTTTGTCCCAGCGGTCCGATCTCTCTTTATGAGCACAGGTGAGACGACAAGGAGTGTGGCCAAGAGAAGAATACTGCAGACAGCTCGTGGGTTGCAGGTTGTCTTCATCTCAAGTCCCCGAAGCAACACTCTATTGGTTCTGCGGCAATCACTCCAAAGGCACAATTTTGGCCCGCGACCTCCAATAGATCAGATTTTTGGCAGGGCTGTGTTTTGTGTACGGACCGGGACCCAAGTTTGAAAACGGAATGCTTGAGATCCCACTATTGGAATCGGTGACAATGCTGGCAGAATGCGCTGACTTGGTCCTGTTGAATGGTAAGATCATATCGATGGACAGGCGTGACCGAATCTTCGAAGCTGTAGCAGTACGCCATGGAAGAATCATCGCCGTCACATCAAACAAACAGGTCGTCAGACTGATCGGGAAGAATACCCGAGTCTTGGATCTCGGTGGCAAGGCGGTGACGCCTGGGCTGATTGATACGCACAGCCACCTGGCGTTGGCAGGCGTCAACAAGACATCCACGATGGATTTCATGGATCCCCCGACAGGCTCCGTGCAAGAGATCGTCGACAGAGTCAAGGAGAGGGTTTCAAAGTCATGCCTAGGCGATTGGGTGATTGGGCGCAATTGGGATGAGACGCTACTAAAGGAGAGACGCTACATCAGTAAGTGGGATCTGGATCCTGTTTCGCAACACAATCCTGTCGTCTTGTTCCATGTAAGCGGACACGCACTGGTTGCCAACACCTTGACCCTGAGACTTGCGGGCGTAGATGCGGCAACCGCTGATCCAGAAGGTTCCATACTCAAGGATGGGAATGGAGAACCCACCGGCGTGCTGAAAGATTCTGCCCTAGGATATGTCTTAGAAAGAATTCCTCCTTGGACGGTCCAGCAGCTCGATGAGGGGATCAAGAAGATTCAAGAGGAATGGATCAGGGAAGGGATTACTGCAAACAAGGATCCGGGCCTCATGAGTGATTGCGCACCAATGCTTCAAGCATACCGTAACCTTCACGCGAAGAAGCAGCTCAAGATCAGATCCTGCTTGCTATGGAAGGCCTTCAAGCCTGACGACGTCGTCCGCGCATCTTCTGAGGTAAGTGCCAAAGGCGATGAGATGCTGAAGGTCGTGGGCGTCAAGACCTTTGTGGACGGTTCGCTGAGAATAAGGACGGCATGGATGCATGACGAATACAACATTGGATACGATCAAGTCGATGTTGGCAACAAGGGTCAGGCAGTCATCGATCTTGGTACACTCGAGAAGCTAGTCTTGGAGGCGCATAGACGCGGCCTCCAAGCATGTATACACGCGGTGGGAGATCGTGCCATCGACGCCACGCTGGATGTTCTCGAAAATGTGGTGAAGAAGTCGCCTCGGAGAGATCACAGGCACAGCATCATACACTTCACTATTCCTAGGCGTAAGGCGCTGAGGAGAGTGAAAGCCTTAGGGGCGGTCGTCGAGACTCAGTCGTCGTTTCTCTATTTCATCGGCGACATTCTTGCAGGAAATCTCGGGCCGAAGAGATCAAAGAAAGTGATGCCGCTCAGGAGCTGCGTGAGAATGGGAATAACGGTCGGAAACAGCGCGGACTGTGATTTCTATCCCCTTCCTCCTAGGTTCGGTCTCTACGCAGCATGCACTAGGCGGCCTGCCGTTGAAGCGTATGGCCGTGAACCTTTAGGGACGACTGAGTGTTTGACGGTTCGCGAGGCGCTAAGAACATACACGAGCTGGGCCGCAAGGTGTCTCTTCTGGGAAGACAAGATAGGTTCCATAGAACCTGGCAAGTACGGTGACTTCGCTGTGTGGTCCGAAGATCCCTACTCTGTTCCGAAAGAGAGGTTGAAGGATCTCAAGGTCGAGATGACCATAATCGGAGGGGACATCGTCTACGCGGCATGACTGTCAACTCAGGTCTCAGTTTCAGAGTAACTTCACGAGTTTTCCATCTCTTACCGACATTGCCGTTCGTAGACCACTTCGCCTCCAATCACGGTGAGCTCAACCTCGATCTCTCCCAGCCTGTCCGGCTCAACTTCGAAGGGATCCTTGGACAACACTACGAAGTCAACCAATTTCCCTGCTTCCAGAGTGCCCTTGTACTGCTCCTCAAAAACTGCGTAGGCTGAACCACTTGTGTACCATCGTATGGCTTCTTCTGCGGTTATTCGCTCTTCAGGTACATAGTCGGCCCCGGTCTGAGTTCGTCGGCACACGGCAGCCTGGACTCCGCGCAGCGGAGATCCATTCACCACGGGCCGATCTGAACTGAATGCCACACGAGTACTTCGCAGGCTGGCCAACGGGTAAGTCAGCTTCAGACGCTCTTCCCCGAGGGCCACTCGGAAGCCGTCACCGAGTTCATGGATGAACCGCGGTTGTGTCACAATTGCCACGCCCAGCCTTCGTATACGCTCCAGCAGGTCTGCCCTCAAGACACCGCAGTGCTCGATTCTCGGTCTGTATTCCTCTGCTTTCTCGCCCATTGCATTCTCAATAGCGTCCAGGGCCGCTTCGATCGCTCTGTCTCCAATGGCGTGCAACGCGACTTGCCAACCTGCTTCATGGGCCATACGGACCTGTTCGAATATCTGTTCCTTGGTCTTGACTAGGAATCCTCTATTCCTAGGATCTGAGGAGTACGGCTGAGATAGAGCTGCTGTGCATCCGATCAATGAACCGTCAACAAAGATCTTTGCCGGCCCGAGCCTCAGCCGTGTACTTCCGAAGCCTGTGTGCAGTCCCCAGCCGAAATCGAACCGGCCGCTCGCAACAGGGAACGAGTCGATATCGGGGAGAAGAGCAACTCTAACCTTGACAAGCCCTTCCTCGACAGCGTCCTGATACGCTCTGAACTCATGAGGGGCCGTCAAGCCGGCATGAGCATCTTGGACGCTCGTAATCCCCTCGGATAACAGATGCTTGTTGGCGGCACCAAGTGCTTTCTTCATATCCTCAACGGTGTACTGCGGACCCTTCACCAGAGCCATCGCGGCTTCCATTAGAACACCACTAGGTTGACCTGATTCCTCACGGCCTATCCTGCCGCCAGCCGGGTCTTCCGTCTCTCTGGTTATTCCGGCTAGATTGAGTGCTCTAGAGTTAACAACGCCCATGTGCCCGGAGATGTGGTTAAGGAGAACCGGGTGCTCAGGCGAAATCGGATCGAGATCATCACGAGTTGGATGACGTTTCTCGACAAGCTTGTTGTCGTTGTAACCCCACGCTATCACCCATTTGCCCGGTGGAGTTGTTCGAATACGTTCTTCGACGGCTCGAACTATCTCAGAGATGCTTTTCGTCCCGCATAGATCGATCTGCAGTAACCCCAAGCCGAAGAATAGGATGTGGCAGTGTGCGTCGTGGAAGCCGGGAATCGCCGACTTTCCTTTCAGATCGAAGACCTTTGTCTTCGATCCTATAAGGGGTCTAATCTCTTCGGTCTTTCCGATGGCTAGGACTCTTTCATCTCGAACTGCGATTGCTTCAACAATGGTGTTATTGGCATCAAAAGTATACAGGCGACCATTCAGGAATGCCGCGTCAGCTTCAGTCAAAACTCTCAAAGATATCCCAACAAACTTGCTAGTGCTCTCGCTATGACGCTGAATGACCTTGTGTTTCTTGACTCTGATAAGATGTCGGGTGATCTCGTTGAGCGACAGCTTTTGCCTGACTGCCTACTGGATTAGTCTTATATAGGGCGTGGGTTCGCCATAGGGTGAGAAAATTATGACAATATTCAATAGAGTAACTACGGCCGCACTTGCTCTTCTATTCATTTCACTATTGATACCCTACTCATCCTGTGTTCCAGAAGAGAACATCCTGAGAACCACGACTCTTCTCGAGGACCTGTCGTCGCTGAACCCCCTGTTGGGCAATTCAATCACGGACTGGTGGATCTTCCTCCTTCTCTACGACAGGTTGACCTCCTTTGTTCCGCCGGATCTACACGTTGAGCCTTGGCTTGCAGAAAGCTGGGAAGTCAGCTCCGACGGCAAAGTCTGGACTCTGCATCTTGTCAAGGACGCCACATGGCATGACGGAACGCCATTCACTTCTGCAGACGTCATATTCACGATCGAATACGTCAAGAAGTACGAAATCTCGATATGGCTCGATGAAGTCCAGAACATTGTGGATGCACAGGCTCCCGACGACTCTACCGTCACGATAACAACAGATGTCCCGTTGGCGAACTTTCCATCCTATGTGATGGCTAGAACGCCCATAATTCCAAAGCACATCTGGGAGAAAGTCGACAATCCCAAGGAGTATGCCAACGAGAACCCGATTGGAACGGGACCGTTCAAGTTCAAGGAGTACAAAGTAGGCGAATACATCAGTTTCACAGCATACGATCGCTACTGGAAAGGAAAGCCTCACATCGATGGCATCTTGGCGAAGATAGCGGTACCCGCAGACGTGAGCGTGATAGAGGCCAAGAAAGGTGAGCTCGACCTACTCGGTATCGACGTACCATACGTGAAAGAAGTAGAGGCCGACCCTAACCTCAAGGTAATCGTCTCGAAAGGGATCTACTTCGATCACCTCCTGATAAACACGAAGAAGTACCCATTCAGCCTGAAGGAATTCAGACAGGCGCTGGCATACGCGATAGACAAGAACCGCTTGATCGATAGAGTACTACTGGGCTATGGCGATCCCGTCGACGCAGTCGGATCAGCCCCAGCCTTCGACTACTGGTACAATCCAAACGTCAAAAAGTATCCCTATGACCTCGAAATGGCCAAGCAGATCTTGGACAACCTCGGATTCGTGGACAGGAATAATGACGGAATCCGAGAGACCCGGAACGGCACGAAGCTCCAGTTCGAGCTGACCAACCTGGCAGGATATTCTCCTTACATCAGGATGGGCGATGTCGTGTCATCGCAGCTTGCCGAAATCGGAGTGTCAATGGTGAATACTCCCGTCGAGTGGGCGACCCAATCCAAGAAAGCGAACGAGAGGGACTTCTACGCGATGGTGTGGGGGTGGACCATAGCGCCGGAGCCTGCGCAGTATCTAGGCACATTCAGGGCAGAGAACCCATACTGGAGTGCCGGAGAAATGAGGAACCAAACCTTCAATGACGTTTTCGACGCTCAAAAGAGCGAGATGAGCCCTGAGAAGCGGCGTGCGATGATATTCCAGCTCGAAGCGATTCTATCTGAGGAATTGCCTGTGATACCGATCTGGATCATGGACGTGGTCGAGGCGTATAGAATTGACAGATTCACCAACTTCACGCCAGCACCCATGGGAATAGGCGGCATATACAACAAAGTGACATGGCTGACAGTAGAGCCCGTAGCAAAGCCAGAAGTCACAGAAACAACCACAGCTGCCACCGTTACAATCCAACCGCAGGTCACTGAAGTTGTTCCATGGTGGGCGTATGGGCTGATAGTCCTGGTGATAGTGCTGGCTGCAGCATTGCTGGTCAAGATGAGGAAAAGAACGTGAGTGCTTCCAAACGTTACTTGCCAAAGAAGATCGGATACGCGATAATCACCTTTTTTTGTTATCTTAGGAATTAACTTCGTTTTACCCCGTCTAATGCCTGGGAGTCCGATAGACAGATTTCTGAAGGATCCCTCGATTTCGGAAACTGAACGTCAGTCCCTACTGCGTGACTTTGGTCTGGACAAGCCGCTTCCCGTACAGTTCGCCCTCTACCTGATCAACACGTTGCAGGGCAACCTCGGTATTTCTTTCAGATATCATCCAAGAAGTGTGCTGAGCGTAGTGCTCGCTAGAATGCCTTGGACCCTGTACCTTCTCGGAATATCGTACTCTCTATCCATAGTAGTTGGAATCATCTTGGGGGCTGTCGCGGGATGGAAAAAGGGCAGTAAGCTGGACAGTGCAACGATCGGCCTCTCATTCATCACTCGCTCCTTGCCTGTCTTCTGGTTCGGTATGGCATTGCTCCTCGTCTTCTCCTACTACGTAGCAATATTTCCGTCCTCAGGAGCAGTCACGCCGGGTGTCTCGTACGGTTCATTCATAGAATTCGTCTCTGATGTCGCATGGCATTCTGTGTTGCCAATGGCGACAATAGTCTTCATTCTCCTTGGACCGCCCGCTCTGCTCACGAGGAATTTGATTGCAGATGTCTCCTCTGAACAGTACATCTACGCAGCCAAATGCAAGGGGCTACCCTTCCGCACGCTTCTTTTCAAACATGCGCTCAGAAACGTGATGCTACCCCTCTCATCCTACACAGCTGTGTTGCTCGGCTACATCGTAAGTGGGGCCGTATTCACTGAGACAGTCTTCTCATGGCCTGGCGTCGGCAGATTGATCTTCGAAGCAGTTACGACTCGAGATTATCCTCTGATCCAAGGAGCTTTCCTCATAACAGCAATAAGCGTCCTTCTTGCGAATTTTCTCGCCGATCTTCTCTATTCCTACATTGATCCAAGGGTTAGGTACAGATGATGGCATCATTTCTTGGCAGAACGTTTCGGAGAAGCAACAGTGCCAAGGTTGGACTTGTCCTGACATCGATGCCGGTTCTGATGGCCATATTTGCAGCATGGATCGCCCCTTTTGGTCCGAACGATTTCGCTGGCGGCCCCTACGAAGGTCCGAGTGCGGCTCATCTTCTCGGGACAGATGACATAGGGCATGACCTTCTTTCTCAGCTGATCTATGGTTCTCGGATCTCGCTCACCGTGGGATTGCTCTCTGCACTGATTGCAACAACAATAGGTGTCACGATAGGGATGCTTGCAGGCTACATGGGAGGGTATCTAGACGAGGTTCTCATGAGACTGACTGACGTAACGCTTACGCTGCCATACATAGTGCTCGTAATAGTCTTGGTGGCCTATCTTGGCCCCCACATCTGGAACCTAATCCTCTGCATCGGAATATTGGGTTGGCCGACAATCACTAGAATGGTAAGATCGCAAGTACTCACCTTGAAGACACAGCTCTTCGTAGAGGCCGTAGTATCGCTGGGCGCGAGCAAACGTTACGTCATCCTCAAACATATTCTTCCGAATCTGATTGTGCTTATCATACCCATCGCTGTGTTGACGATTGTTGATGGTATTCTTACTGAGGCAGGGCTGAGTTTTCTCGGTCTAGGAGATCTTACTGTGACCAGCTGGGGGCTGATGCTTTACTACGCACAAGTCAGAGGCGGTTTCGTCAAAGGTGCTTGGTATTGGATACTTCCACCCGGGCTGATGATAACCGTCACCAGCTTGGGTCTCATATTTCTCAGTCAGTTTCTCGATGAGATCATGAATCCCAAGAAACTGAGAAGATAGTTGACGAGTCTCACTAATTGACAGTCTGATAGTTGTGACAGGCGACGAAGTGTCCGCGCTCAACTTCCACAGGTTGAGGCTCGACTTCTTTGCAGGAGTCCGTCATGTACATGCATCTAGGATGAAAGCGGCAACCAGCAGGAGGAGCTGTCGCGCTGGGAATCTCGCCTTTCACCTTGATCTCCCTCCTCTTGTCTCTGTTCGACGGGTCAGGTTCGGGAACCGCCGCCACCAGCGCTTTGGTGTAGGGGTGGACTGGCTTTTCGACAATGTCGGAAGGGGCTGTTTCCACGATCTTGCCCAGATACATTACAGCAATCCTATCGCAGAAGTATCGAGCAAGCGATAGGTCATGTGTGATAAAGAAGATCGTTAGATCATGTTTTTCCTTCACTTTTTCCATGAGTTCTAGGATTTCTGCACGTACCGAGACATCCAGCATGGAAACTGGCTCATCCGCCACGATAAGCTTAGGTTTAAGCACGAGTGCCCTTGCGATGGCTACCCGTTGTCTCTGACCTCCACTCAGTTCGTGGGGGTACTTCTCGAGAAACTCGCTCGCCGGAGTGAGCCTGACCTCATCAAGCGCTCTGCATATTAGCTCCAGTCTTTCGCGAGCATCCTCGGAACTCTTGTGTATTAGCAGAGGTTCCTCTAGAGTCCGTGCCAATGTATACCGTGGATTCAGAGAAGCATATGGATCCTGAAAGATCATTTGCATTTTCTTGCGTAGGGATCTGAGCCTGTCCATGCTCACCCGCGTTATGTCCGTCCCGTCGAACAGTATGCGACCTGACGTTGGTTCGATGAGCCTGAGGACAAGACGGCCAGTCGTCGTCTTACCAGATCCGGATTCTCCCACTACCCCGAATACTTCGCCCGCAATGATGTCAAAGGAAATGTCATCGACAGCGTGCACGTATCTTGGAGGTGCTTTTCGTATGATTTCAACGAGTCCTCTGCGTATCGGAAACATCTTTGTAAGGGCTCGGACATCCACGAGTGGCTGTGTCAGTCTTGATCACTCACTTAGCTTCTAGTTGGTTGTGACATGCAACGTAATGCCCCGGTTCGACTTCTGCAGACTGTGGTTCGCTTTCACGACACCGACTTGTTGCGTATCCGCATCTGGGCTGAAAACGGCAACCAGCAGAAGGGTTTCGTAAGTCAGGCGGGTTTCCCGGAATGAATCGCAGTTTTTCCTTCTGGCCGTGGAGTCTGAGAACACTTCCGAGGAGGCCGAGAGTGTATGGATGAAATGGGCGGGAGTATACTCGCGATGATGGTCCAATCTCAACGATCTTTCCTGCGTACATTATTGCAACCCTGTGGGCGAGTTCTGCTGTCACAGCAAGGTCGTGTGTAATCAAAATCAGCGAAATGCCCAACTTGTCCTGCAGGTCCTTCAACAGGTTAAGAATCTGGGCTTGGACTATCACGTCCAGAGCCGTTGTCGGCTCGTCAGCTATGAGAAGCGATGGGTCCAGCAGAAGAGACATGGCTATGAGTACTCTCTGCTGCATGCCCCCGCTGAGTTCATGTGGGAATTTCGTGATAACGCTAGGTTCCAAGCCCACGGCCTCCAGCCTGCTCTTGGCTATCTCGAGGGCGTTCTTCTTGCTCATACCTTTGTGATATGCCAAAGGTTCGATGAGCTGCTGGGCCACATTGAACACTGGGTTGAGGGAATTCATGGCACCTTGGAAGACCAGCGAGATTTTCTTCCATCTAATTCTGTTCAGTTCAGATTCCGTCAAGCCGAGTATTTCGCGACCCTCGAAAACGATTCTACCCTCTACGACCTTCCCGGGAGGCGGTACCATGCGGATTACTGAGCATGCGAGTGTGCTCTTGCCGCAACCTGATTCCCCGGCTATTCCCAGAATCTCACCCTTTCCTAGCGTGAAGCTTACACCATCAACTGCGGTCACTGCTCCGTAGTCGGTGGGGAATGTGGTTTTCAGCGAGTGCACTTCGAGCAGATTCATATTATGTGTCCCAAGGTCGGGGCTGCTTGAAAGCATTGCGAGCCTTCGATCAACGGGATTCTTGAACCACTTGGGCCCTCTTGTCGAACTCGATTCGGGGTTCGATCTTGGCGTGGAGCTTGAGCTCTCCGAGAGACATTCTTGCCTTTCGAAAACCTTCATGATAGACTGGAAACGTCTGTTTGAAGTCCCTAAGGTCTTTCCAGAGCTGGCTTAGTCCTAAGGTTCCGTACTCCCTCACTCTGTTGACCTTGTCGATGTCAATGACCTCGGTCAGTATGGTCTCTCTCTCGCCGGCAACTTGAAGGACGTGTCCCTCTGGATCTACGAATATGGAGCGTCCCACGCCTCCCCCTCCAACCCCATCTACACTCAGAAAATAGACTTGATTGAAGATCGCTTGCGCCTGACTGATGATCAGTTCTTGGGCTCTGTCAGATGTGTACGTGGCGCATGGGTGTAGAATGACTTCTGCCCCCATCCATGTCAACGTTCGAACGACCTCGGGGAACCATTGATCGTAACAGATGCAAAGCCCGAAACGCCCTTTGTTGGGAATGTCAAAAACGCAGAACGAGTCGCCTGGGCTACTGGTTTCGAGGGGTCTCCAAGGAAACAGTTTCCTGTATTTCGTCACGATTTTTCCTTCCGGCGAGATCACAATAGCCGAGTTGTAGATGTTCGCCCCATCCTTTTCGTAGAGGGAGCCTGGCACGAGCCACATGCCCTCCTTTCGGGCCCATTCGCATAGCCGGTCGGTGGTCGAGTTGGGGACTACTTCAGCGAGAGCGGAACTGAGGCCGCATACCGCAAGTTCGCTGAAGATCACAATATCCACCCACGGAAATCTTGCGCTTACAGTTTCCAGAAGTCTCATGACGTTCTGCAGGTTGTCTACGCCTCGAGCGACCTCCATCTGCACGCCCGCTATCGCTAGGTTCCTTGACAATTCGTTCACGCTGGCGAATCTTGAAATCCGCATGTATATATGCTGTGGCAAGAGGATCATGGTGCGAGCACATGGTTCAGGAGCAATCGAAATAGGGGATCGTTACAGGATTGATGAATCGCATGACAGGTGACTGATCGGTAACGAGAGCAGCTTTGATGAGAGAGGCCCCGTGGAAAGGGTTCCACTTAGATGGGTATTGATCGTGTG
>Ga0209314_10000136_pt1 | contig 30918 bp, 29 predicted proteins | sample I19B2metaG_FD_184146 | JGI IMG/M metagenome (GOLD analysis project Ga0209314, IMG submission 184146) | Lake sediment bacterial and archeal communities from Gulf of Boni, Indonesia to study Microbial Dark Matter (Phase II) - ​I19B2 metaG... | ecosystem: Environmental > Aquatic > Freshwater >... | reverse complement strand
ATGTTCCCCGCGTGCGCGGGGATGTGCCGGGGAACTGCCATCCTGCCCCCCTGGCATGAGGGGCGAGGAACGGAGCCGGCAGTTGCAGCAGCGAAACGGTTTTTCTGCCCGGGCGCAAAAAGCCCCGGAGAGAATTGGCTTCTCCGGGGCTTTCCCTGCTCTCACTCGGGGCGGGATTGTCAGAGGTCGGGGCAGGCCAGCTTGATGTTGGTCATCTCCTCCATGGCGTAGCGGATACCCTCCCTCCGCCCGTTTCGATGGGCGCACCCAGGTTGTGCTCCACGCCTAACCACCCAGCATGGCCCGGAGCTGGGCGAAGGTGTTGTCGGCCATCTTGTCGTTCTCCTCTTCCGTCGCCGTCCTTGCCGTTGCCCCATGCTGGTGGCAAAGGAGTTCGTCGGGGATCTCGGCCAGGAAGCGGGAGGGGGTGCGCTCCTCGTTGCGTCCGTACTTGCGCCGCATCAGGCAGCGGCTGATGGTGAGGCGCTTCTTCGCCCGGGTGATCCCCACGTACATCAGGCGGCGCTCCTCGTCCACGCTCATATCCTCGTAGATGGAGCGGCGGTGGGGGAGGATCTCCTCCTCCAGGCCGACGAGGAAGACGTGGGGGAACTCCAGCCCCTTGCTGGAGTGGAGGGACATGAGGGTGACCGCGTCCTGGCCGTGCTCCTTGCTGTCCCGATCCCCCCGGTCCTCGTCCATCAGGGCCAGCCTCTCCAGGAAGCCGCTCAGGGTCGGGGAGGGGAATCGCTCCTCGAAGCTTGCCAGGGAGTTGACGATCTGCTCCACGTTCTCCACCTTGCGGCGGCAGGCGGTCTTGTCGTCGCTTGAGGCCATCAGCTCCTCCTCGATGCCGAGGCGGCTGAAGAGCTCCCTGGCTTTCTCCCCCAGGCGACGGCCGTCGCTGAAGAGCTCCGCCTCCCCCTGGACCAGGCGGAAGAAGTCGTAGATCCGGTGCCGGGCCGCCGGGGCTATGCCCGGAATCTCCTCAACCCGACCCAATGCCTGGAAGAGGGGGACCCGCTCGGCCATGGACCAGGCGTTGACCTTCTCCACCGATGATTCGCCGATCCCCCTGCGGGGGAAGTTGATGATCCGCAGGAGAGCCTGCTCGTCCTCCTGGTTGGCCAGGAGTTTCAGCCAGGAGAGGGTGTCCTTGACCTCCTTGCGGTCGTAGAAGCGCATCCCCCCCACGAGGACGTAGGGTACCCCCTCGTAGCGGAGCTGCTCCTCGAATGCCCTGCTCTGGGCATTGGTGCGGTAGAGGATGCAGAAGTCGGCAAAGGGGGCGTCCCGGCGGAAGCGCTCCGTCTGGATACTCTCCACCACCGTGGTCGCCTCCTCCTCCTCGTCGGCCATGACCACCAGGTCGATGGGGCCGCCGGGGCCGCTCTCCGTCCAGAGGGTCTTCTCCTTGCGGGTCGGGTTGTGGCGGATGACATGGTTGGCCGCCTTGAGGATGTTGCCGCTGCAGCGGTAGTTCTGCTCCAGCTTGATCACCCGGCATCCGGGGTAATCCTCCTCGAAGGCGAGGATCTTGCGCACGTCCGCCCCCCGCCAGCCGTAGATGGACTGGTCGTCGTCCCCCACCACGCAGAGGTTGCGCGAGCCGGCTGCCAGGAGGGAGATGAACTGGTACTGGGAGGGGTTGGTGTCCTGGTACTCGTCGACCATCAGGTAGCGGAAGCGCTCCTGCCAGCGGCCGAGCACCTCGGCGTTCTCCCTGAGGAGACGGACGCTGAGGAGGATGATGTCATCGAAGTCAACCGAGTTGCAGGCTTTGAGCTGGGCCTGGTAGCGGGGGTAGACCCGGGCGGTGAGGAGCTCGGTGTCGTCGCTGAAGCGGGGCTTGAACTCCCCCGGGGCAATCATGGCGTTCTTCAGCATGGAGATCTTCCAGAGAACCGTCTCCGGGGTGATCTTCTTCGGGTCCGCCCCCAGCTCGCGCATGGTCTGGCGGATCAGCCCCACCTGGTCCGAGCTGTCGAAGATGGAGAAGTTGGGGCGGTAGCCTATGTGGCGGCACTCGGCGCGCAGGATGCGCACCCCGAGGGAGTGGAAGGTGGAGACGATCACCCCATCGCGCCGCTCCTTCCCCACCAGCTCCTCCAGCCGCTCCCCCATCTCCCTGGCCGCCTTGTTGGTGAAGGTGACGGCGAGGATGTTCTCCGGAGCCACACCCTTGTGCAGCAGGAGGTGGGCGATGCGGCAGGTAATTACCCGGGTCTTCCCCGAGCCGGCGCCCGCCAGGACGAGGAGCGGACCTTCGGTCTGCCTGACAGCCTGGCGCTGTTCACTGTTGAGGGAGGAGATAAAATCCATAGGGTGCCTGTGATAGCAGATTGGGGGCGGCGGCGCAAGGGGGATTTGCAGCCGGGGGGTGAGCGATAACCTCTTGTGTCCGAAGGTGTTTAAGGGTAAATTAACTCCCCGGTTTACGGATGATGAAGAGGAGGGGGAGAGTCGAGAATATGGGGAGCGAAGTAGTTGCCCTGAAAGTGGATGTGGATACCTACGCTGGGACCCGCGACGGAGTCCCTCGTCTCCTGGAGACCATGGAGAGGTTCGGCATCCGTGCCACCTTCTACTTCTCCATGGGGCCGGACAACTCGGGGAAGGCGATCCGCCGCATCTTCACCCGCAAGGGGTTCCTGGCCAAGATGCTCCGCACCAGGGCACCTTCCGCCTACGGCCTGAAGACCATGCTCTACGGCACCCTCCTGCCGGCGCCGATGATTGCCGAATCCTTCCCCGGGGTGCTGCGCGCCACCGCGGAAAGCGGGCACGAGGTTGGCATCCACTGCTGGGACCATGTGAAGTGGCACGATCTCCTCCCCTGGTTCCCCAAGCCGGTGACCGCCATGGAGTTGGGGAAGGCGGGGAGCCTCTTCGAGAGGATCCTGGGGCGCAGGGCCAGGACCACGGCCGCCCCCGGGTGGACCGTCTCCCCCGACTCCCTGGAGATCCAGGATGCCATGGGGCTCGACTACTGCAGCGACAGCCGCGGCAGCCACCCATTCTACCCCCGCATGGCCGGGAGGGAGTTTCGCACCCTGCAGATCCCCACCACCTGGCCTACCATGGACGAGATCCTTGGGGAGAACGGCATCACCCCCGGCAATATCAACGACCACTACATATCCCTGCTGAAAAGCGGGCTGAACGTGCATACCATCCATGCCGAGATGGAGGGGGGGGTGATGGCAGCCTCCTTTGTCGAGCTGCTGCAGCGCCTGCAGGGGCGGGGGGTGCGCTTCGTCACCCTTGGCGAGGCGGCGGTCGAGTTCGCTGCCGGGGCGCCGGTGTGCGACCTGATGATGGGGGGGCTCCCCGGCAGGGCAGGCGACGTGGCGATACAGAGGCCGTTGACCGTTTGACGGGACTTATATCTTGGATTTGAGGAGTTTTCCCCTGGGAGCTGAGCAGAAACAACCGGTAACGGGTAACGGTGAACGGATAACTGAGAACGGTCAACGGTCAACGGAGATTGTCCGCCATTTCCGCGTGGAGCGGCACGACCTGGTCTACCTAAAGTTCATCCTCGAGGGTTACGAGGGGATGTCCACCCTCTCCACCGTGGAGAAGAGGGGGGCGCTGGTGGTCCTCAGCGTGCCGGCCGGTTTTGCCGCGGATATGGACGGGCTGATTGCCGCCCTGAAAATGGAGATCAAACTGGAGGAGATCGGCGGGGAGCCCCCCTGCCGGAAAGAGGAGAGCGACCATGCTTGAAAACCTTCCCCTGGAGAAGATCCTTCGCGCCGCCCTTGCCAATGGCGGGGAGTTCGCCGATATCTACTACGAGGGGGGGGATTCCACCCAGGTGTTGGTGGAGGACGGCAAGGTGGAGAAGGTCCTCGCCTTCTCCGACCGCGGAGTCGGCATACGGGTCATCAGCAACCTGCGCACCGCCTTTGGCTACACCAACGAGGTGACCCCGGACTCCCTCATTGAGCTGGCCTCCCGCATCAGCTCGGCGGTAAAGGGGAACTGCTTCGATCGTGAGATCGTCGTCTCCCCCCGGACCATGGGGGTGAATCCCCCCATTCTCCTCCGCCCCGAGTCGGTCTCCCTTGAGGAGAAGATCCGCAGCGCTGTGGAGGCGGAACGGGCCGCCCGGGGGGTGCATAGGGCTGTGCGCCAGGTGATGACCATGTACCGCGACGGGGTGGCCAGGATCCAGGTGGCCAACTCCCTGGGGGAGTTTGTCGACAGCGAGCGGGTTGGCACCATGTTCGTCGCCCAGGTTGTCGCCGAGTCCGACGGGGTGATGCAGACCGGCTACGAGTCCCTCGGGGGCTGCCGCGGTTTCGAGCTCTTCAGGGAGAAGAGCGCAGTGGAGATAGCCATTGAGGCGGCCAGGCGGGCCGCCCTGATGCTCGGCGCCAGGCGGGCTCCGGGGGGGACCATGCCGGTGGTCCTCTCCTCAGAGGCGGGGGGGACAATGGTGCATGAGGCCATTGGCCACGGCCTGGAGGCGGACCTGGTCCAGGGGGGGATATCCGTCTACCGGGGGAGGGTCGGCGAGCAGGTCGCCTCCCCCCTGGTGACGGTCATCGACGACGCCACCATCCCCTATGCCCGCGGCTCATTCCCCTTCGACAGCGAGGGGAGCCCCGGGCAGAGGACAGTGCTGGTGGAGAAGGGGATCCTCAAGGGTTATCTTTACGACCGCCTGGCAGCCATGAAGGAGGGGTGCGCCTCCACCGGCAACGGCCGGCGGGAGTCGTACCACGCCAAGCCGATAGTCCGCATGACCAACACCCTCATCGCCCCCGGGGAGAGCGACCCGGAGGAGATAGTCAGGTCTGTCCCCAGCGGCCTTTTCGTTCGCAAGATGGGTGGAGGGCAGGTGAACACGGTTACCGGCGACTTCATGTTCGAGGTCTCCGAGGGGTACCTGATCGAGAACGGCAGCCTGGGGGAGCCGGTGCGCGGTGCCACCCTGACCGGCAACGGCCCGGAGGTCTTGCAGAAGGTCCTGATGGTCGGCTCGGATCTCGGTTTCGCCATCGGCACCTGCGGCAAGGAGGGGCAGGGGGTGCCGGTGGCCGATGCCCAGCCCACCATGCTCATCGCCGACATGGTGGTTGGCGGGGCCGCGTGATGGCTCGCTGATTGCATTTGCTTCCCCGCCAGCAGGGTGTCTCCTAAAGAGGGGATGCCGGCGGCGGAGAGCTTCGGGAGGTCGTACTTGGCGGAAAACGGCAGCAGCTTGAATCCGGTGGATATCCTGGATGCCCTGAGGGGGTACTCCTTCATGGCCCCTTACGGCATGGCGATCCACTCCCGGCGGGAAGGGGTGATTGCCAGGAACCTTTTGACGGGTCAGATTTGCGGCCTTGCCGGGGCCACCGCCAACTGCGGGGCCAGCTGCACCATGCCGCTGGATGACGCAGTGCGGGAGGCCCTTGTCCGCGATGTGCCGGTTATCGGCCGATGTCCCCTCGGGCTCCTCGGCTTTGCCGTGCGCCTCCCAGAGCAGGAGAGTTCCGACCTCTGTCTGGTTGCCTGGGGGGTGAGGACCAGTTCGGTGAATCTCTTCTACCTGGAGGGGATGAGCCGCGAAGGGGATGGGGAGCCGTTCACCATCCTCGAGCGCCTGGGGAGCCTGCCGGTGGTGGAGCTGGAGGAGGTGCGCCGCACCGCCGAACGGGTTCACCGCATCCTCCCCTCCCTGCTCAGCTCCACCCCCCACAACCATGCCCTGGAGACCACCGTATCCCGGCTCAACTCGGTGGTTGGTATCTCCTCCCAGCTGGACCGGGGGAAGAGCCTGGACGAGGTGATCTCCCTGCTGAGCGAGTCCTTCGGGGTCCTCTTCGACTGCCGCCAGGTGGCGGTGGCCATCTCCGGACAGGACAGCGAGGCGTTCGCCATCAAGGGTACCTGGGGGCTCCCCAGGGATCTGGGGCAGACCTCCAGGGTGGTGCTGCACCGGCTGATGGCCGAGCACCCGGGAGAACGCTCGCTGCGGCTGATCTCCGAGACCGGCGAGTTCTTCAGCTCCCTGGGCTCCCAGAGCGCCACCTTCCTCCCCCTGCTGGCGGGGAGCGACCTCCTGGGGTGCGTCCTCCTCCCCGATCTGGAGCTGCAACCCAGGGACGCCCTCCTGGCTGAGATCCTCACCGGCAGAGCCGCCACTAGGCTGCTGCAGCTGCGCAACGAGGCCAACCAGTTCTCCGACTCCTCCCTCCCCGCCAGGCTGATAGCCATGACCAACTCCATGTGCGGGGTCGGCTCCCTGGACGAGCTCAACAGCCTCATCCTGAGGACAGCGGCGGATTTCCTCGGCGCCGGCAGCGGCTCGTTCATGCTGGCGGATGATTCCGGGTTCTCCCTGCGGATCGTGGCCGCCATCGGCCTGAACGAGCAGATCTCCAGGAGCCTGCAGATCAAGGTGGGGGAGGGGATAGCCGGCAGGGTTGCGGCCAGCGGCAACCCCATAGTGGTGAACGACATCGAGACCGACAGCAGGGTGGCCACCACCAACCGGCCGCGCTACAGGACGAAGTCGTTCATCAGCATCCCCTTCCGCAAGGGGGAGAAGGTGGTGGGGGTGCTCAACCTCTCTGACAAGGGGGGGAGCGATATCTTCACCGACAACGACCAGCAGCTCCTAACCCTGCTCCTGGGGCAGGCGGCCATGGTCATGGAGAGGGCCGAGTCCCGCCTCCAGGCGGAGCTCCTCACCAACCTGGCGGCTGTTGACCCGGCCACAAGCCTTTACAACCGCAGCTTCCTCGACAGGCGCCTGGCCGAGGAGATCAACCGGAGCCAGCGCCACGGCCTGGAGTTCAGCATCGTCATGGTGGAGATGGATCACCTCTCCCTCTACGGCTCACTCTGCGGCCAGGCGGCGGCCGCGGCGGCAATCAAGAAGATCGTCGCCGCCATATCCCGCTCCGCCCGGCAGATGGACGTGGTCTGCAGCTACGGCAGCGAGACTTTCTGCATCATCCTCCCGGGCACGGCCAAGGTGGAGGCGGAGCCGGTGGCCGAGCGGGTGCGCAAGGCCTGCACCCGACTGAAGATTCCCGGAGCGGACTCCATCCCGGGAGGGAGGATCTCCGCCAGCATCGGCGTCGCCGCCTATCCGGTGGACGGCGGGGGTGTGGAGCCGCTTCTCTCCGCGGCCATGGATGCCCTCTACCTGGCAAAGGCCGAGGGGCGGGACTGCGTGGTGTTTCACAATGCAGTGGCAGGGGTGACCGAGGGGGAGCCTGCCCCGGCGGAGTGATGGCAGGCGGTGCCGTTTCTTGCGGCTGAAACGTGAGAAGGCCGCCGGCAAAGCCGGCGGCCTTCTGCTTTATTACGCGGTTCTCCCGAAAGTCAGGCGATGAGCGAGGCCCTGGTGATGAACACAGGCTCCTGCGGCACATCGGCATGGCCGGCCTTGTTGCCGGTCTTGACTACCTTGATGGCCTCCACCACATCCATCCCTTCCACCACCTGGCCGAAGACGGCATAGCCGAACTCCTCGGGACGCTTCCCCTTGTAGTCGAGGAAGGCGTTGTCCGCCACGTTGATGAAGAACTGGGAGGTGGCGCTGTCAACCACCGATGTCCTGGCCATGGCCAGGGTGTACTTCAGGTTTTTCAGGCCGTTGGCAGCTTCGTTCTTGATGGCGAACTTGGTCTTCTTCGGCTGCATGTTCTCGTCCATGCCCCCCCCCTGGATCATGAAGCCGTTGATTACCCGGTGGAAGATGAGGCCGTCGTAGAAGCCGTCGTTAACGTAGGAGAGGAAGTTGCGCACCGAGATGGGGGCCTTCTCCTTGAAAAGTTCGATGGTGATGTTGCCCATGGAGGTCTCCATCAGGACCCGTGGATTCTGTTCGCCGCTCATTGATGGCTCCTTTGCAGAGATTGTTTCGCTCCTCTTTACCACAACCGGGGAGAGGAAGGGAACTTTTTTCTCCCATCACTTCCCGGTTTACAGCCGGTGAGCTGCTACGCTAAACTGTTCGGCGCCCATTAAGAACCGGACCGGCAAGATGAGTGAAGGCCGGCCGTAAACTGTTGACGAGGTGAAAGATGATGCAGCGCATCGCAAGGATACTGGCTGCCGCGGCCATGCTGGCAACTGCTGCCACCGCCAATGCCCAGGGGCTGGCGGAGAGGGTCAGGGAGCATACCCTGAAAAACGGCATGAAGCTCCTACTTGTGGAGCGGCACACCTCCCCGACGGTGGCGGCCTGGATCCGCTACCGGGTGGGGAGCGTGGACGAGAGGAGCGACGAGCGCGGGATAGCCCACCTCCTGGAGCATATGCTCTTCAAGGGGACCAGAACCCTGGGAACCAGCGACTACGCCGCTGAGAAGCCGCTTCTTGAGAAGATAGAGGTGGTGGCCCAGCAGCTCACTCTGGAGAAGGCGAAGGGGGAGAAGGGGGATCCCGTCCTGGCTGAGAAGCTGGGGAAGGAGCTGGCCGAGCTGGAGAAGGAGGCCGGCAGGTACGTGGTCAAGGAGGAGTTCGCCCAGATCTACAACCGCCACGGCGGGGCCAACTACAACGCCTATACCAGCAAGGACGGCACCACCTACCTGATCAGCCTCCCATCCAACAAGCTGGAGCTATGGGCGGCCATCGAGTCAGACCGGATGCGCAGCCCCGTGCTGCGGGAGTTCTATACGGAGCGCTCCGTGGTCATGGAGGAGCGGCGCCGCTCCTACGAGGCCGAGCCTGAGGGGAAGCTCTGGGAGACCTTCCTGGCCTCGGCCTTCAACGCCCACCCCATGGGGCAGCCGGTGATCGGCTGGATGTCTGACATCCAGAACCTCACCCGCACCAAGGCGGAGAGTTTCCTGCAGAGATACTACGCCCCCAACAACGCCATCATCGCCATCGTCGGTGACATCGACCCGGAGAAGACAATTGCCCTGGTGGAGCGCTACTTCGGCCATATCCCCCCGGGGAGCCCGGTGCCGCCGGTAGCGGCTGAGGAGCCGCAGCAGCAGGGGGAGAAAAGGATCGAGGTGGTGGGGGACTCGGGTGCCGAGCTGATGGTCGGCTTCCACAAACCGACTCTACCCCACCGGGACGACCTGATATTCGATGTCATCGAAATGCTCCTCTCCAACGGCCGCACCTCCCGCCTGCACAGGTCGCTGGTGGTGGAGAAACAGCTGGTGAGCAGCATCGGCGCCTTCACTGCCCCGGGGCACCGCTACCCCAACCTGTTCATCATATCCGCCACCCCACAGGCGCCCCACACCTCGGCCGAGGTGGAGGCGGCCATCTACGGGGAGCTGGAGCGGCTGAAAAGCGAGCCGGTCAGCCAGCGGGAGCTGGAGCAGATCCTCAACCGCCTGGAGTACGAGGAGGCCAGGCAGATGACCTCCATCGGCGGCCTGGCGCGAAACCTCACGGAGTACGAGGCGATCGCCGGCAGCTGGCGCTACCTCATCGAGCACCGCCGCCAGGTGGCCGGGGTCACCCCCGAGGATGTCCAGCGGGTGGCGAAGAAGTATCTCACCAGGGAGAACCGCATCGTCGGTTTCATCACCCCACAGGAGGTGGCCAAGAAATGAGATGTATGTTCCGTTTTGCGATCCTGACGACCCTGATCCTCTCCCTAGCTGCCTGCGCCACCACTCCGTGGACGGTCGATCCGCGCAAGCTTACCTTCCCCCCCCTGGACTTCACCATCCCGAAGAGTGAGCGTGTTACCTTAAGTAACGGCATGGTCGTCTACCTCCTGGAGGACCACGAACTCCCCCTGGTGAACGTCACTGCCTACATCAGGACCGGCAGCATCTATGAGCCGGAGGAGCTTGCCGGACTGGCCGGGATCACCGGTGCGGTGCTGCGCAGCGGCGGCACGGTCAGCCTCTCCCCGGAGGAGCTGGACGCCGAACTGGAGTTCATGGCCTCTGGCGTGGAGTCGGGGATCGGCGACGATCTGGGCAATGTCTCCATGTACACCCTGAAGAAGAACCTGGACCGGACCATGTCCCTGTTCGCCGAGGTGATCACCGCCCCGGCCTTCAGCGACGCCAGGTTCGAGCTGGCGAGAAAGAACACCCTGGAGGCGATACGCCGCCAGAACGACGACCCCAAGGGGATCGCCGGCAGGGAGATCCGCCGTTCCCTTTACGCCGGACACCCCCTGGGGAGGGTGGCGACCAGTGAGACGGTGCAGCGTATCGGCCGTGATGACATGATTGCCTTTTACAAGCGTTTCTATCGCCCACAGGGGATGATCCTGGCGGTTAGCGGTGACTTCGATTCAGCCGAGATGAAGTCGCGCCTGGAAAAGCTCTTCGGAGGCTGGCGGCCGGCAGGTGAGCCCCTGCCGGCAGTGGCAGAGCCGCTTCCGACCCCAAGGAGAGAGGTCCTCTTCGCCCAGAAGCAGGTCAGCCAGAGCGTGGTCAGGATGGGGCACCTGGGGGTGGAGAAGAACAACCCGGACCAGTATGCCATAAGGGTCATGGACTACATCCTGGGGGGGGGCTTCACATCCCGACTGACCCAGGAGATCAGGTCCAACCAGGGGCTGGCCTACCATGCCGGGAGCAGGTTCGACATCGGTCGCCGCTTCCCCGGGCTGTTCATAGCCGAGACCGAGACCAAGGCCGCCTCCACCGCCAGGGCGATCTCCCTGATGGATGAGATCATCGCCGGCATGACGAAGGAGCCGGTCACAACCGAGGAGCTGCTGCTGGCCAAGGAGTCGATCATCAACTCATTCATCTTCGGTTTCGCCAAGGCCGATTCGGTTGTCAACCAGCAGGCTCGCCTGGAGTTCTACGGCTTTCCCGACGGCTACCTGGAGAGTTTTCGCGCAAACATCGCCAGGGTGACCAGGGATGACGTGCTGCGGGTCAGCCGCAAGTACCTCCGCCCCGATCTCCTCAGCGTAATGGTGGTCGGTGACGGGAAGAAGTTCGACAAGCCCCTCACCACTTTCGGTCCGGTGAGGGAGATCCGGCTGGAGACGGCCAAATAGGAGGGATTTATGGCTGATTGGAAGTGCAAGTCATGCGGCTTCACCAAGGAGGGGCGCTGCAAGCCGCAGAAATGCCCCCAGTGCCAGGAGAAGGGTGGCTTCGAGAAGGTCGCCTGAGACGAGAAGGGGCGGCAGCCAGTAAAGGCTGTCGCCCTTCCGTTTAAAGGGGTTAGCGGACCAGCTTGGAGAGCTTTTTGAACGGCTCCGTACCTGCCACCCTGAGTAGCTGGAACAGGGCCGCCTCGGTGGAGGTGATGACCGCACCGGCATCCCTGGCGGCCTCCAGGCCGACGAACCAGTTCTCCTTGCGCCGGCTCATGACGGCGTCGCGCACCAGGTGGACGGAGTAGCCCGCATCGAGCAGCTCTATGACCGTCTGCAGCACGCAGACATGGGTCTCCATGCCGACGATGAGCACCTGTTTTTTCCCCAGCTCCTTCAGCTTGACGAGGAAGCTGTCGTCACCGCAGCAGCTGAAGCTCATCTTCTCCATGGCCGCATCGCTCAGCAGCTGCCGCAGCTCGGGGAGGGTCTCCCCCAGCCCCTTGACGTACTGCTCAGTGGCCACCACCGGAATGTTCAGCTCCCGGGCTGCTTCCAGGAGAATAGCGCTGTTACGAACCAGCCTCTCCAGTATCTTCTCATCCATTGCCCGGCAGAGCTTCTCCTGTACATCGATGACCACCAGTACCGCGTTGTCGCGGTCCAGGAAGAATTTGTCCCTAATCCCCATCCTCTCCTCCTCTAAGTAATCTGCTTGGCATCCTGCAGCAAAAAAGCATAGCAGGCCCCCACGGGGAAATCAATAATGCGCAGACCCTGCTCTGCGGTGCATGGATCAATCTTTCCCGGATGATGTAAATTTTTTACATCTGCTCGGGAAAAATAAAAAATGATATTGACAAAACTTATTTCGAGGAATATATCCTTTCTGTTCATAAATGCTGCCCTGTCCACGGACAGAGGTTAATTACAAAGGAAAGAGGAATATTACAATGAAGAAAATGATCTCGCTCGCTCTCTGCCTCACCATGGCTCTTGCTTTCGCTGCTGGCTGCAAGAAGAAGGAAGAAGCTCCGGCTCCGGCTCCGGCTCCGGCTGCTGCTCCGGCTGCTCCGGTTCAGGGCCAGGCTACCTCCAAGCAGGCTCCGGCTGCTCCGGCTGCTCCGGCTGCTGAGAAGGCTCCTGCTGCTCCGGAAAAGAAGTAATTTTTCCCACATCGAAGTGAAAAATGGCCCGCAGCTATCTGCGGGCCATTTTTTTAGAGCATGAACTGGGGGGAGATACTTCTCCCATTTTTTTGGAGGAATCAATATGGAAAGAACATTTGCAATCATTAAGCCCGATGCCGTCGAGCGCAACCTCATCGGCAAGGTTCTCGACAGGATAGAGACTGCCGGTTTCAGGGTCGTCGGCATGAAGAAGATGCAGCTGAGCAGCGCCCAGGCAGAAGGGTTCTACTACGTGCACAAGGAGCGCCCCTTCTTCGCCGATCTCTGCGCCTTCATGTCCCGCAGCCCCGTGGTCGTTCTCTGTCTGGAGAAGGAGAACGCCATCGCCGACTGGCGTACCCTGATGGGCGCCACCAACCCGGCCAACGCCGAGGATGGGACAATTCGCAAGGAGTTCGCCAAGAACATCGAGGAGAACACCGTGCATGGCTCCGATGCTCCGGAGACTGCCGCCTTCGAAATCCCCTACTTCTTCAGCGCCCTGGAGCTGGCCTAGATTTTAGCGCAGGACCACGATAAAAGCCCTCCTGCGTATGCGGGAGGGCTTTTTCATTTCTTCCGACTCTTTCCCCCGATTCAAAGGGTGTCGAAGTGGGTGAGTCTCTTGAAGCTCTTGTATCTGGCCTCTATCTGTTCATAGTCCAGCCTCCTCAGGCGGTTGAGGCTGAACTCCTCCACTGTGAAGGATGCCATGACGCTGCCGTAGACAATCGCCTGCCTGACCCCCTCTTCGGAGAGGTTGCCGGTGTTTGCCAGGTATCCCATGAATCCACCGGCGAAGGTGTCCCCGGCACCGGTGGGATCGAAGACGCTCTCCAGGGGGTAGGCCGGAGCGGCGAAGATGGAGTTGCCTGAGAAGTAGAGGACGCCGTACTCCCCCCTCTTGATGATCAGGTTTTTCGCCCCCATGGCCTGGATGGCCCGGGCGGCCTTCACCAGGTTGGTCTCGGTAGTGAGTTGTCTTGCCTCACCCTCATTGATGATGAGGAAGTCCACGCTGGAGATGACCTTCTTCAGGACCTCGGGCTTGGAGGAGATCCAGAAGTTCATGGTGTCACAGGCGGTCACCTTGGGGGTCTTCACCTGGGAGAGGACCTCCAGCTGCAGGTCGGGATCTATGTTGGCCAGGATCAGGTAGTCGGTGTTCGCGTATTCGGCCGGTATCTTCGGACGGAAGGTCTGGAAGACGTTCAGCTGGGTATCCAGGGTTTGGGCCTCGTTCAGGTCATAGCCGTATCTCCCTTTCCAGTGGAATGTCTTGCCGCTCTCCCGGGAGAGGCCGGTAAGGTCGATATTGCGCGACCTGAGAAAGTCGATGTGCTCCTGGGGAAAGTCTTCCCCAACCACTGCCACCAGATTGACGTCGGTGAAGAAGCTGGCCGAGGTGGCGAAATAGGTCGCCGATCCACCCAGAACGTTCTCCCCCCTGCCGAAAGGTGTCTCCACCGAATCGATTGCCACCGAACCCACGACCAATATCCCCATGTTCTCTCCCCAATGTTGATCTGCTGCAGTGAGGCAAAGTAATAACCCTTCACGTCCGGCCGAGTCAATACGAAATCTGTTTGCGCAGGGATATATCCTGTAGTACATTGAACGAAATATATTCATGAAACCTAATGTGCAGGGTTGTGCCCCCTGAAGCGCCGTCAGGATCGGCCCCCGTGCGGACAGTCCCCATGACTAAATCAGCTCTAATCATGATCTTGGCAAGTATATGCCTCGCACTGGGGAGCAGCTGCAGCTGCGACCGGGACAAGGCGATCAAGATCGGTTTCATCGCCGGCCTCACCGGCAAGAACTCGGATTTGGGTGTTGCTGGCAGGGACGGGGTGCAGCTGGCGGTGGAGAGCATCAACGCAAGTGGCGGCATTGGCGGCCGGATGCTCTCTCTTGTAATCCGCGACGATGGCAGTAACCCCGATGCCGCTGCCCTTGCGGTGGAGAGCCTGGCAAAGGAGCGGGTGGCGGCCGTCGTCGGCCCCATGGGGAACTCCATGGCCAAGGCCGCCCTGCCGGTGGCTGCAAAAAATGGGTTGGTCCTGGTCAGCCCAACCTCAAGCTCCAACGAGCTCAGCGGCAGGGACGACAACTTCTTCAGGGTGATGGAGCCCAACCGGCTTTTCGCCCACCACCTGGCAGAGACCTGCGTCAAGCTGAAGATAATGCGGGTTGCTGCCATCTACGACCTGCAGAACAGTACCTATACGGCGGAGATGTTCGCCGATTTCAGGGAGGAATTCCTCCGCCGCGGCGGCCGGATCACCGCCGAGGTCAGCTACGACTCCGCCCGATCCCCCCTTTTCATCCCCCTGGTGAAGAAACTGGGGGTGGATAGGGCCGACGGGGTTATGGTGCTTGCCAACAGCGTCGATGCCATCAACATCGGCCAGCAGGTGCGCAAGCTGAGCCCAAGGATCCCCATCATCTCCGGAGCCTGCGGCATAGCCCAGCGGGACCTGGTTCAGCAGGCGGGGAGGTCCATAGACAACATAATTTTCACCCTGCCGGTGAACGGCAGGAGCGACAAGGAGAGCTACCTCCTCTTCAAGGAGAAATTTGCCAAGCGTTTCGGCTATGAGCCGACCTTTGCCTCCGTGCTGGCCTATGATGCCGCCCAGGCGGTGGTCGCCGCCCTGCGCAAGAACCCGGAGCCGTCCCGCTTAAGGGAGACCCTTCGCGGAATAGGCACCTTCCCGGGGCTGCAGGGGGATATCCTCCTAGACAGCTACGGTGATCCCCACAGGAAGCTCTTCATAACCCGTTACTTCAGGGGGCACGAAGATGTTATCGAGTGACCCGCCATGAAGTTTGACCTGAAAAGGCTCTTTTTCCTCAACAACCTTGCCACCGCTCTCCTCCCCATCGTTGGCATAGGCATCGTCTCCATCCTGGTTGTCAAATCCCACGTAACTGCCGACTATGACCGGAGCAGCGCTATCCTGGCAAGGAGCATCTCCGGCCAGATAACCACCTATTTGCGGGAGCCGATCGGCACCTTCAATCTCCTTGGCAACCATCTGAGGGGGCATGACTATTCCCCTGCGGAGCGGGGAGCGCTCCTCAATCTTCTGGTCAACTCCTACGAATATTTCGATGCCATGTACCTCCTTGACCGCAGAGGCACGGTGCGCCAGGCGGGGCTGAAGAAGGAGCGGACCAGCATGCAAGCAGACATCCTCGGCATGGACTTCTCTGGGGTGGAGATATGCCGCGAGGCCTTGAAGAGCGGTACCCTGAAGTGGGCGCCATCGCTCTCCATCGTCACCGGCGAGCCGACCATGTCATTCTGCGCCTCTCTCGACGGCGACACGGTGCTTACCGAGCTGCGTCTCTCCGACCTGGGCAAGATCATCAACGAATCCAGCTCTACCAGGACCTTTGAAGCCTTCATCGTCGACAAAAGCGGGCGGATCATCGCCCACCCCGATCAGGCACTGATAAACGCCAGGGAGAATATCGCCAACCTGCATATATTCCGCGAAGCCCTGGCCGGCAGGTTGGAGACGGAGAACTTCTTCCTCCATGGGAGCGAACTGCGCGGCACGGCACTCCTCATCCCGGAACTGGGGTGGGTTCTGGTGGTTGCCCAGGATATCCATGAGGCAATGTCGCCAGTACACACCCTGATCTATATCCTCTCCGTCGGGTTGGTGGCGACAATCCTTCTGGCATTGGGGCTCGGCCATATCGGCAGTCGCATGCTCCGCCGACCCTTCACCGAACTGAAGGAGGTCGCCCAGCGGGTCATTAATGAGGATTATGCCGCCGTAAAACGCGTGGAGTCTGGGTGCGAGGAGATCCGCATCCTCTCAGACACCATCTGCAGCATGGTGGCAGCCATCTGCGCGCGCCAGGATACCCTCAACGAGCAGACCGAGGAGCTTATGGCCACCGAGGAGAGCCTGAGGGAGCTGAACGCACTCTTGGAGGAGAAGGTTGCCGAGCGGACTGCCAGGCTGGAGATGGTAAGCGAGGCCGTGTCAGCCCTCAGCCTCGACCTGATGCAGCGCACCTCCTCCCTGGAGGAGGCCAACCGCCAGCTGGAGTCCTTCGCCTACACAGTTTCCCACGACCTGCGCGCACCCTTGAGGCATGCCGGGAGTTTCGCCTCCATCCTTCTGGAGGAGCATGCCGCCGGACTGGGAGAAGAGGGGAGTGAACTGGCAAGGCGGATCGTCGCCAGCTGCGGGCAGATGGAGCAGTTGATCGGCGCCCTCCTGGAGTTTTCCCGGGTAGCCTTGAGACCGATCAACCGCACTCTCGTCCACCCGGAGAAGCTGGTGGCCGAGGTGCTCGCCGAGCTGCAGGGGGATCTGCAGGGGCGCAGCTGCGAAATAATTGTCGCCGAGCTCCCCGACTGCATGGCCGATGTCATCCTCCTGCGCCAGGTCTGGGCAAACCTTTTGGGTAACGCGATCAAGTACACCCGGAAAACCGCGGCTGCCCGCATCGAGGTTGGGGCTGTGCGGGGGGGGGACTCCATAACCTACTTTGTCAAGGACAACGGCGCCGGTTTCGACATGGCCGAATACGACCGGCTCTTCGGCGTCTTCCAGCGGCTTCACTCGCCCATGGACTTTACTGGCAGCGGGGTCGGTCTGGCCATCGTCGCCAATATCATCAAGCGCCACGGAGGGCGGATCTGGGCCCTCTCCAAGGTAGGGGAGGGGGCGGAGTTCCGCTTCTCACTGCCAGTCGCGCCTGCAGGAACCCCGGCCTCGGATGGCAAAGGATCAGCCGTTGACACCCCCCAGCCTCAGCGAGTATAAACTTCTCTCCGGCAGGTGACCCCCGCCGGCACTCTTTATCATTCCGAGGCCCCCCATGCTCACCTTTACCATCTCTCCAGCGGATCACTGCCGCTCGGCAGGCAGTTTTCTGCGCAATCTTCTGCCAACGGCCACCGCCGGCTATCTGCACAAGCTCTTAAGGAGCGGGCATCTCTGTCGCGGCGGCACCCCCCTGACAGCCGGCGATCTTCTCCGCCTGGGTGACGCCGTGTCAATGAAGGAGAGCGCCAAGAGCGCTTCTCTCATGCAGAAACGCCTCTCCCCCCTGGACATACTCCACGAGGACGATCACCTCCTGGTGATCAACAAGGAGCCTGGACTGGCGGTGCACAAGGCGGCGGAGGACATGGGGCGCAACCTGGTCGCCGTTGCCGAGCGTCACCTGGCCGAGCGGGGGGTGGCGTGCAAGCTCCGCCCGGTGAACCGTATCGACAAAGGGACCTCCGGCTGTGTTATGCTGGCGAAGAGCTCCACCGCTGCCGGCATGTTCGGCCGCTATGTCAAGGAGACCGGCCTGGGGAAGCTCTACCTGGCCGTTGTCAGCGGGGAGCTGCGGGAGAGTGGGGAGATCGACCTCCCCCTGGACGGCAAGGAGTCCCTTACCCGCTACCTTCTCCTTGCCAGGGGTAGCCGCGCCTCCATAGCCGCTGTCTACCCGGTGAGCGGCAGGATGCACCAGATTCGTCGCCACCTGGAGGCCGCAGGTCACCCGATCCTCGGCGACCGCCGCTACGGCGGGTCTCTTCTGGATAACTACCCCGGCCACTGCCTGCATGCATTCGCCCTGACCCTGGAGCACCAGGCCGACGGCAGTGACATGGTCATCCACGCCCCCCTGCCTGCTGGACTTTTGACCATCATGGAGCAGGTCGCCGGCCGGAAGTGGCCGGCGCTACTTGCCTCCCTCCCCGACCTGCAGCCTGTCTTACCCGAGGGGTGAGCGTGGAGTGCCACTGCGAACTAAAAAGCCCCCGGGTTGTCCGTCGGGGGCTTTTCGTTGCTGTTGGCAACTGAGGTTCCTATAGATACTTGCCGACGATGATCTCCAGGTCGGCCCGGGCAGATGCAGGGATTGCAGCTCGCTCCGTGATGATGGCGTACTGCATGGCAGTCGGGCAGTGGCAGCTTCGCTCCCCTGCTATCCTGGCCACGGCGTGGCGGATGATGTTCTTGGCCATGGCCACGTTCTGGTGGATGATCTTGATGATCGACTCCACGGTGACGTCGTCGTGCCCCGGGTGCCAGCAGTCGTAGTCGGTGGAGAGGGCGATTATTCCGTAGCAGATCTCCGCCTCCCGTGCCAGCTTGGCCTCGGTGAGGTTTGTCATGCCGATGATGGCCGCCCCGATGTCGCGGTACATGTAGGATTCGGCCCGGGTGGAGAAGGCCGGCCCCTCCATGCAGATGTAGGTCCCCCCCCGGTGGGTTGTGGCCCCGGACTCCAGGGCGGCGTCGAAGAGGAGTGCGGAGAGGGAGGGGCAGACCGGGTCGGCGAAGCCGGCGTGGGCGACGATACCGTTACCGAAGAAGGTATCCTTGCGAATCCCCTTGGTGCGGTCGATGAACTGGTCGGGGATGACGATGTGGCCGGGGACGATCTCCTCCCGCAGGCTCCCCACGGCCGAGACCGAGATGATCTGCTCCACCCCGAGCTTCTTCATGCCGTAGACGTTGGCCCGGTAGTTTACCTCCGATGGGAGGAGGCGGTGCCCCCGGCCGTGACGGGGGAGGAAGACCATCTGCACGCCGCCCAGTACTCCGGTGACGTACTCGTCCGATGGCTCGCCGAAGGGGGTTTCCACCCTGACCCTGCGGATATCCTCAAGCCCTTCCATGTCGTACAGCCCGCTGCCGCCGATAACGCCGATTACCTGATTTGCCATGTGCCCTCCAGTGTTTAAAGGTGTATTGAAAAATAAAGAAGCATGCAGATTGTCGTTCGTCTACCCGGACTTCTTCTCCATCCGCCCCTTGAGCTGGCCGCAGGCAGCGGAGATGTCCCCCCCGCGGCTGTCCCTGGTGATGACCGTGACGTTGCGGTCGATGAGGTACTTGTGGAAGGCATCGATCGCCCCCCTGGTGGGGGATCTGAAGCCGCACCCCTCGTGCTCGTTGAAGGGGATCAGATTCACCTTGTTGGGGATGTCGCTGGTGAGACGAAGGAGCCGCTTGGCATCCTCAATGGAGTCGTTCACCCCGCCGATCATGACGTACTCGAAGGTTATCTTGCGCCGCGAGGGGAGTGGGAACTCCCGGCAGGCACGGAGGAGCTCCTTCATTGGATAGCGGCGGTTGACGGGCATGATCCGGTCGCGCAGCTCGTCGGTGGTGGCGTTCAGGGAGACCGCCAGGTTGACCGTCACCCTCTTCCCCAACTCGGCCATCTGCGGCACCAGGCCGCTGGTGGAGACCGTGACACGGCGGTTGGAGAACTGCAGGCCATTGCCGTCCAGGAGGATCTGGATGGCGCGCACCACGTTGTCCAGATTGTGCAGCGGCTCACCCATCCCCATGAAGACTATGTTGCGGATCTCCGCGTCTCTCCTCACTGCGCAGACCTGATTGACGATTTCGGCGGTGGAGAGGTTCCTGGTTAGCTTGAAGGTGCCCGTAAGGCAGAATTCGCAGGCCATGGCGCAGCCGACCTGGGAGGAGATGCAGAGGGTGTTGCGCCCCTCGTCTGGAATGAGGACCGACTCCACCGCCTCGCCGTCCTCCAGGGAGAAGAGGTACTTGCGGGTGCCGTCCCCCCCCGTCTCAACGGTTGCCGGGGCGAGATTGCTGATGCAGGCGATCTCCTCCAGCTCCTCCCGCAGGGTCTTGGAGAGGTTGGACATCTCGGCGAAGCTGGCCGCATCGTGCTGGTAGATCCATTTGAATATCTGGGTGGCGCGGAAGCGCTCCTTCCCCTTGCCGGAGAGGAACTGCTCCAGTTCCGCCAGGTTGAAGTTCTTGATGTCTATTTTGGTCATGTTTTGTCCGCTTTCAGTCATATTCGCACCATATTAAGGGAAAGCTCTTCCTGCTTCAAGCAAAAGGAGGCGTCCGTACCCGGGCCCGCATTGACAACATACGTATATTCTGCTACTTATCCGGAAACAGGGTGGACAGGGGGTGTCCCTTCGCCCTGACGGTCACCCCAGGGGGGAAAATGGTGAAAATGAGGTTGCCGAGATTAATCCTGCCTGCCGTCATGGCCGGACTCATTGCCGGTTGCGTTACAGATGCGGCACAGAAGCAGGCCAGTTACCATTACCAGATGGGGCTCTCCTATCTGGGGGAGAGCAACGTCACCGGAGCCCTGGTTGAGTTCACCAACGCGGAAAAGATCGACCCCGACAACCATGAGCTGATGAACTATCTGGGGGTGGCCTACTTCCGCAAGAGCAAGCTGGATGTTGCGGAAAAGAAGTACCTGCGGGCCATAGCCCTCAAGCCGGACTACTCGGAGGCGCGCAACAACCTGGCTGTGACCTACCTGGAGATGAGGCGCTGGGACGACGCTATCTATCAGCTGAAACTGGTAATGGAGGATATCTTCTATCAGAACCAGGCGGCGGCCGGCATAAACCTCGCCCTTGCATATTACGGCAAGGGGGATTTCCCCCAGGCATTGGCGGTTCTGCGCCCTCTGGCCGGCAGCTACCCTGCCGATCCGCGAATCCGCTTCACCATGGGGCGGGTCTACTATGCCATGGAGAAGATGGAACTTGCCGTGGGTGAGTACCGCAAGGCCATCGACATGTACGGCGACTATGCCCAGGCCCACTACAACCTGGCTCTCGCCTCCATGAAGCAGGGTGACAACCGGGGGGCGGCCAGATCTTTCCGCGAGGTGGTGCGGATCGTTCCCGATTCGGAGCTCGGCCAGCTCTCCCGCGAATATCTCCAGCTCCTCAAATAAGGACGACAGGATGTCGACAGGTTGCATCAGGTGACTGACTCCGTTAAAGAGAATAACGGCTGCATTAAGGCGGGGGAGTGGCTCCGTGCCGGCCGGGAGAGCCGAGGCGAAAGCCTGGACGATGTGGCCAGGGTGACTCGCATCAGCAGGGGGTATCTGGAGGCCATCGAACAGGGGGAGCTGCACAAGCTCCCAAGCGAGGCATACTTCAGAGGGGTCGTCCGCCTTTACGCCAAGCATCTCTGCCTGTCAGAGGACGAGGCTCTCTCCATTCTCCATGTGGGGGTGGACTCGTCAGCATCGGCGCAAAGCCCGGTTGCCGAATACGGAAAGGATGGGGGCTCCACCCCCATCCCGGTCGCAGGCCGGCGCCGTTGGTTCATTCCGGTGGTGCTCCTTGTTTTCCTTGTTCTGTTCGCTGTTCTTTCCCGCATGAGCACAAACGGACCGGTAGCGATCCAACCCCAAGCCCCCTATTTCCCGGCGCCGCCGACGGTTGCCCAACCCCAACCCGCCACTCCACCCCTTGTGGAACGCCAGGAGCCTGCCCCGGCCATGCCGGCAGAGGTGACTAATCAGCCGGCGGAAGGGACTCTGCGGGACGGGATCATCCTGCGTCTCAAGGTCGTCCAGGCTGGGCGGTTGCACATCACCATCGATGGTGCCGTCTCCCAGGAGTACGATCTGAATGAGGGTGACCTGGTGGAGTGGAAGGCCGAGAAGGTGTTCCTCCTGGAGTTGGATAATGCCGGCTCGGTGGAGGGTGATCTGAACGGTACCCCCCTGCAGCACCTTGGAGAGCCCGGCCGTGCCGCCCACCTGAGAGTGGATTCCGAAGGGGTAAGGCCGCAGTAGAGCCCGCCAGATTTCTCCTGTTGACCGCCGCCTTGACAGGCAGCAACTTCATGCTAGAGTATCTAACACTTATTCAGAATAATGAATGCTCCATGCCCTCGGTAAAGGTTGTCCTGTTGTGCGACAACGGCATCGTTATTTTGTCAAGCCATTGTCACGGAGAGCCTGTTGCAAAAGACACCAAAGCACATACTTCTTGTCGATGACGAAGAGAACGCCCGTATTGCACTCTCCCGCATTCTTTCCCGGGAGGGGTACATAGTCGACACGGTATCAAACGGTTACGAGGCGCTGAACCACCTGCGCGAGCATGATGTCAACCTGATAGTGACCGACATCAATATGCCGGAGATGGACGGCATCTCCTTCCTGCGCGAGTTGAACCGCTGCTTCCCAGGGAGCAATGTCATCATGATGACCGCCTATGGCGGAGTGGAGTCGTACATCGAGGCTATCAACCTCGGGGCCTTCGAGTACATAAACAAGCCGGTGAAGGTGGAAGAGCTCAAGTCGATAATGAACAAGATATTCCATGAGCCTGATAATACGGGAGGTACGCCATGAAGCCGTTCGATACGATACTTTTCGCCGTGGATTTTTCCGAGAGTTCCGACCATGCCTTTGATTACGCCTTCGAGCTGGCCAAGAAATTCTCCTCCAGGCTGGTGATCGTCCATGTCATCAATGAGCCGGTAGACCTGCGCGGCTTCTATGTGCCGCACATCTCCTTCGACAACCTGGAGAAGGAGATAGCCGAGGGGGCGGAGAAGATGATGGACCGCTTTTGCGCCGCCAAACTGGAGGGGTTTGCCAATTTCGAAAGGGCGGTGATCTCGGGGGTCCCGTACGAGGAGATCGTGCGCAAGTCTGAAGAGGTTGGTGCCGACCTGATCGTCATGGGGACCCATGGCCGCAAGGGGCTGGACCACATGCTTTTCGGCAGCACCGCCGAGCGCGTGGTGCGCATGTCCGGCTGTCCTGTCATGACAGTACGCCAGGACTGATGTCGTTATAGCGTCTACCTGGCGGCTGGTCCGCTGTTGACAGCAGCTCATGGAGACGGCAAACGCAGGGCAGCAGGTTGACTGCTGCTCTTTTTTTCGGGTAGCCATGCTAACAGCAAGCGAAAACATACCTGCCAGGATCCTGGTTATCGACGACGAGAAGAGTGTTCGCGACCTCGTCTCAATAATCATCTCCAGCCGCGGTTACCATGTCGCCAGCGCCCAGGATGCCATGGAGGGGATGCAGCTTGCCGAGACGTTCCGTCCTGAGCTGGTGCTGATGGACTACATGATGCCTGGGGTTGACGGCCTTACCGCCCTCAAGGAGATGCGCTGCAGATACCCGGAGACCTATGTGGTCATGTTTACCGGCAAGGGGAGCGAGGAGATTGCCGTTGCCCTGATGAAGGCCGGGGCGTCTGATTACATTCTCAAGCCTTTCAACAACCAGAACCTTCTGGAGAGGATCGAGACAGTCCTGAAAATCAGGGGGATGGAGCTGAAGAACAGGGAACTCATGGCCGAGAGGGAGTCTCTCCTGGAGGAGATCAGGGCCTGGAACCTGGAGCTGGAAGAGCGCATCCAGAAGGAGTCGGAAGAGCTGCGCAAGGCCCATGAGGAGGTGGTCCATTCACAGAAGCTGGCTACCCTGGGGTACCTTGCCGCTGGGATGGCCCACGAGATCCGCAACCCCCTGAACTCCATCTCCCTGTTCGTCCAGCTTCTGCACGAGGGGGTGGATGATCCTGAGAAGCTTGAATACCTGGAGAAGGTCCTCAAGGAGGTCGACCGGATCGACGCCACACTGCGCAAGCTGCTGGACACTGCCAAGAGGCCGATGTACGAGCTGTCCGAGGTGGACGTGGAACAGGTCATCCGCTCTGCGCTGGACTCCTTCAAGCCCCAGACCTCGGTGCACAGGATCGTGGTGGAGTTCACCTCGTCCGGCCCCCCTCCGCTCCTCAAGGCCGATCCTGCCGAGCTGACACAGATCTTCACCAACCTCTTCCTCAATGCCATTCATGAAATGGGCGACGGCGGCAGGCTGGGGGTCGAGCTGTATCAGGACGACAAGGATCTTACCGTGCTGGTGAGCGATACGGGCAAGGGTATCCCCAGGGAGAACCTGCCCAGCATCTTCGATCCCTTCTTCACCACCAAGAGCCGCGGCACCGGCATGGGGCTGGCTCTGGTGCTGCGCATCGTCAAGAACTACAAGGGGCGTATCGAGGTGGCCCGAACCGGCGAGAGCGGCACGGTCTTCCTCGTCAGCCTCCCCATCAGAGCCGAGCAGGAGAACGATGCCCCTTTCGTCGGCTAGGGGGTGGGTGAAAAATTGCGTCTGCCGTTGAAAGCTGCTCTTTCAATTTCAGTGCAAATTCGCTAATATTAGCCCGGATACGTACGGGCGAGGGTTTGATGGGGCATGCAGCTGTAAAAGTTCTCCTGATTGATGATGACGCATTCTTTCTCAAGGTGCTATCCGAAGCATTCGCAGGGAGCGGGTTCACCGTTTACACCGCATGCGACGGCAATGCGGGGGTAAAGTCCTTCCTGGAGCACAGACCGGATGTTGTAGTCTGCGATCTCGTCATGCCGGGGATGGGTGGGGTCAGCACCTGCATGACCATTCGCAAGCTGGCCGGTGATGTTGAGCCGATAATTGCCCTCCTTACCTCGATGTTCAAGGGCCCTCCCCGCATGCTCGAAGCTCCCCAGATGGGGGCACGAATCCATATCCCCAAGTCCACCCACCCCCTCAACGTTGTAGTTCTTGTCGAGCAGCTCCTTGCCAGGCAGGATGGCGGTGCTACTAGTGTACTCTGAAAAACGCTCCTTTCTCCTGCGTAATCTGCTCCTCTCCCTTGACGAAGACGAGACTCTTTTGCCGCGCCGCATTGCCGAGCGTTTTTCACTCTCCCCTGCGGACGTCACTTCGCTTCGGATAGTGCGCAAGGGGATCGACGCCCGCAAGAAGAGCCAGATAAGGCATGTCTACACGGTCAGCTTCGATGTCGCCGACCCGGAGGGGTTCTGGCGCAGATTCGGCGGGGAGCGGGACCTGGAGCTGCTGCAGGCTGCTCTCCCCACGATCTTCACACCCGTTGAGTCAAGGGGGAGGATAATCATCGTCGGCAGCGGTCCGGCAGGGCTTTTCGCTGCCATCCGTCTATCCGAATACGGTCTGAGGCCCATTCTCATCGAGCGCGGTAGAATGGTGGACGACAGGGTCAGGGATGTGAGTCGCTTCTGGCAAAGCGGGGAGCTGGACGAGGAGAGCAACATCCAGTTCGGCGAGGGTGGGGCGGGGACCTTCTCCGACGGCAAGCTGACAACCAGGGTTCGTGACCCCAACGCAGGCTATGTCCTCTCCAGACTGGTCGAGTTCGGCGCGCCGGAGGAGATCGCCTGGTCGTCCAAGCCCCATGTGGGGAGCGACAGGCTGCGGGAGGTGGTTGCCAACATCCGCCGTTTCCTCCTCTCCCGTGGTGTAGAGGTGCGATTCGGCGCCAGGCTCTCTGATCTGCGCACTGCTTCAGGACGGTTGACTGCAGTCGTGGTCAACGACAGTGATGAGCTACCCTGTGACCGCCTGGTGCTTGCCCCGGGGCACAGCGCCAGGGATACCTACGCCATGCTCCACGAGCGGGGGGTTCCCCTCGAGGCCAAGCCGTTCGCCGTTGGCTTCAGGGTGGAGCACCCACAGGAGCTGATCAACCGGATTCAGTATGGCATCCCCTCCCATCCCCGGCTTCCGCCGGCGGATTACGCCCTGACCTATAACGACGGGGCAAGCGGCAGGTCTGCCTACTCCTTCTGCATGTGCCCTGGCGGGGTGGTAGTTGCCAGCTCTTCGGAGAGCTGCGGAGTGGTCACCAACGGCATGAGCAATCTCGCTCGCAATACCCTCTGGGCAAACAGTGCCCTGGTTGCCACTGTGAGGCTGGAGGATTTCCCCGGCGACTCCCCCCTTGCCGGGGTGCATTTCCAGCGCCGTCTGGAGCAGCGCGCTTTCACCCTCGGAGGCGGGGACTACCGCGCCCCGGCCCAGAGCCTGATCTCTTTCCTCGGCAGGGGGAGGGGGGGGGAGATAAGGTCAACCTACTCCCCTGGCGTGCGCGAGGCCGACCTCGCCGAGCTTTTTCCCGCCCCTTTAGTCACGACCCTGAGGGAAGGGATCGCCTCCTTCGAGGGGAAGATGCGCGGCTTCATCACCGCCGAGGCGACCCTTGTGGGTGTGGAGAGCCGCACCTCCTCCCCCCTGCGCATCCCCAGGGGGGAGGATCTGCAGTCTGTCGGAGTCAGCGGACTGTACCCCTGTGGCGAGGGGGGAGGCCATGCCGGGGGGATTATGAGCGCCGCCCTGGACGGTATAAGGGTGGCGGACGCCGTGGCAGCCCAGGAGCGGAACGGTGTCTGAGGCCATGAAGCTATCTGTCGTCATCCCGGTTTACAACGAGCGGGATACCATACTTTAGTTGATTGCCGCCGTACAGGGGGTTGAACTGGAGAAGGAGATCGTTGTCGTGGATGACGGCTCCAGTGACGGTACCCGTGAGATCCTGGCAAACCTTGACGCAAAAGGGGTCAGGGTCCTGTTCCACGAAAGGAATAACGGCAAGGGGGCCGCACTGCGCACCGGTTTCAATGCGGTGGATGGGGATCTGATCATCATCCAGGATGCCGATCTGGAGTATGATCCCCAGGATTACCATCGTCTTCTGCGGCCGATCATGGAGGGGAAGGCTGACGTGGTCTACGGCTCCAGGTTTGTCGGCGGAGAGCAGCACAGGGTGCTCTTCTTCTGGCACATGGTGGGAAACAAGCTGCTGACTCTCCTCTCCAACATGTTGACCGGTCTCAACCTGACGGACATGGAGAGCTGCTACAAGGTGTTTCGCCGCGAGGTCTTGCAGCGGATAAACATTGAGGAGAATCGCTTCGGTTTCGAGCCTGAGATTACCGCCAAGGTTGCCAGGCTGGGGGTGAGGATTTACGAGGTGGGGATATCCTATGCCGGACGTACCTACCATGAAGGTAAAAAAATAGGCTGGAAGGATGGTGTCTCCGCGCTACGCTGCATACTAAGATACTCTCTACTGCGGAGATAGCTGAACAGGATGGAAAAGGAACCCATGAGAAAACTGTACGTCAAGGATATAAAGGATCGGGATCATGTGAGCGAGGTCTTCCTCGTCAAGGAGAAGATCACCGCCATGGCCAAGAACGGCAAGCCCTATCTCACCATCAGGCTGATGGACAAGAGCGGCGAGGTGGATGCCAAGGTGTGGGACAATGCCGACGAGGTCTCCGCCATGTTCGAGCGCAACGATTTTCTGGCAATCACGGCCAAGGCCTCGGTATACCTGGGGAAGATGCAGCTGGTGGTCTCATCGCTGAAGCGGATGCCCGAGGAGGAGGTGAACCTGGCCGAGTTCCTCCCCCAGACCGACAGGGAGATCGGGGAGATGGAGGAGAGGCTCGGCTCCCTGGTCGCCACCCTGGAGAACCGCTGGCTGAGGCAGCTCCTGGAGAGCTTCTTCTCGGATTCCGGCTTCATGGCCAAGTACCGCATGGCTCCGGCCGCCAAGGGGATGCACCATGTCTATCTCGGCGGCCTGCTGGAGCACTCCCTGGCGGTTGCCGCCCTGGTGGATGCCATGATGCCGCTCTACGAAGGGCTCGACCGGGACCTTCTCATAGCCGGAGCCCTGCTCCACGACGTGGGGAAGGTAAGGGAGATGAGCTACTGCCGCAGTTTCGACTATACCGACGAGGGTAAGCTCATCGGCCATATCACCATCGGGGTGGAGATGATCCACGAGCGGATAGCCGCCATCCCCGGCTTCCCGCAGGAAGTCGGCATGCTCCTCAAGCACATGATCCTCTCCCACCACGGCCAGTACGAGTATGGCTCCCCCAAAAGGCCCAAGACCGTGGAGGCCACCATCCTCAGCTACCTTGACGACCTGGACTCCAAGATCAACGGCATCCGTACCCATGTGCGCAAGGACGGGGAGCTCCAGGGGAGCTGGACCTCCTACCACCGCCTCTACGATCGTTACTACTACGTTAACGGCGGGGAGGTTCGCTGCCCGGCTGCCCCCCTGCGGGACCCCGGGGAGGATGCGGAGGCGATGGCCGCCCCTGCCGGCGAGCAGAAGAGCGAGCCGAAGTCCGGGTCTGCTCCCCAGGAGGCTCAGCGGGAGCAGCAGAGGAAGAGTTTTCACAACAACCCCTTCGAAAAGCTGAAGGGGAGCCTGCAGTAGCCTGTCCGGGTAGATGGCGAACGGGCCCATATTGAAAAAAAGTGGGTTGCTGCTTGTTGCCTTGGCGCTGATGGCGCTAACGGCTGGATGCAGCAGAGCCGCGACGAAGAGGAGCACTATGATTTTCGAGACGATAGTTGTGGGGCAGCTGGGGGTGAACTGTTTCATCCTTGCCGATCCGGAGGCGAAGGATGGGGTTGTGGTCGATCCGGGGGACGAGATCGGTGCAATCCTGGAGCTGGTCAGGGCAAAGGGGATCAAGGTCAAGTACATTCTCAATACCCATGGCCACTTCGATCACATTGGCGGCAACCGCAAGCTGGTGGAGGCGACCGGCGCCACCCTGATGATTCACCGCGGGGACGAGCCGTTCCTCTCAAGGGCATCCCTGTCGGCGCGAAACTACGGCCTGAAGGCCGACGACTCGCCTTCGCCCGCCGCCTACCTGGAAGATGGCCAGAGCATCACCTTCGGCAGCATCGAGCTGAAGGTGATCCATACCCCGGGGCATACCCCTGGCGGGGTTTGCCTCCATATCCCCTCCCAGGGGGTGCTGATCAGCGGCGATACCCTCTTCGCCGAATCCATAGGCCGTACCGACCTCCCCGGCGGTTCCACGCAGCAGCTGGTGACCTCCATCCGCACGAGGCTGCTGGTTCTCCCCGATGAGACCAGGGTCTACCCGGGACACGGACCGGCGACGACCATTGCCCACGAGAAGCGCTACAACCCCTATCTGGGGCATTGACTTGAAGGGGGGGAGCCATGCTGCAGGGTAAGAATGTCGTTCTCGGCGTCTGCGGGGGCATAGCCGCCTACAAGGGGGTGGAGCTCCTCCGTCTACTGGTCAAGGCCGGCGCCAATGTTCACGTGATCATGACCAGAGGGGGGACGGAGTTCGTCACCCCCCTCACCTTCCAGACCCTCTCCGGCAACCCGGTGCATACCGAGCTCTTCAATCTCATTACCGAGCAGGAGATCGGCCACATCTCCCTGGCGGACCGGGCCGATCTGTTCATCATCGCACCGGCGACCGCCAATGTCATTGCCAAGATCGCCGCAGGCCTTGCCGACGACCTCCTCACCACCACGGTCATGGCCACCAAGGCACCGGTGCTCCTTGCGCCGGCAATGAACGTCAACATGTACCGCAACCCAATCTACAAGGAGAACGAGGCGAAGCTTCGCCGCCACGGCTATCTGTTCGCCGATCCGGTCAGCGGCTATCTTGCCTGTGGCTGGCAGGGTGAGGGGAAGATGCAGGAGCCGGAGATGATCCTGGAGGCAGCTTTTGCCGCCCTGAGCCAGAAGGACCTTTCCGGGGCGACAGTCATGGTGACCGCCGGCCCGACCCGGGAGGAGGTGGACCCGGTGCGCTACATAAGCAACCACTCCTCCGGCAAGATGGGGTATGCCATTGCCAGGGCCGCCCGGCGCCGGGGTGCCAGGGTTGTGCTGGTGAGCGGCCCGACTTCTCTCACGCCGCCAGCGGGGGTGGAGTTCGTGCCGGTGGAGAGCGCCATGCAGATGCGTGAAAACGTGCTGCAGCGGGCCAGCGGCTGCGAGGTGATCGTCAAGGCTGCGGCCGTGGCCGACTACCGCCCGCGGGAGCGGGCCGGCAACAAGCTGAAGAAGCAGGGGGAGGGGATGACCATCGAACTGGTGAAGAATCCCGACATCCTGCGGGAGCTGGGGGAGGCCAAGCGCCCCGGCCAGCTGCTGGTGGGGTTCGCAGCCGAGACCTTCGACCTGGAGGCGAATGCCGCCATCAAGCTTGAGGGGAAGAACCTGGACATGATCGTTGCCAACGACGTCTCGGCCCCCGGCGCAGGTTTCGGAGTTGACACCAACATCGTCAGGCTTCTCTTCAGGGACGGGGCCATGGAGGAGCTCCCCCTCCTCACCAAGGACGAGGTGGCAGATCTGATCCTCGACAGGATCGTGGCGCTGCGCGAAGGCTCACTCTGAAAGGATCTGCTTGATCTGTTCTGGCTGCCGGATTGCTCCCCGCAGCTTAATCCTCAGGGTCTCCAGCTCCCCCTGGGCATCCGCCTTGCCGAGCTTGCCGCTCTGATAGAGGATGCGCAGGTTCCTGCGCACCGTCTCGGCCGCCTGCAGGGCCCTTTCGCCGGTGGGGTCGGCCTTGAGCCATGGGGAGCCGTGGCAGTCATGCAGGATTGAGAAGACCGCCTCGCCGGACATATCCACCAGCTCCTGCTGCTCCTCCTCTTCCAGTTGGAAACGGGAGACCTCGTGCATGGTCTGGATCAGCTGCTGCCACTTCTCCAACCTGCCAACCAGGAGGATGGAGTTGAAGATCTTCTTGTTGGTGCCGAAGGAGAATAGGGTGTTGGCTATCACCCGCCTCAGCAGGGTGTCGTTCTCCTCGAAATGGTCCATGGCCACCCTGCGCCCCAGTTCCCACATGGCCGGATCGACGAAACTGTCGAAACGGACCTCCCAGTAGGCATGCTTGAGGATCAGGGTGGGGAAGCTGCGCATGATGTTGAGTGGTACGTAATATCCGTGGGAGACGGTGTCGGCGGCAAGGTGGGAGAGGTAGCCCCAGGCGCATGCCTTTCTGGCATCGCTGTCAGCCTCCTGGAGGAGCTTCAGGCCGATCTGCCAGCGGTGGCAGTGGAGCAGGTAATGGGTATACTTCTTCCCCAGGGTGATGTCGGCGGCGATGCAGCCGTAGAGGAAGTCGTTGGGGTGGGAGCCGATGACCGCGGCAACGGCTGCCGGCAGTTGCTGCAGGCTGCCGAGCACGGTCGTCCCCAGCTGCAGGTGGAACCCGGGGCCCCAGGCGAAGGCCTGTCCCGGGATGAGCATGATTGCCAGCACGGTAAAAAAAGCGGTTAGCATGGAGTCTATCTTATGGCCGCGATTCCGAAATGTAAAGGGGGTAGGGG